>Ga0187778_10003404_pt1 | contig 10691 bp, 8 predicted proteins | sample 1015_Q2_SP5_20_M_FD_132418 | JGI IMG/M metagenome (GOLD analysis project Ga0187778, IMG submission 132418) | Tropical peat soil microbial communities from peatlands in Department of Meta, Colombia - 1015_Q2_SP5_20_MG | ecosystem: Environmental > Terrestrial > Soil > Wetlands > Peat | place...
CATTGACTTAGCCTTCAAGGAAATTCCGCCCAACTAAGTTGGCCAGATCATCGCATCAAATTACAATGAGATATTCCTCTGAAACTCTTTTACTAAACGTATGCGGCTTTGAATATCGAGCATTTCGAGCGTAGATTCTCTAAGTTTACCAACAGCAATCTTGGAAATTTGCGTTACCTCGTGCGTTGCTTACGACCCTAACTGCTACGAACAGTAAAACGCAGAAGCGCGGAACACCTTCACCGATTTAAGGACTTAAACCGCTGCCGACTTAAGCACCCTGGTAAAATCCAACTTACCCACTTCTTTGCCAGTCTAAAAAGTTCAGACGGAGCCTTGGGCGAGTTCTGAACCCGCGACTGAACGCAACTTACGGTTAGTAGCAAACTGGTGCTGAAATCCACCTCTGGCGCTCAGCTCTGCCGAAAGCAGTAGAAAACTGACGATGTTCGAATTCCGACTGCCGAATCGAGGCCAGGCTTGTTACCCGTTTGGTCGATCGCCGGTTACAACCCTCCTTTTACCATGAAACCCTTGTTTCCATGTAGGCGTGTTTCAATGGAAGTTGTGGGCAAGTCGACGGTCACTGGAAGATACCAGTTGACGCTCCCGAAACATGTGAGAGAATTCCTAAAGGCTGAGAACGGCGACCTGATAGTGTTCGTGAAAGATCACGATAAGATAGTCGTGAAACGTGGCACAGTGCAGATCGAAGAATAAGCGGACCAAGGACGTCGAGAGGCACGGAATCAGCTGATTGAGTTGCAACTGGCCCAGCGTTGCATAAACTTCAACGAGGCGTTGATCACGTCAATAGACGAAACGGTAACCACCCTGCTAAGTAGGCAGGTAGCCGATGCGCTATACTCTCATCTGGAGCGGGTCCATTCTGTTTCAAAGCTCGAGATCCCAAATCGATTGGACGCTCTGACCACGACGCTAGAACAGACTTTTGGCGGCACTAGCTCAAGGACTATCTCTAAAGCAATTGCAAAGCGATTATACACAGCACTTGAATTGGACTTCGCACCGGGCCCCAATGGTACGCTCATCAATTACGTTGATGCAGCAAGAATGAAGTTAGAGGATAAGGGGGCCCAAATTTGAGGAAACGAAGAGGCAAATCTGCAAATCAAGGAAAATCTGCAATCGAATTCACGTTCGCCAACACCGCCGAGCGCAAACGAGTAGAGGAGAGACTTCGTGAATCGGAGGAACGTTATCGTTCTCTCTTCGATCGGATGCTTGACGGGGTATACCTTAGCACTCACGAAGGCCGATTTGTAGACGTTAATCCTGCGTTCGTTAGAATGTTCGGGTATTCAAGCAAAGAGGAAATGCTCAGGATCAAAGACATCAGAAAAGAACTCTACTTCTCACCCGAAGAACGCGGAAGCCACATCCTGGACACCGGCAAAGAGGAAGTGGAAGCGTATCGAATGCGAAGAAAGGATGGATCAGAAATTTGGGTCGAAGACCATGGCAGATATATCCACGACGCCAACGGGAAAGTAATCTACCACGAAGGAATGCTACGCGACGTAACAGAACGCATTCGTACGGAAGAGGCCTTGCGCGATAATGAGGATAAGTATCGGACTATTTTCCAAAACTCTCCGCTAGGCATATTCAGGTCGACGTTTGAGGGCCGTTTACTTGAAGTCAATCCGGCCATGGCGAGAATGTTCGGCTACGACTCACCCGAAATCATGATTCATCAAATACACAACGTCGCCGACCAAATGTACGTTCGCCCCGAAGACCGTCACGGAATAGTCGCCGTTAAATTAACCTCGAGCGATACCACTCAACACCTTAACCATTATCGGCGTAGAGACGGCAGCGAGTTTAACGCGAATCTGACCATCAAAACTGTACGGGACACTGGAGGCCGAGCGATTTTCCTTGAGGGCATCGTCGAGGACATGACTGAGCGAAAACAGTTGGAGGATAGGCTGAGCGCACTGCATGACCACACTCTGAAGCTCGGATCGGCAAAGGAATTGAGGGAGATAGTCAGGCACACGCTTGACGCGATGCAGTTCACCCTCGGATTCAGCTCGACTGAGTTCTGGCTGGTCGATGAGACAAGGGGACGCCTTCTTCGGCAGGGAGCGCGAGGTATGACCAGCCCTATCTCAGAGTTCAGGTTGGACGGTCCTGGAGTTACCGTGAAGGCCGTTACCACTGGAAAAACTATCAACGTGGCGGACTCGAGGAAAGAGGAAGCATACATTGACGATGAGGGACGTGTAGGGAAGGAGAAATCACCGGTAAAGTTGTCGGAGCTAGCGGTGCCCGTCCTCATAGACAATAAGGTTGTTGCCCTTCTAGACGCAGAAACCTTGTCCCTAGACTACTTCACGGATGAGGATCAGAGACTTCTCGAAACGCTAAGCAGTCATGTGGCGTCAGCCATGACCAAACTTAGGCATGAAGATGAGCTTCAACGCTACTCGGCGCATCTGGAGGAGATGGTGCGCGAAAGGTCGAAGAAACTAGCAGAAAGCGAAGCCAGGTACCGGCGCCTGTTTGAGAGCAGCCCGGTGGCGTTGTTCGAGGAAGACTTTTCAGAATTCGAGAAACACTTCAAAGATTTGCGAAGCAAAGGTGTCGAGGATCTAAGAAAATACTTCACGGAAAATCCGGACGACGTAGCCAAATGCGCAGCCATGGCGAAGATTCTCAATGTTAATGAAACTACCCTTAAGCTGTACGGCGCGAAAAGCGTAGTCGAATTAGTCGGCGGACTTGACAGAGTTGTGCCGCACGAATTCTATGAAACACTCAAGGAGGAGCTCGTTACCTTGAGCGAGGGGAAGACACGATTCACAAGTGAATTTGATAACCAAACTTTGAACGGGGATACAAAACACGTCAGTCTCATTTTGAACGTAGTTCCGGGCTACGAGGATACCCTTTCAAAAGTCATGGTTGCCATAATTGACCTCACTGAAAGGAAAAAGATGGAGGAGGAAGTGAGGAAATCAAGGGACCGGTTGGAACTCGTCCTCGCTACGAATCCGGCAGTGCTCTATTTCGAAGAACCTCTCCCTGATTTCTCAGATACGTATTCAACATTTGTGAGCAAAAGCGCAAAATTCGTCCTAGGATTCGAGCCGGACAAGTTTCTCGGCGAAACCGGCCTAAAGTTCTGGCAAAACCACCTGCACCCGGACGACCTAGCTCGATACCGGGCAGAGCTGCCATCCCTCTGGAAGGACGGACATCACACCTTCGAGTACAGGTTCCTACACAGCGACGGAACTTACCATTGGATCTCTGAGCAATATAGAGTCATACGCGACTCTAAGGGACGTATCTCACACGCAGTCGCCGTTGCTGTTGATGTCACTGAAAGAAAGCAATTGCAAGAAAAGCTTGCGAAAGCTGAAAGACTTGCCGCCATCGGCGAAACCGCGGCCATGGTTGGACACGACCTTAGGAACCCCCTACAAGGAATAGCAGGAGCACTGCACCTTCTGAAACAGGAGCTGCTAACTGCAAACGAGAGAAGAGAGATTTTGCAGGTAATCGAAAACAGTCTCCAGTATGCAGACTCTATAGTTAGGGACCTATCAGATTACTCCGCAGGAATTCAACTTGGATTATCAGATTCAACACCCAAGTCCATCATAGGAGAAGCAATGCGAGCAGTTACGATTCCACCAAACGTAGAAGTGCAAATCTCGTGCGAAGACCGGCCAGCATTCAGATGCGACGTCGCGAGATTACGGAGAGTCTTCGTTAACCTCATCGATAATGCCATCGACGCGATGCCTCAAGGCGGAAAACTCAGAATAAACAGCAGACAAGTAGATGGAACTGTCGAGATGGTCGTATCGGACACGGGGTCAGGAATGGCTGAGAAAGTGGCGACAAATCTGTGGAAGCCATTTCAAACCACGAAGGCGAAGGGATTGGGCTTGGGATTGTCTATTTCCAAGCGCATTGTAGACGCTCACGGAGGGATAATATCCGTCGAGAGTAAGACGGGCGAAGGTACAACTATAACGACCTGCCTCCCAATCAATCCGGAGACTGGGAGGTGACACAGAAATGAGCGAAACAGCAAGAATCCTGGTCATCGACGACGAAGAAAGCATTAGAAAGACCATCGCAATGACATTGCAGCACGCAGGATATGTAGTCGACACAGCCGAGAACGGCAAGCAGGCAGTCGAGAAATCCGAGACCAACTTCTACAATCTCGCCCTAATCGACATCCGCCTCCCCGACATGGAAGGCACTGAACTGCTCACCTCATTGAAGGACACCACCCCGAGAATGGTCAAGATCATCCTGACCGGCTTTCCAGGCTTACAGAACGCTGTTGCAGCTATCAACAAAGGAGTTGACGCTTACCTGATCAAACCCGTGAACCCCGCCGAGTTGCTTCGCATTGTCAAGGAGCACCTCGAAAAGCAAGGACAGGAAAAGGCATACAGCCAAGAGAAAGTAGCCGAATTCGTAGAAAGCCGCTTCAAACAGTTGGAAAACCAAGAAAGCGATGATTCAAGGTCCACCGGAGTAAACCACTCTCACCCATAGACCCGCCGCAAAGCCTTTTTTCCTTCCTACGGCTTTCGGTGGCCTACCTTGAACGTCAACAGGCTACGTGTGGCTGAAGCACGAGCTAGAGATGCCAACCGCGGAATCATCCGTATTGATTCAAAAGTTATGAAGGAACTCGGCTTAGCGACTGGCGATGCAGTCGAAATCAGTGGAGCGAAGAAGACAGTAGCTGTCGTCTGGCCGGGATACGAAGCGGACTCGGGCAAAGGCCTCATTCGAATGGATGGATATACAAGAAACAACGCAGGCGTTAGCATAGACGATCAAGTCAGCGTCAAGAAGGTGATGGTAAAAACCGCAGAACGTCTCGTTCTGAGCTTCACGGAACCGATTAGGGTGATGGGCATCGAAGAATTCCTTTACGAGATTCTTCAGGGACGCGTTGTTACTCGCGGGGACTCCATCCCGCTCAACATCATGGGTACACGTGTTGAGCTCATCGTCACTGACCTCCAGCCCCCGGCTCAAGCTCTAATCGTCGGCGACGGCACGCAAATCGAGATCAGCGATAAAGTTGCCAAAGAAGCCCCCAAGGGCATCCAGCGGGTTACATACGAGGACATCGGAGGGCTCAGAGAAGAGATTCAGAAAGTTCGCGAAATGATTGAGCTTCCGTTAAGGCACCCGGAATTGTTCGTCCGGCTAGGTGTTGAGGCACCGAAGGGGGTCCTCCTCCACGGCCCGCCCGGAACCGGTAAGACGCTCCTCGCTAAAGCGGTCGCCAATGAAAGCAACGCAAACTTCTACACGATCGGCGGACCCGAGATCATGAGTAAATTCTACGGCGAAAGCGAAGAGCGGCTCCGTGACGTCTTCAAACAGGCGCAGGAGAATGCACCAAGCATCATTTTCATCGACGAGATAGACTCCATCGCGCCCAAACGCGAGGAAGTGACAGGGGAGGTTGAAAAGCGGGTTGTTTCTCAACTGCTCTCGCTTATGGATGGAATGCAGGCACGTGGAAAGGTTGTAGTGATAGGCGCAACGAATCGCGTTAACGCCATAGACCCGGCTCTTCGCAGACCTGGCAGATTCGACAGAGAGATTGAGCTAGGTGTTCCGGGAAGAGATGGAAGACTCGAAGTTCTACAAATCCACACCCGCGGCATGCCGCTCGACAAAGATGTCAACCTGGAAATGTTAGCTAACAGAACTCATGGTTTTGTTGGCGCCGATCTGGAAGCGCTATGCAAGGAGGCCGCTATACGAGCCCTACGACGCATCTTGCCGGAAATCGACCTTGAAGCCGAGAGCATACCCGCGAAGGTTCTGAGCAAGTTAATTGTCAACATGAAGGACTTCGAGGACGCCCTAAAGGAAGTTCAACCCTCTGGCTTGCGGGAGGTCCTGGTGGAGGTGCCGAACGTAAAGTGGAGTGACATCGGGGGGCTAGAGGATCTGAAGAAACAACTCCAGCAGGCAGTGGAATGGCCCCTCAAGTATCTTGACCTCTTCGAACAAAGCGGAGCCAAACCCCCAAAGGGCATCCTACTCTATGGGCCTCCTGGAACGGGAAAGACATTGCTCGCTAAAGCGGTGGCCAACGAAAGCGAAGCAAATTTCATCAGCATAAAAGGCCCAGAACTGCTCTCGAAATGGGTCGGTGAATCCGAGAGCGGCGTCAGGGAGATTTTCAGAAAGGCACGACAAGCGGCACCCACAGTCATCTTTTTCGACGAAATCGATGCAATAGCACCCGTACGAGGCGGCGGTTACGGCGACACAAACGTAACAGAGAGAGTCGTAAGCCAATTGCTAACTGAACTCGATGGGCTGGAAGAGCTCCGGAAAGTAGTTGTGCTGGCTGCCACGAATAGACCGGACATCGTAGATCATGCTTTGTTAAGGGCAGGCAGATTCGACAGACTACTACAAGTTCCCGCACCCGATAAGAAGGCTCGCCTTGAGATTCTGAAGATACACACCGCAAAGAATCCTCTCGGTAACGATGTGGACCTAGAGAAAATTGCGGAGCGAACCGAAGGGTACACGGGAGCGGACTTGTCCGGATTAGTGTCCGCGGCCGTAATGATGGCCCTAGAAGAGCATGTCGACAAGTACAAGTCTGCCGAAGAAGTCAGAAAACACGCCAAGGAAGTAAAGGTCACAGCAAAGCACTTTGACATAGCCCTAAACAAAATCAAACCCACAAGTCAAGAGGAAAAGAAACTCAATCCCCCCTACACCTAGTCAACCGCCGCCCGATCCTTCTAGCGTCATTACGAAGCACAGTCCGTAAATTCTAACTCGGCCGGCCGCATATCCGAAGGTTAAAACCCGCGCAATTTCTCCGGTGTTACTTTGATTTGGACAGAGTACTCTTTGGCTAGAGATTCGGGCGTGAGTCCGATCTTCGGAATATGGTCACGGTATTTCTGGATGTACCTTTCATCATGTTTTGGAGGATTCTTGTCGATCGACGCTGTGCCAGTAAGGACGACTATATCGCCGCCGTCATTTCCTGCTTGGAAGTTCACAGAGACTTTTGGGTTCCTGGAAATGTTCCGTACCTTATGTGCGGAAGGCTGACTGTACATGAGGAGCGCATTTCCGTCCCAGTAAAACCAGACCGGGTTAGGTTGAGGGGACTCACTCAGCGATACCGTGGTCAACCAGACAGCATATTCCTCTTTGAGGCGTTTCTCGGCACGCTTTCCTAGCTCGGTCGTAAAATCAATCATCTGTTCTTCACCACAACGCACGCAGGCGGAGTATTATCGCTTCCGCTCGCGACCAGGTGGTTTGAAGCCATTATTAGGGTCGAATCGGTTACGGATAGAAAACAAAACAAACTCGTCTTTACTCTATCATAGGCGGTTGGCCCTGCGTTTGGAGGAGGAGTATGACGGTTTTAGATTTCGCGTGCTGTTCAACAGATATGGCTACACGCCGCACTATGCTGAGCATTTTCTAGAGAATGGGTCTGAGAAGCTGCTGATGGCGGATCCCCACATGCGTCACTCAGTTATCATCTACAACATTACAAAAGGCGAGATAGAGAGGGAGTACGTGGTGAAGGGTAACGCGGTCTCTGCTAACCCTCACATAGTTCGAATCCTAGCTGAAGACATCCCGGAGATCGGCGCTTCGCGCGGAAACATCATGTTCGCTGATCGGGATAACGAGTGGAACTTTATGGATTTGAGTTCGGGCAACATAGAATGCAAAGTCACATTGCCCGACGTGAAATGGGCTCATGACATCGTCCTCTCTAAGAACAGAGATGGCTTCATAGTCACGGACTACTCCGCACTGTTCGTTGGCAAGATAGACTTCAGGGGAAAGACGCTGTGGCGACACAATGACTTCGGCCCTATGGCGAAACTCTCCATCATAGAGGGAAAGACCCGAAGTGGCGTGCATTCAAACAGTTTCGGAGGCGACTACCTAGCCGTAAGGAACTCATTACCCTACGGAGTATTCGAGATAAAGGACGAGGACGGTTCGATTGTGCAAAGCATTCCCCACGGCCGAGGAACGCTGAATAATTTCTGGTGCCAGGCTCCGCACTCCGCGTTCAGAAAGGGAGTTGCCGAGGATAGAGGTAACCTAACCGTAGTGGGGTTTGAAGCCGGCGGAGGGATTGTTGCCTTAGACCAGTGGCAGCGGCCTCGTTGGGGCGTGATGAAAGGTTTCACGGACGTAGGGGGAGCAGGCTATATTCCCTCGCATTATGGTTTAGCGGAGACTACGCACGTATTTCCAACCTTATCGGGCGGCGTCGGAGCCATAGACTGGTCAGGTGCGTACTCGTCGCGGGTGATTGAGGTCCTAAAATGGCCAAAAACGACTCTGAGCTTTCTCCTCGCTTGGGAATACGACCCTGGAGAAGGTAACTACCTTGATCCGCCTGTTAACATGATGGAATACGATGAAGTTACAATCACCCTTACGAACACGGGCGACTCATCGGTTACGGGCATGCTATACGAGACGGCGTTGCCAATCATCTTCAACAGCGACAATAGAGGATGGTCGCCGATACCGGGCGCGATCGATGCTGCCCCGGGCCAGACTGTAAAGCTTGAGTTATCGTCGCGAGGGCGCAGTTTCATGAGGGTCCTTCTAAGGAGGACCAATGCTCAGAAGCCTACGACCGTGAATGTTGTTGTATCTTATCGATAACCCCGTGTCACCGTTCGAAGGAGAAATAGGTTGACCACGAGCCTCTTTTCACAACTCAGAGGCTTGATGGCACTAGACGGGGCCAAGCACGTTTGGTGATTCTTCATAGTTCATAGTCGCAGTCAGGGTTGGAACATTTCCAGCTTCCGCTTCCAACTGGAAGCAGGACACCAGCGTCGCATTTCTTGCATTGCGGAAAGCCGCTCACGTTGATGTTGACTGACATTCAATCGCCCTGTTGGTTGACTAGTCGTAGATCAACAAGCAGTTGCCCTGTCGTATCTCACCGCGGAAACGGCTCCTAGATGAGAGAGAGACGGGATACAATGGGTGCGTTGTAGGAGTAACCTTACTGGCCCAGTACGGGTCATATGAGACCGTGAGACTGGGATATGGGATGACATAGATTGGAGGGGGAGGCGGCGGCCCGCAGATCGGACACACGCAAGGGCCAGGATATGTAAACGGATCGTATGCGGCTTGCTGACATTGACACAAGATTCAACGCCTAACGTCGCCTTGTCCGAATCTCGCCACTTAAGCGTATGTGGACATTCGCGGCGTTATGTAGCCGCTCGCGCTCAAAATCGCGTGAGGGGCGGCGCACATTGTCACACCAGAATACACCCGTGAATATTGCAATCGATCAGTCGATGGAATCAGAAGTGGAAAAATAAGGTGAACGAGGGGTTCACCCCTCGATATCTACGCCCTCATACCTTTGATCTTTGCCTAGTAGGGCCAGACATAGTATCCATACCACGGGTAGTAGTATGGATAGGCGTAGTATGGCACGGCCGCATACCCAGGATACCAGTCAGGTACCTGAACCTTCATAGTCTTCATAGCGGTACTTCACCTCCTCCAATCTACACCTCACACCTCATGGACGGCCTAGCGAGGCCTGGGGACTACTGTAACGCGGCTGAGTTAATCCTTAGTATGAAAAGTAGAAAAATCCGCCTTGAGCTGCCGACCGATTTCACGGCGTGGACAAATTCTTATCCGTTGGGGGTCATAAGGACCATGACGCAGATGTTAATCGTTCAAATTTCGGACATCCATGTAGGGCCCGAGTTTAGGGAGGACACATTTCAACGAGGGGTCGAGGAAATCAATGCAATGCACCCCGACATACTGATGGTTACAGGTGATTTGACTGAGAATGGGCTCTTGTCTCAGTTTGAGCATGCGGCTGAGTTGATAAACGGATTTGAGTGCCGCACGAAGATTTACACGAGCGGCAACCATGATTACAGAAACACCGGATATCTGCTCTTCAAACACTTCTTTCCCTCTCCCCCAATTCTGAAGAGAAAAGGACTGGCGATAACGGTCGTGAGTACGGCGAGGCCCGAGCGTAACGATGGCGAAGCCGGCCACAGGCAGATCCTCTGGGCCGAAAACAGTTTGAAGCGGGAAAAGGGAGCAAAGCTCGTAATGATGCACCACCATCTAGTTCCCGTTCCCGATACAGGCCCGAACACCATACCAATCCTAGACGCCGGTGATGTGCTCAGAGCGTTCAGCCGCACTAAACCAGACCTCGTCGTATGCGGCCACCGACATAGACCATGGCGGTGGAGGCTGAACGGAATAGAGATAGTTCACGCGGGCAGTTTCTCGTCCGAACGGTTGAGAGGTTTCTTCTCAAACTCATACAACGTGATCACCTTGGATCACGGTAGGTTCAGGACATGGTTGAAGATCGTGGGTGGCCCGCGCCTGGAATTTATGAAGATAACACGCGGAGAATCAGGCCTCTCAAACCTTCCACGCTAAGCTGATACATATTTCGCTAAGATCTCCCTAAAGTTCGCCTCGTAATCCGCGAAAGGCGTAGGACAGATAAAGACATCATCAACCCCGGCCTCGTGATAGGCAGCTTCCCGTTCCTTCAGTTCCCGAACCGTTCCAAGAACAGAAAGCGCATTAACCATATCCACCGTGACCACGCGCCTCACTCCCTCTCTATCTTTCGCATTCCAAGC
>Ga0187778_10003405_pt1 | contig 10690 bp, 9 predicted proteins | sample 1015_Q2_SP5_20_M_FD_132418 | JGI IMG/M metagenome (GOLD analysis project Ga0187778, IMG submission 132418) | Tropical peat soil microbial communities from peatlands in Department of Meta, Colombia - 1015_Q2_SP5_20_MG | ecosystem: Environmental > Terrestrial > Soil > Wetlands > Peat | place...
AGGAAGGGGCTTCCCAAGGAGCTCAGGGAATTTGACTTCAAATTCGTGACGTCCAACCCCGACCAGTTCAAACCCATTCGGATTGGGAATGGACTGCTGGGTGAGATCGTTGCTCCGAATAAGCTCCTGGGAGAGATTGCCGACGCGAAGAAGCTGATGGTAGATTGGCTCGAAAACGTAGCACTCGTTCTCCGAAAGGGAGACGGGGAGGTACCCGGCTTCGGTGCCCTTTCACCTTTCGAAAAGGCGGACCGGGACCTGCTGAGCAAGACGATAGACCTGTTCGAGGCGAAGTGGCACAGGCGCCTCGGGAGCGAGGGGAGCAAAGGACCCGACCCCAGCGGATACAAGCAAGGCTTCGATGGACTGAAGTTGTTCGACGGGCTGGAGTTCTTGATTGCTGCAGGCTTACTCTACTACGACGTACAGGCCCAGCTGCTCGAAATGTGTAGGAAGAAGGAAATCAATAGCAAGCCGAAGAGGGGCGTTTCAGTCCTGCTCGTGAACGGCTACCCCCCTGTCCCGCTCTGCAGCGTCTGCGTTGATGTCATGAGAGAACTGAGTTCGCGTCAATTCTCCGTCGAGCCTGCAATCCCCCGGCAAGTGACGGCAGCGCCCCCGGTTAGATCGTAAACGTAGTTCAGGCAGCAACGACAGCGATCCCGGGGTGCATTGTAGCACTATGCGAATTGTCCCTACCGCCTCTGGTTAGGCGAAGAGCTCAATCGGGTCGTCTGTCGGGGGGTTACAATCTTCTATTAGCGTCTGACATGAATAGGTTGCACCACTGGCCGAGGGTCCATGCTGATCTCCTGTCCATCTGGCGCGTCCTTTGAAAGAGAACGGGACTTCAAGCTCCACATCCTGGCGGATCATCTGAGCGAGAAATGCCCGACAGGATGGGTCGAGTGGTCCTCCCGGGCACAGCCGCCGCTAGGCGGATTGACCCTCCTGTGTTAAAGGGATGGTAGAGTTTCGATGCTATTTACCGACGACTATTTCGATCGAGGAGATATTCCGTGTTTCTGGGCCCTCGCCAACGACCTCGGTGTTTATGCCGATGTCCTTGACCTTGAACTGGCCATTGCCCAGCCTCTTTGTGACGATTTCTGCCACGTCGACGGCTCTGCTGATTGCCATCCCTCTCGCCTTTACGACCACCTCGCCGGCCTGGGTGAGCTGGATGAGTGCGCTCATCGCGTAGTTCATCACTGGCTTCTGGCCTACGAAGATGTGGTTGTATGGTGCTGACCTCTGGGATGGTTCGCTCTGCTGTGCTGGTCCTGTGGCCTGTTCAGCGGCCTTTTGTCCCTCTGACTCGTTTGTGTCGGATTTCTTTCTTGGCATATTTCTGACCTTGCTCGGCACGGCCGCCTCGAGGCGTATTTAACCCTCACTTGGGGGATTGTCAGTCTTTCACAGATATTCGCCGACTTCCACGCTGTTCAGAGCCTCTCCTGTCTTGAAGAACCGCCGGACGTTCAACGCCGCGGCAATTTTAGGTCCCCTCAAGTCTTCACCGACAGGGGTTGCGGAGTTGTGGAGGGTGCCTGCGAAGTTCGGAAGGTCCCAGGCCTTGGTCGTGAACACCTCCTTGCCTCCATCCTTCCAGAAGACATCGGTTGCGTACCTGCTTTCCGGCCTTTCCCCCAGCCACCTTAGCAGGTCCACTTCGTCGACCGTTTCTCCCCTTCCGACGTTCACCAAGATGACATTCTCTTTCGCTTTCTTCAGCAGTTCGTAGTTGATTATCCCCCTGGTCGCCTTGGTGAGTGGCAGCGCGATGACTATGGCGTCTGCGGCTGCTACGACCTTACTCAGCGCGGAGATGGTGTGGGCCTCGTCGTAAGGACCGTGTGCCTTGAATGACCTCGACGCACCGATTGTCCTCATCTTCAGCGACTTTGAGAGCCTGGCCACCTCGGTCCCGATCCCTCCTGCGCCAACTACGAGCAGAGTCTTTCCCCTCAGCGCCCTCGGAGTCGTTCTTACGTTTCGAAGGTGAATTCCCTTCGCGATGCCAAGTAATAGCCCCCAAGCGTGCTCCGCAACTGTGTCACTGAAGGCTCCCGCGTTCGAGAAGACTTGCACGCCCGGTGGAAGGGAGCCGAAGTCGAGGCCATCTACGCCCGCGGAGATCGTCTGGACCATTCTCAACCTGTTCATCTTCTTCAGGACTTCCGACTTCGCCCGGGAGGGCCAGCAGACCAGGGCCTGGCACTCCGCGAGAACGCCCTCGTCCGCCTCTTTCTCATACACCTCGAACCCCGAAAGGATCCGCCTGGCTTCCTTGGGCAACAGGTCAGTAACGAATACCTTCGGGGCGGCCATCGCTGAAGACTCTCGCTATTTCGCGAGTGCCCTGATGGGGATATCCTGCGTTATGCCATTCGGAAGCGATCTTCTGATGGATATGGGGAGGGCATCCGCCTCCAGCTCTAACATCGCAGTATCGATGGGCCCCCTGTAGGGGCCCTCCATTGGGATGAAAGCGGGGGCCCCCATGGCAATCTGAAGCGACCGCGCACCGACTATTCGCGCTCTTTCGAAACGGGTGAGCTTCGGCGGCCCAATCTTGATCTCAAAGTCGGCGAGAGACGGTTGCTTAGCCTTCTTCACAGTCTTTGCAGGGGACATGAGGGAGCCTCGGGGTTGGCTTCGCCCGACTGGGTCGGAAGATAAGTCTTTTTCCTAGAACCTTCCTTCAACCCGCAAAAACAGATTAAGGGTCACCCCCGAGGGCGACCAGATGTCCGCTCAGACACCCCCTGCCGCGGGGTCGGTCTCCAAGGTCGAGTGCGCGGCCACCGTCGGAGGGAAAGGGAGGGGAACTCTGGCGTTCTATCGTCATCTCGCGCCCGTGACCGTCAACGCGATCTTGAGGAGCCTTCCTAGTGATAGCAGGGTAAACCTCCAGCCTTCTATGGTCTGCCTGTTTACCGACCTCAGAGTCGGGGTCGAGAAACCGCGGACGCAATTCGCAAGGGGGGAGGTAGCCTACCTGCCGTCCGGGGGGCTAATCTGCGTATTTCTGGGTGTTGCGAGGAGCGACAGACCGCTGAATCCCGTGGGGAAGGTGGAATCTGGCTTGGAGGTATTCGATTCGATAGCTCGAGGAGACGTGGTCCATCTCGCCCTGGTCGGGTCATCCCCAGTGTGAAGGCCTAGGTAACTCTTCACGAGCCAGGCATTGTAAACCTGTCTTGGCCCTTGGCTCATGAACGACCTGAGAGGCAGGACGACCGCTTGGGCCAAGCATTACCCCCGTCATAGCTATCGAAAGTTGCCGACAAATGAAGACCGCGAGTACCCCCGCATCAGGACTCGTTGATTAGAGCGTAGGACGGAAGATTCCCCACTATTGTAGATGGCCACTGGCCACGTGGCTGGTCGGGGCGATTCCGGAGGCGAGGACGGAGACGCCGAGGACCTACCCAGCCGGGAGTGCCGCAGTGAGGGCATTGAAACAGGAGAGGGCGAGGAGGCGAGGAATATCGCCTAGGCAGGGCCCTGTTTCAGCGCGTCCTTTCGTACTCTTCTTTCACGAACTCGGGGGTGACCAGGCCGTTGCTCAGGTCTTCTTCGAGCGCCTTCGCGCTTCGCTCACCTGGCCTCCCGAATCCGCCTCCACCGGCTGTCCTGACCTCGACGACGTCCTCGGCGTTGAGCGTGAGGGTTGACTTGGCCTCGACCGCCTGCGTTCTTCCTCTTCTCGTCACCAAGACCTCGGTCCCCCTTCCGGGCCGGCCTCCCTCAAGCCCCCAGGGCAAATGCCTGGCCCTCTCTGCGACGATTGTGAATGTCGTGTTCCCTGAAAGCGCCCTGTAGGCCCTGACTAACCCGGAGCCTCCCCTGTGCCTCCCGGCGCCTGAACTGTCAGGCCTGAACTCGTATTTCGTCACCATGATCGGGAGGGAGCGTTCCATCTCCTCCACTGGCGTGTTCATGGTGTTGGTCATGTTGGCTTGGATTCCGTCGATGCCGTCCCTCATCCTACCCCCACCTAGGCCCACCCCGAGCGTCTCGTAGAAGGCCCAAGAGCCTCGCCGTCCTCCTCCCCCGATCATCACATTGTTCATGGACCCGCCGGACGCCGCGGGGACAATCCCTCTGGCGGCGGGGGCGAGCGCCTTGAAAATCACATCTGCGTTCCTCTGGCTCGTCTCAACGTTGCCTCCGCCTACCGGGTGAGGAAAGGTCGGGTTGAGGATGGTTCCAGGCGGGGCTTGGACTCTGACAGCGGAGAAAGCCCCGTGGTTTGCTGCGATGTCGTCTCCAAGAAGGCAGCGCAGGACAAAGTATGCACCTGAGATTGTCACGCCGAATACCGCGTTAAGCGGGTAGTCGACCTGAGCAGATGTGCCTCTGTAGTCGATTTCGACCCGAGAGCGCCTCACCACCACCCTGACGCTGAGAATGAGGTCCTCGCCGCCGGGTCCTTCGAGATGGTCAACGGCCCTGAAGGTACCTCGCCTGAACTTGGCGAGGCGTTGCCGGGTCAGAAACTCAGAACGGCTGAAGGAGCGGGCGGATGCCTGCTCGAAGGCAGAAAGACCGTACTTCTCTATGACGTCCTTCACTCGCCTCGATCCCGCGACGTTGGCCGCTACCTGGGCTTTGAGGTCTCCACGCCTTTCGGCAGGGGTTCGAGAGGCAGACGCGAAGCTCTCGACGATGTGTTCGTCGAACCTGCTGTCCCTCCACAGTATTGACGGCTCCAGAAGGTAGCCCTCCTCTTGAAGGGTCCTGGCTTTCATGGAGATGCTCCCAGGCACCACGCCCCCCACGTCAGCGTGGTGGGCTTTGTTGACTACGAAGGCCACGAGGCTCCCCCCGTGATAGATTGGCGCCGCCAGAGTGACGTCGTTGAGGTGGGTCCCGGTGATGTAAGGATTGTTGGAGACCACCATAGAGTCTCTTTTGAAGTCCATCCCCTCTCTCGCGCAGTACCCCAGCAGGTTCTTCAGCCCCCAGGGGAGCGAGCCGAGATGGACCGGGATGTGCTCCGCCTGGGCCAGAAGCCTCCCTCTGGAGTCGAAGACCGCAGCAGAGTGGTCCATCCTCTCCTTGATGTTCGGGGAGTAGGCTGAGTTACGCAGGGCAAGGCCCATCTCTTCGCTGGCGTAGAGAAGCGCGTTGCTGATTATCCGAAGAGTTACTGGGTCCTGGTTCATCTTGCAAGCCTCGTGCCGTATGGCTCGACGGTCCACTTCCACGATTCGTTGATGACCAGAGTGGAGTCGTACTCTTCGATTATAAGGGGCCCCCGGCCCTCCTGGCCGAGCTGCAGCGATTCCCGGGACAACACTTCGACCTGCCGGAGGCGGCCTCCAATCCACGCCTGACGATGGGAGTTGGCCGCCTTGACTGGGCGGCTGGGGTGCTCTAGGGGCACCACAGTGCCCCTGTGGACCGTGGCTCTGACTTTGATGTTCACCACTTCCAGTTTGTCAGGCAGGGAGTAACCGTACAGCGCCCGGTGTTTATCGTCGAAGGACCTCCTCTTCCTGGCGTCCGTTGCGAAGGGAAGGAGTAACTCGTGTGACTGTCCGAGGTACCTGGCGTCGAAGTACCTACTCAGCTCAAAGGTCTCGAACCCTTCGGAGCGCATCTCCCTGGAGGCCCTGAGCTCGAGCTCCTCGAAGCTCTTCTTCAGTTGAGGCTCAACTTCCATGACCGGAGAGACGAATGTCCTAGTCATCTCGGCGGCAAGGAGCCCGTAGGCAGAGAACAGCCCGGCGTGCGCCGGGACGATAACGTCGTCAACCCCCATAACTTCCGCGAGGTCGCAGGCGTGGACTGGTCCCGCGCCACCGAACGCGACCATGGCGAAGTCTCTCGGATCCCTCCCCCGCTCGACCGTGACCATCGAGATAGCTCTGGACATGCTGTCGTTGACGAGCTTGACTATGCCTGAGGCCACGTCGGACTCGCTCTGGCCTAGCTTCCTGCCTAGCTTCTTGAGCGAACGGAGGGCAAGGTCCCGCCGGATTTTCATGGCACCCCCGAGCAGGTGATGAGGGTTGAGACGCCCGAGGGCAACGTTGGCGTCGGTTACCGTCGGTTCAGTCCCGCCCCTTCCGTGGCAGGCCGGTCCCGGCACTGACCCTGCGCTTTTCGGCCCTGCCTCCAGTTCTCCGGCCTCGTCGATCCACGCGATGGTCCCACCGCCTGCGCTGACCTCGGCGATGTCGATGAACTGGCCGCGGACGGGGTAGCCGCTGCCCCGGATGGACCTGCCGCTGTGGGTCCGCCCGGCGGCTTCGAATTCGCTTGTGATGTCTGGCTCACCGTCGACCACCGTCCCAGCCTTGGCAGTGGTCCCTCCCATGTCGAACGTAAGGACCCTTTGAAGGGAGAGCATCCTGGCAATCTGCTGGGATGCGACCACGCCGGCGGCGGGGCCCGACTCGATGATGGTCACAGGCAGAGACGCTGCAAGGGCGAGGGTGCTGGCGCCCCCGTCAGAGTTCATCAGGTAGACCGGCGCCCGGATTCCCTTCCGATGTAGGGATGCTGCCAGGGAGGACAGGTAATCCGTCATGAGGGGGGAGAGGACTGCATTCACGACCGTGGTACTCGTCCGCTCAAATTCTCGATACTCGGGGTCCACCTCGCTCGAGAGGCTGATGTGGCCGCCGAAGCCCTCGCGCCTCAGGGCGTCTCTCATGTGAAGTTCGTGGGTGGAGTCGAGGTACGAGTTGAGGAAGGAGACCGCGACGGACTGATACCTCCCGCGGACCACCCGCCTCGCCAGAGACCTCGCGGCGGCGGCGCCCAGGGGGACTGATTCGGTGCCGTCCCCACCGATTCTGCAGGAGATGGTCAGCCGATGCCGCCTCTCGATGAGGGGGGCTGGCCGCCTGGTATCCAAGTCGTAAACCTCTGGACGCCGCTGTCTACCGATCTCGAGGACGTCGCGGAAACCCTCGTTGGTAATCAGAGCAGAGCGTGCTAGCCCCGAGTGCGTGAGAAGGGCGTTGGTCGCCAGGGTCGTGGCATGCAATATCAGGCCGGCTTCGCGAACCCTCGCGCCGAGCTTGGCCAATCCGGCCACCAGTGCGGCGTCGGGGGAGGGGGTTGTGGGAAGCTTCTGGACGGTGAGGCCCTGAGGGCCGCCGATTACAATGTCGATAAAGGTCCCGCCCACGTCTACGCCCACGACGGTGTTCTTCTCCCCTGCGCGCAACGTTAACGCGTCCGTGAGGTTTGCTTTGTGTTTATACTGACTTCGGTCTTGCTGCAGAGGTTTTGGGTCCCCCCGACCGGCCCCTCAGGGAATCTGCAGAGTTAAGCCCAGTGTCAGGAATGTTTGATGGACCAGACGCCGTGTCCGCTGAAACCGCCTGCCCTGATAACCATTGACCGTGCTTCGAGTTCCCTAAGGAGGGTGGATGCAACGGATGCGTTTACGCCCAGCGCCTTCGATGCACTATAGACTGTGATGGCCTTCAGGGGAGCGAGGCTCTTCATCATTTCAGCGTCGCTCATCTTCGGAGGGAGAAAGGCCAGCTGCCGCTTCTGTTGTGGCGCAGACTTCTGATCCTTTGCCTTCTTTCCCTTCGATGGCGTTCCCTGCTCCTGCCCCGCGTCCGTGGATTCCTGCGATTTCTCCATTGAAGCCAGAGACTTCTTCTTGACCCCGCCCAAAGCTTTCGACAAATGTGCTCTGGCGTTGGCAATTAAGGGTTTCCCGGAGCACCTCGGGCGGGACCCTCTCTGCCGAGCCTCGTGAGATAGTGAAGGAAGCGTATCACTGCCCAGATAGGTTCCCACTTCCAAGAGAGAATGGGCGTCCTCCCCTGCTCGGCGTACATCCAGAGCTGGCGAACCGTGTGCGTGACGCTGTGCTGTCTCCTGATTCTCGTGGCATAGGGACTGAAGGAGACACGGCGGAGAAGCCCCCGGTCCTCCGCCCGCTTCCAGAAATCGAAGTCCTCTGCATTAGCAAGGGGCCTCCATCCCCCTAGCGACTCGACCACCCTTCTCGGCGCTATTGTGACGCCTATCGCTTGCAGGACAGATCCTTCGTATTCCGTGTGGTAGAGGGTGAGGAGGCTCCGCAGCCCAGGACCCACTACGTCGTCGGTGTCAATACCGGCGATTACGTAGTCCCCCGTCGACTCGGCAAAAGCAATCTGCCTTCCCTCTCCCCTATTGCACTTCTTCACGACAAGTCTGATGAGCCCTGACGACGCGTATCCTTGCAGGATAGGAAGTTGGCCATCGCTGCTTTCCGCGTCAACAACCACTATCTCGGTGTCGGCTCTGCTCGTGTTCGCGATCAGAGCGTCCATTGATGCCTTTACCGTCGGGAAATCGTTCTTTGTTGTCACGCACACTGAGTATTTCGGATGGCTGGGTATGACTGCGTTCGCCACGAAATTCGATGGCTTGGGCAATTGGATAAAAGGGCTCTGGAGGGAATCTTGGGCTCCGTAATGGCCAAAGGCCGATTTCTAGATATTCCATGCAGTCGTGCCTCAACTGGTCAAGAAGAGGGGCGCCAAGTCATGGGAATTCGAGACACTCGCATCGTTTGGGACGTGGCTCCATGCCAGGCTTGCGTCTCCCTGGAAAAGGAGATTAAACGGCCGCAAGTCATTGTTGCGCTTGGATTACTCCAAGGTCGCTGAGAAGTACGGAGAGCTCGAAGGCATCTCCGGCAGGAACGAGATGACGCGAGTCCTCGCAGAGCTGCTCAGGCTGACTCCGAGGGATGAGCTTCCCCTCCTGGTGTACCTCACCCAGGGGAAGCTGCGCCCCGATTACGAAGGAGTTGAGCTCGGACTGGCGGAGAAGCTCGCCCTCCGGGCGGTCTCTTCGGCCACGGGTCTGTCGTCCGAAAAGGTCTACTCGACCTATATCAAGTATGGAGATATCGGGACCGCAGCGGAGGAGCTCCTCGAGACCAAGGGTCAGGGGACGCTGTTCAGCGAAATGCTCACCCTCAGGAGAGTGTACGATACGCTCCTCAGAATCGCGAAGCAAAGCGGTTCTGGTTCCATCGAGCTCAAGCTAAAGGAGCTCGGCTCGCTCCTCAATGACGCGACCCCCAGGGAAGCGAAGTTCATCATGAGGACGGTAACCGGGGAGCTCAGACTTGGGGTGGCGGACTATACCGTGCTGGACGCGGCTGCGAGCGCGTTCCTTGGGGGTAAGGGGGAGAGAGGGGCGATCGAAAGGGCGTACAACGTCCACCCGGATCTGGGATACGTAGTAACGACGGTCGCAGCGAAAGGGCTCAAGGGGATTCAAGCAATTCAAGTCGAATTGGGGGTCCCCATCAGACCCATGCTCGCCGAGAGGCTGGGCTCAGCTGCTGCCATCATCAAGAAGATGGGGGACAAGGAGGTGGCGGCGGAGTACAAGCTCGACGGGGAACGGCTCCAAATCCACAAGGACGGGAGAGTCGTCAGACTCTTCTCTCGGAGGCTCGAATCTATCACAGGCAACTACCCGGACGTCGTCGACCTGGTAAGAGAACACGTCAGGGCCGGAAAAGCGATTTTGGAGGCTGAAGTGGTCGCCATCAACGAAGACACGGGGGAGTACTTGCCGTTTCAGGAGCTCATGCACAGGAGGCGCAAACACGGGGTGGAGCAGGCGATTCAAGACTATCCGGTTGCTCTGAACTTCTTCGACATCCTCTACGCTGGCGGCGACATCACGGGCAGGCCGTACACCTTCAGGCGGAAGAAACTGGAAGACACGGTCGAGCAGACCAACAGAACAAGGCTGGTGCCGGCGATGAGAAGCTCAGACCCGGCGAGAATCGAGACGTACATGGAGGAAGCCATCGAGGACGGATGTGAAGGTCTCGTTGTCAAGGACCTTGCTTCCGGTTACAGGGCAGGGGCAAGGGAGTTCGCCTGGATCAAGCTGAAGCGCGAGTACAGGAGCGAATTGACCGACACCATTGACCTTGTCATCATAGGGGCTTTCCACGGTCGCGGGCGCAGGGCCGGGACCTACGGGACCTATCTGCTAGGGGCGTACGACGACAAGCGCGCCTTGTACATCAGCGTAGCCAAGATAGGCACTGGCTTTTCTGACGCAGACCTTGAGCGGATCCCAAAGCTCCTCAAGCCCTATGAGAGTCACGTCAAGCCCGCAAACGTTGAATCAAACCTCGAGCCCGACACGTGGTTCAGGCCTCACATGGTCATAGAGACGATTGCCGCAGAGCTTACCCTCTCCCCGATTCACCCCGCGGCAATGGGGCGCATCCGCCCCGGCGCTGGTATATCACTGCGCTTCCCAAAGTTCACGGGGAGAATTAGAGACGACAAGGGGCCGGAGGATGCCACTTCTGTCGATGAGATTGTCAGCATGTATCAGAAGCAAATCAAGCGCATAGAATGATTCGTTGGGCTGCTCGCTTCGTTGCTTAGGTTTGCTTGTGCCAGCCCTGCGCAACCAATGAATGTTGTCCGGGGAGGCTCCGACTGCCTCGTACGAGGATAGTGAACGCATGTGTATGGCTAGCCAAAGCCGGACTCTCGCGAATGTTTATACTTAGAATCCCCGTCGATGAATCCAAATGCCGGTCTGTCCGAAGTGTGGTGAGCTCATCAGCGAACAACACTGGGAACGGCATCTCAGGCGGTGTGGAGAGCACCACAAGCACGGCCCGGCTCCCCTCGTCTCCACCTCCGGGGGTGTCATGGGCGCCTCTCCCTATGCGCCC
>Ga0187778_10003406_pt1 | contig 10689 bp, 11 predicted proteins | sample 1015_Q2_SP5_20_M_FD_132418 | JGI IMG/M metagenome (GOLD analysis project Ga0187778, IMG submission 132418) | Tropical peat soil microbial communities from peatlands in Department of Meta, Colombia - 1015_Q2_SP5_20_MG | ecosystem: Environmental > Terrestrial > Soil > Wetlands > Peat | place...
CCGGAGCGTGAGCACGTAGTACTCGTTCAGCGTCGCCTCGAGGTGGGGGTTGTGCGCGCAGCGGTAGACGTGCCGGTGGATCCGCTGGTCTAGCTCGATCAGCGTCCGCTCGTCGCGCTGGCCGGCAGCCTGCTCGAGCTCGCGAAGCAGCGCCGCCGCCTCGTCGCGCTCCTCGGCGGTCGCGCGCTCCGCGGCCAGCCGACCCGCAAAGGCTTCGAGCGCGCCTCGGGCCTCCGAGAGCGCGGCCAGGTCGCCGACGTCGACGCCCGCGACGAAGATGCCGTGGCGGGGATAGACCTCGACGAGCCGCTCCTGGGCGAGCCGGCGGAGCGCTTCGCGCACCGGCGTCCTGCCCAGGCCGAGGCGCGCCATCAGCTCGGGCTCGCGCAGGAGCGAGCCCGGCTCCAGCTTGAGCGAGACGATCAGGTCACGAAGCCGGAAGTACGCCTGGTCGCTGAGCGACCGCGCCTCCGCGGCTTCGGGTTGGTGGAGGCGGGGAACTGTGGCGGCGGCTGATATATCGCAAATATACAAAGCCTCCTGCGCCGAGGCAACTCAGGGCGCTGCGACGGCCGCCAGCGCCGCCGCCACGCTCCCGGCGCCCTCGCGCAGCACTCGCGGCTCGAGCCCGGTGAGGTCGAGCACGGTCGACGGCACGCCCGGCAGCTCTCCCCCGTCGACGACGGCTGCGGCGCCTCGGCGGAGCTCGGCGGGCACCTCCTCGAGCCGCCGCGGCTCGCGGCCGCCCGGGAGGTTCGCGCTCGTGGCGACGACGGCCTCGACCGCGTCGAGCACGTGCTTCGCAGCGCCCGCTACGCCCGGTACGCGAACGCCGATCGCTTCGGGCGTCGCGCCGCAGAGCCAGGCGAAGCGACGCGCCGGGTTGGCCAGCACGAGCGTGAACGGGCCCGGCAGCAGCGTGCGCAGGATCCGCTCGGAGCGTCCCGCGAGCTCCGGCAGGTGCGCGACCAGGACGTCGACCGACGCGGCGACGAGCGCGGTCGGCTGCGCCTCGACCCGGCCCTTCAGGCGATAGAGCGCGTCGCGTCCGGCGGGATCGAGCGCGGTTGCCGCGAGCCCGTAGACCGTGTCGGTCGGGAGCACGACGACCTCGCCGGCGCGGATGGCCGCGACCGCGTCGGCGGCGCTCATCCGAGCGGACGGCGGCCCTCGACCACCCGCTCGCGTCCGGACAGGTCGAGCGTGACCCGAACGTCGCGGTAGCCGAGCTCGCCGAGGAGCGCGGCGGTCGCCTCTGCTTGGCGGTCTCCGACCTCGAGCACGAGCGCGCCGCCCTCGCGGAGAACGTCGAGCGCCCCGCGAGCGATCACGGCGCCCGCGTCCACGCCGTAGAGGGCAAGCGGCGGCTCCCAGTCGCGGACCTCGGGCTGCAGTGAATCGCGCTCGCTCGGCGACACGTACGGGGGGTTGCTGACGACGAGATCCCATGGGCCGGCCGGCAGCCCCTCGTACAGGTCGTGCTCGCGAAGCTCGACGTCGAAGCCGGTCGACGCCTCGTTCTCGCGCGCCAGCTCGAGCGCATCGCGCGAGAGATCGATCCCGGTCACGCGCGCCCCGCGGTGCTCGTCGGCGATCGCGAGGGCGATCGCGCCGGAGCCGGTCCCGACGTCGAGGACGCGCGGCCGCTCGCTGCCTTCGAGCAGCGCCAGGCAGCGGTCGACCACGCTCTCGGTCTCGGGCCGTGGGATCAGCGCGCGCCGGTCGACCTCGAGCACGAGCCCCCGAAACCCCCACTCGCCGAGGATGTGCTGCAGGGGCTCTCGCTGCACGCGCCGCTCGACGAGGCGGCGAATCGCGTCGAGCTCGCCGTCGTTCAGCACGCGGCAGGGCAGGGCGGACAGCTCGCTGCGGGTGAGCCCGAGCGCGTGCGCGACCAGAAGCTCGGCGTCGACCTGCGGCGACTCGCACCCTGCTGCTGCGAGCTCCTCACGCGTCTCGCGCACCAGCGCCTGCGGCGTCGCCCTCCGCGCCACGGCGCCCCGCGTCTCGGAGCCGCGACCCATCAGACGGCGACGGCTTCGAGCGCCCGGCGCCGGTCCTCCGCTCGGAGTGCTTCGGTGAACTCGCCGAGGTCGCCTTCGAGGATCTGGTCGAGCCGGTGCGCCGTGAGCTTGATGCGGTGGTCGGTGAGCCGGTTCTCCGGGAAGTTGTAGGTGCGGATCTTCTCGGCTCGCTCGCCTGTGCCGACCTGCGCCCTGCGCTGCGCGGCGACCTCCGCGAGCTGCTTCTCGCGCTCGAGCTCGTACAGCCGCGCGCGCAGCACCCGGAGCGCCTTCGTCTTGTTCTGGAGCTGCGACTTCTCGTCCTGCATCGAGACGACGAGCCCCGTCGGGAGGTGGGTGATCCGGACGGCGGAGTCGGTCGTGTTGACGCTCTGCCCGCCCGGCCCGGTCGACCGGTAGACGTCGATCTTCAAGTCCTTGTCCTCGATCGCGACCTCGACGTCCTCCACCTCCGGCATGACCGCGACGGTCGCGGTGGAGGTGTGGATCCGGCCCTGCGACTCGGTCTCGGGCACCCGCTGCACCCGATGCGTCCCGCCCTCGTACTTGAAGACGGAGTAGGCGCCGTCGCCCTTCACGGCGAACACGACCTCCTTGAAGCCGCCCGCCTCGTTCTCGCTCGTGGACAGCAACTCGGTCTTGTAGCCCGCCCGCTCGGCGTAGCGAGCGAGCATCCGGTAGACGTCGCCCGCCCAGAGCGCGGCCTCGTCGCCGCCGACGCCTTGCCGCACCTCGACGATGACGTCCTTGGCGTCGGCCGGGTCCCGCTCGACGAGCGCGAGCTTGATCTCCTCCTCGAGGGCAGCGAGCCGTTCCTCCACCTCCGGGACGAGCTCGCGGAGGTCCGGGTCCTCGCGGGCGGCGTCGAGATCCGCGCTTGCGCCCCGCCATTCCTGAGCGAGCCGGTGCGGCCCCTCGAGCTCCTTCAGCCGCCGGCCGACGTCGGCCGCTTCGCGGTGGTCGTTGTAGACCGCCGGATCGGCCATCCGCTGCTGCAGCTCCGCGTACGAACGCTCGAGCTCGTCGACGAGCTGGTCGATCGCAGCCATGGCTCGATGCTAGCCACCGTGACTGTCCCGTGGCTGTCCCGGGACAGGCACGCGCACACGACAGTGCCGGGTTCGTGCCGCCTTTCGACGCGGGCGCTACGCGAGCGCCGCGTCGAGCGTGATCTGCGGTACGCCCGCGAGCGCCTTGGACACCGGGCACCCGATCTTCGCAGCCTCGGCCTGCTCGGCGAACCCGGCTGCGTCGAGCCCGGGGACGACGCCCCGCACGGCGAGCGCGATGCGCACGATCCCCTCGCCCGGCTGGAAGGTCACGGTCGCCGACGTGTCGAGCTGCTCGGGCGGCGTTCCCGCCTTCGCCAGCCCGTTCGAGAGAGCCATCGAGTAGCAGGCTGCATGGGCTGCGGCGATCAGCTCCTCGGGGCTCGTCTTCCCGTTGGGCTCCTCGGCGCGCGAGGCCCAGCTCACGGGCAACGGGCCGAAGGCGCCGCTGCCGACGGAGTGGATCGTGCCGGAGCCTTCGAGCAGGGAGCCGTTCCAGGTTGCGGAGACGGTGCGGTCGGTTGCCATCCTGCATGTCCTCCTCGGGTGCGGTAGAGGTCTGAGTCGAGGATAGACGCCGCACGCGGTGCCGCCGGGCGGCGTTCGTTCAGCGTGCTCGGATCAGTGTGCGAGCGTGATCGTCACCGTCGCGCTCGCGCGGATCAACGCTGAGACCGGACAGCCGGCGTCGGCCGCCTCGACCGCCTGCGCGAAGGCCGCGTCGTCGCAGTCCGGCACCCGCCCGCCCGCCTCGATCTCGGAGTGGACGATCTGGTGGCCGCGGCCCTCCACCTCGTCCATCGTGATCGTGCAGCGCACCTCGATCAGCTCCGGCGGCGTGCCCGCGCGGGCGAGCTCGCTGCCGAGCGACATCGCGAAGCAGCCGGCGTGGGCCGCTGCGAGGAGCTCCTCGGGGCTCGTCTTGCCCCCGGGATCGGCGATGCGCGAGGCATTCGTGTACGGGAGCGTGAAGGCGCCCGAGCTGACGGCATGGAGCCTCCCCTCGCCGCGCGCGATGCTGCCCTCCCACACGACGTCTGCCTTGCGGACGATCCTCGGCACCCTTCCCTCCTCGGCTCGCGTGTCAGGCCATGATCTCGACCCGTGCCGGGTCGCGGCGACCGCCTTCGCGCTCGAGCACCTCGTGCAAAGCTCGAATCGAGACCTCGAGCTGATCGAGCGACGGCTGACGCGTCGTCAGCCGCTGCAGCCAGAGGCCGGGCGCGAGGAGGATCCGCAGCGTCCTGCTCCGCGGGTGCTTGCCCGCGAAGCGGATCAGCTCGTAGGCGAGTCCCGCGATGACCGGAAGTAGCAGGATCCGGCTCGCGACGAGCCAGTACCAGTGGGGCCGTCCGACGAGCGCGAAGACGAAGACGCCGATCACCATGACCCAGAGCAAAAAGGCCGTGCCGCAACGCGGGTGGATCAAACTGCATCTCTGCACGGTCTCCGGCGTCAGCTCCTCCCCCGCTTCGAGCGCGTTGATCGCCTTGTGCTCGGCCGCGTGGTACTGGAAGACGCGGCGCAGGTCCGGGAGGAAGCCGACGAGCGTGATGTAGGAGACGAGGATCCCGACCCGGATCAGGCCCTCGACGATCACGAACCAGCCCGTGCCCTTGATCCCGATCCAATCGGTCAGGAGCGCCGGCCCGACCTTGAAGACCGCGACCGCGAAGCCGATCGCGATCACGAACGAGACGACGATCGTGGCGCGCGAGATCTCCGTCTCGACCTCGCCCTCCTCGTTCTCCTCCCGCGCCGCCACGTTCGCGGAGATCGCGAGCGCACGGAAGCCGAGCGCGAGCGACTCGCCGAGCGCGATCACGCCCCGCACCACCGGCAGCCTCCAGATCAGGTGCCGCTGCATCGGCGAGACGATGTCCTTGACCACCCGCTCGATCCCGCCGTCGGGGCGCCGAATCGCAACCGCCCAGCTCGTGGGGCTCCGCATCATCACGCCTTCCAGCACGGCCTGGCCGCCGATCGTCGCGGCGCTCGCGACGAGCAGGCGCACCGTTCCGGAGAGACGCTTGCCGAGCATCGGGTCAGGGTACATTCCGCCTCCCCGATCGGACTCCGGGCGCCGGGACTTTAGGACGCGCGCGACTTCTCGAGCCGCCGCTGGAAGCGCTCGACCCGCCCGCCGGTGTCGACGAGCTTCTGCTTGCCCGTGTAGAACGGGTGGCAGGCGGAGCAGATCTCGACGTGGAGCTCCGGCTTCGTCGACCGCGTCACGAACTCGTTGCCGCACGAGCAGCGGACGGTCGCGAGCACGTATTCCGGATGGATCTCGGCCTTCATCGTCGAGCCAGGGTAGCAGAGCGACCGAGGATCTCCGCCGCCGTCGCCTGGGCGACGTTGCCGCCGGAGACGACGACCGCGACACCGCGAGGCTCGACCCGTCCGGCCAGGAGCGGCGCGAGCGCGGCGGCGGCCGCGGGCTCGCACGCGAGCTTGGCCCGCCCGTAGAGCCAGCGGAACGCCTCCTCGATCTCCTCCTCGGTGACGAGGACGCTTTCCACGTCGTACGCCTGCAAGGTCCTGACCGCGACCTCGCTCGTGTACGGCGTGCAGAGACCGTCGGCGATCGACCGCGGCGTGACGGAGACGAGCTCGCCCGCCTCCAGCGAGGCATGCACGACGGCCGAACCTTCGGGCTCGACGACGATCACCCGCGCCCGACCATTCACAGCGGCCGAGATGCCGGACGAGAGGCCGCCGCCGCCGGCCGAGACGAGAATCGTCTCGACGTGCGGCGCGTCCTCGAGGATCTCGAGAGCCAACGTTCCCTGGCCGGCGATCACGAGCGGATCTGCGAAAGGGTGCACGAGCACCCGACCGGAGCTCTCGATCAGATCGTCAAGCCGCCGGAACGCCTCCACCCACTCGTCGGCCTCGAGGTCGACGCTCGCCCCGTACCCCTTCGTCGCCGCCACCTTCGCCGGGCTCGCACGGCTGTACATGACGACGAGGCAGTCGATCCCCTCGCTCGCAGCACCCCACGCGAGCGCCTGCGCATGGTTTCCGGCGGAGATGCCGATCACGCCGCGCGCGCGCTCCTCGGGCGTGAGCGACGCGAGCTTGTTGAGGACGCCCCTGACCTTGAACGAGCCGGTCTTCTGCAGCAGCTCGGCCTTGAGGACGACGTCGCCGAGGCTGGAGGCGGTGAACGTGGGCGTCCGGTGCACCCGGCCGCGGATCGTCTCGGCGGCGCGGAGGACCGCTTCGCGCTCCACCGGGACGGCTGCTGTCTCGGTCGCGGGATCCATCTCCCCGACGATCGTAGTCGCCAGGTCGTCGAGAGCCGGCACGTCGTCGATAATCAGCGCGTGGACGACGACGTCGCCCAGCACGCGGCAGACGGGCTCCCGCCGCACGCAGTCCACCTCGTCGTGACGGACGACCTCCTGCGCTCGCGCGCGACGGTCTTCTTCCGCCTCATCCTCGTCATCCCGGCGTGGATCGCGCTCCTGTTCTGGACGATCGGGGCGTTCTTCGTCGTGATCGGGGCGTGGTTCGTGCTCCTCGTCCGCGGCCGCTGCAGCGATGGGATGCACGAGTTTCTCGCCTCGTACGTCCGCTACGCGATCCAGGTCTCGGCCTACATCCATCTCGTCGCAAACCCGTGGCCGGGCTTCTCGCCGAAGGCGGACTACCCGGTTCGCGTCGAGATCGACGGGCCGGTCGCACAGCGCGGGCGGTCGGTCTTCTTCCGCCTCTTTCTCGCTCTCCCCGCGCTTCTGCTGGCCGGGGCGACCGGAGGCTCGGCGGGTCTCAGCGTCCCTCGGCGCAGCGGACGGTACGGCTTCGGCTCGGGCGTCGCGGGCGCGGCGGGGATCGGCGCGGTGCTCGGCTGGTTCGCATGCCTCGCGCGCGGGCGGATGCCTCGCGGCCTCCGCGACCTCGGCGCCTACTCGGTCGGCTACACCGCCCAGGCCTACGCCTATCTCCTCCTTCTCACCGACCGCTACCCGTCCGCCGATCCGCGGCTCGCCGGCCCGCAGGAGCTGCCGCCGCACCCGGTGCGGCTCGAGCTGACGGACGACCTCCAGCGGCCCCGCCTGCTCGTCGCCTTCCGCCTCCTGCTCGTGCTCCCGCACCTCGTCTGGCTCGCGTTGTGGACGGTCGCCGCGTTCCTCGCCGTCGTGGCAGCCTGGTGGGTCGCGCTCGTCACCGGCCGCGTGCCGGACACGGTCCACCGCTTCCTCGCCGCCTACGTCCGCTACGCCGCGCACGTCGGCGCGTTCCTCTACCTCGTCGGCGGCCCGTTCCCCGGCTTCGTCGGCGCCGAGCGCTCGTACCCGATCGCGATCCTGATCGGCCCGCCCGAGGGGCAGCGCCGCTCGACGATCCTCTTCCGCGTGTTCCTCGCCTTCCCCGCCCTCCTCCTCGCCGGTGGCTACGGCGGGATCGCCTGGACCGCTGCGGTGCTCGGCTGGTTCTACGCCCTCGCCCGTGGCAGGATGCCGCGCGGCCTGCGCGACATCGGCGCCTCGGCGATCCGCTACCAGGCGCAGGCGTGGGCCTATCTGCTCCTCCTCACGCCCGCCTACCCGTACTCGGCTCCCACGCTGGAGAACACGGCCGAGCCTCACGACGAGCAGATCGCTCTGGAGCTCGGCGTCTGAGCCGACGCGCCTCGCTCGGCCTGCTCGCCGTCGCGACGATCGGCTGGGCGGTCGCCGCGAGCCAGCTCCTCCACACGTCCGTCCCGGGCAACCTGAAGCTCCCGCAGGTCGACGTCGGCTCGACGTTCGGCGCCGCGACGGCCCGTAGAGCTGCCGTCTACGAGCGCTTCGGGGACTGGGACTGGCTCCTCTCCCAGCTGGCGCTGCTCGCCGTCCTCGTGGTCTACGCCCGGCGGGGCGCGGCGTTCGCGAAGCAGTCCGCCGCCGGGCCGATCGGCACCGGGATGCTGCTCGGCATGCTCGGGCTCGCCCTCGTCTGGCTGAGCGAGCTCCCGTTCGGGCTCGCCCAGCACTGGTGGGACCGCCGGCATCACGTCTCGAGCCAGGGCTACCTCGCGTGGGCGACGGGCGACTGGGTGCAGCTCGGTGCGGAGTTCCTCTCGATCTGCCTGGCCCTCCTGATCGTGATGGCCCTGGCGCGCAAGCTGCCGAGCGCGTGGTGGCTTCCCGGCACGATCGTCTTCGTCGCGATCGCGACCGGGTTCCAGTTCGTGCTCCCCTACATCGCCTCGATCGGGACGAAGCCGCTCCGCGACCCGGCGATCCTCGCGGACGCCCGCGCCGACGAGCGCTCGCAGGGCCTGCCGAGCATCCCGATTCGCGTGGAGAAGGTGAGCGGCAGGACGGACGAGGTGAACGCGTTCGCGGTCGGGATCGGACCGACGAGACGCGTCGTCCTGTGGGACACCCTGCTCGACGGGCGCTACCCGAACAGCGAGGTGAACATCGTGCTCGCGCACGAGCTCGGCCATCACTCGAGCGACCATCTCCCCAAGGGGCTCGCCTGGTACGCGCTGCTCGCCCTGCCCGGCACCTACCTGATCGCGCGCCTCACCAGGCGGCGGGGAGGGATGGGCCGGGCGGAGGCCGTGCCGCTCGGGCTGCTCGTCGTCGCCGTCCTCCAGCTCGCCGCGACGCCGCTGCAGACGTTCATCTCGCGGCGGATGGAGTCGGAGGCCGACTGGAAGGCGCTGCAGACGACCCACGACCCGCAGGCGATGCGCCGCCTGTTCGTCTCCTTCGCGCGCGCGGACGTCTCCGATCCGGATCCCCCGACGTGGGTCTACGTCCTGCTCGAGGACCATCCCACGCTCGAGCAGCGCGTCGCGATGGCCGAAGCGTGGGCCACGCGCAACTCGGGGCGCCGGAGCTAGAGGCCGAACGCGTCGCGCGCCATCTCCGCGATCGCCGCTCCGATCGCGAGCGAGGACGTCGCCCCGGGCGACGGCGCGTTGCGGACGTGGAGCACCCCTCCCGCCGGAGCGACCACGAAGTCGTCGACCAGCCGGCCCTCCTCCGTGAGCGCCTGGGCGCGGATCCCCGCCGGCCCCCGCTCGACGTCGGCGGCGGTCAGCTCGGGGAGGAGCTTGCGGGCGGCCCGGACGAACAGCTTCCGGCTGTAGTCGCCTGCGAGCTCCGCCGCCCCCATCCGCCAGTGCCGGCGGACGAGCCTGCGGAAGCCCGGCGCGGCGAACACCTCGCGCAGGTCGTGCAGGCTCACGTCGCGGCGCCGGTAGCCCTCCCGCGCGAACGCGAGCACCGCGTTCGGGCCGAGCCACACGGACCCGTCCGGCCGCACGGTGGTGTGGATGCCGAGGAACGGGAAGCTCGGATCGGGAACCGGGTAGACGAGCCCGTTGACCAGGTGCCGCGCCGCGGGGCGGAGCAGCCAGTAGTCGCCGCGGAACGGGACGATCCGAGGATCCACCGGCGCGCCGAGCATGCGCGCGACGCGGTCCGCGTAGACGCCCGCGCAGGCAACCGCGTGCCGGGCCTCCACGTCGCCGGCCGTCGTCTCGAGCAGCACGCCGGCGGTGCGGCTGCGGACCGCACGTAGCTCGCGGCCGAGCAGCACCGCACCGCCTGCCGCCTCGACGTCCCCGGCAAGTGCGGCCGCGACGAGCCGGAAGTCGACGACGCCCGTCCCCGGCGAGTGGAGCGCCACCAGCCCCGCGGCGTGCGGCTCGAGCTCGCGCAGGCGCTCGGGGCCGATCCGCTCGAGCCCGGGGACGCCGTTCGCGAGGCCGCGCCGTTCCAGCTCGGCCAGCCGCGGCAGCTCGTCCGGGCGGGTCGCGACGACGACCTTGCCGCAGCGCAGGGTCGGGATGCCTCGCTCCTCGCAGTAGCGGTAGAGCTCCGCCGAGCCGCGGGTGCAGAGCTCGGCCTTGAGCGAGCCCGGCTGGTAGTAGAGGCCCGAGTGGATCACGCCGCTCGAGCGGCCCGTCTGGTGCGAGGCGATCGCGCGCTCCTTGTCGAGGACGACGACGCGAAGCCGCGGGTGCGCGATCGCGAGAGCCCGCGCGGTCGCGAGGCCGACGATTCCCGCTCCGATCACGGCGAGATCCGCGCGGCAGTCGCCGTCGCGGCTCTCGGTCACGCGAGCGTGTACTCGGGGCCCGACCCGCCCTCGGGCGGGGTCAGCCGGCCGCCCTTGGCGCTGATGGCGCCGCACTGGACGCAGTTCGAGGGCGTGAGGTGCACGGTGACCGTGTCGTCTCCGTCCGCCTCGCCCACCTCGTAGACCCGCGCCGGACACATCCACGACCACATCTCGGCGACGTCGCGGGGAACCTGGCGGCGGACGCGGAGATGGCTCGGCTGATCGTCGCGCGTGCGGTTGCCCGAGGCGAACACGGACGAGAGCTTGTCGAACGTGTAGCGCCCGTCGGCGGGCGGGTACGACGCGGCCCGACCGCTGCGCAGCAGCGGAGCGGACGCGTTCGGCTCGTTCGGGAAGTCCTGCGGCGGGAGACGACCCTTGGAGACGGTCATGGCGCTGGCAAGCGCACCGCCGACGTAGAACCCCCTGTCGAAGACCTGCCGCATGTTCCGCACCTCGCGCAGGTCGGCCCAGAGGTAGCTCTGCTGCAGCGCGCGATCGTAGGTGTCGAGCGCGCCGGCGCGGGTCGGCGTCTCGCCCGGCTGGAG
>Ga0187778_10003407_pt1 | contig 10687 bp, 9 predicted proteins | sample 1015_Q2_SP5_20_M_FD_132418 | JGI IMG/M metagenome (GOLD analysis project Ga0187778, IMG submission 132418) | Tropical peat soil microbial communities from peatlands in Department of Meta, Colombia - 1015_Q2_SP5_20_MG | ecosystem: Environmental > Terrestrial > Soil > Wetlands > Peat | place...
CCGATTCCAATGCTCGAGGAACTCTCGCGCGAGCACGGCTTCGAGCTGCTCAAGATCCCGGTGACGCCTCCCGGTGTGGAACAGAAGGCCGTGTGGCTGCAGGTGCGCCAACTGCGCCCGGACTACGTGCTGCTGTGGGGGTGGGGCGTGATGAATTCGACGGCGCTCAAGGAAGCCCAAGAAATGGCGTATCCGCGCGATCATCTGCTGGGCGTCTGGTGGTCGGGTGCCGAGCCCGACGTCAAGGATGTCGGCGAGGGCGCCAAGGGCTACACCGCACTGACCATTCAGTACGGAGCAGGCGTGAGCAAAGTGCAAAACGACGTCCTCAAGTACGTGTACGACAAGGGCCAGGGTACGGGTCCGCGCGAGGAAGTGGGCACCGTGCTCTACAACCGGGGGCTGATCATCGCGATGCTCGGCGTCGAGGCGGTGCGCCGCGCGCAGGAGCACTTTGGCAAGGGCAAGCCGATGACGGGCGAGCAGGTGCGCTGGGGCCTGGAGCACCTGGCGCTGGACCAAAAGAGGCTTGATGCGCTGGGTTTTGGCGAGATGCTCAAACCCGTCGCGACGTCTTGTTCCGACCACATTGGAGCCTCGTTTGTGCGCATCCAGACCTGGGACGGCACCAAGTGGGTGGCTGGCGACCTCTACGAGGCCAACCAGAAGCTCATCACGCCCATGGCCGATCGCGCGGCCGAGGCCTATGGTGCGGAAAAGCACATTGCGCCGCGCACCGCGCAGGACTGCCAGAGCTAGGCGCAAGGGGGGTGGCGCAAGCCGTCCGCACGCCTGCGCGCCATGAGCGTGCCGCTTGGCTCCCCGCCGCCCGCGCCCGAAGGCGCAGGCGGCGCCCTGCTTGCCGTCAACGGCATCGAGGTGATCTACAACCGGGTCATCCTCGTGCTCAAGGGAGTATCGCTCACGGTGCCGCGCGGGGGCATCGTGGCGCTGCTCGGTGCGAACGGTGCGGGCAAGACCACCACGCTTCGGGCCGTCTCCAATTTGCTGCGGGGCGAACGCGGCGAGGTGACCAAGGGCAGCATCGTCTATGACGGCCAGCGAATCGAGCGGCTGTCGCCCTACGATCTTGTTTGCCGCGGCGTTGTCCAGGTGATGGAGGGCCGGCGTTGCTTTGCGCACCTCACGATCGAAGAGAATCTGCTTACCGGCGCCTACACCGGCGCGGCCGACGGGGCCACGCGTCGTCGCGCTGCGCACGCGCGAAGCGCCCCAGCCGCCCAGATGCTGGAGCGCGTATACCACTACTTTCCGCGCTTAAAGCACCGGCGCACGAGCCAGGCCGGCTACACCTCGGGCGGCGAGCAGCAGATGTGTGCGATCGGCCGCGCGCTCATGGCGCACCCGTCGATGATCTTGCTCGATGAGCCATCGATGGGTCTTGCTCCGCAGGTGGTCGCCGAGATCTTCGGTATCGTTGAGGATCTCAACGAGCGCGAGGGCGTGTCGTTCCTGCTGGCCGAGCAAAATGCGCACATCGCGCTGCGCTATGCGCGCTACGGCTACATTCTCGAAAACGGCCGCATCGTGATGGACGGCGAGGCGAGCTCCCTCGAGTCCAACGAGGACGTCAAGGAGTTTTATCTGGGTCTGTCGCGCGACGGGCGGCGCAGTTTCCGCGACGCCAAGTTCTACCGGCGCCGCAAGCGCTGGTTGGCGTAAACCCGATTGGCGCAGGTGACCGTGGCGCAATACTTCGACACCCGGGAGACGCGCGATGCGCGCGCACGCGAACGCGACCTGGAGCTGCGCCTGCCGCTGCTCCTTGCATCAGCCCTGCGCGCGCCGGGCTGGCGCCGGCACCTGGGTGCGATCGATCCGAACAGCGTCAATTCGCGCGCGGCGCTGGCGAAGCTGCCCTTGTTGCGCAAGTCCGCGCTCTCCGAGCTGCAAGCGCAGGCGCCGCCACTTGCCGGCCTCGTGCCCGGGTCGCTCGCCGATTTCGGCCGCGTCTTCGCCTCGCCCGGTCCGATCCACGAAGTCGAAGGGCGTGAGGACGATTGCTGGCGCTCCGCGCGCGGGCTGTTTGCCGCCGGGGTGCGCGAGGGCGATCTCGTCCTGAACACCTTCGGCTACCACCTCACCCCGGGGGGCTTCATCATCGATGCGGGTGCCCGTGCGCTGGGCTGTCCGGTGATTGCGGCCGGGCCCGGCAATACCGAGCAGCAGGTGCAGCTGCTCGCACAGCTAAAGCCCAGCGTGTATTGCGGCACGCCGGACTTTCTGAAGATCTTGCTCGATGCCGCACAGCGCACCGGCCTGCCCAGTCCGTTGCGCAAAGCCGTCGTCTCGGGAGCGGCATTTCCCTCCTCGCTGCGCGCTGAGTTTGCCGAGCGCGGAGTCGAAGCCTTTCAAATCTACGCCACCGCGGACTTGGGGCTGGTGGCCTATGAGACGTCGGCGCGCGAAGGGCTGGTCGTGGCCGAAGACGTTTTGCTTGAGATCGTGCGTCCGGGCACGGGGTCCCCCGTCGCCGAGGGCGAGGTGGGCGAGGTGGTGGTGACTTCGTTTGATCACGACCGGCCCTGGATTCGCTTGGCGCTGGGCGATCTTTCGGCCGTAATGCCGGGCGCTTCGCCGTGCGGTCGAACCAACCAGCGCATACGCGGCTGGCTCGGGCGCGCTGACCAGACAACCAAGGTCAAGGGCATGTTCGTTCGCCCCGAGCAAATCGCCGAGCTGCTACGCCAGCATCCCGAGGTCGATCGGGCGCGGCTCGTCGTGACCCGCGTGGGCGAAGCCGATACGGCAACACTGCGCATCGAAGCCAGCGCGGCCGCCGGAGCTGTCGAGCGCATCGCCCAGAGCTTTCGATCGATCGCCCAGGTGGGTGCCCAAGTCGAACTCGTCGGCCGCGGCACGCTGCCCAACGACGGCAAGGTCATTGAGGATGCGCGGACGCTGCAGGCAACGGGCTAGCCCCCTACCGGGGCTTAATCCCCCGTTGCCAATTGCAGCGGCGCGCGTGCCTCGCCCTGGCTTGCTCGGCCAAACGGCGGCCGAGTCAGTCCCAGCGCCTCCTTCAAAGCGTGAATCCGGCTTCTGCCCACGGGCACGCGTGGCGATTTGTGCCCGTCCATGACCACGATGTAGTTCTCGCCTTCGCGCTCGATCGTCTTGGCGTGGTGCAGATTGATGAAAAAACTTCGATGCGTGCGCAAGAACCGCTCCGGGTCCAGGCGCTCCTCCAGATCCGCGAGCGACAGATTGCAAAAATACTGCTGATCGCGCGTATGCACCGTCGTGTAATGCGCCTCGGAGTGCATCCACACCACGTCGTCGAGCGACAGCAGCAGCACGCGGTTGTGTAGAAGCACCGGCAGTTTGATGAGCCGGCGCGGGGGGCTCGCGGATTCGGCCGCTTCCCCCGGCCGTGAAGTGTCCGCCTGCGTAGTGATGTCCGTCAGGTCGTAGAACACCATGCACGATCCAAGCGACGCTTCGCGGCCCATGAGTTTGGTGACTTTGATGAGCAGAACTCGATCCGGTATCGAAATCATCATTGTCATCGGCGGCGGAGAGTCCACTGGGCAGCGCGCAGTCTTTTCGGCCGCGTCAAGCAGCAGTTGAATCTTGTCGCGGCTTTTTTCGGGATGGAACTGCAGCACGTCTCGACCGATCGCGTCGCCTTGCATCTCGCCCAAGACGCGAAGCGCAACGGCGTTCATCCCCGCGATCCGGTTCTCGGCGTCGAGCAGAACGACCCCGGGATCGAACCGTTGCAGCTTGTAGTAGAAGCTCTCCATGGTCCCTCTACTGTAGGCGCTTTGGACTGCGCAGTGTGCCGATTTTGCCGCAGTACGCGCCCAGACGGACATCGCAATACCTATGACAAATTTGTGGTTGTTCGGTCCGGCGGACCGCGTTTCGTGCAGCGCAGCCGCGGTTCATGCACCAGAGCCGGCTTTCATGAATTTGTGCACAACAGCACGCGCGCCGCAAAAGATACTTCTTTTGGTCTCTGCTTCGAAACCCGCGCGCCGCACCGCCCGCCCGCGTGCCCGCGCGGATCGTCGCTTGCCGCAGCCAACTCTCGGGAGGAAGTGTGATTCCACGCCCATTCGAATACCACGCGCCGGCAAGCCTGCCCGACGCTCTTTCGTTGCTGCAACGCTACGGCGACGAGGCCAAGCTTCTGGCCGGCGGGCACAGCCTGCTGCCCATGATGAAGCTGCGCTTCGCCGCACCGGGGCACCTCATTGACCTGGGCAAGATCGGAGAGCTAAAAGGCATCCGCCAAGTGGGCAACGAAATCCACATCGGCGCCATGACAACGGAAAACGAGCTCGTCTGGTCGCCGCTGCTGGCGCAAAAAGTGCCCCTGCTCGTCGAGGGTGCGCGGCTGATCTCCGATCCGCAGGTGCGCTACAAGGGCACGATCGGCGGGGACATCGCCCATGGCGATCCGGGCAACGATCACCCCGCACTGATGCTGGCGCTGGATGCAAGTTTTGTTTTGCGCAGCGCCAAGGGCGAGCGAACCGTGCCGGCCGGCGGGTTCTTCCGCGGGCCGTTTGTCACGGCGATGGAGCCCGAGGAGGTGCTCACGCGCATCCAGATCCCGATTCCGGGCGCGGGCACCGGATGGTGTTACGCAAAGCTCAAGCGCAAGACCGGGGACTTTGCCACGGCCGCGGCCGCCGCCTTGCTGCGCGCGAAGGCCGGGCGCGTCGAGTTTGTGCGCCTCGCGCTCACCAATGTGGGCGCAACGCCCCTGAAGGCGCAGGCCGCCGAGCAGTACCTGCAGGGCCGTGCGTTTGACGACGCCGCGATCGCCGAGGCCGCGCGGCTGGCGATGAGTATCTGCGAGCCCAGCGTTGATCAGCGCGGCGACACCGCCTACAAGACCGCGATGGCCGGCGAGATGACCCAGCGAGCGCTGCGCACCGCGGCCTCGCGCTCTCAGTAGCCCGATGCCCCAGGAGATTTCCATGGCGAATTCGCAAACCGTTTCGTTCACGCTCAACGGGAAGGCCGTGCAAGCCGAGGTCGAGCCGCGCGAGCTGCTGATCCACACGCTGCGCGAGCGGCTGCGCCACACGGGGCCGCACATCGGCTGCGAGACCACGCATTGCGGCGCCTGCACGGTGGATATCGATGCGATGAGCATCAAGTCCTGCACCGTTCTAACCGTACAGTGCGAAGGCACCCAGATCCTCACGGTTGAGGGCCTCGAACAAAACGGCCATCTGCACGCCCTGCAGGAGGCGTTCACGCAAGAGCACGCACTGCAGTGCGGCTACTGTACGCCGGGCATGATCACGCGCGCCTACCGGCTGCTGCAGGAGATTCCCCAACCCACGGAGCAGGAGATCCGCTACTGGATGGCGGGCAACCTGTGCCGGTGCACGGGCTACCAGAACATCGTCAAAGCGGTGCAGTCCGCGGCCGCCAAGCTTGCGGCGCAGCCCGCCTGAGACCGCGGCGGCCAACGCTTTTCGCAAATCACCCGGGAGATTGCCTCATGCCTGACACCAACGTCGTAGCGCGCGAGCGCGCGGACCAACTTCAGGGAATGGGCTGCTCGAGAAAGCGCAAGGAGGACGCGCGCTTTATCCGCGGCAAGGGAACCTACGTGGACGACATCCAGCTGCCCGGAATGCTCTTCGGGGCGATGGTGCGCAGCCCCTACGCGCATGCCCGCATCAAATCCATCAACAAGGCCAAAGCGCTGGCCGTGCCCGGTGTGGTCGCCGTGCTCGTTGCCGACGATCTCAAACCCGTAAACCTGGCTTGGATGCCTACCCTTGGCGGCGACGTGCAGGCGGTACTGGCCGACAAGAAGGTCTGCTTCCAGTACCAGGAGGTGGCCTTTGTCGTGGCCGCTGACCGCTATGCGGCAGCCGACGGCGCCGAAGCCGTCGAGGTCGACTACGAGGAGCTGCCCGCCATCGTCGATCCGCGCCGCGCGCTGGACAAAGGCGCGCCCGTCATCCGCGAGGACATTGCGGACAAGACCGAGGTGGGACACGGTCCACGCACGCATCCCAATCACATCTTCACGTGGGAAGCGGGCGACAAGGCGGGCACCGACGCGGTCTTTGCGAGTGCGCCCGTGACCGTGCGCCAGGAGATTTTGAACCCGCGCGTGCATCCCTGTCCGCTGGAGACCTGCGGCTGCGTGGCCTCCTTTGACAAACCCACCGGACAGCTCACGGTGTACATGACCTCGCAGGCGCCGCACATCGTGCGCACGGTCGCCTCCCTGCTCTCGGGCATTGCCGAGTCCAAGATCCGCATCGTGGGCGGCGACATCGGCGGGGGCTTCGGCAACAAGGTGCCGGTCTACCCCGGCTACGTGGCGGCCATCGTGGCCTCGATCGTCACCGGCGTGCCGATCAAGTGGATCGAATCGCGAATCGAAAACATCTCCACGACCGGCTTCGCGCGCGATTACCACGGCGTGGGCGAGCTCGCGGCGGACAAGGACGGGCGCATTCGGGGCCTGCGCTTCACTGCGCTTGCCGACCACGGCGCGTTCAACGCCCACGTGTCGGCCACCAAGTTTCCGGCGGGGCTGTTTAGCATCTGCACGGGTTCCTACGACATTGCCAAGGCCTACTGCCGGGTCGACGCCGTGTACACCAACAAGGCGCCGGGCGGGGTGGCCTACCGCTGTTCGCTGCGCGTCACCGAAGCCGTCTATCTCATCGAGCGGATGATCGACGTGCTGGCGCAAAAGCTGGGCATCGACAAGGCCGAAATCCGCCGGCGCAATTTCGTCAAGGCCGAGCAGTTTCCGTACGTGACCGCCTTTGGCTGGACGCTCGACAGCGGCAACTACCACCAGGCATTGGACAAGGTGCTCAAGGCCGTCGATTACGAGGCATTGCGCAGGGAGCAGGCGCAAAAGCGTGCCCGGGGAGAGTTGATGGGTATCGGCATCTCGACCTTCACCGAGATCGTAGGCGCCGGCCCCACCAAGGCCTGCGACATCCTAGGCATCGGGTTGTTCGACAGCTGCGATATCCGCGTGCATCCGACCGGCAGCGTGATCGCCCGGCTGGGCACGATGAGCCAGGGACAGGGGCACGCGACGACCTACGCGCAGATCATCGCCACGGAGCTCGGGCTGCCCTCCGAGGATATTCAGATCGAGGAGGGAGACACCGACAAGGCGCCCTACGGCGCGGGCACCTGGGGATCGCGCTCGACCCCGGTGGCGGGCGCGGCCGCTGCGCGCGCCGCGCGCAAAATCATGGACAAGGCAAAGAAGATCGCGGCGCACCTCCTCGAGGTGGGCGAAGGCGACCTGGAGTGGGAGGTCGATCGCTTCCGGGTCAAAGGAAACCCGAGCGAGGGCAAAACCATGAAGGAGATCTGCATGGCCGCGCACGGCAGCAACCTGCCCGCGGGCATGGAGCAGGGGCTAAATGCCGTCGAGTACTACGACCCGCCCAACCTGACCTTTCCCTTCGGAGCATACGTCTGCGTGGTGGACATCGACCGCTTCACCGGGGAGACCCACGTGCGACGCTTTTATGCGCTCGATGATTGCGGCACGAGGATCAACCCGATGATCATCGAGGGCCAGATCCACGGCGGCCTGACGGAAGCCTTCGCCGTGGCAATGGGCCAGGCGATGCCATTTGACGAGAACGGCAACCATCTGGGCAACACCCTGTTGGATTACTTCCTGCCCACGTCCATGGAAGCGCCGAAGTGGGAGACCGATTGGACCGTGACCCCGTCGCCGCACCATCCGATCGGGGCCAAGGGCGTGGCCGAGTCTCCCCACGTGGGCGGCATACCGTGCTTTTCCAATGCGGTCATGGATGCCTTTGCGCATCTGGGGGTCACGCACATGGACATGCCGCATACCTCGTTTCGCGTGTGGCAACAGTGCAACGCGCTGGGCATCGACAAGCGCTAGCGACGAGCGCGCTCTGGCGTCCCATGAAAGTCGAGCTCGAGCGCTCCTTTCCCATGGCGGCGAGCGCCGAGGCCGTCTGGCGAGTGCTGCAAAACGTCGAGGCCGTCGCGGGCTGCATGCCGGGCGCCAAGATCGCGGAGCGCATCGACGAGCGCCACTTCAAGGGCACGGTGAGCGTGCGGGTGGGGCCCGCGACCATGACGTTTCGCGGCGACGTCGAGGTCAGGGACGTGGATGCGGCCGCTCGCAGCCTGCGGCTGGTGGGCAAGGGCACCGACAGCACGGGGACCTCGGGCGCCTCGATGGATCTGGCGGCAAGCGTGCAGGGCGCGGGCGCGGAGAGCGTACTGGTAGGCAAGAGCGAAGTCGCCATGAGCGGCAAGGCGGCCGCCTTTGGCGGGCGCCTGATGAACACCGTGGCCGACCAGGTGCTCAAGCAATTCGCGGCCAACTTCGCCGCGCTCGTGGCGCAAGCGCCGGCCGAATCGGCGCCAGGCGCTGCCTCGGAAGCACCCGGGCCTCGAGACGGCGCGAGCCCCGCGTCGAGCCGGCCGCTCAACGCGCTGGGCCTGCTGTGGGCAATCATCAAGGACTGGCTGCGCGGGCTCTTCGGCAGGAGCGCGGCGTGAACGCGAGGAGGCCGCCGCCCCGGCCCTAGAGGCCCGCTGCGGGGGTGCGTCGCCACGCATGCGCGCATTCGACGAAACCGAAGAGCTCATCGGCCGGCTCGAGCAGGCGGGCTACATCGCCGAGCGCAGCCTCGCGGTGAGCCTGCTGCTCATGGCGCAGCTCGAGCGCCCCCTGCTCGTCGAGGGCGATGCCGGCGTGGGCAAGACGCAAATCGCCAAGGCGCTGGCCGAGGCCAATGGCTGCGAGCTGTTGCGGCTGCAGTGCTACGAGGGCCTCGATGTCAACGCGGCAGTCTACGAGTGGAACTATCAGCGGCAGCTGCTCGCCATCAAGATGCGCGAGACGGAAAACACCTCGCTCGCGGAAAAAGAGCGGCACGTCTTTAGCGAGGAGTACCTGCTGCAGCGCCCCTTGCTGCAGGCCATCCGCCGCGCACGCGCGCCCGTGCTGCTCATCGACGAAATCGACCGGGCCGACGAGCAGTTCGAGGCCTACCTGCTCGAGGTGCTGTCGGATTACCAAATCAGCATCCCGGAGCTGGGCACTGTCCGGGCGCAGAGCATTCCGCTGGTCGTGCTGACTTCCAACGGCACGCGCGAGCTCAGCGACGCCCTGCGCCGCCGCTGCCTGTACCACTACCTCGATTATCCCAACTACGAGAAGGAGTTGCGCATCGTCCTGCGACGCGTGCCGGGCATCGAAGAGCGCCTGGCCGGGCAGATCGTGACCTTCGTGCAAAAGCTCCGCGCCGAGGACCTGCAAAAGCGGCCTGGCACGGCCGAGACCCTCGATTGGGCGGCCGCACTCGTGCGCATGCGCGTGGCCTCACTCGACGCGGACCCGCAGTTTCTCGCCGACACGATGGTGTGCCTGCTCAAGACCCGCGAAGACCGGGCCGCGGTGCCGCCCAGTGTGGCCGCGCGTTTGCTGGCGCAATCGACATGAACCGGCAAGATTTGGCGGTTGCGCACGAACCGTCGGCACGCGAGCGCGCGATGCTCGCGGGCCGGGTGGTCGAATTCGTGCGCGTGGCGCGCACCGAGCATTTCCGCGTCGGCATTCAGGAAGCCATTGACGCACTGAAAGTGGCGCAATGCGTGGACATCCTCGAAGAGCGCCAGTTGCGCTGGGCGCTGCGTGCGCTGCTGTGTTCCAATCCGGCCGACTGGAAGAACTTCGATGCACTGTTCGACCGCTACTGGCAGCAGCCCGGCGCCAACGCGGTCCAGATCACCGTGGGAGGCGAACTGCCGCGTCCACGGGCCACGGCGGGCGGTACGCGTGCGCCCGAGGTCCCGCATGCCGCGGCGCAGCCGCCTGCGCGCGAGCGCCGCGAGCTCGATGCGCTGCGCGTCGGCGCCAGTCCCCACGAGGCCATGACGCGCAGCGACTTTCGGCTGACGCAGCTCAACGAAGACACATACCCGCTCGAGCAGTGGATCGAGTCGCTGGCACGGCGCATGCGCAGGCGGCTGCTGCGCCGGCACCACGTGCGCAATCTGGGGCGCCGGGTCCACCTGCGCCGCACGCTGCGGCGCAGCCTCCCCTTTGGCGGTCTGCCGCTGGAACTTGCCTACCACGAGCGGCGCCGTGAGCTGCCTCGGCTGGTGCTGCTCGTCGACATCAGCCGATCGATGAACGCGTACAGCTACTTCTTCTTGCGCTTTGCGCGCGGCATCCTCGACGCGTTCCAGAACACGGAAGCCTTTGCTTTTCATACGCGCCTGGTGCATATCGCCGATACGTTGCGCGAACCCGACCGCCAGCGTCTCAAGGACAAGCTCGCCTGGATCGCGGCCGGATGGGGCGGCGGCACCCGCATCGGCGAGAGTCTGCAGGCGTTTAACCGCGAGTACGCGCGGCGGCTCGTCGATTCGCGCACCTTCGTGTTTATTCTGAGCGACGGCTACGACACCGGCGCACCCGAACTGCTGGGCGAGCAGTTGCGGCGCCTGCGCGCGCGGGCCAAGCGCATTGTTTGGTTGAACCCACTACTCGGGCGCGCGGACTACGCCCCGATAGCCGTCGGCATGCAGGCCGCCCTTCCCCATCTTGACTTGCTTGCACCAGCGCACAACCTGCACAGCCTGATGCGCATCGAAGACATGCTGCTGCGCCTATAGGGGTGAGGCCGATGCCGCCGTCCACTACAACCGAAGAACC
>Ga0187778_10003410_pt1 | contig 10682 bp, 4 predicted proteins | sample 1015_Q2_SP5_20_M_FD_132418 | JGI IMG/M metagenome (GOLD analysis project Ga0187778, IMG submission 132418) | Tropical peat soil microbial communities from peatlands in Department of Meta, Colombia - 1015_Q2_SP5_20_MG | ecosystem: Environmental > Terrestrial > Soil > Wetlands > Peat | place...
GCTTCTCCAAACATTACGGCACGGCCGCCGCGGGCCTCCTCGAAGCCGAGGTGGTTACCGCCGACGGCAAGGTGCGCATCGCCAATGCCTGCTCCAATCCCGACCTGTTTTGGGCTCTGAAAGGCGGCGGAGGCAGCACCTTTGGTGCCATCAGCCGATTAACCCTGCGCGTGCGCGATCTGCCCGAATCTGCCGGCGGCGCTTTCTTCCGCGTCCAAGCTTCTTCCGACGACGCCTATCACAGCTTGATCCGCCGTTTCGTTGGCTTTTACCGCGAAGCCCTCTTCAACCATCATTGGGGAGAGCAAGCGCATTTCTCTCCTGACAACGAGCTCGAGATCAGCATGGTCCAGCTGGGATTGGACACGGAGCAGTCGAAAAAAGTCTGGCAGCCGTTCCTCGATTGGTTAGCACGGTCTTCCGCCGCCTACACCATCGAGTCCGAACCTGTGATCGTCGGCCTGCCCTTCCGGCATTGGTGGGACGCCGATTGGCACAAAGAGCATCATCAAGACGTTTTCAAGGCAGACTCTCGCCCGGGCGCCAGCCCCATCAACGTCTGGTGGAAAGGCGATGCCGGCCAAGTGGGCTGGGTCGTGTGGGGTTTCGAGTCGCTTTGGATGCCGGCTTCGTTGCTCAAGGATGATTCACAAGAGAAGCTGGCGAACGCTTTATTCAAAGCTTCCCGTTTTAGCGAAGTCGAGCTTCATTTTAATAAGGGTCTCGCCGGCGCGCCTGTGGAAGCCATCGCAGCCGCAAAAAATACCGCCATGAATCCTGCGGTGTGCGACGCCTTTGCTCTCGCCATCGTGGCCGACGGGCAGGGCTCGGCCTATCCCGGAGTTGCGGGTCATGAACCCGACGTTGCCAAGGGCCGCAAGGCCGCTGAGGCCGTGCATCGCTCCATGAGCGAACTCCGCTCCCTCGTTCCGAACGGTGGAGCCTACGTTTCCGAAAGCAATTTCTTCGAATCCGACTTTCAGCATTCCTACTGGGGAACCAACTACGCTCGCCTCGCAAAAATCAAAAGAAAATATGACCCGGAAGGTCTCTTCTTTGTTCACAACGGCGTCGGCTCAGAACAATGGACCGCCGACGGCTTCATCAAGCTCTGAACTTTCGTGTCAGCCATCAACTCACCCTCAACTTCACTTCGGCCACGGTGATGGCCATCCGTCCCTAGCATCCCAACCTGCATCGTCATGGGGAATTCCTCCGCTAAGAGTTCCGTCCATTTCCGAACACTGCCTATTCGAAAACGAACGAGCTGATGCCCGCCGATGCCGAAGCGGCCGACGTTAGTGGTGTAATTTCAGTCAACTAAAGGACCAGTCGCATTGGCATCAGGGATGCACTTGTGCTCGAAATGCCTTTCTCGAGTTCGTTGTCGGTTCTGCTCAAGGACCTGCGATACGGATTCCGCCAATGTTGCCGCACACCCGGCTTTGCCGTTGCGACCATCCTGACCCTGGCCCTGGGTATCGGTGCCAACACCGCAGTTTTCAGCGTCATGAATGCGGTCATTCTGCGCTATCTGCCGGTCCCGGACCCTCAGCGTCTGGTAATGCTTCGTTACATCGACCAGCCGGAAGGCTCGTACCAAACTGGTTATGACGATACTTCTTTGCCGGAGCAGACGTTGGAGCGATTTCGTACCCAAAGCGACATCTTTTCCGATCTGATGGCTTTTGTGCCGCTCGGCCTGCCGAAGATTCCAGTCCGCTTTGGCCAGGATCCCGAAGAGGCTGCGGCCGATGAGGTCAGCGGGAACTTTTTCTCCGGGCTAGGTGTAGAGGTTCTGCGAGGCCGCGCCTTCACCCTTGACGACGAGAGGCAGCACACTCAGGTCGCAATCCTGAGCTATGCCTACTGGATACGACGTTTTACCGCGGATCCTTCGGTGCTGGGCCAAACCATCTTCCTTAAGGGTGTGCCATTCATGGTGGTTGGGGTGGCGGCACGGGATTTTGTTGGACTGGAGCGTGGCAATCCGACCGACATCTGGGTTCCCTTCCAGATCAATGATCAGCTCAAGCCCTGGGGTGAGTCGGGGCCCAGCCAAGACAGTCTTTACGGCGCCCCCAAATGGTTCTTTCTGATGATGATTGGGCGCCTTCGCCCGGGGATTTCCCCAGCTGGTGCCTTGGCCCGGCTCAACCCGGTTTATCAAACTACGGTCTATAGTGCCCTGGGACAGCCGAAAGCAGGCGAAACAATTCCCCAACTCAATCTCACACCCGCACGCGGGGTGGAAGGGCTCAACCAAGATTATAAAGAGCCCTGTTCGATACTGATGGCGATGGTAGGCCTCGTCCTGTTCATTGCCTGTTCCAATGTAGCCATGCTGCTCGTGGCCCGCAACACCAGCCGTCAACGGGAGTTCAGCGTGCGCGTGGCCTTGGGCGCCACGCGTCCGGCCATGCTTCGCCAGTTGTTGGCCGAGAGCTTGTTGCTGGTGGCAGCCGGCGGGGTCCTCGGATGGCTGTTCGCGTCGTTGGCCACCCGCGCCCTTGCGACTTGGGCAAAATTGGAGATCAGCCTGGCCCCGGACAAACTGGTATTGGTTTTCGCTGTCGTGATCTGCGCGCTGGCCGCCTTGACGTTCGGGATCGCTCCCTTACGCAGCGCTCTGAGAGTACCCGCCGGACTGGCGCTCAAGACCATGTCGGCTGCTTCGGGGCAGGAGCGACGGAAAATTCGTGCCGGCCACATTGTTGTGGCCTTGCAAGTTGCCCTCTGCGTCATGTTGCTGGCGGGCGCTGGTCTTCTGGTGCGTACCCTTTTGAACTTGGAGAGAGCCAATCTGGGACTCGAGGCAGAGGGTTTGGTGGTGTTTGGGGTGACGCCTCCCGAGAGCGTCAGAAGCGATAGCCAGACGGTGCAGTTCTTTGGCGCGATTCTCGACCGCCTGCGCTGCTTGCCGGAGGTGGAATCTGCCACCCTGCTGGAGAATCGCCTCGGCGTTGGCTGGAGCAACAACACGGGAGTATATGTGGACGGTGTGGTTCCGAACGGCAAAAAATTCGCGCCTCTGCGCTGGAATACCGTCGGCTCGGATTTTGCCCATGTCCTGAATGTCCCGCTGCTGATCGGACGCGATTTTAATGACGCCGATTCGTCCACCTCGGCGCCAGTTGCCATCGTCAACCAGACCTTCGCCCACAATTATCTGAAGGATCGCAATCCAATTGGCCACCGTATCTCCTGGAATGAGGACGTGGGCAAACCGAGTTACACCATCGTGGGAGTGGTTGCGGACAGCAAGTACACCAAGGTACGCGAAGACCCCAGGCCTATGGCCTATTTTCCTTTCACTCAAGTACCGGGCATGGCCACCATGCAGTTTGAGTTGCGGACTCGTGGCAATCCCCTCGCCGCGCTCGACGATGCCCGGCGAGTGGTAAAGAATTTCGGTCCCGACCTGCCCTTGCTGCAGCCGATGACGCAAGAAGACCAGTTCAGAAATTCGTTTTCTGACGACCGCATGTTCGCCCGCCTGGCCGTATTCTTCGGATTCTTGGCCGCGGTCCTGGTAGCCACAGGCCTGTATGGGGCTTTGGCGTACCGCGTCAACCGACGGACGGCCGAGATCGGAGTTCGCATGGCTCTCGGGGCTCAGCGCCACCAAGTCCTGTGGATGGTGTTGCGCGAAAGCCTTCTGATCTCCGCCTTGGGAGTAGCTGCAGGTTTTCCGGCGGCGATCGCTTGCGCACGGCTGCTGCGATCGATGCTTTTCAACCTGACGCCGGGCGATCCCTTTACCTTCGTGCTCGCGCTGGCCGGCATCAGTTTGGTTACCGTGCTGGCGGCCGCCGTCCCAGCGCGCCGCGCTTGCTCGGTCGACCCCATCTTAGCGCTACGCGAGGAGTAGCGTGGTGCGATAGCGGATTTCATGAGGAGTCGGTTGCGCTACATCCAGGACGGCTGGAGTAGGCTAGTTTTCAACTGACACCCCAGCAACCCAGTATCTAAGCCAGCGCCGAAGCGGGTGACCGCTTGCTGTCGGCCAGCCCATTCCTTTAAACTTCGCGGTTCACAGTGCACCGCTATGCAGCGATCCTTTGCTTTTCATCTTTGGGCACTATTCTCACTTCTGACCCCATCCTTCGCTGCCAGTGCCGCAGCCGATCGTGTGTATCGCAATGGCACGGTTTTCACGGCCGACGCCAATCATTTCATCGCTCAGGCCATTGCCATTCGTGAGGGTCGCATCATTTATGTCGGCAGCAATCAGGGCGTCGTGCCGCTGATCGGCGCTTCGACGAAAGTTACCGATCTCGAAGGACGCTTTCTCATGCCCGGACTGGTAGATGGCCACCTGCATCCCTTGGAAGCTGGGATGAAGCTCGAGAAGTGCAGCCTGAATTACGACTCGCTGACGGTTGCGCAGTTCGAGCAGCGGATCCAAGCTTGTCTTGAGCAAACACGCAACCAGGAGCCCGATGGCTGGCTGGAAGTGGTCAATTGGTTCCAGGAGAGCATGCGTCCGGCGGGTGTCAAGACCAGCCGCGCCACGCTCGATGGGCTGCCAACATCGAGACCGATCATCGTGCGTTCGTCGTTCGGCCATACCGTGCTGGCGAACTCGCGGGCCCTGGCCATGGCGAAAATCACAAGAGACACGCCGGATCCAGTCGGTGGCAAGATCTGGCGTGACGGAGACGGTAACCCTACCGGTCTGCTCGAGGACTCTGCGTTTGCAACCTATTCCGATCTGATCCCGAAACCAACTCCCGAAGAGAACATCGCTGCCGCCAAGGCCGCGCAACAGGCGATGAATCGGCAGGGCGTCACGTCTTTCCTGGATGCGGATGCGGCTCCGGAAAGCATGGCGGCATTTACTGCGGTCCAGGCGGCCGGTGCACTCACCGTCCGCGCACATTTTGCCCCCCAGATCGCCCCCACGGAAGCCTCCGACCCTGCCACGGCGGTGGCGAACGTGGTTAGGTATCAGAAGCAGTACGACCAGGGCGGAATCGAAGCCAGGCCCGGCCTAACGGTGCGGAACGCCAAGCTCTTTCTCGATGGCGTCATCGCCGCCCCGGCGCTGACAGGCGCCGTGCTCGAACCCTACCGCACGAATTTGGGAACGCAGGAAAATCCACACTGGGTAGCCGGCCAGAGTCGTGGTCCCTCTGTCTATTTTCCTCCTCGGGCGCTGGCAGAAATTCTGGTGCGGCTGGGCCGGGCTGGGATTGATCCCCACATGCACGCCGATGGTGATGCCGCAGTGCGCGCCGCTCTTGACGCCGTCGAAGCCATGCGCAAAGAAATTGCTCGAGCCGATATCCGTCCCGCGGTTGCGCACGACGAGATTGTCAGCCCTGACGATTATCCGAGGTTCAAAGCTCTCAACACGATACCTGTCCTTTCGTTCCAGTGGGAAAAACCGGCAGGGGACACGATTGGTCTAACCAACTACTTCGGTCCCGAACGCATGAAGATTCTCGAACCCGCAGGTTTACTTGCCGCCGCGGGCGCTCGCATTGCGTTTGGTAGCGACTGGCCCGTAGATCCCCTCGATGAATGGTTTGCCTTCAAGGTCGGAGTGACCCGCACCAATGCACCGAGCGCCGCGGCGGAATTCCACGGTAAATTGGGAGACGATCCGGGTCTCTCTCGCGAGGCAGTCCTGCGCGCTGCCACCATTGATGCTGCTTACGAGTTGCACGAAGAGGGCGTGACCGGCTCACTAGTAGCCGGCAAATTTGCCGATGTGATCGTCCTCGATCGGGATCCCTTCAAGATCCCCGCCGAGGATATCGCCAACGTGCAGGTGCTCGAGACGGTGGTTGGCGGGCGGACGGTTTACCAGTTGAAACCGCAGCCCTAGATCTTCACAGCCCACAGGATTGTCTTCCTGGCTCGGCTGTCAATCGGCGCCAGCTCGACCACGACTAGCGGCGACTGACTAGGCCTTCTCGAGTCAGATCGCGATCACCTGATGATCCAGGCAATCGGTGCGGATGGCGTCGTAGAAACCTTGGAGAAGCTCCGTCCCATAGCGCGATAAGAAAGAAATGCCTGCCAGCTCGCGCTCCTGCAGTGTGTGCTTCGGATAGAGGGCGTTGGTAAGCACTTCACCGTGGCGCCTTAAGACCTCGGTTTGCCGCAATTCGGCGCGCGCGGCGCGGGCGCGCAAACCATCCAGCTGGTGTTCGATTTTCGCGGCGGCATTGTCTGCCGCGTCCACCAAAGTCTTGTCCAAGCGGGCAAGGGAGTCGCGAATTGCCTGGAACGAATGCTTGAGGGAAATCCCAGCCTTCTCAAAAGCCGACTGCAATTCGGCCGGCAGCGCGCGGGCGGCCAGAGCCTCGCGCAAATGCTCCGGGCTGTGAAACAGATCGGTCAGGTTCAATTGGTAGTGGTCGAGCAGGCGCTTTGGTTTTGGTTCTACGATGGTGGCGGAAAAACGCGGCACGATCGGGGTGGTTCTCCCCAGCAGCTTTTCATACAGCACGCCGACTTGAGCAAAGTACGCAATCTCGGCAGCGCCTCCCGTGTAGGCGAGGGTTGGCAGCAAGAAGTCTTCGACCACAGGGCGAAGCAAAACATTACCGCTGAAAAGCTGGGGCGAGGAAGCCATCCGAGCCAACAACTCCCCTTGGCGAAGCCGCTGTTTGCCGAACTCAAAGGCTCCGTCGTCGGCATCGGCCGGACTGCGTTCGAGGAGAACTCGCGCTCCGTCGTTCAAAGTAAACAGGAAGCTCGAGGCCGGTGTCACCTTGACTTGCTGATGATATCCAGCCGCTTCCAGCTCTTCGCCGCGCGTCGAAAGAGCGGCATGCAATTCCCGATTGCGCTCGATGGCTTCGCGATAGAGCGGCTCGGCGATGTGGTGAAGTTCGGGATCCGAGGCGTCTAGCAGGACGACACCCCACTCGGCAAACAGCAAAGCGAACAGTCGAGCGAAAGCGCTCCCGAAGGTCTCACCCGGCCGGTAGCTGTCGCGCAGCGCTTGGGTGGCCGGGGATTCGCCGAGCCATGTAGCAGCTCGTTCTAGAAGGGTCAGAATCTGCGCATCGAACTTGAGCATTCCCACCGGCGCATCGGCCTGACCTTCGATCGATGCGGTCAAGGTTTCGAGAGAACCCTCCGGCCCAGGAATCGAGACTCGATTGACCTCAGCCAAATCGTGGTCTTCGGTCGCTAACCAGAAAACGGGAACACAATCGACACCCAATTCCGTGGCTACACGGGCCAGTTTGATGGCCGTAAGTGCCTTATAAAGCGAAAATAAGGGGCCACCGAATAAGCCTACTTGTTGGCCGGTCACAACCGCGGCGGCTCCAGAGCGGAGGCGAGCGATGTTCGCAATGGTCTGCGCCGAAGCTCCCCAGGACTGGTTCTGACGTTCGAGAACCTGAGAAACGGCCTGACGGCGCTTCGCCGAGTACCTAATCGAAGAGGCTTCCTCTCTCAGCCATTCGGTGATGTGAGGAGATCTTCGATAGAAAGACTGAACCCGAGGATAGTCATACAGGAAATCGGTGAACAAGCGGCTGACATGCGGAATGCCGCTAAAGGGTAGACACTCCGACTTCACCTGACGTTCTCCTCCTGGCATTGGACGGCAAAAGCCATGGAAAGTTACTCCGTCCCCTTATCACGTTCTACTTGAGATGGTTTGATCGACCGGTGCGATGCACAAAGTAGGGTCGAAAAGCCGACCGTCCGCTCCCGGATCGGCAAATATCTCTTCCTGGTCTACCCGCCTGCTCAGCTCGGCTCATTCGAGCAGTAACCAACAAAGCATAACGTATCTACCCGATTGCCAGGAGAGCTTTTCGAGAGCAAAGTTCGGCTCTAAGGATTGGGTACTTCTCAGGAGGATTCGATGAGCTCACCAGTCGAGGCAGAGCACCGGTGTGATGCCGCGGTCGGTAAACGCCTTGCCGGTACTGGTCCTGAGCGTTGTGGCAAAGTCGCTTGGACCCTGTGCGCAGCCTGTGGTGCGGCGCTATGCGAAGTTCATGAAATGGTGTGCCAGCATTGCGATCGCAGCTTCTGCTCGAGTTGCGGGCACGTCTGTCGGGCTGCCGGCCAGGCGGCATGATCGGCCGAACCGGTTTCCTGGTTCCTCACACCATAATTTCAGCGCTGTGCGTGTCGAGAATGGATGCGGATTCCGAGGAAGGAAATCGGGATCGCTCCGAACATGCCCAGCCCAATACCGGCGAAGGCATTCCATCCCAGATCTACGGTGCGAAGGCACACCACCAGAGCCCAGAGCAGGGCCGTGGTCTGAAAGGCATACAGCATCATCTGGCGCATCATCTTTTTGCGTCCTGATCCCCTCAGCACCCGGGGAGAAGCTTCGCTAAATGTCGAAAGGTCCATGCACTTCCGGCAGAATTGCAGTACCGGCTGCTCCGATACCACACCACGCCGGACTCGTGGACAAGATAACGAACGAGATTCTCAAGTGTTACCTCCGGAAAATACTCAAGCTAGGACCCGCCGGGGGTAACCGTGGGATGTGACTTGCGGGGAGTTTTCGGTTTCTGCGACTCTGATGTGCACAGCTCGCATGATCCATCTCGTGCCTACGGTAGGCTACTCGGTTTACCCGAGGCAGCATCGGCACGAATCGGCACGAATCGAGCCGAGGACCTTCGGAGAAGCAAGAGGACAAGGCAGAACTCTTCGATGAACCCTGTGCGGGAATAATGTTCTTGCGCACGGCCTAGAGAACCCGTTCACGCAGGCGGCCAAAATCCGTAGAGCGGGAGAAAGATGACCTCCATCGGCATGCCCCAGGGCGGACGCCGTCAAAGTCCATGCCTGGAAGCTCCACTTTTTCAATGACCTGCGCGCTGGTCCTGACGGATATCCCTTGTCAAACCTAACTGCCTGGTCCTTCTGACCCGCCTCCCCCAAGTAAGTGACGATCCGGTCTGCGAGCATTTCTGTCACTCCCGGCCCAGCCTCGCGGTTCGCCACAGCCTGGCAAGGCCTAGTTGCAGGCAGCCGAGTGCAAGATCACAGCGAAAGGGTGCGCTAAGGCCAAGTAAAAGCTGGCGGAATCTGCTTGGTTAACTATTTGCATATTGGGCCATAACCACCAGAGCTCGCGGTGTCGAAAACGACCAAGCTGGCGGCAGCCGAGGTGAGCGCGAGCGCATCGAAGAATGCTCTACATAAGACTTGAACATTGATGTGCTGTCTCAAGGCTAAATCGGCCAGCGTTGTCGGTTCGAAAAGCGGTCAATTAGCGAAGTCAGCATGGTGTAAGATAGTGTCCGCTTTCCTTCCCCGCCTGTAGTAAATGGCCGAGGACCAGCCGGATGAGCGCAATTTCGCAGCCAGCCAAACCGCGCACATTACTCTCGCTAGCCATCGCTCTGTTATGCCTGTGCGTGCTTGCCACCTATCTTTCGTTTACTTACTTCAGAACCAGTGAACGATGGGTAGCTCATACGCAAGAAGTACGTGCCGTTCTCGGCGACCTCGAAGCGACGATCAGTGAGGCAGGACGCATGCGAATGAGCTACCTGCTGTCGGGGAACGAGTCCAATCTGACGGAATACCGAACCGCGGTCGCAAGAATTGCCGAGCGAATGCGCGAACTACAGGCGCTCACCAGCGACAACCAGACTCAACGGGAACCTTGTGACCGGTTGGCATCCATCACCCACTCGCGTCTCCGGGTGTGGGAGAATTCCATCGCCGAAAGGCAGCAAGGCCAATCCGTGGACCTTTCCAGTCTGTTGCGGCAGAACGTCGATTCCGGCTCGCAGGGAGCGGCCGCGGCTGAGGCCATCAGAGTGGAAGAGACTCGCCTCCTTGGCCAGAGGACGAAAGCCGCTCAGCTACGGTTCTTCTTGGCAAGCGCCCTGATGTTCTCAAGCTTTATCTTGGCACTCCTTTTGCTGTACCTCTACCACCGCATGTTGAGCGCCGAGCTCGAAGGTCACGAGAAGTCCGAACAGACGGTTCGCGAGGCGTATCTGCGCGAAGCCGAACTGCGGCGAAATGAGGAACGGTTTCGGCTGTTTGTCGAGGCGGTGGAAGATTACGCAATCTTTGTGTTGGATGCCGCGGGAAATGTCAGCAGTTGGAACAAAGGAGCCGAGCGCCTGAAAGGCTACGCGGCATCGGAGATTCTCGGCAAACACTTCTCCTGCTTTTACCCCGAGGTAGATGTGGCCAATGGCAAGCCAGAGTGGGAGTTGGATGCAGCAACCAAAGAGGGACGCATCGAGGACGAGGGTTGGCGTATCCGCAAGGACGGCTCGCAGTTCTGGGCGAACGTCGTTATCACGGCGACGCGCGACGAACAAGGTAAGGTCATCGGTTTCACCAAAGTTACCCGGGATTTTACGGAACGAAGGCAAGCCCAAGAAGCCCTGCTCAGCGCTAATACCGACTTGGCGACCGAGGTGGCGGAAAAACGGTCAGCCGAGAAGAGATTGGCCATTTCCGAACGATCGCTTCGTGGCCTTTCGCTTCGCTTGTTGCGTATGCAGGATGAAGAGAGAAGACGCATCGGCAGAGATCTTCATGACAGCTTGGGGCAATACCTGGCGGTCTTGAAGATGAACCTTGATTCCTTGGAGTCGGTCCTCAACTCGGGCTCCAACGGAACCGGCCGCGACGTTGCCCAATGCGCCCGTCTGGCGGGAGACGCAATTAAGGAACTACGAACCATATCGTACCTGCTCTATCCTCCCATGCTCGAA
>Ga0187778_10003411_pt1 | contig 10681 bp, 11 predicted proteins | sample 1015_Q2_SP5_20_M_FD_132418 | JGI IMG/M metagenome (GOLD analysis project Ga0187778, IMG submission 132418) | Tropical peat soil microbial communities from peatlands in Department of Meta, Colombia - 1015_Q2_SP5_20_MG | ecosystem: Environmental > Terrestrial > Soil > Wetlands > Peat | place...
CAGCCCCGCGCTCCCGCTGCTATTAATTAGCATGGTCGTACTCCATCCGCTGCCATCATCCACCGTGGCGTCAGAGCCGGTCTCCGCGTAGGTAGTGTCGCCTGCAACCATTTGGTTACGGGCATTCGTGAGAGTTTTCCACGGAGCCGTAAAAGTGCCTGCGGCTGAATCGTTTCCGGAACCGGAAGCGAAATAGATGTGCCCAGTTGTGGCTACCGTGAATGGGAGGCCGTTCGATGTCCCTGCTGAAGTCTTGATTACGAAGTTCCCGCTCGTACAGGTGCTCGTTAGCTGAACGGTCATCTTCTGATACCACAGCCAGGTTGAGGGCGCGAGAACGGTCGTAAGACAGGACGCTCCATTCAAGGTAACCGTAGCTCCCGTCAAATAATTCCCGTAGAGTGTAACATACACGCCTCCGTTGGCTGTGTATGTCGGGTCGGTGTTTCCTGTTGCCGGACCGCTTGTTAGATCGGAGAAAAAAAGCACGGGGGGATTAGCTGCCAATGCTGGCAATGGACAGAGCAGCATAAGAACCACTAGCATTTTGCGTCTCACGGTCTCACCTTCTCTCTCTTAAATGACGAATGATGTACGCTGCCATGACGGCCCCGGTCGATCCCAAGATGGGTGTTACTCCCCCGCTTCGTCATCAGCAACGCACAGCCCACCTGAATTCGTTTGTGCTTTGCGAGAAATAGTTCCCGACTGAGCGCTCCTCACAATTGCGTTCAATCATCTTCCTTTCTAATCTCCCGACCTTCCCGCCAATTCGAATAGTTTATCCTGGTTCCGCCGCAGAAGGTGCACCGCATTGCTCCTGAACCCAATCCTTCTGTTGGTCACTTCACCGCTTCATTCGCATGCACTTTCAGGCCTTTTCTTCTCATCTCCGACTTCATAATACAAACGAGAGTCAAGAGTGTATACTGGTCAAAAGTACATCAGAAGGACAGGAGATTGACTTGCACACCGCACTGTACCCAAATTAGTTCAACTTGGGTAACTACGGCAGCCGGGGAATCAGCAACAAGGGGGACACGCTGTTAACTCCAATACTGTTTACTTGAGAATGCGGATGTGTTTTGCGATTGTGAAACATTTGCCGGGCGCTTGGTGTTTCGGCCGCAACGGCAATTTCCTCATCTTGCGCTTCACGCTCCGCGGATTCCATCGTTTGCGGCTAGAAACTATGCGTTCTTCGAATATTTCGTAAGGGATCGTGCGATGAACGTTTCTTCTCCCCGGAGAGAAATAGCGTTCCGGACCGGTAACTTAAGAGCTCCTGACATGGTTGGTCGGAAACCTGTCCGCTTTTTGCTTCGAGGGAGTACGGCTTTTCTGTCCCTACCGATTTCGAAAAGCGGACAGTTTAAGGTTTGCACGCCACTTTCGAAGAAAGCCAATTCTGGCCGCTTTTTAGGGGTATGTCAGGAGATCTGAACTTACGGAGAACTACCCGTACCCCATGGAAAAAAGAGAGTCGGTCCAATATCTTCGTAAGCGTGAGCTGAGTGCCGTCTGGTAAGGTGTGTTCTTCTGTGTTAGGCCGCGCAGGTTGAAGTTTCGTAGGATTCCGCCGCGACATTCCAGGGCAACAGTTCCGCGATGCGATTGATCGGATGTTTTGCGATGCGCGACAGCACGTTTCTTAGATAGAACTACGGATTGAGATCGTTCAGTTTCGCCGTCCCGATGAGACTGTAAATCGCCGCGGCTCGGTCCCCACCGGCAGCGATGGTTGCGCACCTGGCGCCGTTCAACGGCAGAACGTCCGCGGATTTCTTCCTCGATGGCATAAAGTGCCGCGATGCGCTCCAGTGCTTTTTTGGCGACTGGCGATTTGTGTGCCTCGTACAGTTGAAAAACTGTCTGGGCATGTGCGCCATGCACGCTGCTTCCTTCACTCGTCGATCATCGTAAACGGCATCGTACCCTGCGTAGCCATCCGCCTGCAGCGTGCCGGTGAACGCGCTCAAGTGGGCTTTCGGATGTTCACCCTAGCGATCCGGCGTGTAGGCGAACCACACTGCTGGCGGTGTCGCTTCTCCTGACGGCCGGTCGTTGCGCACATAAGTCCACAAGCGCTCCGTTTTTGTTTTGCCGTTGCCTGGCGCCAGCACCGGGACCGGTGTGTCATCCGCGTGCAGTTTTTCTCCGGCCATCACGTGACGCCGCACCGCTTCCACCAGCGACGCGAGCAACGCGCTCGTTCCGCCCGCCCAGTCGGCCAGCGTCGAGCGGTCCAACTCCACTCCTTCGCGAGCATAAATTTCCTACTGGCGGTACAGTGGCATATGATGGGAGTGTTTGGGTGCACCTGCCGGATCACTTTGAAATGTTCCGGCACATACTCTAGCATTTCCGAAACATCTTCGGCCAAAGGTTTCAACCCACCGCCGCAGTCCGGGCACGCTTCCTGCTTTGGCGGGATCTTGCGCGTCTCCCGTGGCAGATGTGCCGGCAGCGGCCGTCGCGTGGTTTTGTTTCCGCTTTCGCAGCAGGCGCGGAAACCGCAGTCGTTTGCCATGCAACGGTGCGCTCGGTTCGTGCCGCTTCCAGTTCGTTCAGCCGCAACTCCAACTGCTCAATCTGCCGCTCCCATTTTTCCGACTTGCGCCCAAACTGCATTCGCCGCAACTTGGCGATCAACAGCTTTAAATGCTCGATCTCCGGGTCGCGCGAAGCCAGCTGTTGGTGCTGGAGAAATATCTCTTCGTGCTGCCTGACGACCTGCGTGTCTTGGGCGACAACCAAGACCCGCAAGGCGTGAGGATCTAGTCGCTGGAGATCTGGCAGGGAGGGAGGAGCGCCACCCACGCGCTTAGGCTACACGACATTTCTTACGACACAATAAAAGGCGCAAGAAAACAGAAAAAACTTTTCGTTCACACCGCCAACTGGCGCAGCCTGCGTGCGCACCGGACGACGCCAATCGATCCCTTCCAATAGCATGGAGAGGTGCGCTTGGGTTAGCGATACGTCCCGCTCGTCGCCTGTGGCCAGATGAATCGTCCACGCTCCAGTCTCTTCGCAAAAAGACACAATCCATCGCCGTCCCACCACAGCAGTTTGATCAAATCACCGCGTCCCCCGCGAAACACGAATACCTGCCCCGAAAACGGGTTTTCTTTTAGTACCGTCTGAACCATCCCGCTTAGTCCCACGAAACCCCGCCGCAAATCGGTCCCCCCCCACAATCCAGAAGCACCGACCCCAGCCCCATCATCCCAGCAACTACCCCAGCACCACTCGCAACGCTTCTGCATCCACGCAGCCCGTGAGTCGCAGAGACGTCCTTGCGGAAGCTCAATGTGAATCATGCCCGATGCTGTTGGGTGTGCCCGCCCGCTTCGCAGTCGCGCTACTTCGTTTGCCGCTGCCCCTTTCACCACGCGAACCGGCAACAAGCCGAGAGTTTCCTTGTTCACTCTTCCAAAAGTCCTTGCCGATGCTGCCGCCGCCAGGCGAACACCTGGTTGGCATTCAGTCCGTGCGCTCGCGCCACCCGTGCCACAGACGCGCCCGGTTCCAGCGTCTTCTCCACGATCCGTCGTTTCTCGTCCACCGAACGCCGTCGTCGCTGCGACACTCTCTTAACGACGGCTCGCTCCGATGTGTCCACTTATCCCCCAAGTGGGCACAACCGAACGTGCCCACTTGGCCTATCTTCGTCAACTTAACATAACTCGTCGACACGGCCATATCCGCGCCTTACCATACGCTTACAGTATCGCGGTTAACTCCAGCTCAGTAATCCATCGGAGTTCGGTAGAAAATTTCAACTCCCCTAGCAAGTCTGCGACGGACTTCAAAAAACAGATGCGGGCTCAAGCACGGTCCAACTCTGCGTCCACTGACGGCCATCTGCCGAGGCGTACGCTGCAGTCTTCACCCTCGACTGCCAGTGCGCCGTGCAAGTCAGGCCCTAATTCCAGCTGCCACACTGACCAACTTGTTGACTCCTCACTGGGGTCATAGTCGTGTAACTGTAGTCTTGAGCTATTTGCACGCGGTATCACACTAAAGCTCTTTAATTCTCTAGAGACGCCCTCCCCACGCGCTTTGATGTAGGCCTCTTTCGCGGTCCAGCAGGAGAAAAAAGAGCGAAGGCGCTCAGAAGGACGTTGTGATAACAGCCATTCTGATTCTGGGCGAGAAAAGAATCTATCTGAAAGCTCAATTGGGTCCAGATTTTCCCGAATCCGTTCTACATCAACTCCCACCATCCGGTTGCGCGCGATGGCTATGACAGCTGCCCCAAACGAGTGGGATAAATTAAATCGAAGATCCGAGTTTGTTACAAGCTCCGGTTTTCCGTACCTTGTCGTCTGAAAGTGAATCTCGCGTGCCTCCATCCGCAGGTATCGGCCTAGAGTGAGTCGGAGAAACGCTCGAGTGATGAGGAATTCAGTGCGTAGATCTGGCAGCTTTAGTCGTGATGCGCGCTCCCGTTCTTCCGGCACGAGTAGTTCAAACAATCTGTCAACGCCGCTTTTCGGAACTGTAAGCTCCGCGTGCCACACGTGGACTTCATCTGGAGCCAAGATGCCATCGAGCTCTCTCAATGGATTCATCGCCAGGTCCGAATGAACCGCCATTTTCGTAATCCACTCGATACTTCGTTATCCACTGCGCCCCGCTTACTGTAGTATAAGATCAATGTTTGTTGCAGGAGTTTATCTGTCGTGGAGTGTGTGAGGACGCAAATCCAATGGTCGGACTGATCCGACCGGCTTTTTTGTGCCAAAGCTAAGGCGAATTCGTTCGGCGTCCTCTCTCCGGGGAGCCCTGTGAGGATGGCTCTCACTGTACTCCTGCCTCCTAGCTTCGATGCTCTCTTTCGCCTCGGCCAGCGTCGCGAACCAATGCGTGTCCAGGGACTCCGCCCGAAACGTTCCGTTGGATGATTCCAAGCAAGCAGGCCTCCGATATCCGAAAACTAAAAACTGGCTTAAACTCAGGCCCTTCTGATTTTGGGGCTACTGGAGGGATAGCAGATGGTCGATAAAAACCGGTTCACAAGGTTCCCTAACGACGTTGCCATTGGCTCTGAGAATGTCTGCCAGGCCGACATCTCTATGAGGAGCTGCGGCCTTTACCTTTCCAATTACCACTTAGGGCAAACGACTGCTCTGCTTTCCCGCATAAATATGTCTCTGGAGTGTGATGATGACCGCCTTCGTGAGCATATAGTGGTTGGCTATCTTGGAGGGATCGAATAGCGCTGCTCTAAAATAATTGGGGATTGCTTCTCCAGTCCGTAATTTCGTAAACAGATAATCTCCGCGTTCCCTATAGATGCTTGCCAATGCCTGCAACCGTTTCAATCGTCCGCAGGCCCCAGCTCTAAAGTGTTTTTCGACAAAAAACGTCTGCCACCTAAACATGCGCTCGGGATCGGAACTCATTGACCCTGGCGACACGCGGTAGTAGGCGATGATTTCATCAACAAAAGCTGTCTTATAATGCCGTGCAATGCGAAACCACAGGTCTCGATCCTCGGTAGCGCGCATGGTTTCGTCAAACCAACCTGCCTTATCTATGCAGCACCTTCTAAATGTGACCGTTGGGCACCCGAGGTGTACTCTGCGCGTGTAGATGTGATCCGCTATCCTGCCCGACAGATACTTGCGAACGAAAGCCGGTTGAACTTGACCAATCGGGCTGCCTTCTGTGTTGACTCGCTCAAACTTGCCGTGAACTAGCCCGATCTCCGCGTCAGAATCCATGGCGGCAACAGACCGTTCAAGACGCAATGGCAACCACATGTCATCCGCGTCCAGCAGCGCGATCAGGTCCCCTCGTGCGCTTCTAATTCCCGTATTTCTGGCAGCAGGAAGCCCACGGTTGGGCTGGTAGACGTATCGCAGTTTGTCACCCAATTGCGAACCGTACGACGAAACCAATTCGCGAGTCTCATCAGTGCTGCCATCGTCTACAATGACCAATTCCCATTGATCGTATGTTTGACTAATCACACTGTTAATGGCGGTTGGTAGATATTTCGCGGAATTGTACGCGGGCACTATTATGCTTACTCGCAGCATTCCATTTTTCTCCTCGTCTGCGGGCGCATTTCTAAAAGAACGAAGGCGTTGTCAAGAGACAAAACTCTTAGGCTGCGTTTTTGGCACCGAGCGGTTGCCAGAGGGTGGAGGACCGAGACTCTGGAAATCCCGCCGTGAACCATCCCTCGGTGCAATGAATCGTTTCACCAACTATCGATTCTGATCTGCCCGACAAGTCAAGCCAATCTCTTTCATTTACTATATATCTCTCCGCCGTTACCGTCGATCCCCCAACACCGCATACTTCCCTTCCTTAAGCGCTTCGTAAGAGGCATGAGATGCCTAGCTAGAAGTTATCATGGCTTCTAGTCCTTCGCGAAGGAGTGTGACCAAGATAAGCAGGCAAGTTCAAGAGCACGTATACTCGCTCCTCTTTGCTGGTGCACTTGTAGTATCGATGTATCCTTACGATACGGAGACATCGACCAGCCCGCTAAATATTGCTAGATTAATTGCCACGCGGCATCGTGGGGAGGATTTTATCGGAACTCAGCTTCAGATCGGCCCTCACATGTGCCCCATGTGTCTTACACCGCTTGACAGCCTCCCAGCAGAGCTCAGGTGTTCAACCTGCCGGCTTTCTTTCCCACTCGTCAACGGTATTCCCATCTTTGCCGAACATCCGGAATCGGGCTATGGCACCATGCCGGTTTTGGAACTCGAGCAACTTCTACTCCTTTGCCAGGAGCGCGGGTGGGACCAAGGCGTGAGATGTTTCCTCGAAACAAAGCCCCTGGGCGTCGCCGATTTTTGGGCGCGCTACTTTATTCCTGAGACCCGGGCAGCCGGGAGGTTGTTATTACCTGCCAATTCGAGTGCCAGGGTCCTTGACTTAGGTTGTGGCATCGGCCCTTTGAGCATCAATTTTGCGCGTTACTTCGACGAAGTGATAGGAGTAGATCGCGGATTGACCCAGTTGCAATTGCTGAGGTTACGCGGTCAGCAAGCGGGAATTGAAAACCTCCGTCACGTCTGCGCCGGTGACCGGCGGTATCTTCCATTTCCAGCTGAACGGTTTGATATTGTCTTGTTAAATGGAGTTCTTGAATGGATCGGCACACGAAATGCCAGCGATCCACGCCTGCAACAACGAGATTTTCTCAGAGAAGTTAATCGGATTCTGAAGCCCGAAGGTGAAATCTATCTGGGAATCGAAAATCGCTTCGCGATCCGGTACTTGTTAGGTGAAGCCGATGAGCACACAAAGCTTAAATTCGTGACCATACTCCCTCGCAAACTCGCAAATCTGTTTTCCGTCTTGAAGAAGGGAGAGCCTTACCGAGTCTATACATATTCTCGGTGGGGATATCGCAGGCTTCTTCGAGAAGCTGCGTTTCAGGCTGTTCGGTTCTATTTGCCCCGCTCTAACTACCGCAAATTTAGTCAAATCCTTGAAGGTGAGAAAAGCTCAGAGTCCGCCGAGGCCTATTGTGAAAAGCCGCGTTTGCGGGAGATGAAACGCCGGACTCTGAAGGCGCTAGCTTATCCTTACCTCACACACTCGTATTCCATTGTTGCTGGCAAAACCAGGCTTTCTCCCAGTTTCATCGAGGAAGCCGTCGCAAAGCTCGAAACCTGGCTCGGAACTGATGTTCAAACATCGTCGAAACTCCGGCCATTCGACATAAGGATCGGGGAAACCTCTGTAGCTCTCATCTCGGTCGCCGAGAAACGAGGAGCTCGTGGATTCATGTTGCGAATTCCTTTAAAACCGGAAGTTGCTGTTCAGCAACTCCATAATCTCCAAAGCTTAAGGAAACTCGTCGGTGGATTGGACCCCGCTTGCACGCTCAAAGAACTAGTTCCAGAGCCTGTTGTGACCTTGGACTGCAGCGGCAAGCCTGTTTTTGTGGAGCGCCTCTGCCCGGGGTTCGACCTGCGACATTGCTATCAACGCCAGGACCAACCAGCGGTTTTTCGGCTTGGACTGGATTTTTTGCTTCGTCTCAATCGTGAACTAGGCGATCACCGGACACATTCGTCTCCCGCGGTGGAGGCCTGGCTTCGAGAGCGGGAACTATATGTGTATCGGACCGCTTCAGATTTCCCGGAGGGGAGCCTGCAACCGCTTATTGAGGATGTGATCAATGCCTTGCGCCGAGCGCCCCTCCCGGTTGTGTGTACTCATGGCGATTTTTGGCCGGGCAACCTCCTGAGCACAGCTCGAGGTGATCGCTTGACAGGCGTTGTGGATTGGGAGTTTGCTGACCAGGACGGCATGCCGCTGCTGGATTTGCTGCAGCTTCTTCTTTGCACGAAGGGGCTTTCCTCGGGGAGAGGATTTACGCGCTTACTTGTGGAGAGATTCTTGGCTCGTCGATTCGAGGATGACGAAAAACCGTTCATCGCAGAATATTGTCGAGAACTGGGCGTTTCGGATCTCTTACTTTGGCCCCTCGTGTTCATGGCTTGGCTCGAGTGGCACTACCGTCGCTCGAGTGTGCGCAGTTACTTGCCATCGTGGCGGCGCAATGAGGTGAATAGCTTCCTAGAAGCTTTAAGCGAGCTGTCCCGTCCCAGCGTTTGACCGGCTGATTTAGTCTGGCTATTCCCCCGCACCAATTCGATAGCACTCTTTCGAAAAGCGATTCCTAAACTGCCTCGCTGAAGCCCGCAACCAAACGTACTTTATCAAACGCTCCAGCGTTCTGGTGAGACCTCCTCTGTCTCCGACAACTGCTCTGGCGAAAGTCGGGCTGTTCCAGGGGCATTCACTCCCACCTTTGCGCCTGATGAACCCACAAGTCCTAACAGAACACTATCATCCGATTCAAATCGAAGCGGAACAGGAACTGCATTCAGCTGTGATTGACGCGCTCCTCGCAATTTCCCACCAATCCGAGAAAGAATCTGTGGGTGTCGCCGAGCTCACAACTGCGGTGAACAAAATTCTCGAGCGGCGCGGGGAATTGTTGGAGATGAAACCGCGGGCGGTGGGTGGCATCTTGCGCGTGCTCGGCTCCTCCGATCTGTAGTGTTGAACGTTGTGCACGTTCTGCACGTCATGCACGTTTATTGGGCATAATCTCTCAACGACTTTGGGATCTCCGAAAGGATGCACTTCCGTGTTAGCAAGTTCCAAAAGCTGCGGGGCGCAATCGCTCTCCAAGATTACAGACGCTCGCAGTCTACGTTCAGTTTTCGCCGGCATCGCCCACAGAAGAAAACGTGCAATCCTGGTGGTGAAACGCCAGTGCGCTTCGCTTATGCTTCCGGGTCCATCATGAAGCCCTCGGTGAGCTTCACGCCGATTTCTGAGCCGTCAAGTTGTATATCGAAAGCCTGGTCGAAGACGGATTGCCCATCCCACGGAAGGCATCTTAATCAAGCCGATTGAGATTCGGTGTGACGCGCGGTGCTTCGAGTCTGAGCCGGGCTTGTTCCGAAGAATCAGAAAGACAATTTCAGGCGGGCGGAGACGCTTCGCGGGGGAGCGATGCCGGTGCCGGAGAAGAGACTGGCGAAGTTGAGGATGTTCAGGCGGTTGGCGAGATTTGCGGCAACGATCTGGAAGGAGACGCTGCGCTGCTCTTTGCGGTAAGCCTCGAAGCCCGTAGCGGCATCCACGGAAAAATTGGGGCGAACGCGGCCGCGCGAAAGATTTACTTGCTGGAGAATCGCAGCGCCATATTCCGCGAGCAGGACCGAAGTGGACTCCCCTGACAACCCCGAGGGCAAGCCGCTGCCGTATTGCGCGCCGGTGGCGAGCCAAATGCGCTGGCTAGCCTGGAATCGCACGCGAGCGCGGGCGGTGTTGCGCTGATCCTGAGAGACAGCGAATTTGGTGGTATCGGTCAAGCCCGTGAGGGCTTCACTGCCGAGAAAGAGGCCGCCGGTGATGGGGCCCTGGCCGAGGCCGGACTGATTGGCATAGCTCAAATAGCCGGAAAAGTGGCCCCAGTAGGGAACTTCGAGGCGCAGTTCTTCGCCGATAATGCGAGCTTGCGAAAAAGCGATGGGAAAGCTGACCCCGGTGTCCAGCAAAACGTCATCATCGGAATAATTGCGAAAATCGCGGCGGAAGAGACTGGCGTCGAGACGGAGCTTGCCGGCGAAGGCTTTGGTGAGGCCGAGTTCATAGTAGTTGGCATGAGCGGGCTGCACGGGAAGCCGGAGAACGATGGGCTCGAGGGATTGGAGTTGCGGCGAACTAGCAAGAAGAAGATTTTCGACGGCGGGAGTTTGAAAGACGCCGGCGGAGGAGGCGTGGAGTAGGAGATTCAGCGTTGGAAAAAAATGGGACAAGCCTACGCGGGGGCTCCAGCCGTCTTGGTGGACGACGAAAACGTAATGATCGTAGCGAAGGCCGAAGCTGGCGTTGGAATTGCCGAAGTGAAATTGGTCCTGGACGTAAGCGGAGGGCTCGATGTCCCAGCGGCGGTCTGAAAACTGGAACTGCGGCTGTGTGCCGGGGTCGAATTGAGTGGGATCCGTGATGGTGTACTGGAGTTGTTCGTGGACGGGGTTGAAGATTCCGTCGACACCGACTTTCCAATTATGAGCGTGGTGATGGCCGGCGAGGTCGGCGCGGGCGTAACCTTCGCGGTAGCCACGATTTTGGGAAACGATGACGGGAGTCGACAGGGAATTGGAGCGCAGGGTGAAATCGG
>Ga0187778_10003412_pt1 | contig 10680 bp, 12 predicted proteins | sample 1015_Q2_SP5_20_M_FD_132418 | JGI IMG/M metagenome (GOLD analysis project Ga0187778, IMG submission 132418) | Tropical peat soil microbial communities from peatlands in Department of Meta, Colombia - 1015_Q2_SP5_20_MG | ecosystem: Environmental > Terrestrial > Soil > Wetlands > Peat | place...
GGCCAGAAGCGTGCCTCGGACAGGGCGACGATGCCGCCGAAGGCGAGCAGGCCGACGCCGACGAGCAGCCACGGCCGCTCGCGGTGCTGCTTGATCGCCGTCGCGGCGATCGAGTCCTCGGCGCGCTCGTCGGGAATGACGAGCCAGGCAGCGGCATAGAGGAGCAGCCCCGTGCCTCCCGCGAGCGTCAGGGCCGCGAAGCCGATCCGGTACACGATCGGGTTCAGGTCGAAGTAGCGCCCGAGACCGACGCACACGCCTCCGAGCCAGCGGTCGTCGCGACTGCGGGTGAGGCGGCGCGGCTCCGCCGCGACGCCGGGAATCTGCTCTGTCGTCTCCCTCATCGGTCCTCCAGGTCGAATGATCAACCAGAGGATCGCCGGCGTGGGCCCCGGCGCCCATCCGGAAAGTCCCGGGACGATCCCTGATCAGTCCAGGAAGACGACGTACGTGCCGACCGCCTCCCGCTCGCGCGGGGGAGGCTCCCGGACCGGCGGGCCGAGGTGGATCAGGCCGAGCACCCGCTCGCCCCGGGGCACGCCGAGCGCCTCGCGCCCGCGCGCCGTGCGCAGGACGCCCGGCGTGCGCCAGTAGGAGGCAAGGCCGCGCTCGGTCGCCCCGAGCAGGACGAGCATCACGGCGGCGGCCGTCGCGCAGACGTCCTCCTCGTCCTGGACGAGATCGCCCGACAGGGCGGCCGAGGCGACGACGAGCGTCGGCGCGCGGTCGAGCTTCGCCGCCTCGACAGGCCCGGCCGCCTCCTTCAGCGCGGCGAGGGCCTGCGGGCCGAGCACCCGAAAGCGCCAGGGCTGCGTCAGGTGGTGGTTGGGGGTATGGCGGGCAAGGGAAAGCAGCTCGAGCAGGGCCTCGCGCGGCACCGGCTGCGGTCCGAATGCCTTGTGCGTTCGCCGGGCGGCAGCGAGGCCGTGGATGTCCACGCTCAGGCGAGCCGCGCAGTGACGTGCACGTCGGCGCCGGCGCGCCGGAGCAGGGCGGAGAAAGGGCAGCCCTCGTCCGCCTTCGCCGCCGCCGACTGGAGGCCGGCGTCGTCGAGCCCCTCCGCGTCCGCGACGAGCTCGACCTGCGAGCCGACGATCTGGTGACCCTGGCCCTCGACCTCGTCCATGACGATCCTGCACGTGACCTCGAGCCTGCCGGCAGGCGTGCCCGCGGTGGCCAGCTCGCTCGCGAGCGACATCGTGATGCAGCCGCCGTGCGCCGCGGCGAGGAGCTCCTCGGGGCTCGTCTTGCCCTCGGGCTGCCCGATCCGCGCGGCGAGGGAGTAGGGAAGCCCGGAGAAGGCGCCGCTGCCTGCGCTGATCGCGCCTCGGCCGCGGGCGACGTTCCCCTCCCAGACGATCGCGGCGGTGCGCTCGATCCGCGGCATCAGTAGCGGGCCCGCGTCCCGTCCGGGTAGTACGCCTCCGCCGGCGAGCCGGCGGGGCGGAAGACGCCGAGCACCTGCATCTCGCCGGGACCCGTGTTCTCGAGGCAGTGCACGAGCCGCGCCGGCAGGTGGACGGCCGAGCCGGGCCGAAGCGGCGCCGTCTCGCCGCCGATGTGGAGCGCGCCCTCCCCTTCGAGGACGTAGACGACCTCGTCGTAGGTGTGGAAGTGGTCGGGTGCGCGGCCTACGGGGATGTAGCCAACGAACTGCGTCACCGTCGCGCAACCGACCTCGGGCGTCGCGAGCAGCCGGAACATCCGCCCGGCCGTCGCGGTGTCGGCCTCGCTGTCCGCGACCTCGAGCACGGCGTGGCCCTCGGCCGGAAGCGGCTCTCGGACGAGCACCGACAGAACCTCGAGGTCGTACACGTCGGCGACGCCCCACGGGATGCCGCGTGCGACGAACGCCGCGGTTCCCGGCGCGAATGCGCTTCGCTCGCCGCCGACGGTTGCGGCGCCGCTGCCGGACAGCACGTACAGAACCTCGTCGGCGTCGGCGTTCAACCGCTCGCCGGAGGGCTCCGGGAAGCGGAGCACCCGCTGCTCGAACTCCGCGCAGCCGCGCTCCAGGCCGAACAGCGGCGTCTCTCCCGGCTGGAGGCAGTACCTCACGGCCGCGCAGCGTACCTGCGTCCACGGGCCTCAGTGGGTTACAGTCTCAGGCCCCGATGTGGACGGAGCAGCAAACCGCGCGGTCCGGCGGGCGTCTATACCGGGCGACATCCCAAAGGAGGGACTTGATGTTGAGGAGGGTTGGACTGGTTGCGATCGTCGCCGCCGCGGCGGCGCTTGCGATCGTCGCTGCCGCAGCGGCTCGGCCGGCTTCGCCGGCGGCGGCAACTGTGTCGTGCTCCAAGCCGGTTCAGATCGGCATGATGGCGCCGATCACCGGGCCGGTGTCGTCGATCGGGGACGACCAGCTCCACTGGGCCGAGTTCGCGGTCAGCCGGTGGAACGCCAACAAGGCGCACAAGGTCAAGCTGAAGCTCGTCCAGGGCGACACGCAGCTGCAGGCGTCGCTCGCGTCCACCGTCGCGCAGTCGTTCGCGTCGAATGGGTCGCTCATGGGCGTGATCGGCCCGGCCGGTAGCGACGAGGTGCAGGCCGCAGGGCCGATCCTCATGAAGGCGGGGCTCGCCTTCGCCTCCGGCTCGGCGACGCGTGTCTCGCTCACCGGCGGCGCGTTCAAGGGCTACTTCTTCCGCGACGTGCCCAACGACGGTGTCCAGGGTCCGACGGATGCGACCTACATGACGTCCAAGCTCGGCGTGAAGGCCGGCGACACGGTGATGGTCGTCGACGACCAGGAGTCCTACTCGACCGGTCTGGCCGACATCGTCGGCCCGGCTCTCACGGCCAAGGGCATCACGGTGGACCGCGAGTCGGTGAGCCAGAAGGCGACCGACTTCTCGGCGCTGGTCGCGAAGATCACGAGCAGCGTGAAGGTCGTGTTCCTGCCGTTCCAGGTCGCGTCGGAGGCGCAGCTCTTCGCGCAGCAGGCGCAGGCGCAGGGAAAGACCGCCGTGATCTTCGGCAGCGACGGCACGTTCGACTCGAAGAACTTCACCGCCGGCAACTACGTGTCGTTCTTCGCCCCGGACGTGACGACGATCGTCGCGGACAGCTCGACCGTGGCGGCGTTCAACCAGCAGTACCCGGGCGGGACGAGCCCGTTCGGCGCGCCGAACTACGTTCTCGTCCAGATGTACGGCGTCGCCGCGACCGCAGCGTGCAAGGCGGGCGGGGGCAAGCTCAGCCGCACGTCGCTGCGGAAGGCCTTCGCGACGGTCTCTCTGCCCGTGACGATTCTCGGCACGCCGATCAAGTTCAACGCGGCCGGGGACCTCGCAGGTGCAGAGTTCCACATCTTCAAGATCGTCAACGGCAAGTACCAGACGGTCCAGTAACAACGTGAGGGGCGCGGCCGCACGGCGGCCGCGCCCCGTCTCTCGGGCGGCTCGATGAACTGGAACCTCTTCCTGACGGAGCTGGTCAGCGGCGTCACGCACGGCAGTGTGTACGCGCTGATCGCCTTGGGCTACTCGATGGTCTACGGCATCCTGAAGCTCCTCAACTTCGCGCACGGCGACATCTACATGGTCGGGTCGTTCATCGGCTTCGGGCTCATCACGGTGTTCGGAGGAGCCGAGGCGCTCTCGACCTCCATCTGGCTGCTCCTCTTCCTGATGTTCTTCTGCGCGATGCTCGGCGGCGGCCTGCTCGGCGTGCTGATCGAGCGGTTCGCGTACCGCCGACTGCGCAACGCACCGCGCATCGCACCGCTGATCACAGCGCTCGGCGTTTCGTTCTTCCTCGAGAACGCGGCGCTGCTCGTCCTCGGCGCCCAGTACCAGAGCTACAACACGTTCGCCTGGAAGGGCGGCGAGCTCTGGCGGAAGGGCTTCACCCTGCCCTCGGGCGTGCACGTCGCGCTCGCGCAGATCATCGTCGTGATCGGCGCGATCGTGCTGATGGTCTTCCTGACGCTCTTCGTCCAGCGCACCCAGCTCGGCAAGGCGATGCGCGCGACGTCGTTCGACCGCGAGGCGGCGGCGATGATGGGGATCGACGTCGACCGCGTGATCGTCGCGACGTTCTTCATCGGCTCCGCTCTTGCCGGCGCTGCCGGCGTCTTCAACGGCCTCGCGTACCAGCAGGTCTGGCCGTACATGGGCTTCCAGGCGGGGCTCTACGCGTTCATCGCCGCCGTCGTCGGCGGCATCGGCAACTTGCCGGGCGCCGTCGTCGGGGGCCTCGTGATCGGGCTGGCACAGGCGTTCAGCATCGGCTACATCTCCTCGACGTTCAGCGACGCGATCGTCTTCGCCGTCCTGATCGTCGTCATGGTCGTCAGGCCGAGCGGCGTGCTCGGACGTGCTGCGGTGCAGAAGGTCTGATGGCCGGCGGCCCCGACACGCCTTCCGTCCCCGAGCCCTCCGAGGGGCAGTCGCCGCGGATCGGCGTCGACGAATGGGTCGCGTCCGTCGAAGGGCGCCGCGATCGCGGCTCGGGCGTCACCGGCTACGTGCGCAGCGAGCTCGAACGCGTACCGCGGCCGGCGTTCTATCTCGCCTTCGGAATCGCTGCGGCGTTGCTGCCGGCGTTCACGAGCAACGGCTATGTCATCCGGGTCGGCTTCAACACGTTGCTGTACATGCTCCTCGCGCTCGGTCTGAACATCGTCGTCGGCTATGCGGGGCTGCTCGACCTCGGTTACGTCGCGTTCTACGGCTTCGGCGCGTACGGCTATGCCATGCTGGCTTCGCCGAAGTTCGGCATCCACTGGGACACGCTCGCCGTCATCCCGGTCGTCGTGGTCGCCACCGCGATCCTCGGCTTCCTCGTCGCGCTGCCGTCGCGCCGTCTCGTCGGCGACTATCTCGCGATCGTCACGCTCTTCTTCGGGCAGCTCTTCGTCACGGTGTACACGAACGGCGAGCGCATGTCGTTCCTCGGCTTCACGCGCTCCTACGACGTCACCGGAGGGCCGAACGGGATCCCCAACGTCGACAACTTCAACGTGTTCGGCCACAAGATCGAATCGCTGCAGGCGTACTTCTACGTGGCGCTCGTGATGTTCCTCGCCGTCCTGGCGGCGGTGTATCTCGTCGAGCGCTCCCGCACCGGCCGGGCCTGGATGTCGCTGCGCGAGGACCCGCTCGCGGCCGAGTTGATGGGGATGCCGGTCAACCGGTTGAAGCTCGTCGCGTTCGCCGCCGGTGCGGCGATCGCGGGATTGACCGGGACGGTCTTCGCTGCGCTGAACACCGCCGTCTTCTCGGCGGACTTCGACGTGCCGACCCTGATCATCATCTACGTGATCCTGATCCTCGGCGGTGCCGGCACCCTCGGCGGCGTCATTCTCGGCGCGCTCGTCGTCAACGTCTCGCTCGAGGTGCTGCGAACCCCGGGCCATGCGACCTGGGTCTTCTACACGCTCATCGTGGGGACGCTCGTCGCGAGGCTCAGGCCCTGGCGCTGGCTCGCGGCCGTCGTCGCCGGGACGATCGGCCTCGGCTTCGCCGTGCACGCGATCGTGGCAGCGACGTGGAGCGCGGGCGTCGACGGGCAGCCGGCGGTCGGCGGCATCCTCGGCAGCGGCCTTCGGCACTGGGTGGTGCTGCCCGCGAGCCCGCGCACGATCGGTAACGTCGCGTTCATCGGTCTCGTCTTCGCCGTGCTGCTGCTCACGATGCTGCGCGGCGCGCTTCGGAAGGTCGCGCTGATCCCGACCCTCTACCTGACCGCGTTCGTCTGGGAGAACCGGCTCGTCGTCGAGCCGAGCATCACGCGCCTGATCCTGATCGGCGTGATCCTGATCGTCCTCATGAACGCACGACCGCAGGGCCTGCTCGGCTCGCAGCGAGTGGAGATCGTCTGATGGCGCCGCTGCTCGAGTTGAAGGAGGTCTCGAAGAGCTTCGGCGGGCTCAAGTGCATCGAGACGCTCGATCTCGAGGTCGACAAGGGCGAGATCGTGAGCGTTATCGGGCCGAACGGGGCCGGCAAGACGACGCTGTTCAACCTCGTCACCGGCGTCTACGCTCCCGACTCCGGCGACATCCGCTTCGAAGGCGAGACGCTGCTGGGGCTGGAGCCGCACGAGATCACCGCACGTGGGATCGCCCGGACCTTCCAGACCTTGCGGCTGTTCTTGAACCTCACCGTGAAGGAGAACGTGATGGCGGCCGCGTACTCGCACACGCGTGCCGGCATCGTGCGCTCGATCCTCCGCACGCCGGGCATGCGCAGCGAGGAGCGGGAGATCGAGCGGCTGGCGGAGGAGCGGCTCTCGTTCTTCGGGCAGCGGCTGATCGGCTACCGCTGGAACCAGCCCGCATACAGCCTCTCGTACGCGAACCGTCGCCGGCTCGAGATCGCGCGCGCCACCGCGACGAAGGCGCGGCTCCTGCTGCTCGACGAGCCGGCCGCGGGCATGAACCCGGTCGAGACGCACGAGATGACGGAGCTGATCGGGCGCCTTCGTGAGGAGGCCGGCTACACGATCCTCGTGATCGAGCACGACATGCACGTCGTCGAGGGCATCTCCGACCGCGTCGTTGCGCTCGACCACGGCGTGAAGATCTCCGAGGGATTGTTCGAGAAGGTCGCCACCGATCCGCGCGTCGTCGAGGCCTACCTCGGGACGAAGGCGGCGACGACGAAGTGAGCGCGGCCGGTGCCAGGTCGGAGCCGCTGCTCCGTCTCGACGGAGTCGACACCTACTACGGCCCGATCCATATCCTCCAGAACCTCTGCCTCGAGGTGCACGCCGGCGAGCTCGTCTGCCTGCTCGGCGGCAATGCCTCGGGCAAGTCGACCACGCTCAAGACCGTGCTGGGGATCGTCCAGCCGCGCAACGGCTCGGTCCGGTTCGCCGGCGAGGAGGTGACACGCCGGTCGACGAGCTACCGGATCCGCCGGGGAATGGCGATCGTGCCCGAGAACCGGCGCCTGTTCGCGCCCATGAGCGTGCTCGAGAACCTGCAGATGGGCGCCTACCTCCACGGCGGCGGGACGAAGGAGGACTTCGACCGGGTCTACGAGCTCTTCCCGCTGCTCCACGAGCGGCGTTCGCAGCTCGCCGGCACGCTCTCCGGCGGTGAGCAGCAGATGGTCGCCATGGGCCGTGCGCTGATGGCGAAGCCGAAGCTGCTCCTGATGGACGAGCCGTCCATGGGGCTCGCACCGATCCTCGTCGAGCGCAGCTTCGAGATCATCAAGCAGGTGCACGAGTCGGGTGTCGCGATGCTCGTCGTCGAGCAGAACGCGAACGTCTCGCTCGCGATCGCCGATCGCGGCTACGTGCTCTCGACCGGGCGGCTCGTGCTGGAGGGCAAGGCGTCCGCGCTCGTCGAGGACGAGGACCTCCGCAAGGCGTACCTCGGCAGGTAGCAGGAGTCGAGGCTTGCGATTGGTCCACAGCGACCGTTTCGCCAAGCCCTCAGATACATTGTGGCCATGAAGGAGCTCCTGCCCGACATCGACCGCTGGCTCGAGCGGGGCGAGAAGGTGGCGGTCGCCACCGTCGTCGCGACCCGGCGCTCGGCACCGCGGCCCATCGGCTCGAAGCTCGTGATCAGCGAGAACGGTGAGCTCGCCGGCTCGGTCTCGGGCGGCTGCGTCGAGAGCGACGTCTGCCTCGTCGCGCAGGAGGTGCTCGCCGGCGGGCCGCCGCGGCTCCTCACGTACGGCATCACGGACGACATGGCGTTCGACGTCGGGCTGCCGTGCGGCGGCGAGATCGACGTCTTCGTCGAGCCGCTCGAGTGACGGTCTTCGAGGAGCTTCATCGGGTCATCGAGGACGGCGGCCGCGCCGTGGTCCTCACCGTCGTCGCCGGGCCGGGTGCCGGGGCGAAGCTGCTCGTGCACGAGGACGGAACGACCGTCGGCGACGGGCCGGCCGAGCTCGCCGGGCTCGCGGACGAGGCCCTGCGCCGCGGCCGGAGCCACGTGATCGAGCACGGTGAGGCGACGGTGTTCGCGGACGTCTTCGGGCCGCCCGCACGGCTGCTCGTGATCGGGGCCGTCGACACCGCCGAGGCGCTCTGCCGGGCGGCGAAGCTGCTGGGCTGGACGACGATCGTCGCCGATGCCCGCGCCCGCTTCGCCACCCGCGAGCGGCTCCCGAGCGCGGACGAGATCCTCGTCGCCTGGCCCGAGGAGGCGTTCGCCCGGGTGCAGCCCGACCTCGGCACCGCCGTGGTCGTGCTCACGCACGACGACAAGTTCGACCTGCCCGCCTTGCAGGCTGCGCTCGCGAGCGAGGCGTTCTACGTCGGCGCGCTCGGCTCCCGGCGCAATCAGGAGCGTCGGCGCGAGCGGCTCGTGGAGGCCGGCGTCGCCGAGTCGGCGCTCGACCGCATCGCCGGTCCCTGCGGCCTCGACGTCGGGGCCGAGTCGCCTGCCGAGACGGCGTTCTCGATCCTCGCCGAGATCCTCGCCGTGCGGGCGGGGCGCTCTGGCGGCCCGCTCAAGACCGCACGTACGCGCATCCACGCAGAGCCGCCCGAACCGGCTGCTCGACCCGGCTAGCCCCTCCGGGAAGAAAATAAAATGCGGCTTGCAAAGCCGTTAGGGGCGTGCGTAGGATCGCTCCCGTGCTCCTGCGCGAGGTCGGGTACGCGAAGCCGTCGTCGGTCGCCGACGCTCTGGCCGTCCTCGCCGGGCAGGACGGCGCCCGTGCGCTTGCCGGCGGTCAGACCCTGATCAACGTGATGAAGGCGCGGGCGGCGTCGCCCGACGTGCTCGTCGACCTGAACGCCATCGAGGCGCTGAAGGGCATCGAGCTCGCCGCCGACGGCACGCTCTCGATCGGCCCGATGACCACCTGCGCGGAGATCATCGACTCGGCCGAGGCGAAGGCACGCCCGATCCTGGGCGAGGTCTGCGCGCAGATCGCCGACGTGCAGGTGCGCAACCGCGGCACGATCGGCGGCAACATCTGCGCGAACGACCCGACGAACCACCTGCCGCCGCTGCTCACTGCGATCGGCGCGCAGATGACGATCGCCGGCTCCGCGGGAGAGCGCGTCGTTCCGGCGGAGGAGTTCTTCGTCGGCGTCTACCTGACCGCGGTCGGGCCCGCGGAGCTGCTGACGCGGATCACGATTCCCGCGGGCAGGCACGACGGCTTTGCGTCCGTCACGCTCGGTGTCGACGGGACGTGCATTGCGAACGCCGCGGCGAGCGCCGGCGGCTCGCTCCGGATCGCGCTCGGCTGCGTCGACTCCGTCCCGGTCCTCCTGACGCCCGACGGGGTGGGATCGGTGCGCGCCGCGGTGCGGGGCGCCGGCCTGGATCCACCGGCGGACGTGCATGCGTCGGCGGAATACCGGCTCCACCTCGCCGAGGTCCTCGCGGTTCGGGCCGCCCAGCAGGCGCTGGAGAGGCGTTAGTGCCCCTTCAGCAAATGTCCTCCGGGCGGCAACATCCACTGAAGGGGCACTAATGGCCGCGGTCTCCTCCTCGAAGGTGGTCACCGTCACCGTCAACGGCGTCGAGCACGAGCGCGAGGTGGAGGCGCGGAAGCTGCTGATCCACCTCATCCGGGACGACCTCGACCTCACCGGCACCCACATCGGCTGCGACACGGGCAACTGTGGCGCCTGCTCGGTGATCGTCGACGGCGTGCTCGTGAAGAGCTGCATGATGCTCGCCGTGCAGGCCGACGGCGCCGTGATCGAGACCGTCGAAGGCCTGGCCGACGGCGGCGAGCTGACGGCGCTCCAGCAGGCGTTCGGCGCGAACCATGCGCTCCAGTGCGGCTACTGCACGCCGGGGATGCTGATGAGCGCGACGGCGCTGCTGCGCACCAACCCGAGCCCGACCGAGGAGCAGATCAAGAAGGCGCTGCAGGGGAACATCTGCCGCTGCACGGGCTACTGGAACATCTTCGAGGCCGTGAAGGCCGCCGCCGGGAGCGAGGCGTGAGCACCACGACCGTCACGCCCGAGCGGGTCGAGACGCAGGCGCCGCAGAAGGGCTGGGCCGGCCAGAGCGTTCCGCGCAAGGAGGACAAGCGGCTCGTCGAGGGCGAGGGCGTCTTCGTCGACGACATCAAGCGTCACGGCATGGGCTACGTCTTCTTCGTCCGCTCTCCGTACGCGCACGCCCACATCACGTCCATCGACGTTTCGCAGGCGGAGGCGATCAAGGGCGTCTACGGGACGCTGACCGGCGAGGAGGTCGCCGCGCTCACGGATCCGTTCTTCCAGCTCTCGACGCCGCCCGGCGCGCACCTGAAGGACTTCGCGCTCGCCGTCGGCAAGGTGCGCTACGTCGGCGAGGCGGTCGTCGCGGTCGTCGCCGAGACGCGCGAGCTCGCGCGCGACGCGTCGGAGCTCGTCGAGGTGGACTACGAGCCGCTCGCGCCGGTCACGGACGCGCGCCGGGCCGAGGATCCGGAGGCGCCGATCCTCCACGAGGAGAGCGGGTCGAACCTCATGTGGGAGGGCGTGTACGAGTGGGGAGACCTCGACGCGGCGTTCGCCGAGGCCGACCGCGTCGTCAAGATCAAGGAGCTCCACTTCCATCGCTTCAACTCGACTCCGCTCGAGACGGACGGTGCGCTCGTCGAGTACAACCGGGGCACCGGGCAGTGGACGATCCACACGAACAACCAGTTCCCGGGCTTCGCCGCGATCATGATGGGGCCGGCGATGCGCTGCGGCCTCGACAAGCTGCGCTTCGTCACGCAGGACATCGGCGGCGGCTTCGGCAACAAGATCACC
>Ga0187778_10003413_pt1 | contig 10677 bp, 10 predicted proteins | sample 1015_Q2_SP5_20_M_FD_132418 | JGI IMG/M metagenome (GOLD analysis project Ga0187778, IMG submission 132418) | Tropical peat soil microbial communities from peatlands in Department of Meta, Colombia - 1015_Q2_SP5_20_MG | ecosystem: Environmental > Terrestrial > Soil > Wetlands > Peat | place...
TGGCAGGCGGGTTACGTGGAGACAGAAATCCTTCCGTTCAAGCCCTGATTGAGTGAACCAGTAACCTATCGCTTCTTTCCCAATTCCGGGTGGTCCAACCACCATAATCACCGACTTATCCGGGTACCCACTATTACCGAGCAGTTGGTCTAGCGCGGATAAACCCGTGGTCGGCAAAGATTCCTGCCTAGCAGGCAAGACGGTTGGATTCTTAAGACTTTAAGTTTGCGACTCGTTACCGATTTTCTTCTCATCATCGTTGCGACATTGAAGGCGCGAAGGTGCGTTCATTGTCGTGACGCCCTCTGGAGACATACTCCTACTTCACCTGCCAATCAGACTCGTGTATAACATATACTAGAAAAGAAGAAACGCGGGTCGATCGGGAGGTTCGTTTAGGCGTTTTCGATTTACGCCTTGTCGGCCTTTTGAAGTTGATTTTGGGCTGTTCCGCCAGAACTTCTAGCACTGTTTGGCTCCACCCCCTCAATGGGTGGCCCCCCCGTGGGTGTAGTTTTATGAAGCACTAGCTGCTGCAGGACATATCAGTCGCTAGGGATCATGTCGCAGTTTTCTAAAGAAACTTCTGATGTCCTCTGCAAGTAATTTCGGTTCTTCTGACGCAACAAAATGACCGCCGGTGGGAAACTCCGTCCAGTGTTGGATATTGTACGTACGCTCAGCCCATTCCCTGGGCGCGTGCTCAACCTTCTCCCTGGTGAGTGCGACTCCGCAAGGAATCTTAATGCGTTCGCCTTTCTTGAAAGGGCGAGGATTGTGCTTGTGCTCGTAGTAAAGTCGGATGGAGGAATTGATCGTCTGAGTAACCCAATAGATCGTTATGTTGGTCAATAATTCGTCTTTCGTGAACCTCTTCTCAACATCGCCATCACAATCGCTCCAGGCACGGAATTTCTCCACAATCCAAGCAGCCAATCCTGCGGGTGAGTCGTTCAGTCCATAAGCCAGTGTTTGGGGGCGTGTGGATTGAATATGACCATATCCGTTCTCGTCATCATCCCAGCGCTTCTGCAACGCTACGTACGCCTTCTCGGCTTCCGAGAGTGGAGGAACTCCCTCGCCAAGGTAAGGCTCGCGGACTGAGGTTACATGAATTCCCACAACTTGCCTGGGGTGAAGGAGACCTAACCAGGCAGTAACTCCAGACCCGATGTTGCCCCCGTGGGCGCCGAAGCGATCGTAGCCTATACCGCTCATAAGCTCCGCCCAGAGGTCAGCTATTGTGCGATTCGTCATGCCGGGCCGACTGGATGAGTCTGAAAAGCCGTAACCGGGTAAGGAGGGTACCACGACATCGAATGAGTCGTCCGACTCGCCTCCATGACTGGCTGGGTCGGTCAGGAGCGGAATTATCTTCAGCATCTCATAGAAAGAGCTCGGCCACCCATGAGTAATGATGATCGGCAAGGGGTTTGGGCCTTTGCCGCGTTCATGAATGAAATGAATATTCAACCCATTTATGTTGGCTCGGAAATTGCGAAATCCGTTTATTGCTTCTTCTTGAAGCCGCCAGTTGAACTCGCTTCCCCAATAGTCCAGAAGCCCCTTGATGTAAGCGCGGTTGGCTCCGTAATCCCATCCACTGTTCGGTAATTCGTCCGGCCATCGAGTACTCTTCAACCGCATTGCTAGGTCGTCAAGAATTTCGTGTGGAACATTCACGTGAAAGGGAGTAATTTCCATGTTGAATCACCGCTCAATACCATCAATGTGTCATAAGTAACTGCTGCAAGCGCTCGCTGCTCTCGAACCCTCAGCATTGGGGGCCCGGCTTACATTGCTATTAACGAGAAAGAACGTTGAAAGATCGTTGGCGGGTACAACCTCACGCAGAAGAAAGGCATGAAACTTGAAATCATGTCAAGTTGAGGGCGACGTTCGCCCGATCTTGCGGGAAGCATTTCTTGCGTTGGCCTCCGATACTTCTTCGCCGGCCTTTTCGCGCAGCTCGCTGTACCACTTGGCAAGCTCGTACTGGTCCGCTCTATAGTAGTCTCCGTAAGGTTTGACGTCCAAGACTGGAGTCCCATCGAAGCAGTCGAGCCCGAGCACGACCAGCCTCCTTCCCTCGATTCGTACAAGCCTCACAAGGCTCAATCCGATCGGGTTCGGTCTGGTCGGGGACTCCAGAGCGAACACCCCCACGAGCGGCAGTTCTTCGAGCTTGAAGCCTCTTCTCAGAAATCGTCGCGGCCTGACCTTCAAAGGGCCAACCTGCTCAGGCTTCAATCTATTTAGGAAACTCAACACGAAAATGTGTGAAGAGCCCTCCAAGCCATCCAACGCCTCTTCGAACTCGGGAAAGATCTCTACCGTTGCCTCAAGCTCTTGATTTCGTTCCCTTACCTCGTCATCGGAAGCCTGAGTCCTCACGACGCCTACGGGGCGAAACACAACCCTGCCACCCTCTTCCATGTTCTCGACATCTCCTAGGGCGCTGTACAGGTTAGCCTCACAGAAATATGAATTAAAAATCTATGAAGATGTCGTGTAGTTCCGGAGCAAGATTGCAAAGCCACTTTCTGACGCCCTCGATGCCAGGCTCAGTTTCAAATAGGCCGCAGGCTTCATCTCTATGAGTTCAATGCGCCGAAACAAGCGAAAATTCCAGTATGCTTTTCGGCTTTACCTTAACGTTGACGGAAAAAGAGCACTCGGCAAAGGAGGAGCACAAATCCTGGAAGCAATAGACAGACAGGGATCGATTGCTGCGGCCGCCAAAGAACTCCACATGTCCTACAAATTCGTGTGGGACTACCTAACCAGAATGAGCAACAGGCTCAAAAAGCCTGTAATCATAACTCGCCGCGGAGGAACACCACACAGAAAAAGAAAAGGCGGCGGTGGGACCAGGCTAACTCCTTTAGCGAACGCTCTCCTCAAGAACTACAGGACAACGGAAGACCGATTGCACGCAACTATCTCCAAAACGAAAATACGTATCCCCGCACAATCACACGAACGCTAACTCCTCAGCCATATGTCTTGAAGCCGAAGAAAGCGAATGCCGCAAGCGTTCTAGCTGTCCATATATAGAAATATACCATCAGACATATCAATGAGGATATCCCTAGGCAATCAGCTGAGAGAGTACATTATCGAGGCGGAATGGGCATGAGCCTGATGGTGAAGTATGGGAGGATCGTTCTAATTCTTGTCTTGGTTGTTGGATTGGCGGTAGGTTATGGAGCCGGATACTACGTTGGCTTGTCCTCCGTCCAGTCGTCGACAACGCTGCTGATTGACGCTGCGGGAACACTTCAAGTGCCGTTCAACAGTATAGTGAAGAATGTTGTCCGCCCACAATACCCAACCCTCAGCTACAATTACATTTTTGAGGGCAGTAGGCTTGCAGCGAACGAAATCACGCAGGCTAACAAGTCATTCGACATCTACGCATCAGCAGACTACAAAATCATTCCAGAGCAGCTGATTCCTTCACATGCGTCATGGTACATAGTTTTCGCATCGAACGCGATGAGCGTCGTTTACACTAACCATAGCAGAGGTGCAAACGACATAACTCCAGCCAACTGGTATCAGGTAATAACGCGTCCAGGGGTTGTCGTTGGCGTCTCCAACAAGGATACTGACCCTAGTGGCGCACAGGCAATTCTCATGCTTCAACTTGCTGGCTTGTTGTATTACCAGAACTCAAGCTACTTGTACGACCAGTTGTACGTTACGAAGGCCGCAAAAAACGAACTCATTATCGTCCCAACGGAAACCACCCTAGACGCACAACTGGAAACGGGCGCAGTCGACTACGTGCTGACTTATTCCTCTGAAGCGATTTCGCACAAACTTCAGTACCTAACCCTGGACCCGAAGGTAGATTTGTCTGACTTGTCGCAGGCGGACTGGTATGCGAAGGCAAATGTGACTGTGTCTGGCAAACCGGTTACAGGTGCACCGATTCTCTACGACCTAACGATCCCAAGTAACAGTCCTGACACATCCATGGGGATAGCGTTCATCAAAGCTCTATTCAGTTCTCAAGGACAAGAAATTCTAAGCGCAAGCGGCCTACGGCCCTTGAACCCTGTCTGGGTTTACAATCAGAGCGCTGTACCCCCCGACGTTATCCAAGCGATAACACAAGCAGGCATTACCATCAAGGAAGCCCCATAAACTGCAAATCCGTTTTGCCCGGCCCAGCGCATCAACAACCTCGGACAAACTACCTGGCGATAACTGCCTCTCCCGACTGAGACCCCACGGAAAATCCAACCGTAGAGGTACATTTACCGGAGACGGGCTACATTGAAATGTTGATCCTCACGTAATGAAGGCTTTGAGGAGGCATTATCTTGCGTTTGTCACCCGGTTTCCCGGTCAGGTTTGTCTTTGTTCTCTCGGCGCTAAGTGGGATCCTGTTCTTTCTCCTGGTGTCGCCGGTCTTGAGCCTAATCGGGACAAGCAGTCTTTCTGGATTGCTTCTCGCCATTAGCAACACCGAGGCAATCTCGGCAATAGCGTTGACCATCTACACGTCTGGACTCACAGCCTTAGTGGCTGTGCTCTTGGGCGTTCCCCTGGGCTATCTTCTAGGCAAATACCGTTTTCCCGGAAGATCTCTTATCGATTCGATAATCGAAATCCCTCTGATGATTCCTCACACGGTTGCAGGAATTGCACTCATCACGATCTTCGGTTCTGCAGAGTTTGTGGGCGGAATCTTCAAAGGATATGGAATCAGAATGACGAATAATGTCCTAGGAATCGTTCTTACTCTAGTCTTCGTTAGTGCCACATATACCGTCAAGCAAGTCGAAGAAGCTATCAAGTCCATGGATCCTAAACTGGAACTAGTTTCCCGAAGCCTAGGCGCCTCTTCAACATTCACTTTCATCAGGGTAACTTTACCGAACATTTGGCGCTCCGTGGTCACTGGCGCGATCCTGACATGGGCCAGAGCGTCCAGCGAGGCGGCCGCCCTATTCATCATGGCCTACTATCCGACAGTTGCTTCAGTCCTGATTTGGAACCTGTACGCCGGTTATGGGTTGCATGAGTCTATTTCGAACGGCGTGGTCCTGAGTCCGGGCTCAGTCAACGTGGCAGCTCTCATGATCATCGTCAACTTGGCGATCTTCGTCCTGTTCAAGCTAGTTCAGAGAAAGAGGGAAAAATGATTTGAGAGATGGCATTACTGTCCAGAATCTCTCACATTCGTGGGACCACTTCTCACTAAGGAACATCAACTTATCCGTCGCCGAGGGAAGTTACTTCGTCTTGCTTGGCCCCACGGGATCGGGTAAGACTTTGCTTCTTGAGGCTATCGCCGGAGCATATCGTCCCAACGAAGGGCGCGTGATAGTCACCGGAGAAGATGTGTCAGCACTTCCTCCTGAAAAACGCGGGATAAGCTATGCCCCGCAAAACTACTTGCTCTTCGATAACATGACAGTCCGGAAGAACGTTGAATTTGGCTTGCATGCCAAAGGAATTCCTGAACAAGAACGTTGGAACCGCGCGAAACATTTGCTTGACCTTCTGGGGATCTCACACCTCGTCAACCGCTTTCCACGGAACCTCAGCGGAGGTGAGAAACAAAGGGTATCGCTTGCACGCGCTCTCGCCGTCGAACCCCGCGCCGTCTTGCTAGACGAACCACTCTCCGCAGTTGATACTGAGACCAAGAGTTCGATTCTAGACTACCTACGACGAGTTCACAAAGAGACCGGCGTAACAGTCATCCATGTTACTCACGACCAGCTGGAAGCCGCGTCTGTGGCGGAAAGAATTGGCGTAATGAGAAACGGGGAGATGGTTGAAGTCGGAGCGCCTGCCGAGTTTGCCGAGAGTTCTTCGTCAGAAGTAGGATCTGTTTTCAGGTCAGATAATTTGCTTGCAGGTAACGTAATCGGAAAAGACGCGGGTCTTGCTCTGGTCGATATCGGCGGCGGGAAGATCATTGAAGCGGTGACAGATCGGACAGGGCAGGTTATGCTTCACATTCGGCCTGAAGAGGTTGTCGTTTCCAAACATGCCGTCGACACGAGCGCCCGCAATAGACTCTCGGGCACGGTGGCTGAGATTACTGATTTAGGGCCAACTGTTAGACTGCGGATTTCGGGCGTGAGACGCATCATGGCAATCATCACCCGACGGTCGTTCTTTGAAATGCAGCTTAATATCGGGTCTGAAGTCTATGTCTTCTTCAAGACGACCTCAGTAGAGGTTCTTTGAAAGGGAAGAGAATGACTCAGTGATTTATGGCTGAAAGATTATGGTCCCTGACTGCTGATTAGTCTGGAGTCCCGGTGTCCGTTCCCTCAGGGCCGAGGCGAATTTTTTCGTCCCTAGCAGTTCGACGAACGCCTTCACAGACCTCTTATTCATGCGCTCCTTTGCAATGAGGAAATCGTATTTCTCATCATCAAGTTTGATGAAATCTAGGCCCGGTACTTCAGCGACCGTTCTAATTCCGAAGCCTACATCGGCACGGTCATTCTTGACAGCTGCGGCGACAGCTGAATGTGACTTGGACTCGTAGTCATAGCCATCGATCTTCCTGGCAAGCGTGTCCAAGTCTGTCTTGCTAGAGATTGCCAGCTCGGTTAGATGCCTATCGATTAGGAGCCTTGTGCCGGATCCTTTGTTACGGTTTATGAAGCGAACACCCTCCCGAACCAGGTCTGCTATTCCTCGGATGCTCTTCGGGTTGCCTTGTTTGAGGATTAGCCCTTGTTCACGGTCGTAGCCGCGAACTAAAACAGCCGATTTCTCGAGCCCGAAGGTCGTGAGGAAAGGCACATTGTATTCTCCGCTCCTATCGTCCTGAAGGTGAACGCCAGCCACATCTGCTTCACCGCGTTTGACCGCGTGAAAGCCGCCCATAGAGCCTACGTTGATAGTCCTTCCCAAGAAATCCGGATCGCCCTCCCTGAGAATTGTGAAGGCGATATCTAGGCCGACGCAGTGGCTGCCTATTGCGACAAGCGATGGCGGCGTTAGTTCGCGCCCAAAGAGTTGAATATCCATTTTTTCGCCTTCATCCACGTACTCCTGTGTTTCGGGAAGGTCTGCAAACCCATCAGCCATTGAGAATGAGCTTACTGCGCCTGAACCGCTTTGCATCGGGTACGCGATGTACTCGCCGTCAGGCTGGATTATCAACTGCACTGGAAGCAACTCCCGGCGGCCGCGGGCTTTGAAGAACTTCATGGGTGAAATGGCATTAACCTTGACCGGGCTCGTTTCAGGGGCATTGGCGAGTTGCCGAATTATGGGAGCTACCAGCACGTGGAAGATCATCAATGCAGACGTAGGGTAGCCTGGCAACCCGAAAATCGGTTTGCCCTTAACGACACCGATCAAGGCTGGCTTTCCAGGCTTGAGGGTCAAGCCGTGGACGAATACGCCTGGTTCACCTAGCTCATCCACGACCCTGTAGAATAAGTCGCCTGGACCTGATGATGTGCTGCCTGACGAGATTATAACATCAGCATCTCCTAGGGATGACTCGAGGCGATTCTTAACGATTGAGTAATCGTCTGGGAGGATGCCAAGAAAGTCAGGGTCGCCACCGCATTCGACTACTGAGGCGGCAACCGCTGGCCCATTGACATCGTAGATTTTCGCGAACCCCGGCAAATCCCCAGGCCTAATCAGTTCGTTTCCACTAGAGAAGATTGCGACGCGTGGTTTTCGGAATACTGAAACTTGGGCTATTCCTGCAGCTGCAAGTAAGCCGATTTCGCGTGGAGTTATTCTCTGCGATTTTCGGAGCAGAAGCTCCCCAGTCATGATATCGCTGCCTGCTCCAGTCACGTTCTCGCCTGGGGAGACCGGCCTGTAGACGAGAACATCTGCCCCGCTTCGCTTCGTATATTCGACCATTACCACTGCATCGGTGCCTTTCGGCATAGGGGCCCCGGTCGCAATCTCCAAGGCTTCGCCATTCGAGGCAGAATATGCCGTGGCATCGCCCGCCTCAACTTCACCAAGTACCTTCATTCTGACATGGTGTTGCTCGTCTGCGCTAAACGTGTCTTTGGCTACGACTGCGAAACCATCCATGGCCGCACGATCAAACGGTGGGACATCTGTTCCTGAAAAAACGTCCTCGGCAAGAACTCTGCCAAGTGCATTTTCGATATCTACTTTTTCAAGGGCAGAGGCCTTTCGCTGATATGTTGCCCAGAAGGCCGAAGTTGCTCTCTCTAGGCTTTGGAGTTCGCGGAATACCTTTCTCTCACTTGCCAGTTTGTTCGCGCTCCAAGGGTCTGAAGAGTTCCACCTCGACCGTCTGCCCTTCCTCGTATCCTTCCACATGCTCCGGCACTATTATGAATCCGTTAGCTTGAACCAAACTGCTCAGTATGCCCGCGCCGGAAGTTCTAACGGGCTCAGCATACACATCTCCTTCACGTTCAGCAACTTGAACCCGCACGTAAGTTCGTGAGCCCAAGACGCCGGCAACGCGCCTTCGCAGCTTGGCCTTGACCATGGGCCGTGGCAGTGAGTTTGTTGCGAGCAGGTGGTTTAGGAGGGATGGGACGAATTCTAGGAAGGCAAGATAGGCTGAGACCGGATAGCCCGGTAAAGAGACAACTGGTTTTCCGTTCACGACTCCCAACCCAGTGGGCATCGAAGGTCGCATTGCCACTCCATGGACTAGCATTCCCGGCTTGCCCAACGAATCAATCACTCGTGGGACAATGTCGCCAGGCCCGACTGATGTACCTGCAGTTACTAGAACGATGTCGGCTGCCTGAATAGCTTGCTTCAACTTGTCACGTATCTCTGCAAAGTCATCAATCGCTATGCCCATGTCGATAGGCTCGCAGCCCAGTTCGCGAACTGCGTTCAACAGGGTGGGACGGTTGACATCCGGAACATTCCCTGATGTTGGCTTGGGCGTTTCCTGAATTTCATTACCAGTCGAGAGAACAGCAACCTTGAGCCTCCGTTTTACTGAGACTCCGCTGAATCCAAGGTATGATAGCATCCCAATGTCTTGAGGAAGCAACCTCGTCCCCTCCCTCAATACAACTGTTCCTTTTCGAACATCCTCGCCGACCCGGGAAACATTCTCTACTGGATGTACTTGACTGGAAATCTCCACAGTTCCATCGCTCGTCTGCTTGATGTATTCGACCATGACAACTGCATCTGCGCCTTGCGGCATTTGACCTCCAGTAACGACAGGGGCCGCTTCACCTTTCCTGATGCTGACCGATGGAGTAACACCGATCCCAATTCCGCCCACAGACCGTAGGAATATCGGTGAGCTAACAGATGCGCCGTACGTGTCTTCCGCCCTCACCGCAAAACCGTCCATAGCTGCACGGTCGAATAGAGGAACATCGATGTTTGATACCAAATTCTGACCGAGAATTCTGCCAAGGGCTGAGGATATCGGTACTTCCTCATTATCTGCGGGCCTCTTAGGAAGCTTCTCTATGATGACTTTGAGCGCCTCGTTCGTCGGTGTGAGGTGCTTGAAGCCCTTCCCAGACACGTCATGAAGGTGGTTTGAAAGAGTCGGCTCTCGGGGCAAGTGAACATCTTCTCAGGTTGAAAAAACTTGCAGCTAGGGACGATTAAATGTTCTTTTCCGAAAAGTGGGAGCGCTCAAACCTATGATTAAGCCATCTTCAAACAGCGATCAACAATTATCCTTTGCGGCTATCCTAGCCCCAGTTCCTCAAAGATATTGCCCTAAATTTAGCCAAGAAATCGTTTACTTTAATCGCGTCTCCTTCGAACGTCATTTCCGTTTCGGTTAACTCTAACGAGCCTATTCGGACCTTGCGATAGATGACCTTCGCGCGCCATCCTTCACCAGACATCTCGCCGTCCTCATATCGAGCACCAAGGCTCATCGCGTACAATTCCACAAACATCGGGAGCAGCCCTCGAAATTTCGCAACAAGTTCTGAACCCGTTGAAGCTTCAGAATCTCGATTCACATTTATCACATCGACGTGTCATCTGGAAGAGAATAGGTTAAAGATTGTTCATCATTCGGAAGTGGATTATTGTGTACGGTTGGGGGAGCACTGCATGGTGCGGGTGATCGTGAGGTTCATGAGCATCGCGAGACAGCGCGCGGGAACTGCCAGCGTCGAATTCTTTTCCATTAATGACAGATTGGGAGACGTTTTGAAAGAGATTGTGGATAGGTACAAGATGGCTGATATTATCCTAAGCGAGGATGCGGGAGTGAGGCCATGGGCTCGGGTACTTGTGAACGGTAGATCTCAGCAATTCGTGGGTGGCCTAAATGCGGAGCTTCATGACGGTGACCGCATCGCGTTAATCTACCCCTACACCGAAAACTTTTGACTCCAACCGTTGCTGCTGCGGGATCCGCTGCAAGGTATGCCTTTCGTTGGTTCAGACAATTATCTGTAGTTCACGGAGCTTGCTTTCCGGCACGACTCCGTCAACCCAGCCTCGGGCCTCGTAGTATTCTTTTTTCATTTTGTCTAATTCGCACACATGGCCCGCCGCAGGTCCGGAACCCTCTTTGTTGAGGAATTTCTCGGGAAGTGTGTCATCTTTTCCTGTGAAGCCGATGAGGTTGTTGTAGTAGCGTTCGAGGTTGTAGATGCGTTCCCCTGCTTTCATGAGGCCGTCGGCGTCTATGTCGACCCCAGTCATTGCTACATATTGACCCACGTATTCGTTGATGCCCTCCGCGAA
>Ga0187778_10003414_pt1 | contig 10676 bp, 9 predicted proteins | sample 1015_Q2_SP5_20_M_FD_132418 | JGI IMG/M metagenome (GOLD analysis project Ga0187778, IMG submission 132418) | Tropical peat soil microbial communities from peatlands in Department of Meta, Colombia - 1015_Q2_SP5_20_MG | ecosystem: Environmental > Terrestrial > Soil > Wetlands > Peat | place...
GCCGCCTCCGGTAGCGCCTGTGTACCGTTCATAGGTCAAGGGGGTGCTAATATCCTTGACTATAATATGCTGAACCAAGTCCGGAATTATTTTTTCCGCAGCCTTGATCAGGTTGTCAGCAAGCCTTGCTTTCAGATGCTCATATTGTTCTTTATCCTCCCTGAGCCATCCGTTGTTATACTGGTGAGGCGCCGGCATATATATGAGATCGATTGCATGACAACCCGGAGGGGCTACGGTAGGATCCTTCAGGCTAGCCACACTTAGACCGAACCCAAACTTCCCTACGCCTTCCTCGATCCGTCCGTCTTCAGATAGAGAAAACTGATGGTCTGCAACACCGTATTCGGGACAGACCATGATGCAGCCGCAATGCAAATCCCTGGGCAGCTCTTTGTTTATACCAAGATGCACAACCAGGCCCGACACCGACTGCTCAAGCCCCTGGATGTTCGCAGCGAACGTGCGGCCGATCGCGTCAGCCCCCATCAATTCTAGAAATGTTCTTTTTGTATCGGCATTAGATATCACCCTCTCACCTTTTACCACTTCGCCGGTTTCAAGCTCTACGCCATAGACTCGCCTCTGATCGGTCGATATTTTTTTAACCCTTGTCCCAAGCCGGAGGGTGCCACCTAATTCCCTAAATCGCTCTGCAAAAGCATCCGACATGGCCTGATATCCTCCCTTTGGATACCAGGCACCTCCGGCATGATAGGACATATACATGCCGACCATGTACAGCGCAGAAACCTTTCTGTTGTTCAGTCCCAAATAGCCCCACCCGCTGCCTAGAATCTCCTTCAATTTACCATCAGAGATGAACTGGTCGAGTAGCTCCTGATGCGTCGCGTTCTGGTATCTGACCAGATGAGGAAATCGGAAAGGATAACTGAGAAACTGCAGGGTCGTAGGGTGGTAGTAAGAGGAGAGGATCTCTTTCCAGATACGTTTCGATGTTTGAATATAGAGTTTAATCCCTTTTTCCTCTGTCGGAAAGTGACGTACCAGCTCCTCTTCATACCTGTCGATGTCCGTCCAGCAGTTCAGGTTCATGTCCGGGTAGACATACCGAAACGTTTTATCTACCTCCTTAAAAGTAACTTTCTTGTCCATCCCTAGATATGTGAATACCCGTTCTAACGGAGCGTCTTTTCTGAGACCGCCGATAACATGCACCACATCGAAGGTGAAGCCCTTTCTTTTATAAGAGGTGACGTAGCCGCCCGGACGCGAATGTTGTTCGATGATCAACGTTTTCAAACCGTTTTTTGCCAGCAAAGCGCCGCAGGTCATCCCGCCTATACCGGAACCGATAATGATTGCATCATACATGGAGAACCTCCTTTTCCCAATTGGGGTGGGGTTGAATATATTAACAATGTTCTTTATATAAACATTGTTCATATATTGAGTAAAAAAAATTATCGTTCTTTATGCGTCATATTTTCCATTATGAATTCCTGCGCTCCTTTGATGATCGACTGCAAGTGCTCCTGTGGGAACATAACGCACCGCTCCCGAATAACAAGAGATGCTATTCCGTGGGCGAGAGACCAGAAAGCAAAGGCAGCTGCATCGACATGTGTCGTCTTCAACGCTCCTGCTTCGATACAGGCCTGAACATTATCTCTCAACAGCCTATAGGTGCGAAGATTCGCCTCCCACTTTTTCTTTTCCTTCATCTTTTCGATTGGTCCCCGCATAATGAACATAAGATCATAATACTCGGGATTGTTCAACGCGAATGACACATACACTTTTCCATGTTCTCGCAGTCGTTTCCAGGGATCTTTTACCGAAAGAACAGTCTGCTGCGCTTCATAGAGTTTATCGAATCCGAGCTCCTGCAATGCATACAGAATCTCATTCTTGTCCTTGAAATAGAGGTATATGGTCGCTGGGCTATACTCAATCTCTTGGGCAATGGCACGGATGGTGACCCGCTCAAACCCCGCCTTAAGGAACAATTTCATGGCCGTCTCAAGGATCCTGGCCCGCATCCGCTGTTTATCTTTATCTCTTCGTTCGGTTATTCCCATAATGTAATGAACAATGTTTATTTTATAATCATAGTTTATATCAATTGACTTCAGTTGTCAAGCTTTTTTCTTAATTTATATTTGCTTCAGCGGGACGTGGCACCAATCGGCATAAGCACTAAGTGCTCCGGTTCCGGACGATAGACGACGTCACCCGGCGCACATGGGCAAAACAACACCATATTACTCCTTTTTATGTGCTATAATTAAACTATGAAAATGGCAGCACATCTGCAAGGAGGAGAATTATGTCAAGCGTTATGAATGCAAAAGAGAGCAAGGGATTTTGCGATGATGTTTATACCCAGCTGACAGACATGAAGGAAAAGATACTTAAACTGAAGGATCGGTCCGGCGTCGGAAGCCCAGTATCAGATATTGACGGCGGCAAGTTTGCGCGTCATTTGTCCGAGCTCGCGGATATGATCGACTGGAAGCTTCAGATCCTGTCACATTCATGCACATATGACTGGAGCGGAGCTTCTCATTACGAGGGCAACGCCCAGGTCAATGAGATGGGCAGAGCATCAGATAGTGATAGATTCTCCGGCGGGTATGTCGGCGGGTAGGCAGAAGAAAGAGAAGAAAGGGTCCAAAAATGATTTTTTTCTGGGCCCTTTCCTTTGGCCTTGGGGCTATTGACCCGAAAGTCAAAGGAAAATAGAAAAGCTAGGAAGTATACAGTTAAGAAGCAACATAAAGGCAGATTAGGACGATATAAAGCTCTTTTTTTTCATTGTTCTTGCTCCTATTTCAAATTATAAATAGGAACATCCTTTCCAAAATTAATGATCAGCGGCGTTTGGCTATGGCCGGTCTTCCTGGATATGTCCACCGTGGCCTGTTTTGCATAATCGCCCAACTCTACAACACTGATGGCGTTGTCATTATTCTTGTCCGCCTCTTTCTTATTATTGAGGCCGTCTAGCAGCGTATATGTGAAGAGCCCGTTCCCCTGGTAGCCGTCCAGCGCTTCCTGGACTGAGCTGGCAGAAGCATAGATATGAAGCCCCATCTTCTTTGCTAGGACTGACATGCGGGCATCATACAGGCCGCTTACAATCATGTCTACGCCTCCCGCGTGACAAGTATCAAAAATAAAGAGTTGTGACAGGGATTTTATCGTTTTTGACATCTCTACGATCTCGTTCGAGCTGATCATGGTCATATCGCTCACGCTACCATCAAAATCGCTGGTCAACATGTAATACTGGTTTTGAATTAGAACTCCATGTCCGGCAACAAACAGAATAAAGCCGTCGTTCGGCTTGGTTTTACGGGAAATATCGAGGATTTTTTTCATGATGTTTCCCTTGCTGGCATTTTTATCGGTTAGAAGCTCGTAATGGATATTTTGGGGCTTGTACACCGTTGCTGATTGCTGTCGTAATTTTTCTTCTATATCGGTTGCATCCTTTCTCGCATATTTCAGACCTGCTTCGTTATCTTTGTACTTGTCAATGCCGATGGAGAGGATGTAGAGATGCGGATCTTCGGATTGTACAGTGGAATTGAATTTTATGGTCTTAATGGAGCTCTGCACGCTATTGTCGCTGTTGAATGCTGTAACGCTCACTGCATTTTCACCGGGAACAGCTTCTATTTCTTTGCAATCTTCAAATGTGTTCCCTTTGGGTTCGCTCTTCATAGGAGTGATGTTTTCTTTACCTACAACGTGCACGCCCCGCATATTCTCGTAGATGTCTTTGCTGTTCATGGCAAGAAGCTGCTCTTTCCCAAAGGAGGACCTGGCCATTTCGCGATAGTATCCGTCGGACTGGATAAGCTTGCCGTTGTGGAACAGCCGTATTTCCCCGATTCCACCACCTGCACTCTTCGCTTGATAACACACCTTTGCTTTAGCCCCTGTTTCGTCCAGTTTCGTGATTTCTACCACCGGAGGCGGGCTCTTGATGGCGTCTTGCATAGTAATGGTAACGAGGCCCTGTATCTCTTCGTTCCGTAGTTTGACTAGGACTATATCGGGACGATAGAAGACATCATAAAATTGATCGACGCCATATTCTTTCCCTTCAAAATCAACATAGAGATTTTGCGCACCTTTTTCAGAAGCGTTATAATAGCCTTCCGCAGTGATTGCCAGCCATTCTCCGTCTTTAAACCCGACCAGAACTGCAATTTCCTCTCCGGTTTTAGCGTTCCAGATCCTAATCGATGCATCGACAGACTGGGAAACCATATATTGGCCATCGGCAGAAAGAGCGGCATATGCGACACCGACGGCAAAATGACCGCTGGAAAGTACCTTATACGTTTTGATGTTCGAGCCCGAATGGATATCCCACAGCTTCACAAGCCCGTCTGCGCCTCCAGACACAATATATTTACCGTCGGGCGAAAAACTAACAAACGTCACGGCACCCAGTGTGGGGTGGGCTTTTATATTGAGAAGTTCCTCGCCGGAAGATATGTCATACAGTTTTACCGTGCCATCTGACCCGCCAGAAGCCGCGTATTTATCATCCGGGGACAAGGCAAGGGAAAAGAATCCGCTATGACCGCGGAATGTGTCAGGATGACCGGAAAACGCGGATACTATCCGACCCGTTGCAACATGCCATAAAGCGATTTCACCCATCATATAGGGGGTTAACGCATAGTTCCCATCGTGAGATAATGCCGCCCATCTTACAACGCCCCTTGTGCGCCACTCAGATATTTTCTTCCCAGACTCAATGTCGTAGACATCCAAGTAGCCCTGCTGAATAGCGCTTTTATGATAGGTCAAAACTTTGTTCCCGTCAGAGGACATAGCAACTACCCTCGCTTCATCTTCCCCTATTGTCCTTATTTTCTTACCTGAATAGACATCCCAGAGTGTGAGGCTCTGACCGCCAATCAGAGCATATTTACCGTCAGGAGTAAAAACCAACGGGCTATTTGCCTGTGCCGGAATTTGCCCTATCTGGGCACCGCTTGAAAGATCCCACAGTTTGGCAACATTTTCAGAGCCTATGGTCAAAAGATGCTTACTATCAGAAGAGAGGCTCGCGTATGTTCCTATCGGGGCCTCCTCTTTCAGCGTCATTTCTACACCGCCGGCATTTAAACGGATTTCAGGAGTTGCCATAGTGCAAGCAGCAAGAAGCAGCAGAGAAGAAACGCACAATATGCGGTCAAAGCATTTGGTAAGATAAAGACACATGGCATCTCCTTTTTTACTTCCGGGTTTTCACCTTCATCGTATCCTCAAAAAACTCTGATGCTTTCGGTTTATCAGGAGCAGCATTTAAACCCTCCCCCGTCTTTTCCTGAATTTTGATCCCTCTGGTCTTTACCCCGATGTCCTTTATCTTTGTCTTCACTTGATATACGCCGCCCTGAGCCTCGGTGCTGATTTCGCCAAGCGGTGAAGTGCTTGCGTACACAATGATGTTCTCCTCGCCAAAGGGCGGGCTTACTTCAAGATCAAACTTGTCATTTCCCGTGGGAATCTCGTACATGGTGCCGCCGTTGAAGTAATTGTCTTTTCGGTACGGGTTCGGCAGAAGCTGTATCATCTCTTCGCGGGCGTCTTTATACAGTACTCGTGCAAAGAATGGCTTGTTTCCCTTGATATAGATTTTGACCTTCTCACCTTCCTTATATTCTTTTTTGTCCGTCCAGGCTGTTACTTTAAGCGGCGCTGTGGGATCGTCGAGAGCAGCCGGGCTTGCAGATGCAATCGCTTCTATCGCTTTCGTATCCGGGATCACCTCTGCTTTGATCTTCACTTTGTAACAATCGCCCAATGACGCATCTTTGAACCATGATTCCTCTAATTCCTGGATGATCTTTACTTCTGCATTGGCATATGCCGAGAGCAAGTCCTTTTCCAACGCGAAGTTCTTCACTTCGGTCTCACTCTTGATGTAGGTCGTTGCAAATTCAACAGCTCTTCTCTTGGCATCGGAAAAAGCGGCCTGTTCGGTTTGTTTTCTGGATTTGTCATCTCCCATGCAGGCTCTGCCTTCGGACTCAGTGATAGTGGATTGTGTGGCATTGACAGACGTTGCAAACAGCATCAGAAAAATAAGAACGGACAAGGAAAAACGTAACTGCATGACAGGACCTCCTCAGAGTGGTGCTGTTGAGACAATTCTTGATGAAGATTCGCTGATTAGCAGGAGACGAAAGAGGTTGCTAAATTGTATGTATTACAGATTTAGTATTACAAATAAGGTTTTTGCAGTCAAGGGTATTTTACCAAAAATGCAAGGCAAGGCTCTTTTTATGTGGTGAGGACGGCATCGCCAGGCAGCTAGCTCAATAGCCGATAGCCCTCGATATTTCCCTCCTCTCTCCATTCTTAGTCTGTAAACAGATAACCGTCAGTGTGAGACCTTCAGGTAAAAAGCCCGAATGGCAGAGCAGAGAACGATGCGAGTTTCCTCGGAACGCCCCTCCCCTCTGAAGTGCTCGACCCATACCGATCTATCGAGCAGCACCATTTCACCTGACCGCCGTTCGTCGCCGAGGTATCGTCTTTAATCCTTTTTCCGACCCGCCCAGACGTGCGAGCCGCTTGGCGCTCTCAATCGCTATCAGCGACTCGAGCCACCGTTTGACGAGCGATGTTTATTCCTTAATCCCCGTCAATTTCGCCGCCTTATTGAGCAGTTTGTCCTAGATCTTCAATGTCGTTCGCATGTCAGGTCCTCCCAGCCAATAGATATGCGTCATCATATGTATTCTGGTATATCTGTATCTTCAAATGACCAGCGAATAATATTTGCTTTATTAGATCAGGCAGCTTTTACCTTCATAAGGGGTTTTATTTCTTCAATCGTTTTTTTTGACTTCAATTTCGCCTTAAATAGATCGTAATCTGCTTGAAGCCCCAACCAAACATCAGGCGACGTTCCGAAGTACCTAGCCAATCTGAGAGCCATATCGGGGCTGACGTTCCGCTTTTCATTCAAAATTTCATTGATAGTCCTGAATGATGTTTTAAGCGCCTTGGATAGTTCTGTCTGGGTAAGCTTAAGAGGTATCATAAACTCCTCTTTTATTATTTCTCCAGGGTGTGTTGGCTTTCTTTTAATCTCAAAATTACTCATGGTATCTCCTTAATGGTAGTCTGTCACCTCAACTTCCGAGGCATCGCCGTTTTGGAACTTGAAAACAATTCTATATTGATCATTAACCCTAATGCTGCGTTTTCCTCTTAAATCGCACTTCAGAGCTTCCAACCGGTTTCCCGGTGGCGGCTCTAAGTCTTGCAACGTCTTTGCCCTGTTAAGATAGTCGAGTTTTCGTATCGCCGTGTTGATAAGCGTTGATGGAAATTTCTTGCTTTTTCCTGTTATAAATGACTTCTCGGTTTCCTTATCACCAAAGCCGATGATCATATAACATTATAACACATAGAGTTATAATTGCAAGATTAATATCCTTCTATGAATCTCGGTGGCCACGTGGAATAAGGGTTATGCGAGTTCGCGACAGTCATGTTATCTAAATGATTTCTCGTATCAAAAAGAAATCAGTATCTCCTACTCACCTTCTAACATTTTAACGGAGGGGATAAAAAAGGGGCTGCAGCGATTGCTGTAACCCCTTGATAAGTTTGGTAGCGGGGAGAGGATTTGAATCTCTGACCTTCGGGTCTTCTACCCGAAGGTGTACTCCTAACCGACAAGGATTGTCATGCCATCACCGAGCTTGCCGGTCAGAACAGATCTTGAGTCGCCGCCCCGCATCCGGGCAAGAAGCTCTGAAAGCGGGCTCGTGATGGCCTATTATGACCGCTCTTCATAGCTCTGAAAAGTAATTTTCCTGCCGTAGCTTTTTTATTCAATCTGTTCAACCAATTATATGCTCGATTTTTTCACCTGGCATAAGTTAACTTCAAAAAAGATGCTTCAACTGGCGGTTCTTAATATTCATGCTGATGAACTATAGCTGTACCCTTCGCTTTTATGTCAAAAAATGGCAATCAAGCGACAATTAGTGCTCTATTATATTTTGTATGTCACATTATTATTGTGCGAAACCATCTGAATAGTTTCATAATCTCCTAATCGCTCCGACTGGCATAGAAATTGCTCAATAATATTTAGCTGATATTGCGTCGTCTCTGATTTTGACATCATTTTCAGATATGAGTGCTTTATGACGAACAACAGAAAAATATTATTCCTTGGGAAATTGCAAAGCAACATCATAGATGAGTGCGATGCTTGTTGCGAGCATAAAGTACTTGAATATTTAGCAATGGATGAAAAAAACAACATGTTCACTATCTGTAAAGAGTGCGGTGAACATTTTAAAAAGATCGTAAACCCTGCTTAAGAATATTCGCAGTGTTTCCAGGGATGATGTCAACGAAGTCGACCTCACTCAAGTTCTAATATTTTATGCTACCCTTATCTATTTTTGTAATTGACTTTGCCAGTCTGCCTGATGTGCCTACAAAAAAACTCAATCGTAACACGCGAAAATGATTTTGGCAGAAAGCTCCGCACCGCAAGCGATCATGGTGAGGATTTCGACCATAGACCGCCCGTTCCTCCTGCCTCGCCGACTCGTGCATTCCTGAGCGCAGCTTCCACCGTCCTGATCAGCTCTTTCGTCCGCACCGGTTTTTTCAGGAACGCGGCCCCAAGTGCAGCTGCCTTGATGTAGATATCAATAGTGCCGTGTCCGGTGAAAAAAATGAGCGGAAAGTCACGCATACGCTGTCTGATTTCTACAAGAAGATCGAGCCCCGTCATTCCGGGCAGCAGGTAATCAGATATCACGAGGTCGACAGGATTGTCGCCTTTCATATAGGATAGAGCAGATTCGCCGTTAGAGTGCGTAATGACATTGTACCTGCACCATCGTAAAACCTCACCTAAACTCTCAAGAATTAAAGGTTCGTCGTCCACAAGAAGTATGGTCTTCACGGCTCCTCCATGTAATGCATTTCCATAAACAACTTGAATCAATAACTCCTGTCCGACCATGGAGTTCTTCCAAATCTCAGGAACGGAATCCGCCTGTCTATACCGCGAAGCGGAGGACCTTTTGGGCTATTTTATTGAGTGACAAAACCGCATCCACTGCACCCAATTCGATAGCCTTTTTGGGCATGCCGAAGACCACGCTGGTTTCCTCATCCTGAGCAATGGTCACTGCCCCCGCCTCTTTCATCTCGAGCATGCCTCTGGCGCCATCATCCCCCATGCCCGTCATAATTACAGCCACGGCGTTCTTCCCCGCGTACCGGGCCGCTGAGCGGAATAATACGTCGACCGACGGTCGCTGACGGCTTACGAGCGGGCCGTCCGTGATCTCGACGTAGTACCGTGCGCCGCTTCGTTTAAGAAGCAGGTGGCGGTTGCCTGGCGCAATGAGCGCCCGGCCCCGGAGAACCGTGTCGTTGTTTTCCGCCTCTTTTACTGTCACACGACAAAGACCGTCGAGCCGCTGGGCAAAGGCCCTGGTGAACAGCTCCGGCATATGCTGGACGATGACGATGCCCGGGGCATCGAGCGGCATGGCTTCGAGGAAAACACGGAGGGCCTCCGTCCCGCCAGTGGATGCCCCGACAACAATGACCTTTTCCGTCGTCCTGACCATTGCCTCTGCGCCAAGCCGAGGTTTCGCAATCACTGCGTCTGCGGTAAGCTTGGGGGTAACCCCGGGGATGCGGGTATGAATACGTTTAAGGTTGCACATAGATGCAGCCTTAACCGCATCGCAGATGCGCACCCGCGACTCTTCAAAAAACTGCTTTGCTCCTAACCGGGGCTTCTGGATAATCTCGACTGCCCCGGCCTCAAGTGCCGCCAGGGCGGTCTCCGAGCCCGCTCCGGCAAGGGCCGAGCAGATGACGACAGGTATGGGATGTTGGCTCATGATCTTCTGGAGAAACGTGATGCCGTCCATTCGCGGCATCTCTATATCGAGAGTGATCACGTCAGGGACCTCATGCCGGATCTTTTCCGCCGCAATAAAAGGGTCGACGGCTACGTCCGTAACCTCGATCCCGGGATCCGAGGAGAGGACCTCCGTGAGCGTCTGGCGAACCACGGCAGAGTCGTCCACAATGAGCACCTTGATCTTCGCTCTCATTTTCCCACTCCGTTGCTCGCCAGGATCACGCACGGCTGCAAGCGTTTGAGCAGCACTTCGCCCGTCTGGGTATGAAAGTAGAGCTTGCGGCCACGTGTCCCTCCGACATCCATGGAAACGATGCTAAGGCCCTCCTGCTCGATGATCTTCTTAGCTGTTGTAATATTCAACTTGCCGATGGAGAAAGTAGCTCTCCCGTTCCTCGCTGTGTCGAACATATCCGCACCGCCGAAAACCTTGACCTCGAGCTCACGACGTTTGACGTCTAACCCGTCAAACAGCGTAAGCATCTTCCGTATGGAACAGTCTACATACTTGAATTTCTCGATACATCCGTCATCACATGCCCGCCTGCTCCTGCACTGCGGCAGGAACCCGTGACAAACAGCGCCAACCGCCAACTTCCGATGGAACATGGTGACGGACAGGCAGGAACCGAGCACGGTCGAAACGACAACCGGTTGTTCCGAAAAATGCATTTCTCCGGCTCTTAGATAGATGACCGGCTGTTCCCGCCCAGGCTCGCTCATGACATCTTCCTGTACACCGTCGAGACTACCCGGACGAGAGGAA
>Ga0187778_10003415_pt1 | contig 10675 bp, 11 predicted proteins | sample 1015_Q2_SP5_20_M_FD_132418 | JGI IMG/M metagenome (GOLD analysis project Ga0187778, IMG submission 132418) | Tropical peat soil microbial communities from peatlands in Department of Meta, Colombia - 1015_Q2_SP5_20_MG | ecosystem: Environmental > Terrestrial > Soil > Wetlands > Peat | place...
CGAGCACCGAGCAGATCCTCGACGTGCGCATTCGCAAGGTGGTCTTGCCCGTCGCCGCAGGCCGCAACCTCGCTGTGCTGGTCGAAGCGGCCGTGCGCAATTACGTCCTGCAGCTGCGCGGCATCGACAGCACACTCGAGTTCATTCGCCGGCAGGAACAACACTTCGGACGCGGCTCATGAGCGGACGCGTGCGGGAAGTGCCGAGCCTGACCAGTGCCGGTCAGAGCGCAACGGCCGCGATGCAATTGATCCTGATCACCGGAATGTCCGGGTCGGGCAAGAGCGTGGCGCTCAAGGTGCTCGAAGACAGTGGTTTTTACTGCGTGGACAATCTGCCTGCGCACCTTTTGCCGGGCCTGGCCGATTTCCTCGCCGCCGCCAGTCAGGCGCGCGTGGCGGTGAGCGTCGACGTGCGCAGTGGCCACACGCTCGAGGAGCTGCCGACGTGGCTGGCGGAGCTGCGCCGGCGCTCAATCGACCTGCGCGTGCTGTTTCTCGACGCCAAAACAGACACTCTGGTAAAGCGCTTCTCCGAGACGCGAAGGCGCCATCCGCTGTCTGAGGACACGCGCACGCTGCCCGAGTCCATCGAGGCCGAGCGCGAGCTTCTGGCCGAGGTGAGCGCGGTTGCGCACCATGTGGACACCAGCGATTTGAGCCCACACGCGTTGCGCGCCTGGGTCAAAGACTTCGTCGGGTTACCCGGCTCGGGGTTAACGTTGCTGTTCCAGTCGTTTGCCTTCAAGAACGGCGTTCCGCTCGACGCGGACTTGGTGTTCGACGTACGCTGCCTGCCCAATCCGCACTATGACCCGGTCCTGCGAGCGCTGACCGGGCTGGACGCTCCGGTCATCGAGTTTCTACGCGCAGACCCCATGGTGCAAAAGATGCTCGCCGACATCTGGCACTTCCTTGACGAATGGCTACCCTGCTACATCCGCGACAATCGCAGCTACCTCACCGTGGGCATCGGGTGCACCGGAGGACGCCACCGCTCGGTCTACCTGGTCGAGGTCCTGGCACCGCGTTTTCGCTCACTCGTGCCGGTCTTGTTGCGACACCGCGAGTTGGTGTCGGCATGAGCACGCGGGGCCGCCGCGCGGGCGATCGCCGCTCTGGCGCTGAGAGGCGCCTCGCCGCTCGATGAGTGCTGCGCCATTCGAGCGCACGGTGACTGTTGCCCTGACCGGCGCTTCGGGCATGCCCTACGGGGTGCGCCTGCTCGAGTGCCTGCTCGCGGCCGGTGTGCGCGTCTATCTGCTTTACTCGCAAGTTGCGCAAGTGGTGGCCCGTCAGGAAATGGATCTGGCGCTTCCAGCGCGCGCGCGCGAGGCGCAGGACTTCTTCGCACACCGATTTTCCGCGGCGCAAAATCAACTCAGCGTATTTGGGCGCGAAGAGTGGTTCGCGCCCGTGGCCTCAGGCTCCAACCCAGCCGATGCGATGGTGATCTGCCCTTGCAGCATGGGCACTCTGGCTGCAGTCGCCTGCGGCCTGGCCGATCATCTGATCGAGCGCGCCGCCGACGTGATGCTCAAGGAGCACCGGCCGCTGGTACTGGTCCCGCGTGAGACCCCGTTGTCGGCCATCCACCTGGAGAACATGCTGCGCCTCGCGCGCGCCGGCGCAGTGATCCTGCCCGCCAACCCGGGTTTCTACCACCATCCGGCGAGAGTCGAAGACCTGATCGACTTCGTGGTGGCGCGCGTGCTCGATCAGCTGCGCGTGCCGCACCGTTTGGTCGCGCGTTGGGGTGAGCCGCAGGCAAGTCAAGGTGAGTGAGGGTGGGGGCGACGATCGAGATTCCGATTTTTCCGCTCGGGACGGTACTCTATCCCGGAGGGATGCTGCCGCTGCGCGTGTTCGAACAGCGCTATCTCGATCTCACGAAGTGCTGCATCCGCGACAACTCGCCCTTTGGCGTGTGCCTGATTCGCGAAGGCATGGAGGTCGGCGCCGCGGCCGTGCCGCATGCGGTTGGTTGCACAGCACGCATTGCACACTGGGATATGCCGCATCTGGGTCTGTTCCATCTCGTGACCCGCGGCGAATCGGTCTTCCGGATCCTCGAGCAGTGGACCGCGAAAAATGGCCTGGTGCAGGCCCAAGTCGAGCTCGACGACCCCGCGCCGCCTCTGCCGCTGCCCGAGGCCTATAAGGATCTCGGCGAGCTGCTGCAAAAAATCATCGCGAAAGTGGGGGCCGAGCGTTTTCCCGCACCCGCGCGGTTGGACTTGGCTGGCTGGGTCGGCTACCGCCTGGCCGAGGTGTTGCCGCTGGAGGTCGAGAGCAAGCAGCGTTTGCTGGAAGCGCGCGATCCCATCGCCGCGCTGAGCGAGGTCAAGGTCTTTCTGCAGTCCCGGCAAGTCGTGTTGTGAGTTCCGGTGCACTGCGCAGCTCACCTAGAATCCGCCGCACCGGCGCAGGAATCGCGGCTCCCAACGCGTCGTCGAGCGTGAGCCACAGTGCGCCCGGCGCCGCTGTGCCGGTGTCCCGCACCACGCGCGCCAGGACTGGACGGATACGCAGCTTGAAGTGCGTGAAGCCGTGATCTACGGCGGCGAGCCGCGTGATCTGATGCGCCCGCGCGCCGTAGCGTCGGGCAACTTCCTCAACACGACCTTCGATCAGCTCGGGGAGGCTCCACAGCCCGCCCCAGATCCCAGGCGCGGGACGCTTCTCTAGCAGCACCTCTGCACTTCGGTTGAGAAGGATCAACATGGCCGTGTCGCGTTGCGGCAAAACCCTGGCCGGTCGAGGGCTCGGCAGCTGATCGATCAGTTCGCGGCACCGGGCCACGCAGGTGTCGGCGACCGGGCAGGCGCAACAGTTGGGATTGCGCCGAAGGCACACGCGGGCGCCAAGATCCATGAGCCCCTGCGTGTAGAACTCGATGCCCCGCTGCGGCAGAACCGATTCGGCCTTCTGCCAAAGCCGACGCTCGACCGGCGTTGCGCCTGGATAACCGCGAATCCCGTAGTGGCGCGCCAGCACGCGCTTGACATTGCCGTCCAAAATCGCACTGCGCTCGCCAAAGGCGAAGACGCTCACCGCGTTGGCGGTGGACCGCCCCACCCCGGGTAGCGCGCGAAGGGCATCGGGCTCGCGCGGGAAAACCCCTGCATGCCGCTCGACAATCAGACGCGCGGCGCGATGGAGATTGCGCCCTCGCGCGTAGTAGCCGAGCCCGCTCCACTGTGCCAGCACCTCGTCCTCGCTCGCCCTCGCCAGGGTTCCGAGATCAGGAAACCGCGCGAGGAAACGCTGGTAGTAAGGAATGACCGCGGCAACCTGCGTCTGCTGAAGCATGATCTCCGACACCCAGACGCGGTACGGATCGCGCGTGTTTTGCCACGGTAGATCGTGCCGACCATGGCCGCGCTGCCAGGCGCTGATCCGCGCAGCGAAGCGATCGCTCATTGCCGCAACAGCCCCTTTAGTTTGTCTTTGAGCTCATCTTCGGGCCTCTTCTTTGCCGGCGCAGCCGGTTGAGATTGATCTCCCGCAGGGGCTTCGCCCGCGGGCGCACCCTTCTGCTCGCCTCCAAGAAGCTGCTTACCCAGGTCCTTGAGCTGGTCCCCCTTGAGACCCTCTTTGAGCGCGTCGTTCGCCATCTGTTTGAGCGCCTCTTTGCTGGACCCAGTTAACATCTGGCTGAATTGCAACTTGTACTTGAGCGCGCCGTAAGGCCCATAGACGCGTACCGGCAGCGTGAGCCCGCTGAGCTCGCCGCGTTCTTTGCCGCCCTGTCCAGCGGCAGTACCGACCACGGCTGCCTTGACCGTGTAATCGAGGCTATCTTGTGCGATGTTCACGTCGCCTTCGCCGGACAGGCGTAGGAACGGCGACTTGGCGCTGAGATCTGCGTTGTGCGCGACGCCGTTCTTGATCGCAAAGGTAGCCGCAAGCTCGGTGAAATCGGTCTTCTGAGTCGTGCTCCCAGCCTGCTCCGCATCTTGCCCGCCGAGCTTGGATTTGATGCTGCGGATCGCGCCGGCTAGATCCACGCCCTTGATCGCCCCGTCCTTGAGGTTCAGGCTAGCGCTGCCGTTCAGTGCCTGTTTGAAGGCGCTGACGGTGTTGCCCGCCGTGGTGATGTCGAGACCCACGTTGCCCCGGCCCTCCAGGAGGTCCTGCTGAAGTGCGTCGCGCAGAAGCGGCCCGATGGAGATGCCGGTGAGCGCCTGCCGTACCGCGATCTGATTGGTGTTGGCATCCACTCGCGCGTTACCCTTGAGCGAGCCCTGATAAAGATTCGCCTGCATCGGGTCGAGGTCAAGTTTGCCGCCTTTGGCACGCACGTCAATGCGCACGCTGCTGGTCCTGATGTTGTTGGCGACTAGTTCTCCGACCTTGACTTTGCCCTCCAGATTGAGTGCTTTGAGCGCGGAGAAGTCGATGGGCTTCTCGGCTTCCTTGCCCTTCGCCGGGGCGGGCGCGCTCGGCTCGGCCGGCTTGCCTGGCGCACCCTTCTGCTTGGGCGGCGCGTACTGGTCCAGATTCAGCTTGTCGATGTCGATGTCAAAATCGTAAGCGGGCGCTCCGAATTGTGCGACGCCCAGTTTGGCCTTGATGTTGCTCTCGTCGAATTTCGCGAGCAGATCGGCGGTGACGCGCTGCTTGCCGAGATCCGCACGCACCGATCCCGACAAGGGTACCTTAGCGGTCTTGCGGGGAATCGAGGGACTCGCTATCGTGAACTCGGCCCCGATTTTGGGCAGCTCGAACACTCGGCTGTCCAGGTTGGCTGCGATCGGTGTGCTCAGCGTGCCCTTGACGGTGTTATCTTTCTGCTTCGCGTCCACCGAAAGTGCCAGCACGGCAACCTTGAGCGCTTTCGCGGATCCTTCCACGCCCGATAGCTTGAGGTTTACGTCGGCGCCGCGCTCAATGCCAGCGAGCCTGACGGCAAGCTGCACCACGTCCCCGCTGGCCTTCTCGTCCGAGACCTCCAGCCTCGGTGCGCTGAGATTAACGTCCAGGCTGTCTGTGCCAAGTTTCCCCTTCGCCGCCAGCGCAAGGGCTTGCACGTGGACCTGATTGGTCTGCATGTTGACCTGCAACGTCGGGGCTTTGAGGCTGCTCTCGGTCAACGTGAGGCCGCTCACGATGCCCGTCGCGGAGGCAATCAGCCCCTCCAACGCGAGCGCCGAGGGGCCTATCTCTAGGCTTGGGGTGGACAGCTTCAGATCCATGCTGTCCTTACCGTGATTTGCTGCCGCGTCCAGGCTGACCCCGCTCACCTTGATCAGCTGCTTTGCGGCCTCCGCGTCGATATTGGCTTTCAGCGTCGCCACGATCCCGGAGTAGTCGAGTGCGCTACCAGTGAGTTTCACATCCAAGCCTTTGAGCCGGTAGCGCTCGCTCGGCAGATCGAAGCTGAGCGTGCCGGACGCCTTGGCGTGGAGGTCCGCTCTGGGTTTAGTGCCCTTGAGGGCGAGATCAAGGCGAACTGGGCTGGGCAAACCTTCGGCGAGCCTTCCGGTGCTGAGCTCGGTGAGCTCGATGGCAAGGTTATTGCCGTTTGTCTCGTCGCGCCAGGTCACGCGTGAGTTGGTAATGCGAACGCCGCTCACATCCACCTTGACCGATGCCTTGCCTGCGGCTTGCGACTTGGGAGCTTCGGGCCTGGGCGCCTTTTTCTCACCGGTTTCGCTCCCGCTCAGATCAGAAAAGTTGGTGGTCCCGTCCTTGTACTTGATGAGCTCGGTGTTCAGCCCGTCGAGACGCACCTGATCCACGACAACTTGTTTGCTCAACAGCGGGATCAGCGCCAGATAGACTTGCACCGCGTCGACACCGGCGAACACTTTTGTGCTGTTGCGCTCCGACAGCGTGGTCTTGCCCATCGCCGCCCCAATCTTTGGAAACACTTTGAGCTTGATGTCACCGGTGATCGTGAGCGTGCGTCCGGTCCGCTCCTTGACGAGCTGCACGATCTGCGGTTTGTAGTCGTTTGGGTTGAACAGCGCGACTACCACCGCGACCGCGATGACCAACAGCAAGATCAACGCGGCAAGTACAAACAGGGTGTATTTGACGATCCTCATGGGCAGGCAAGACGAAAGAGCCACCGTCGCGCAGTCTCGTGCAAACTGGCCGGCGGTGTCAATGCGATCCAATCCGGCGCCAAATCTTCCTCGCACACGCAGGCGAGCCTGTCGACCGGCGACGAGGCCGACTGGCCCCGAGCAAGAGCAGGGCGCGCGTCATGTCGCGGCGTGCTGTTGCGATTGTTGCCCAGGCTGGGCCGCGACGGCGACACCCGGTTCAGCACGCTTTTTTTGTGTGTGCGTTCGCGCGCGGTTCAAAGATCGCACATGCGACCGCATACGCTGGCTTCGGATTTGACCCATATCAACTGCGCCAGGCGGGTTTCGATTAGGATCGCACCCAGACGCACGTACCGGGAGTGAGATCATGCACTTGCAGTCTTTTCATCGGATCGCCGCCGCGATGACCGCCGCACTGTGCCCATTGGTTCTGATGTTCAGCGCGCAAACCGCGGCTTCAGCCGAATTGCTCGCCGCGGACCTCGCGCGCGGACGCGTGCTCTACGAAACCACTTGCGACGCGTGCCACTCTGCGAACGTGCACTGGCGAGATAAGCGCATCGCCGATTCCTGGCAGGCCCTGCTGCGCGAGGTGGGCAGGTGGCAAGGCAACGCAGGCAAGCGCTGGAACGCCTCAGAGATCAACGATGTGGCCGCCTACCTCAACGAACGCTTCTATCACCACCCTTGCCCTGCGGCCGAATGCGCCGCAAAGGAGGCTGCCCTGCACCCGCGCTGAGGCGCGCCGAGGATGGCCCGGGGGTAGAACTGCGGCCTGCGCCAGACCGACGCGCATTCAGGTGCCGACTTCGATCGCCCAAGTTTGATCCCGATCAAGGGGCGCCTGCAGTGGTGGCATAAACTTTATCGGCAAGCGGGAAGCCCCGTGAAATCTTTGCTACCTGAGAGGAGGAAATATGGCCGGCATTGTGCGTTTCGATCCTTTTGCGGACTCCTTCGAAGATATGGTCCGGCGTGTGTTCCGGCCGGTCCGCTGGGAAGGTGAAGAGCAACCCTTGCAAATCAAGGTCGACGTGGAAGAGGATGACAAGTCATACAAAGTGAAAGCCGAGGTCCCCGGAGTCAAAAAGGAGGACATTAACGTCCAGATCGACGGTAACGTGGTATCGATCAGCGCGGAATCCAAGCGCGAGAAGGATGTTAAACAAAACGGCAAGGTCATCCGTAGCGAGCGCTATTACGGTTCGCTATATCGCAGCTTTTCGTTGGGTCAGGATGTAGACCAGGCGGGCGCGGCAGCCAAGTATGCTGACGGCATTCTCGAGCTCAGCCTTCCCAAGAAGGCAGCCTCGGTAACCAAGAAGCTGACAGTCCAGTAACTCGCCACAGGTCGCCGCGACCTCGGGGCAACAGCCGGGGTCGCGGTGCGCGCGGTACGCTGCGGATGGCGCCTGAGCTTAGAATCGTCTACACAGCACTGACGGTGCGGTCATTGGCTCAAAGGCGTTGAGCTGTCGAGCTTCTTGAGAAGGTTTGCCATCTCGATTGCCGCTCGGGCAGCATCTGCCCCTTTGACGTGCATGCGCACCGCGGCCTGATCATCATCGTCGCAGATGATGATCGCATTCGCCACCGGCACTTTCGTGTCTCTTTGCACCGCGGCAAGGCCAGCTGCCGATTCGTTCGCCAGCAGTTCGAACAAATAAGTTTCCCCGCGAATCACCGAACCCAAAGCGATGAGTGCATCAAATCTGCGGCCCTCCGCCATCTTGTGCAGAGCCAATGGGATTTCAAGGACGCCCGGAACGGTGACGATCAATAGATCCTGCTCGAGCACGCCGCGCTTTTGCAGCTCTTCGATGCAATAGCTGAGCAGACCTTCCGAGGCGTCGATGTTAAAGCGGCTCATCGCGATGCCGATGCGCAGTTTGCTTCCGTCGAAGTCGGGCTCGAGCTCGAGAATTTGGTTGTAACGTGACATGTGGTCTCTCCAGGAGGCACCCGGCAATCTGGCACGTTCAACAACATCGCGGTTGATCCATGTCAGACGTACTGCGTTTTGTTTCCCTTACCCTAGATCCAGGTTACTCTAGAGCAAAAATGTATGGATCGTCCGCATTCACTGACCAGCGACAATTCTGGTTTTCGCGCGCAAGCGCGAGGAGGTTTTTATGATCGTAATGCGATACGTGGTCGCACTCGCAGTGGCGCCAGGCCTGGCTCTGGCTGCCGCGACCTCTGACTTTGACCGCGGTTATGAACTTGCCGAGACCAAAGGCTGCCTCGAGTGCCATGCGCTGAGCTATCGCGACATCGGTCCGTCCTTTCGCTCGGTCGCGGAGACCTACAGAGACGATCCGTCCTACCGCGCGAGGCTGCCCCGCATCATCCGCGGTGGCAGCGCCGGCCACTGGGGTGAGCGCTTCGTGATGTGGCCCCAGCCCCAACTCACCGACGAGCAGATGAGACTGCTGGTGGACTGGATTCTTTCTCAGTAGCGGGCACGTGTGCTGGCGCTACAGAGAAGCAACAACCCGCGCCACTAGCTCAGGTTCTGGTCAAGCGCCCGCGCGAGATGACTGAGAGCGCCTTGGGAAAGAGCAGTCCTTTACAGGATTTTTACGCCGCGCCGCGTCATCTTCGCACCTTTTTACGCGCGTTTGCCTTATATTCACCGCCGGATCGCTCTAGGAGAACGGCCAATGATGGACGTAGTCTACCTGCTGATTCTGATCGGGTTCTTCGCACTCTCCGCGGTGGTCGTCTACGGTTGCGAGCGCTTGAGGAAAGCATGATGAGCTGGCTCTACATTCTCAGCGGACTATTGGCCCTCGTCATCACAGTCTATTTGGTGATCGCCCTGCTGTTCCCGGAGAAATTCTGATGAGCGCCAATGGGTATCTCCAACTGATCGTCTACGTCGTCGTTTTGCTGGCGCTCACGCGACCGCTTGGCTCTTACATGGCGCGGATCTTCGAAGGCGAGCCTGCGCTACTCAACACACTGGGCAGGCGGTTCGAGCGGCTGCTCTATCGAGCTTGCGGCGTAGATCCGACCAAGGAGATGCGCTGGACCCAGTATGCGCTGGCGATGCTCGCGTTCAACCTGCTGGGCGCTCTGGCCGTCTACGGCCTGCAAAGGCTGCAGGCGTACTTGCCGCTCAATCCCCAGAGCTTCCCTGCGGTATCCGCGGATCTGTCGTTCAACACGGCCACGAGCTTCATCACCAACACCAATTGGCAGAGTTACGGCGGAGAGAGCACCATGAGCTATCTCACACAGATGGCTGCTCTCACCGTGCAGAACTTCCTGTCGGCGGCCAGCGGAATCGTAGTGCTCGTTGCGATGATCCGAGGCTTCGCCCGCGAGAAGATGGACACGGTGGGCAACTTCTGGGTCGATCTCACTCGAACCACGCTGTATATCTTGCTGCCCCTGTCTCTGGTATTTGCGCTGGTCTTGGTCTCACAGGGGGTAGTGCAAACTTACTCCACCTACCATACCGTACCTCTGGTGGAAGCGGTCGACTACGACAATCCCAAGCTCGATGCCGCCGCGCAGCCGATTAAGGACGACAAGGGCAATCCGGTAACGGAAAAAGCGACGCAGAGAGAACAAAACATCGCAGTGGGGCCAGCTGCATCGCAAATTGCCATCAAGCAGCTCGGCACCAACGGCGGCGGGTTCTTCAACGTCAACTCGGCGCACCCCTTCGAGAACCCCACGGGTGTCGCTAATTTTCTCGAGCTGCTGGCGATCCTGATGATCCCGGCAGCACTGTGCTACACCTTCGGCGCAATGGTGGGCGACACGCGCCAGGGGTGGGCAGTCCTGGCGGCCATGACCTTCGTGTTCATCGTTCTGCTCGCGGTGTGCGTTGGCGCGGAGCAAGCGGGCAACCCAGGCTTGAGCCAGCTCGAGGTCGATCAGGCGGCGAGCGCGACGCAACCAGGCGGCAACATGGAAGGCAAGGATGTTCGCTTCGGTGTTGTCAATTCGGCACTTTGGGCGACGGCTACCACGTCCGCATCCAACGGCTCGGTGAATGCCATGCATGACTCCTTCACCCCCATCGGGGGTCTGGTGCCCATGTGGTTGATTCAGCTCGGCGAGGTGATCTTCGGCGGGGTGGGCTCCGGGCTGTATGGGATGCTGATCTTTGCCATCGTCGCTGTGTTCGTGGCCGGCCTGATGATCGGGCGCACTCCCGAGTACCTAGGCAAGAAGATCGAGGCCTACGAGATGAAGATGGCCGCCATCGCCGTCCTGCTGCCGCTGATCATGGCGCTGGGCGGCACGGCCATTGCGGTTCTGGTTGACGCAGGCAAGGCGGGCATTTCCAATCCCGGAGCGCATGGCTTCTCTGAAATCCTGTACGGCTTTTCCTCCGCGAGCAACAACAATGGAAGCGCGTTCGCGGGATTGAACGCAAACACACCGTTCTACAACACCGCTTTGGGCATCTGCATGCTGTTCTCCCGCTATTGGCTTGCGATCCCGGTGCTCGCGATCGCCGGTTCGCTGGTCGCCAAGAAGAAAGTCCCCGTCAGCCTGGGTACGCTGCCCACCCACACGCCTCTGTTTGTAGGCTTGCTGGTGGGCGTGGTCATCATCATCGGGGCGCTCACCTTCTTTCCGGCACTAGCGCTCGGCCCGATC
>Ga0187778_10003416_pt1 | contig 10674 bp, 9 predicted proteins | sample 1015_Q2_SP5_20_M_FD_132418 | JGI IMG/M metagenome (GOLD analysis project Ga0187778, IMG submission 132418) | Tropical peat soil microbial communities from peatlands in Department of Meta, Colombia - 1015_Q2_SP5_20_MG | ecosystem: Environmental > Terrestrial > Soil > Wetlands > Peat | place...
AATCTATCGATGCGAATGCGGAAATCACCATCGACTTCGACCCGGCGCAAGGCATGGCTGCCTAGGCCGAGCAGCTCCACGGCTTTTACGACACTACTGTGGGTCTCCGTGGAACAATAGACGGTCAAGGGCCTTGGTGCACCCGCCAGGCCATCCGTCTTTACGTTCCATCCGGCTTTTGCATTGCGGGCCACGGCGAGACCGACGAAATTCGCCATCGAGCCGCCGCCGACCAGAAGTCCACTGGCCTCTGCCGGGTAACCCAGGGCCTGCTTGAGCCACGACACGACCTGCCGCTCGACATACACCGCTGCATGGTCGCCGCCATGTAAGCTGGAATTCATGGCTCCACTCAGCAACTCGACCAGCATTCCGCCCGCACTGCCCGTTCCCGAGACCCAAGACCAGAAGCGTGGGTGAATGTTACCCGTCGGGTAAGGAAGGATGTTCTGGCAAAACTCCTCATAGGCTGCCGGTGCGCCTTGCGGCTCCACGGGAACCGGGGCGCTGAAAGTTCTCTTGATATGCTCGGGGATTGGTTGCCAGACAGGACGTTCACCAATGTTCTCGAGGTAGGAAAACATGTCGTCGATCATGCGGTGTCCCAATTCCCGGAGGGCGGTCCAGTCCTGAGGATCGAGACTTAGCTTCAGCACCGCGGTTGTGCTCATCATTCACCCCCAGCCACCAAGGTATCGAAGAATCTCTTGTCGTGTACAGATTCACTTTCGTGCTACTATAACGGGTACAGTTTGATTGTGGGGATCTGTTAAAGCGATGACGCCTCTCGGGGAAACTAGCAGCGACGCACCGCTCTATGTTCAGATCGCCACGACGTTCAGCCGGCAAGTGGCGAACGGCGCGCTACGCGCGGGGGATCGCGTTCCTTCCCTGCGCCAGCTGAGCCAGCAGCACCGCGTGAGCATGTCCACGGCTTTGCAGGCGTACCTGTGGCTGGAAAATCGCGGGTATCTCGAAGCCCGACCGCAATCAGGATTTTACGTGCGCACGCCATTTTGGCGGCAGATTCCCGAGCCGAGGTTTGAACCCAGGCGCCCCGCGCCGAAAACGTTGGGAACCGATGCTATCCTTTCCGATCTCATTGCCGCGGCCGAAGATCCCGCTAACATTCCTTTTGGAGCCGGAACCGGAAGCCCGGAACTGTTCCCGAATCGCCGGCTGGGTTTGATTGCGCGCCGTATCATTCGCCAGAACCCTCTGCACAACAGCCACTATGTTTTTCCGCCCGGAGCTGAGCCATTGCGTCGTCAGATTGCGCGCCGGTGTGCAGAAATGGGCTGCCCCGTGTCGCCGGCCGAAATCACGATCACCTGTGGCGCCCTGGAGGCCATCAACCTTGCCTTGCGTGCCGTGGCCCGCCCCGGCACGGTCATCGCCGTGGAAAGCCCGACCTATTTCGGAATTCTGGGCACCGCAGCGTCGCTGGGGATGAAGGTGATCGAAATTCCCACGCATCCTCAGCAAGGTATGGACCTGGCAGAACTGGACCGAGCCGTTCGCAAGCACAATGTTAAGGTGTGCATCACCATGACGAATTGCCAGAATCCCCTGGGCTATGTGCTGGCAGATGGCTACAAGAAGGCGCTGGTCCAATTGGCGGAGAAGCGCGACTTCGTGGTTATTGAAGACGAAGTATACGGAGATCTGGCTTTCCAGGGACCGCGACCGCGTGCTCTAAAATCCTTCGACCGCGCGGGGCTGGTCCTGTTGTGCTCATCGGTTTCGAAAACTCTTTCGCCTGGGTTGCGGGTCGGCTGGGTAGTAGCGGGCCAATTTCATCCTCAGGTCGAGCGGCTTAAACTGATCACCACCGTCGCGACGGCCGGGTTGCCGCAGGCGGTCGTCGGGGAGTTTCTACAGTCAGGCGGATACGATCGCCACCTCAAGCGTCTGCGCGCGAAACTCGCCGGACAGATGGAATCCGTGCGGCAAGCCATTGCAAAATACTTTCCCGCAGACACGCGGATCAGCCGGCCCGCAGGCGGGTACATGCTTTGGGTTCAGTTGCCCGAGCAGATGAACGCATTGGAGCTGTATCGCGCGGCCCTCGAGGAGCATATCAGCATCTTGCCGGGGACCATTTTCTCCGCCACCGGGCGTTTCCAAGACTGTATCCGTATGAATTGCGGTCACGCTTGGTCCGAGGCCCACGATCGCGCTCTGCTAACGTTGGGCCGGTTATGCGAACGATTGGTTTAGTTTTGTGCTCCCCTGATGTGCGAGGGGAGTTCCGTGACAGGTATTTCCCGTACAGCGGGACGGCGGCCCGATTTTTTGAGAATTAGGGTTTCAGGTCGGCAGTCCAGTTGGTCACTAGCGTGATCGGCCTTGGCGCCTCCGGTGTGGTAATCAAGACGAAGCGCTGGCCATCGGCAGAGACATCGTAGGGACTGGTGATTCCGACCGTTCCTACGGCTCTGTTAAAACGGAAAAGCGCACGCGCAGCACCCAGTTCTATCCCCTGCGGCCTGAGGGTGACGGGAACCGACATTAGCATGTTGTCTTGCGTCCAGTAGAACAGTTCCTTTCCATCATGCCGCCATACCGGTTGCGCACCACCCGCTGCGGAGATTTGCCATTTCCCGGCTCCACCGCCAAAGGGCACCACGTAGACTTCAAACCTGCCCGATTCGTTCGAGGAGTAGCCTAGCCAATGACCATCGGGCGAGAACCTTGCGCTGTTCACAACGTAGGTATCCGGCGTCACAGGAATCGGTTTCCGATCACCGGCTAAAGGCAGCACCCACAGTTGCCCCTTGGCAGTACTATCGCCGACCCCAAATAGTAGAGATCGGCCGTCGGGTGACCAGTCCAAAACACTTCTTGCCATGGTATCGCCCGCCAGCAGTTCTTCCTCCTGCCCCATTCCGTTAGCCAGCTTGCGATAGAGGCCGTTCTTGGCGCGAACTCCACTGTAGGCAATCCACTGATTATCCGGCGACCATACGGGAGAGGAACTTTGTAAGGGACCCAGGGTAAGGCGGGTATTCACGGCTCGCTTGCGATCGTAGACCCATATCTCGCCTTCGTTTTCCCCCGCTTCGGTCGCCAGCCGGCTCCCGTCGGGGGAGAGACGTACGGAAAGCAAGTTGAATACTCTGTCGCCGTCGACAGCGATCTGCTTGCCTGTGCGGTCGAACCACGTTGCCTGCCAGGGCGTGAGCCCGCCCGAAATGTAGGCCAGAACCCCACTCCCGGACGCGTCGAATTGACCTCTCCAGGTGGTTTGGTCGGAGAGCACATCCTCCAACAGCCTCTCCGCCTCGCCACTGAGCGCAGCCGTCTTCGGATCGAATGGCTGCGCCATCAGCATGCTGTCGCGCATAAACAGCAGCCGTCCGGCAGCGTAAGTCGCGTTCGCGAATCCCCTCATCACGAAATGGCTTTCTTTTCCATCGAGCGAGGCCATATAGATTCCGTCGTTATCATCGTGGGATTTGGTATGGCTGACTGCCAAATACAGGAAGTGCTTGCCATCAGGAAGGAAGTGCGGCCAGCGATGGCTATCGTGCTTCGCATTGTCCATCACAGTCGCCGGGGTAGGGCTTCCACCGGCTGCACGCACTTGTTCAAGGGCACTCTGGAAGTCCGGCGAGAAGACGATAGTTCCCGTCGCATTCCAAGTTCCGCCCCGGCCAATGGGCGCGGCACAAATCTCCGAAGGCGCACCGCCGTCGAGCGCTACTGTCTTCAGCTTGCCGCCCGCGAAGAAGCCCAGTTTACGGCCATCCGGCGACCAGAAAGGGTAAGTGGCGCCTTCGGTTCCGGCTAACGACCGGGCGTGATTGGAGTTCAAAGGCCTCACCCACAATAAGGCTGCACCCTGCTCGCGCGCTGCCACAAAAGCCACATCTCTCCCGTCCGGTGAGACCACGGGTGGCCCGGCAAAGTCTCCCGTCATGATGGGGAAGGTACCTTCCTCGACAGCGATGAGTGAGCGCACTACGGGCATTGTTTTTTGGGCGCTGCCACCGAAATGGATCGCCGCTAGGATGACCGATGCAAGGAGGGCCACTGCCGCGACCGACCACGCCACCACTTCGCTAGCCTTTGACCTACTCGTCCTCGGCTCGGGAGCGCCCGGATGCGACCAACTTTCTGCCATCCACTTCAATTCTGTGGCCAGGTCGCTGGCGCTTTGCCAGCGTTCGTCGGGGTCTTTTGCCAGGCACTTCTTGACGACTCGATCCAAGCCCGAGGGCGTCAGCGGTTGTAATTGCGTAATCGCTGGCGGCTCAGTGGTCAGAATCGCCGCAATGAGGCTCGCACGGCTCTTCCCGGTAAAGGCGGGCCTGGCGGCAGCCATTTCGTACAACAGTTCCCCGAACGCAAAGATGTCGGTGCGAGCGTCCGCCTCCTTTCCTTCGAGTTGCTCGGGCGCCATATACTGGAATGTCCCCACAATCGCGCCCTCGCTTGTCAGCTTCGACTGCGCCATAGTCATCTCGGTCGAGGCATCGGCCAGTGGCGCCTGCTTGGCCAGGCCGAAGTCCATCAGTTTGGCTCCGTTCTTGGTCAACATGACATTCGAGGGTTTCAGATCGCGGTGAGTAACGCCCAGTCTGTGTGCCTTGGTGAGCGCTTCGGCAATCTCTGCGCCATAGCGCAAAGTCTGTTCGGGGGGCAACGGGCCTTTGCTGAGCCGCTGCTCCAGTGTCTCGCCTTCCAGGTACTCCATGACCAGGAAGTCCATGCCGTCCTGCTCTCCAATGTCGTGGAGAGTACAAATGTGAGGATGAGACAGCTTGGAAACCGCCTTCGCTTCGCGTTCCAGCCGCTGCCTCAAAGACGAGTCGGAGGACAAGTGCGTCGCCAGAACTTTAATGGCCACCTCGCGATCGAGGCGCAAGTCACGCGCACGGTACACTACGCCCATTCCGCCGGCTCCGAGCGGAGCAATGATTTCGTAGGGACCCAATTTGCTGCCAGAAGTAAGAACCATCTGGCCGTCATTATATGTCAGGAGTAATTTGGCAAGGGGAAGGCTGGGAGCGCTCGAATCAAGGCGTTTCTACGAGCTATGGTTCGCGCCATGCGTGCGGCATGAGTTGAGCTACTTATCTGCGATGACGCTCCCCTCGGTCATCGTTGGCGGGGGCGTTGTATGCTCTTCAGACCAGTTGTAATGGGCGCGATACTCGGCGGCATGCTTTGGGCAGAACCAAGCGCCCTCGGATGACATCCAATCCGCCGCCTCTAGACAGCACCCCTTCCAGGCGGGCGTGCCGGGGAAAGCACAGTTGAACTCGATCGCCCACCCGCCCGTCTTGCTGTCTTTATGGAAGATTCTCATGGCTTCGGCATCGAGAAAGTGCCAGATGATCCACTTGGAGCACTGACCCCTTGGGTTCCAGATTTGGGCGTGGCATTTATTCATTGTTTAGTTCTCCCTCGACTCTGGTATCGGAACCGGCTTGGTCACTTTGAATTCTTTGAGCCGAATCCGACGAATCGCGTCACGCTTCTTGAGATGTCCGTCCAACACCAGGAGCGACCGCCGTTTTTCACCCTGCTCCGTTCCTGAATCTTTTCCTGTCGAATCATACTCCCATGATTGCGCTACAGAACCGGCAGTCTCACTGGGGCGATACGGGAAAAATATACGTTCTCTATTGCATAAATGGCCACCGCTTCTGCGGGGCTATCCAATTACTTTGGTCATTGCCCCTTTGGAATAGCGAGATTCGCTGCGGCTCCATCAGGACATTGACAGCGCCGAGACCCGCGGATTTGATAGGACGCTGAGCGAAAAATCGGCGGGCTTGGCTTTCCTGCCGCACTTTCATTGGGATGAAATATGCCTGGCCAAAACTGGTAGTTTCTTGCACAGAGATTCCTAATTTGTGCTTTTCTTTCAATAAGTTGGCTTTGGCCTGTAAGTTGCCTCCTGGCCATTGCTGAAACGCGGACCGGGCAGGCTCATTCCGTTTTCTCCTTGGGGCCTGCCCTTTTTCAACCACATTATTTTAGCCCCGCCTATTCCATCCTTACAGGTGCGACCGAGCGTTTGATGAAGCATGCTGCCAAGCGTAGATCGAGTCCCATTTTTGTCGCACTACAGATCGTAGGGTACAAGGTCTGCTCTGTCGGCCGAGGACTGTTGGGATTGACTTCCAATCTTCGGTTCACGGGTTGCTCGAGCGAAACCTGAGGAAGTGCCCCACGAGAGCTGTCCAGCGGCTTGTAGAATTGAAGGACAAGAATAGCTTTCATCTCTGGTTCTGAAAAAGGAAGAACAGTTGTGACCGCGCGTGCCTTGATGATTCTGGGAACGGCCTCGCATGTGGGTAAGAGCATGATTACGGCCGGCTTGGGGCGGATTTTAGTCGATGAAGGGTTTCGGGTTGCCCCGTTCAAGGCACAGAACATGTCCCTCAACTCTGCAGCCACGCCCGACGGCCGAGAGATCGGACGCGCACAGGCCCTTCAAGCAGAAGCCTGTCGAGTGGCGCCGAGCGTCGAAATGAATCCCATACTCATCAAACCGCGTTCCGACCGAAGCTCTCAAGTGGTGCTGCTCGGTAAGGTGTGGGGCCAAGTAACGGCTTCCGACTTTCATGTGAATCGAGTGGAGCAGCTGTTCCCCACTGTGCTTCTGAGTTATCAGAAACTTGCTTCCGAATACGAGGTGGTGTTGCTGGAGGGGGCTGGATCTCCCGCTGAAATCAACTTGATGGATCACGATATCGTAAACCTCCGCATGGCAAAGGCTGCCAGGGCCAGCTGCCTGCTGGTAGGAGACATTGATCGCGGTGGGGTCTTTGCTTCGTTGTTCGGGACTTTGGAACTTCTCGACCGTAGCGAGCGAGAACTGTTCAAGGGGTTCTTGATTAACAAGTTCCGCGGTGATCGCAGCCTGTTGCAGCCGGGAGTGGAAGCCATGGAGCGCCGCCTTGGCCTGCCCTGCGTTGGCGTCGTCCCTTATCTTCATGACCTGGGCCTTGACGAGGAGGACGGCGTAGCGGTGGAAGATCGCCGTACAGTGCGACAAGTTTGGGACCACACCGAGGACAATTCGCCACGTCGTCGCCTGCGGATTGGCGTGATTGCCCTACCCCACATGTCCAATTTTACGGACTTCGACGCACTGGCGGCGGAGCCTTCGGTTGCCTTGGCTTTTGTTGAGCATGCTCACGATGCTGCTGCGGCCGATGTCTTGATCTTGCCCGGAACCAAGCAGACCTTGGACGATTTAGATTGGCTCGCCAAGAACGATTTTGTTTCCCGGATCCGGGAGCACCATTCCCAAAACCGTCTGATCGTCGGCCTCTGTGGTGGCTTCCAAATGTTGGGCCTCAGGCTTTCGGATCCCGGCGGGGTTGAGAATGGCGGGATTCCGGTGAAGCGCGACGGCCTCGGGCTGTTATCGGTCTGTACGGTTTTCAGTCAAGAAAAGACGACTCGACCGATCTCGGCAGAACTCTACGACCCATCCTTCGCTGCAGGGTTGTGGCAGGCGACAACCTTTCAAGGCTATGAGATCCACATGGGGGAAACCGATCGCACTCCAGGAGCTCGACCCTTTGCGCGGCTATCAACGGGGAACCACGGGCAACTGTTCGATGGTGCCATCAGTCCCAGTGGCCTAGTGTTTGGCACTTACGTCCATGGCCTTTTCGACGACGACCGCTTCCGTCACAGCTTTCTCGATTGGGCTCGCGCGTCCCTTGGGTTGGCGCCGGCGGAAGAAAAGGTGTGGGCAGCGAGTGAGCGCGATGCTCGCCTGAATCGCTGGGCTAATCATCTGCGAGGTTCTCTCCGGCTCGATGTAATCCGGGATTGGATTCTCCCCCCTGCGATTCGGCTCAAAACCGCAACATGAATAGGTTGAGCGAGTTGGCGACTATGTCTTGCAATGGCTTAGCCGGGTGATGCGGCGGTACGTGGTACGGTGACGCCGAGCACCGACAAGCAGACTGGTGGATGATCATAATGGGATTGGCTTTGCGGGGGACTGCATTGCCAACGCAATAGGCAAGACCAAACCAAAGGACAAGGGGTCTCAGCAAGTGAGGCCCCTTTTTCCTTTGCACCAGGAACCGGGATGACACCAGAATCCGCCTGGGATTACACCAGACACGACCTGATGATCAATCCATTGCGGATCTCCGAAAGCCAGGTCGGCCAGACAAGCCAGGTTATCTCCAAATCTGCGAGCCATGCGATCGCGTCCCCGATCGCTCAGCAGCTCTCGTGATCCCCTACGCCGATGACGAACGCTTGGGGTGGCATGGCTTTCCTTCCGGAGTCGGCCCATGAAGTATGGGTAACACCACAGGAGAAGATCCATCGCGGGATGCTCTCACCTCGAGCCGACCTCCATAAACGTTCTGGAGGAAATCTGGTTCGAGCACCGCCGCCGGAGTACCATCAGCAGCAATCGATCGCCCATGCAGCATCACGACGCGGTCGAAGTAGCGTGCTGCCAGATTCAAATCGTGCATGGCGGCAACTACGGTAATCCCTCTCGCGGTATTGAGTTCGACGATCAAGTTCAGGACATCACCCTGCCGCGAAATATCCAGTTGCTGCGTCGGTTCATCGAGAAGAAGAATTTCTGACTTTTGCGCCAGAGCCATGGCGATCATGACTCGGCGACGTTCGCCGCCGCTGAGCTCGTTGAAAACGCGGTGGGAAATATCCTTCACGCCGGTCGCCTCGACAGCCTCGTCGATGAAGCGCCGGTCGAGGGAACTGTAGTTTCCCCAACGCGTGAGGTGAGGCGTGCGCCCTAGTTCGATAATCTCGCGAACGGTGAAGGAAAAGGGCACAGCGAAATCCTGGGGCACCATGGCGACGCTGCGCGCCAACTCTCTTCTCGGAATTGCGCCCGGACGGCGTCCCTCCAAGAGAACCGAGCCGGCAGACGGCGTTAGAATCCCACTCATGAGCTTCAAAAGGGTTGATTTCCCTGACCCATTGGGACCGAGCAAGGCCAGGCGTTCTCCTCGGGCTACGCAGAGCGAAAGCCCAGCCAAAACGGGGCGCCCGTCGTAGGCGAAGGCCAGGCTGTCAAGCTGGATCGCACTCATCGTCAAAACCTATACTCCTGCTTGCTACGTCGAAGAAGGTAGAGAAAGATGGGGCCGCCCAGAAAAGCCGTCAGAATGCCAACCGGCAACTCGTTGGGTGGAATCAAAGTGCGGGACAGCAGGTCGGCCAGAACCAGATAAATCGCCCCCGCCACTGCGCTCAGAGGAAGCAAGCGACTGTGCTCCGGCCCAAAGACCAAACGAACCGCATGCGGGATGATGAGCCCCACAAATCCGATCAACCCTCCGCCAACAACCGCCGCTGCCGTCAACATCGACCCCAGGGCAAGCAGGATTGCCCTGTGCCGTTCCACCGGCACCCCAAGGTGCGCGGCCATCTCGTCGCCTAGCGACATGGCGTTCAGGCTTCGGGCGAAGGCCATCGCCGCAGCACCCGAGATCAACACCAAGCCGGCAATGACTTCCACCTGGGTCCAGCTGGTGACCGAAATTCCTCCGAGCAACCAGGCGTACAGCACCCGCAAATTCAACTGAAGGCGGTCATTGAGGATCATCAGGAACGACACGCTGTAACTCAGGATTACGCTCAGCGCGAATCCCGCGAGCAAAAGCGTCACGATGGATGTGCGGCCGCCGATCTTCGAGAGCTGATACGCCGCGGCCGCCGCGCAGATTGCTCCCACAAAGGAAAGAGTCGGCACAACCCCAAACCCCAAAACCGAGAAATGCGCAGAAATCAACAGGCCAAGGGCTGCTCCCAAGGCGGCGCCGCCGGAGGTACCAATCACGTACGGATCCGCCAGGGGGTTGCGCAGCACTCCCTGAAACAAGGCACCGGCCAAGGCAAGCGCTCCACCCACCAAAGAGGCCGCGATTACCCGAGGCAACCGAATCTGCCAAATGATGGTCTCGGCGGCCGCGGGCCAGGTCCTCGCCACATGGGTAAGGCCCAGGCGATTCAGCAGGACCCAAACCGTCACTTGCAACTGGATATGAGCAGCACCGACGGTCGCAGCCACGACCATCGCCGCAGCGAGAAGCAGCAAGAGGATCCACAATCCGAGAAGGAATCTCACTCTGAACGTTCGCCCCGCCTTATTGGAAACCGGGTGGCTGGGTTCACAGTTCCACGGATCGTCAATCTGCTTAGCTTGCACGTTCATGGTTGCGATCGCTCCCCCCTGTGTGCGGCCTGTCGAACGCTACCGGTGATCAATTCTAGGTCCCTCGACGATGCGATGCGCAACGCAGGTCCTACCGGGCCATTTACCGTATCCAAGGTCGGCAGCCGAGCGGTGTTCATGGAAATGCCTCCGGATGCAGCAGGTGCGCCAGCCACTCAATTCCTTCCACTAGTCTTGGGCTCGGCCGGGAAAAAAGAGCACTGTCTACAGAAACGACCGCACGGTTTCGCACCGCGGAAATCCCAGACCAACCTGGGCGCCTGAGCACGTCTTCCCGGCTTTGCGGGTTGATGGGGCTGCTCGAGTCCATCAGCACGATGATTTGCGGGTCTTCTGCGACGATGGCTTCCAGGCTCATCTGGCCCGATGGAGTGCGAATCTCGTGGGCGATGTTCGAGCCTCCGGCGGTCTGAACCATGGCGCCGATGAAGCTGCGGGGGCCAGAAGTGAAGGGCCGTGCCGGATCGGTACCGTCC
>Ga0187778_10003417_pt1 | contig 10674 bp, 14 predicted proteins | sample 1015_Q2_SP5_20_M_FD_132418 | JGI IMG/M metagenome (GOLD analysis project Ga0187778, IMG submission 132418) | Tropical peat soil microbial communities from peatlands in Department of Meta, Colombia - 1015_Q2_SP5_20_MG | ecosystem: Environmental > Terrestrial > Soil > Wetlands > Peat | place...
ATCACTGTCTTTACATGTCCCTATCGTCTAGCCCGGCCTAGGACATCGCCCTTTCAAGGCGGTAACGCGGGTTCGAATCCCGCTGGGGACGCCAATAGAATCAAGAGGTTACAGCTTGTAGCCTCTTTTCATTTTCACCCGATTGTAGCAAAATTGTAGCAGTCCCCTTTGCCTCGATCAGTTTTATTGCCTCCCTCAGACTCTCTGGAAGAAGATGAGCGTATCTCTGAGTCATACGCTGATCCTTGTGACCACAGAGTTTCTGCACCCTGTAAAGATCAACGCCAGACTGAATCAGAACAGTAGCAAAGTCATGTCTGAGATCATGGAATCTCAAATCATTGACCCCTGCCCTGTCACACGCTCTTTTAAATGACATTGACACTTTCTTCCCTGAATGAGGCATACCAATTTCATCCACGAAGACGTATTGACTAGCTATACGCCTCGTCTCTAACACTCGCAGAAGAGTATTCCTCACAATGTTAGTCATGGGAACGCCGACAGGATACCCGTTCTTTGTCTTAGGCACGATGATCATGTTCAGCCTGAAATCCAACTGAGACACAGTCAGTTCAACCATATTACTCAGCCTTAACCCTGTCTGTGAGGCAACAATCACGATAGGCTTAAGCCAATCTGGAAGAGTGAACCTGAGCTTACTTGCTTCCTCAGCAGTCACATAGCGGACTCTCCCATCATCGACCTTGAGAGACTTCATGACCTTCTTCACAGGGTTATCCCTGCACAACTCCCACTCTTCAATTGCGATATTGAACACCCGTCTTAGGAACGCAAGCTCTTTTCTCACTGTCGAAGGCTTTACTTTCTGAAGCCTGTCTGCTTTGTATTTGCTAAGTGCCGATGGCGTTATGTCCTTAATGAGACAGCCACCAAAAACAGACTTGATGTGAGAAGCTACCTGTCCGTTTCTGTCATGGCTTGTGGCACTCAGCATGGGAGAGAATTCTTTCATGTACCTATCTACCATCTCATTAATAGTGACGTTCTTGGGCTTCTTGAAATATGTCCCTTCAATGATCTCAGTGAGAACCTTCGCATAGAGCTTCTCTGCAAGCTTTCTGTTGTCAGTTTTGAGAGATTCTTGCATCCTCTTACTATCACACTTGATGCTATACCAGAAGATTTTACCTCGTCGGTAAAGTCCCATATTTCACTTGCCCCCTTTCATGGGACTTCTGGCCTGGGTAAAAGGATTATAACCCGAAGTCACTTCCCTTTTACAATCCTTTATCCACTGTAAAACCTCATCCAAATCAAATCTGAGGCATCCATTCAGCTTGAGACAGGGTATTTGTCCAAGTTCTGCCCACTGGTAAAGCGTAGAAGGTTTTATCATCAAAAGCTCAGATATTTCCTTGACTCTAACCAACTTCATACATCATCTCTTTCAGAAAGGTTCAAAGCAGTCCTCAAACAAACTGTGCCGCCTCCTCTTTTCTTCTATTGCCTCCTCAAGTGTCAGCCCCTTCTTTTTCCTCAGGTACAAAACCATTTCGATATAAAACTGTGCCAAGGTATAGTTTTCCCTTGACGCCAAAATGGTTGTTATCACACCCACGGCTTGAGGCATCAAGTGATATCCTCTGCCCTCTCTAATTTTTCCTCTTGTTTGACCCCAGATTTCGCCAAACCGAGGGACAGCACCCTGTACCTCACACCAAAAAGTAGTGATAGACCATCTTGATTTGTTCAGATCATAATCAGGTATCCTTACTGTGAACCACTCCATTGTTAAATATCGATATATGTCACCCGATCTCTCTTCGAAACTCTCAAAGCTAGTGACATCGAATTCTCGAAGAAATACCCTTCCGAGTTGAAACTCCACTCTGGTAACATCGCATTTCCCATCCCATCCACCGCGCTTCCATAAATCATGAAACCACGCTTTACGGGATTTCACCACTTCCAAAGATTTGTTATAGATTCTTAGCATGAGGGCATGAGAGCCAAACTGCCACCCTGTTATTCTTGATCCAAGATAGTTGACCTCACCTTCCCCAACATCAGGTGCTTCATAATTCTTCATTTTACGAACACGACTGATAATTTCCTCTTTCTTGATGTTCGGAAACCCTCGCAGATCAACACACAAATCAGCCCTGCTTACCATATCGCTTTTAATCTGAGCCCAAGTACTCAGCCATTCCTTCAAGTAACGAAAGCATTCCTTATAAGACAATCTCCAAAGAAACTGACTTCGTAACTCCACATATACTTCAGGAAATGAATGGTTCATGATTTTCGGGGCAATCTTGAAAGTGAAATCGCTGCTTTGCAAGACAAAAGTATATGGATTCTGTCCTGACGCCCTCATAGTGAAATCCAGACCTTGGAATTTGATTAAACATCCAGAAGACTTGAAAATAGTCGATTTAGCACTCTCTTTCGCATCAGTTAAATATTGCCATTCTTCATCAGTGAGCATGAATTTGGATATGTAAAAGCCGACCACTAAAGTATCTATCCCCGCCAAATAGATCATGATCGTGTATTTATAGCCTCCCTTGTTAAACAGTGAGGGGAGGCTGAGGCGGTGGCTGCTGGCACCCGCCAGAGCGAGAGTCTGGCCTGTGCCGCGCCTCCGCCTGCGATGGAGAGGGTTTCTGTCTGACTGGTGGGTTTGTAATTCCTCGTCCTCATATAGGTATTTTGACGAAGGACACAAGATAAGTCCCGGACAAGGTTTGGACTATTTTATGTCCGCTATTAGACGAAAGGCTTTAAGAAGCCGGAGTATCTTTTTGGAAGGTAACTATATCTTTTTTTACTTCTCTTATTAGTCTACGCTCAAACCTTTCAAACGCTTCAGGACCCTGTTGGAGTTTCAGCCCACATTCTTCAAGGAGCTCTAGCCTCTCATGAGACTCCAATTTTCTAAGACCTAGGCTCCAGAAGAGAAGAAGCACAATCCTTGCCGTCGTAAATTGTTTTGCATTTTCAAGAGGTGCTTTGGATATGGCTTTTGCCATCAGTTTAAAAAAAGTTTCATCTCCTGTTAGCTGTGCTTTTCTGATAATCTTCTGAGCCCAATCACATTCGACAGCCGTCCTGTCAATTCGTAACAAGCTAAAAAACGATTTTTTATTGCCGTCTCTTGCCTCTTTTATTAAGTCCGTATATGACTTCTCAAAAACCAAAAGAGAAATTGAATTGTAGATTCCTAAAAGCATATCCAGAATCATAGACTGACGAATATATTTTTTTTCTAATGCTTCCTTAGGACTATTTTGAACTTCACTTGCCATTTCAATCATAGCTTGGTGCATCGATAAAAGAGTATAATCACAAAAAAAGTCTGTATATAATTTCTTCAATTTCTCTATGGTCATCTGACCGAAATAATCTTCACCAAACTTTTCTGAATAGAAAGGTGCAAAACATCTTTTATAATAAGCCTGACTATCTTCAGGGAGCGTTTTTATTTCCTTAAGCAAGTCCTTTTCAATATCATGTCTAGCCTTAATCCTTTCTTGCCGAGTAACATTCTTCGCGATTTTCCATGTAATTATTGTATTTTTTTCAGTTGTCATATTCTTTTCATAACGTTTTATCCATCCCTGCATGCCCTTGTTTTCCCAAATCTTCAAGGCCTCTTCCCCAAGGCCGATCCAACCAGTGTTGGCAGGCAATCCGATAAGCTCAATAAATTGGATATAGTGTTTAATGATTTTATCGAAGGCAGGATCGACTTTATCTTTCCATGAGGACTTCGAAGGTTCTCTGCTTTGCATAATGAATTATAGCAAAAAGGCCACCTTCCCCTATGATTTATTGTATATCCGGACTCAGATAAGTAAAGGTTCAGACTTTCAGTCTGCCCCGTAGGGCTTGCGACCTTGACTTATCTTCGTCCTACGAAAGGCATCTCCTCTAAGGGAAAGGCAGCCTAATAGGAAGAAAACCTTGATGAAAGAAACGATCCCTATGCATGTTGGCTGCACCGACAAACTGTCAACCTATTCAAGCCCTAATTGATCAGAATTTACGGGAGAAATCTTTGCTGCCGTTCTTCAAGACGTACTTAATTTGATGTGGTATCCTGTATGTGATAAAATATGTTCCATCAATAAGTTGCAATAAGATGGCAGCATTATCAGTAGGCTGGTTACAGGATAAGAAAATGTTAGACGGAGTAATATAGGATATATAAATGCCTCAAGATAAGACAAAAGGTAACTCTTCTTTTCTGAAAACAACCGTGAATGTTTTGCAGATAATTTTTTTTATTGTCATCGGTTTTAGTACGATTTATTCTTTGAGGTTAACCTCTAAATATAATAAATTAATTTTTAAACCAGTTGTGGGTATTACTGATATCAAAATAACGAGGTTGATAGTGGGAAAAGATACGTATGAAAATGTTAAAGGTGTGAGTCTGCAAATTATCATCGAAAATGTTGGGAATCTCCCAGCCAAGAATGCTCTAATAATGACCAGGGGGAAACTAGGGGATACCAATCTGCCCTTTAGGGAGCCAAAAGCTAATGAGGGCGTTACTCTTATTCAAAATACTAAGTACACTAACGAAACAATTATTGGACGTGAAGTCCTTGACAAAATGCTTACGAATAAAGATTTAAGGTTAATCTACCGTATTGAAATATCTTATACAGACTGGGAGAATTATAATCAATACAACTATCCTTCCTATTTTGAAGTTCTTATCATTAACAAGGAACCCCTAAATCTTGTCGTAAGGTTGCTTTCTGAAAAGGAGGCAAGCTTCTAAAAGCGACTTGAGTATCATGATAACTATTCTTAATTAGTTCTTCCTCAATTTTTTTAGAAAAAGATTAATAGATGACCTTGTGCTACGGACAATAGGCTACCAAACAGTAAACACCTTAGTTGAGTAATCTAATTTTATTCTCAATTCCTCTGAAAGATTTTTCCAATTTTGCATAAACAAATCCGCTTAATCTTAGAAACGAAGCCCTATGACGCCCCGATGCCGATACTAAGGTTGCGTTATCTCGCTTCATAAGCGAGCTTGACAACCCAGATATCATGTCTCCCTTGATACCATCCCCTTCATTCAACATTGATCTACTATCTATAATAGCCATCTTCGGATCCAATTCCTGCATTACATATGCCTCGCTATTAAAATCCAATTTAAAGCGATAAAGAAACCTGCCCATTAACGCCGCATGCTCATTTCTTATCGGCTGACCAGGATTTATCTTTCTTGCAGTTATAGAGGATTGCCTACACTCTATCGATGCTGGTGGAACAAATGCAACCGGCATTTATCAACCTTCGCTATCTGTTATAAAACCGCCTTCTCTTAGATCATTTAGAATATGTTCTGCCACCCCTTCTTCGATTTTAAAAATATTCGACAAATCTGATGCCGTAAATCGTTCCCTTGAAATTCCAAATAGAATTTTGATTTTTTCCTTCAATTCTTCCGTTTCCTCCGACCTAAGCATTACCTCATATTCTTCAGAAATCCTACAAAATTCCTCCTCACTCAGTTGATCAAGAATATGAGCTATATAATATCCGTTGAAATCCAGATTTCTCCGCAATGAAGAAATAACCTCACCAGAAACGGATACAACCTTGCTAAATCGGTTCCTGATAGTATCAACAAATGCGTCCGACTTCCATAAATCCACAAGCTGACCACCCGTCACCCACGCCACATAATCGTTTTTTGCATCGGGAATCTCTATAAGAGTTGCAGGACCCGATAAAACGTCATAGTTCTCCATTATGCTTTGCCTCCTAATGCTCTTTTCTTAAATTCATCAGCTTTATCTATCAACCATTGACCGATAGACCTAGCTATCTCTGGCTGCATACTAAGCCCAACAACTACCTCCCGAATAAACATCTGTGTCTGAGGATTCCTCCCCACTTCCTTCGCTGGCACTGCACCTTCACCGACTTCCATAACAACATTTTCAGGTATCTCCGCCTTCTCGAAAAAAAAGTCGCAGTACACATTACCCTGAGGTGTCAGACCACCCCACACTCCCGAAACTGGCATCATCTTAAAGTCTGGATTCCTTCTAAAAAAAATTTTAATTTCCGACATATTCATCCTCCCTTTATTTCGATAATCTCCTTAAGTTTAAATTATATACCATCTTACATCATTATTTCCTCATTACTAACCAACCTTTTCAGAAAAATGCAAGACAAAAAACCCACATTTTTATTTAACAAGCATTTACTATCAATAGTACTTCGAAGTGTAGCAAAATTGTAGCAGAAAATATCCTAATGCACAGAAATTAGGCAAAAGGGTGTAAATTATGGAACCAACAAATATCTTTCATTTACCTTTAGTTAGCCTTAAACCCAAGCCAGAAGCCACTTTATAAATTTGTTTTCAGTCTAACTTTCAAGGCGGTAACGCGGGTTCGAATCCCGCTGGGGACGCCAATGAAATCAAGGGTTTGCAGAGATTGCAACCCTTTCCTTTTTTTCAGACTGTCGTAGAATTGTAGTAGTTGTTGAATTGCCGTCCACGAACTCCACGATGTTTTGATTCTCCGGCAGGAGATGAGCGTATCTTGCCGACATCCTTTGATCCTTGTGCCCCAGGGCATGCTGTACCTGATAGAGACTTGTTCCGTTGTTGACCAGGACAGTTGCGAAATCATGCCGAAGGTCATGGAACCGAAGATCATGGATGCCTGCGCGATTGCAAGCTCTCCTGAAAGCCATAGAGACAGCTTCGCCCGTATAAGGTTCCCCTCGCTCATTTACGAAGATATAGGAGCTGATAAGCTTCCTTCCTTTAATGACCCGCTGCAAGGTGGCTTTAACCTCAGCAGTCATTTTGATAGAGAAGGGTTCTTCGTTCTTCATCTCGTCGCCGGCAATGTTGATCCTGTCGTGATGGAAGTCACACTGAGAGACCGTGAGCTTTACGATTTTCCCTTCACGCAGGCCGGTACTGCAAGCGATAACGACCATATCCTTAAGACAGGTCATTTTTGACTGAGACAAGGCATCTGAGAGCTTTACGGCCTCTGCTGGAAGAACATATCGAACTCGCCTGACATCCCTGAGTCCTCTGATCACCTTCCTCACAGGGTTGATTGCGCAGAGTTCCCATTCATCAATGGCCTTATTAAACACGTGACGAAGGAATGACAGCTCCTTTTTCAGCGTAGACTCACCGGCCTTACGACCCTTCCCTCTGCCATAAATGATTTCTCCAGACAACCTCCTGGCCTTATATGAGCTGAGAAGAGAACCCGAGACTTCGGACATCAGGGTATTGCCAAAGAAGTCCTTGAACTTCGTTGCGATCTCCTGATTGCGCTCATGGCTCTTTTGGGTCGGTGATACCTCTGACATATATCTGTCGATGACCTCGCTCATTAAAGGATCTTTACTCTCACAAAAATAGGTGCCATCAAGGATACGAGGCAGGATTTCAGCATAACGCTTTTCGGCATGCCTCTTAATTCCCGTACCCAAAGACTCCTCTACCCTGCGGCCCTTATACTGCTTAATCATCCAGTAGATGTTGCCTTTCTTGTAGATGCCCATAAACTCTATCCTCCTTTCCGGGCACCGGCAACAGTTCCAGCACCCAAATTATACCTCTTGGCAGTTTGTTCTTTCCAGAACTGTAGCCAAGCATGTATTTCTTCAGAGTCGAATCGAAGAAGAGCCTTGCGTCCAGTGCCAATTTTGATCGATGGGATGTGACCGAGTTCAGCCCAGGAATAAACGGTCTTCGGCGAGCAGCAGATGATTTCAGCCACCTGTTCGGCAGTAAGAAGCCTTCCAGTTTCCTTCTCAGGTAGCCGCTGTGGGAGAGGGAATCTATTCAAGCCTCCCCCTTTTCGGGCATTTTCTTCATCCCGCCACGGCAAAATTTGTTTACAAAATATCGTACCTCCTCAACGCTTGGGCCGTCTCCCAGGGCATCGTATGCCTCCCGGCGCTTTTTCTCCTTGCACTTCGCCTCCTCGTTCTTCAGGCGATGCTCTTCCTCTTTTGCGATATACCCCTGCGGGGCCTCCATACCATCCATTACGAGGGATCTGAAATGACCCGGGGGATTTGAAACAGGCTGAGACCGTGGCTGATATTGCTTTACTATCTTTCTGGCAGTTTCATAGACGTGATTGAACCCTTTTTCGGTAATCAACTCAGATATCAATTTGTCGGTTATCCCCTCGTAGGGGATACTCATTGTGGACAAGACGCCTCTGACTTTTCTTATCTCTATTTCAGGAACAACAACGATCTCTGTTGTTGTAATTTGAGGATTGTTATAGTTATTTGTTTGTTGCTGTCCGAATTTTTCGGATAGAGCCTGTCCGAGTGATTCGGATACCCTGTCCGGTTTTTTCGGACAGTCTGACCGGTTTCTTCGGAGAGGTTCACTGCCGTTATCGGCGAAAAAGAGGTCATAACATCTCCTTGTCTGCCTCACATACAGTGTGTTGTCTTTGGCCTGGAATGTCTTGATGAGATCCTGTGCCCGGATTTTCTGGATCCTCGCCGATATGGTATCTTTTTCTTTGATGCGGAGAACCGGCATCTCTTCGATCAAATGCGCATAGTTGATTCTCGTGTACTCCTCGTGATCAAGGATAATCCGGTCGGCCTTGGGCGCCACGCACCACCCATGAATGTAATCGAGAATGGCCAGGTCGGTTATGTCGAGCTTCTCGCAAAGCCCCATTCCATAGCAAGCAAGCTGGTTGATGAATATCGTGTATTTCACTGCTCACTTCCGAAATAAAGGGATGATGTATCATTCCGATGAAGCCACTTTATTACTCAGCTCCTACGGAATAAATAGACAAGGGGGCAACACAACCGCAAGCTGGCTGTTTTTCTGGGCCATTTTACGGTACTCTTTCTGACCACTTTCTTGCGGCATGGAGGGTTGCCCCCGTCGTATTTATCTCCAGAGGGTTTTGCAAGAAGAAGGATAACTGCGTTTGTTATGTCTGTGACGATGTTCGATGCGATAACTTTGTTTATCTCCGGGACACTGTCAGATTCTTAGAGGCCCCCAATTCTTTGATGGCGGAAACACATGACACTTGAGGATGCGGCAATGGAGTTTGGGTTCACAATAAAATACCTGGGAGTCCTTGTCCGGGCTGGAGCTATCCAGAGGATCCCGACCGCTGAGGATATGATTTTTCTATCGCGGCTGAAACAGTTATGGAAGCACACCGAGTGGATCAAGATAACTCTCCGTCAGGTAAGGTCGAAGGCGAGGAGGGAAAAGCTTGTCCGGGAACTGGAGCTGACAAAGCCGGAGAGGTACGTTCTGAACAGGTACCTGAATGCAAAGGGGAGGCTTTCGCTGTGGAGAGTCACAAGCGAGATCGCCACCTATTATGGAGTGCCTGAGAATGTCGCAAAGGGAATTGTCAGGAAGATGAGGAACAGGGTGTATACCGCGAAGCGCCGGCGAGCTTCTCAGAAACCTTCAGAAGATTGTTCTCCAGGGCAGGCAAAAAGCTGATCTGTCACGCCGGATACTGAAGCAGACCATCAGGATTTCCTGTAGGATTCTCAGTGGTCTTTCCGGCAGTTTTTCTGGGGGTATGGAAGGCTTGACCGGTAGGATTCCTTTCCTCCGGTTCCGTCAGAAACAAATAATGAAGTTTGTTCGTCTGTAACAGTGTCAGAGTCGATTACTTTGTCCTCTTTGTGACCTTTTCAGATTTGAGAAGTGAGGCTACGGGAAGCGATCAGCATTGAAGTCCAAAACAACCCTCGCTCCACTTCTTCCAACTCTACTATCGATGTCTCAGCATAGAGGGCGTCGTTTGCTTTGTCGGCTTTATGCTTCGTTTCTTCTGTTTCTTGGTCGGTTTCAGGTCACTCAGCATTTTAGCTATGGCAGGTTCTATAGCCGGCAGTTCCTTCTTCACGACCGACCAGACAACTCTGTAATTGATCCCAAAATAGAAATGGGTAATCTTATCTCTCATCCCAGCCATATCCTTCCAAGGGAGACCCTTGTATTTTGTCTTTATCTCTTTGGGTATATTTTTGGCAGCTTCCCCGATATTCTCGATCTTGAATGCAACTGCGCTCCTGGTCTTCTCATCGGCAAGGAATTCCTTGCGCTTCATTGTGCCGACAAACGCCTTTATGTGCTGAATTGCGTCATAGATGTCCTGAATAAAGAATTTCCATTCCCGCCTCATATATAGACAACCTCTTTCAGGATGACTTTCTTGAGTTCAGGACGAATGCCGCTCTTTATGACTACATCGACCTTTTTCCTAAGAAGCCTCTGTAGATATCTTTCCATCTCGCATAATGTAATGAGGCCAGGGATATTTCTCGGGGCGAACTCAACGAGGATATCAATGTCGCTTCTTCTTTTCTGTTCGCCACGTACAAAGGAACCGAAGATGCCTATCTCGCGTACCTGGTACTTATGCATCACTTCAGCCTTGTGCTCCTTCAGGATCGCCTTTACCTCTTCAACGCTCTTGACTGCCTGTCTCATGACACTATTTTATCAGTTTTGTTTCAGATTTGTTGAGAAACTTGCGGAATATCGTCCGGCTATATTGCACAAGTGACCTTCTATTAGCTTGAGCTGCTTGCCAGTAAGGAGATCGCTTGGAAAATAAGGGGGAAAGAAGCCAACAAAATTCGGAGACGAAGTAGCCTGCATTTTTCCACCTATGTCAAGTA
>Ga0187778_10003419_pt1 | contig 10672 bp, 8 predicted proteins | sample 1015_Q2_SP5_20_M_FD_132418 | JGI IMG/M metagenome (GOLD analysis project Ga0187778, IMG submission 132418) | Tropical peat soil microbial communities from peatlands in Department of Meta, Colombia - 1015_Q2_SP5_20_MG | ecosystem: Environmental > Terrestrial > Soil > Wetlands > Peat | place...
GCGATCTGATCCGCAGTATTGCCGCGGAACACGAGCTGGAGATCATCTCTGGCAAGGTCGCACGAGACCATGTTCACGTCTTCGTCAGCCACCGCCCAACGCAGAAGGTGAGCCAAATCATGCGGTGGCTCAAAGGGACGAGTTCCCGGGTTTTGCTGCAGGAGTACGCACATTTGCGTAAGAGGTTCTGGGGGCGTCATTTCTGGGCACGAGGCTATCTGGCGGTGAGCTCCGGAACCATTACGGATGAGATGATCAAGCAGTACATCGATGAGCGGGAGGGGGAGCAGATCTCCGATGACAGTCGATTTCAAATCGACCCCAGTTGAACCCCTCGCCTTATAGGCGAGGGTTGTTCAGTTTGCGACCCTGCGATTTTCTGCAGAAAAACGCAGTGTGATTTCGTCGTTGAAGTCTACCGGAATTCTACCGGCGACTTGCCGCTAAGATAATTTGCGGGGAAGAAACAACGACTGATGCTCCGCTTTCGTAGCAGGGGAGAGCGGGGCCCAAAGCGATCCGCATTGCCTCCCCTGGGGTCTTGGCGCATTCTGTACCTCGTACCCGCCATAGCGTCCGTTGGGGCTGCGCCCAGGTGTCGAAGGGGCTGCCATGACGACCACACGCCGCGATCTCCTCGCTGGGGCACTGACGGCTGCTGCAGCCGCCGTGACGTCCGAGTCGGCACGTGCAGACGACGATCACCATGACGACGGGCACGAGCACCAGGTGCTGCCGCCGGATCCGGCACTGCGCGTCAAGTCGCTCGAGTCGCTGCTGATCGAGAAGGGACTGGTAGATGCCGCCGCGCTCGATGCGATCATCGTCGCCCACGAGCATCGGATTGGTCCGCGGAACGGCGCGCGTGTCGTTGCTCGTGCCTGGGTAGACCCTCGATGTGATAAGTCGCCCGAAATTACCTCTACGTGGCTGAAATTAACGTACGAAAATGGGGCGCGTACGTTTTCACACGGCCTCGGTCGAAAGCAGCCGGCCGCATCGAATGACTCCCTGCGGCCCAGAGCCGGCCATTCGGCAATGGCTTTCGAGTGCCTCCAAAGCGGTCGGCCGAGGTGCACCGGATGTCTGCCATTCGCTAGACTTACGGAGTCGTGCAGAGGGAGGCCATGCTCAAGCGAACAGTGTTCCTGGATCTGTCCGCGGTTTCGCTGCCTCTCTGCCTTAGTCGCGGAAGCTCTGCCGGCGCACGACACGGCGAGCCTGCGTATCTGCCCGCCGGCGTCGATATGAGCGCTTGATGGCCTCCGGGATCCGCTGGGTGCGCTTCCGTTTTCCCGATGCTCACATCGGGTTTGGTGCACTTGAAAACAATGGCATCAGGGAATTTACCGGCGACTTGTATGAGTCGCCTCGTCCGACCGGGAGGACATTAGCGCGCGATACATGTGAGTTGCTGCTCCCCTGCGTGCCGTCCAAGATCATTGCGCTGTGGAACAACTTCCACGCCTTGGCAGCCAAACTCGCTAAGACTGCGCCCATGCACCCCCTGTTTCTCGTCAAACCGGGTACCTGCGCTATCGGACCTGACGCGACGATCGAGCGGCCGAAGGGTTACACAGGGAAGATCGCCTACGAGGGAGAACTCGGCATCGTCATTGGTCGCAGGTGTAAGAACGTGGAGGTGAGCGAGGCAGCCGCTTATATCCTCGGGTACACCTGCGTCAACGATGTCACCGCCCGGGAGCTGTTGCACGAGAACGTCGACTTTGCGCAGTGGTGCCGCTGCAAAGGGTTCGATACCTTCGGCTGCGTGGGCCCTGTCATCGCCGCAGAGTTTGATTGGGCTCACGCACGGGTATTCACGCGAGTCGACGGGATTGAACGCCAGAACTACCCGCTATCCGACATGATTCTTTCGCCGCTCGAGCAAGTCAGCCAAATATCCCACGACATGACACTGTTGCCCGGAGACGTGATCGCTTGCGGCACTTCCCTGGGTGTTGGATCGATCAAAGATGGCAGCACCGTTGAAATCAGCATCGACGGAATCGGTACCCTTACCAACCGCCTTCTTCCTGCAGCTGGGAATGGGATAGCGCGCGTGACCTGAGCGCAGGCTGGCTAAGTTGCCGGCGCACCCCAGCAGTACTTCAAGGGTTTTGTTTTATGTAGGGCCTCAATGAAAGCAGACGCTGACCGGTACGAAGCCGCTTACTGGAGTTCATCCCCTGAGGCGAAAACCTGGTTGAGATGCCTGCATTTCCTCAGGGCGTGTGCCTGCGGATGGGTCCTCCAGATCGGTTTGAATCCGGAGAGCACGGTGCGGTACCTCGGCATCGGGGTCGATGATGCTCTTGAGATGGCGGAACAGACTGAAGTGTAGTTCAAGGTCCGGTGAGCACTCACCGCATCGGTCGCTCACCGGCCACAATCAGTCAGTTATCTGAACCATCCAATCTTAACGATTGCGGACGTCCAACTATCCAGTAACTCGGCGCTCGAGTCTCGTAAAGTGCCAAAGCAGTGCAAATGCCGCAGCAGACGGGGCCGTACGCATATCTCGCAATGGCAACCGGGCTCGAACGAGCATCCAATTGCACGAATCTTCGGATCCCTGTCAGCATAGGACAGTGGCGACTGCGACGCCGCGGCCTGGAGGGGAGAGTTTCGAATGCTGATTCATGAGATGACTGATGACGAATGCCGCGCTGCGCTCAAGGAGATGGACTTTGGCAGATTGGCGTGCGTCCGCAGCGATCAACCCTACATCGTTCCTGTGCACTTCTCGTACGACGGACGGCATCTTTACGGAATCACCACGCTCGGACAAAAGATCGAATGGATGCGCTCTAATCCGCTTGTCTGCTTGGAAACTGATGAACGGACGTATCATGACCGATGGGTAAGCATTGTTGTGTTTGGTCGCTATGAGGAGTTACCCGATGCGCCAGAGCATCAACACGCGCGCTCTTACGCTCTCGAAGTTCTGCAGAGCCGCACCATGTGGTGGGAGCCGGCTTGTGTCCCCACGGAGCGGCGTGAACGGCGTCCGCCGATCTTCTACCGGATCAGTATTGAGCAGGTGACCGGACGCCGAGCGACACCCGACGCGATTGAGGTTGCCGCTGAGGAATCGCCTTGGTAGGAAGCGGATAAAGGCACTGCCTTCGCTGGTGCGCGCGCGGGCAGTCGGTGACGCCGTCAATGCGCACGCGCGTGGCTGCGCTGGGTCGCGGCTGCGGCTTCGTTCAGCGCCATTGGGGGTCGTTCCGGTCGCCGCGCGGTCACACCGAGCGGACGAATGACCCTCGACGGGATCACGAAGGAATGCGAGTCACTTGCGAGGAGCGGCGGCGCAACCATGAAATGCGCGCCTAAAGGACATGACATCTGCGGTCAACCGAAGGACAATCGCGGCCTGTTCGGCTATAGGGTGCGTCCATGTCGCAAGCCGCGACGCTGAACATCGTTTTTGTTTTATTTCCGAAGATCACGCAATTGGATTTCACTGGTCCAGCTCAGTGCGTCTCGCGCATGCCAGGCGCACGAGTGTTCTCTGCTGCGGAGGATGTGACACCCATACCCACTGACAGCGGGTTCTCGATCGTTCCGAGCGTAGCATTTTCTAGCTGTCCTCAGGCCGACATCTTGTGTGTGCCTGGTGGCCATGGCGTCGCCGCAGCGATTGAGCAGAAGACGGCGGTCAGCTTTGTGGGCGATCAGGCCAAGGCTGCACGTTGGCTAACAGCGGTATGTACCGGCTCATTTATCCTAGGTGCGGCAGGTCTGCTGCGTGGCAAGCGGGCCACGACGCATTGGGCCTACACGCACCTTCTGTCGATAGTCGGCGCAACACATGAACAGGCAAGGATTGTCAAAGACGGCAACGTAATAACTGCCGGGGGCGTCACTTCGGGGATCGATTTCGGTCTGAGGCTCATCGGCGAAGTCGCTGGTCAGCAAGCAGCCCAAGCCATTCAGCTGGCGCTTGAATATGATCCTGCGCCGCCGTTCAGCTGTGGTACGCCCTCCACGGCGGCGGGTGAGCTAGTGCGCCTGCTTCGGTCGCGCACTTATGATGCCGCAGCTGCGGAACTTGAAAAAGCTCTTCGCCATCTCTGACACCTCGCTCTGGCGGATCGCTTTTTATTGGTAGCGGTGCGATAGGGGGAAGCACCCCTGAGCGCAATAATCCGAGCTCAAACTAACGCAGAGATTCTGACATGAAGAAGAATCGTGATCGTCGAGAATTTCTCATGAGCGCCGCAGCGCTTGCCGCAGGAATGGCAGCCACGGATGCCGCTGGGAGTCGCACGGACTCATTGACAAGCGGCGAAGCCTCACTGACCTTACGGCGGTAGCCGCGGTGACTGCAATGCAACGCGGTGAGCTCAAAGCAGAGGACTACGCACGTGCGTTGCTCGACCGCGTGCAGCAGCTCGAAAGCTTGAGCGCGTTTCAAACGCTGGACAGAGAAATGGTGCTGGAAGCCGCCAGGGCTGCCGACAAGGCGTGCGCAACGCGCGCGGCCCTCGGTGCTTTATTCGGTTTGCCTATACCCGTTAAGGATAGCGTCAACTCAAACGCGCTCCCGACGTCATACGGGACAAAAGCATTTCGCGACTTCAGGCCGAAAGATGATGCGCGAGTGCTCAAGTTGTTGTGGGCTCAGGGCGCCATCCTGATGGGTAAAACGAAAGCTACGTGCGGCGGGGGCGACATTGGTCGTAGCAGAACTCCGAGACATGGTCAAAATGTCAATCGACACCGAAGACACAATCCTGTCGTACGAGACCAAGCCGGCGATGACTGCCTTCCTGGATGTACACGGTACGGGCGTTACGTTCGACCATGGTTCAGCAAGCGAGTGAGGAGATGCGCGACGACTTCAAAGATGTGCCATCGGCAGAAGACGCTTACAGATCCGCGCTGGCCCAGCGGCAACGAATTCGCGAGGAGATGCAGCGCTACTTTCAGCAGCAAGGCATCATCGCCTTGGCGTTTCTACCGATCATGATCCCACCGCCTCAAACGCAATTTACGAAATTTCGGACCAGGTTGACTCAACAGGTTACGAATCCTCGAGTGACGGACTCGGGTCAAGTGCGGCGAAATTCAGCAAATCAGTGCGGTAGCGAACTCACTGCCGCGCACATGGAGATCGACGCACGATGGTCTCGATTCAACCAATCATCAGCCCGCTTACGAACGCTGTCGCGTTCCGCGTGCAGGTTAGAGTTCAGGGAGAGCGCACGCAGAGCGAGACGTTTCCGAATTAAAGGGAGGCCGAGCAATGGGCCAGTTCGGTCGAGGTCGCAATCCGCGAGCGCCGGCGCTCGCCGGCACTTTCCGCAGCGAGGCGGACGAGTTTCGACGCGCTCGCTAGGAATTACACTGAGACCGTGCTCGCGGACTTCGATGACAAAGAGAAAGCCACGCGCGTTTGCTAGGTAGATTGGTGGTCGAAGCAGTTTGCTGTAGGGCGGAGCCGATCGGCTTCAAATGGGCGGATGTTGATCTGAAGAAACGCGCTAGTTCGCGAGACCAGGAACGATGAGCAGCGAACGCTCCCGCTCGCCGGTGAGGCGCTCGAAGCGCTGCGCGTTCTGAGGTTGAGAATCTCGACGCGCAGCGACTACGTGCCCCAGCCGTCGGGACTTCCGGGGCGTACGAACATTTCGACGCGCATTGTTACGCGGCTGGCGAGGCGACAGGGATCAAAGACTACATTTTCATAATCTGCGCCACACGACGGCTTAGATGCTCGCAGCGCAGGGTGCTTCGCTGCTCGAAATTGCCGACGTGCTCGGGCACAAGACACTCGCGATGGTCAAACGTTACTCACATCTTGTGGTCGGTCACAAGGCTAAGGTCATTGAGCGAATGATCGCGCCGAACGGTCTTTGATAGAAGACCTACAAGGCGCAAGTCGGCCAAAGCTCGGACGCAGTGAGCCGAGCGCGCAGCCCGCATGGCCGTCAGCGGCCGGGTTAACGTATCAACCGCCCTCAGGCGAACAGCGGCAAGCTGTGACGCGGCTCCTGCGCGCGGGAAAACGCCGGCTCCGGTCGTTTGCCGGCACGCGCCGGGAAGTAGGTCGCGGCAATCTGCTCGTGCAGGCCGATGATTTGCAGCTGCAGATGGTCGAGGAGGTCGTGCAGACCCGGCTGATCGAGGTGCGTGAGCTGCGCCCGCAGGAGAAATTGCCGCACCTCCGCCAGCGCGGCCACAGCATGATCGCTCCTCGGTAGACCGCTCATGCACCATGCGATCTGCTCGAGACAGAAGCGGCAGGAGCGCGGGAACTGCTCGTCGCACAGCAGGAACGCGAGCACGTCGGCGCGCTGCACGCGGATGCGCAACTTCAGCAGATACATCTGATAGGCGGAGAGGGACTTCAGCACGCTCATCCACTGGATGGTATCGAACGGCCGCAGCTCGGGCGTGTCGGCTGGCAACAGCTGCGCGGAGCGCACATCGACGATGCGGCTGGTCATGTCGGCGCGTTCCAGCATCCGGCCGATGGATAGAAAGGTGTAGGCATCATTGCGGTTCATCGTGCCTTCAAGCTTGCCCATGAGAGTCTGCACGCACTCCACGATGCGCTTCAGCAGGTCGAAGCGCGTGCGCTTGTTGAGCCGATTCGGCAGGTCGCTGCTGATCTCATGGAAGGACTGGTTAAGAAGCTCCCAGGCCTCGCTAGGCAGCACTTCGCGCAGGGTGCGGGCGTTCTCGCGGGCGGCACGGAGCGATGAGTGGATCGATCCGGGATTGTCGAGGCTTGCGATCAGGAACTGCACGACCTCGCGCTCCTCGGGTCGCCGACCCTGCGCGTCGAACAGTTGCCGGCTGCCGGTGATATCGATCAGTGGCAGCCAGCCCGGAGCATAGCCCGCAGGCAGATCGAGCAGCAGGTTGGTGTTGACGCTCACCAGGCGCGCGGTGTTCTCCGCGCGCTCCAGATAACGCGCGAGCCAGTAAATATTTTCGACGACGCGCGCCAGCACCTCAGGCCTCGGTATCGACGACCCAGGTGTCCTTGCTGCCGCCGCCCTGCGAGGAGTTGACGACCAGCGAGCCCTTGCGCAGGGCGACACGCGTCAGTCCACCGGTTGTCACGTAGATCTGCGGTCCGCTAAGGATAAAGGGACGCAGGTCGACGTGCCGGGCTTCGATACGATCATCGACGAAGGTCGGGACCGTGGACAGGGTGATCACCGGCTGCGCGATGTAGTTGCGCGGGTCAGCCTTCAGCCGGGAGGCAAATTGTGTCCGTTCCCGCTGGCTCGCCACCGGACCCACGAGCATCCCATAGCCACCTGAGCCGTCGACGGGCTTCACGACCAGCTCGTTGAGCCGTGCCAGCACGTGGTTGAGTTGTTTCTCTTCTGCGCAACGCCACGAGGGCACATTCGGCAGGATGGCGTCCTCGCCGAGATAGTAACGGATCATCTCCGGCACATAGGTGTAGACCAGCTTGTCGTCAGCTACGCCCGCGCCTGGAGCGTTGGCGAGCGCGACCTTGCCCCTGGCCCAGGCGCGCATCAGGCCGGGCACACCGAGGGTCGATTCCTTGCGAAACACATCGGGATCGAGGAAGTCGTCGTCGATGCGCCGGTAGATGACATCGACACGCCGCCAGCCGCGGACCGTCTGCATGTAGACGCAGTCGTCGTCGTCGACGGCCAGGTCGCGACCCTCGACCAGCTCACAGCCCATCTGCCGCGCAAGATACGCGTGCTCGAAGTAAGCGGAGTTGTAGATTCCCGGAGTCAGAACGACCACTTCCGGCCGCTCGCCGCGCCGCGGCGACAGGCCCGCCAGCATGTCGAACAGCTGCGACGGGTAATCGTCCACCGGCAGAATCGCGGCGCTCTCGAACAACTCCGGAAACACGCGCTTGACCACCTGGCGGTTCTCGATCATGTAGGACACGCCCGAAGGCACGCGCAGGTTGTCCTCGAGCACGTACACGATCCCGTCCCTGTCCCGCACCAGATCGGTGCCGCAGATGTGCGCCCAGCACGTCAGCGGCGGATCGATACCGACGCAGATCGGCCGGAAGTTGCGCGAGGAGGCGATGATCTCGGCCGGAAACACGCCGTCGCGCACGATGCGTTGCCGGTGATAGATGTCATCGACGAACAGATTCAGGGCGGCGACCCGCTGGCGCAGCCCGGTTTCGATACGTTGCCACTCACGACGCGAGATCGTGCGCGGAATGATATCGAGCCGCCATGCACGATCGATCGAGCCTCCCTCCTCGTGGTAGACGGTGAACGTGATGCCCATGGACTTGATGGCGAGCTCGGCGGCCTGCTGGCGTGTGGCGATCTCGTCGCCGAGCTCGCAAAGGTAACGCAGCAACATGCGGCCGGCAACGCGCGCGCCACCTCCCGGCCCGATCAATTCGTCGTATAGACCGGCGGAAGGATAGGCAGTCCAATCGGTGCTCATGGCTGAGCTCGCCCCGTGTTGCTCACGAACATACCAGTGCGCGTGCGCGGCTGCCAAGCGATGCTCTCGCTGCCACAAAACGGTGCAGCGCCGAGACAAAATGGTGCGCCGCGCGCGCGACGCTATCTATCTATAATGCAGCGGTGTCCGTCCATGTCGCGCTCAACCACGTTACTCACTACAGGTATGCTCGCGATATCACCCTGGGGCCGCAGCTCGTGCGCCTGCGCCCGGCGCCGCACACCCGCACCCGCATACTCTCGTACTCGTTGCGCGCCGCGCCCGAGAAGCATTTCATCAACTGGCAGCAGGATCCCCAGTCGAATTACCTAGCGCGGCTGACCTTTCCCGACAGGACCGCGGAGCTGCGCATCGAGGTGGATCTGGTCGCCGAGATGGCGGTGCTGAATCCCTTCGACTTCTTTCTCGAGCCTTACGCCGAGAGCTTCCCGTTCGAATACGACGCCGCTGACGAGAAAGAGCTCGCACCCTATCGGGTCAAGCTGCCCGCTACGGGGCGCTTCGGCGACTATCTTCATTCGCTTCCGCGGACGCCGATGCGCGTCGTCGATCTGCTGGTCACAGTCAACACCCAGCTGGCCCGGGACGTGCGCTACCTGGTGCGCACCGAGGCCGGCGTGCAGACGCCGGAGGAAACCCTCGCCCTGCGCTCGGGATCCTGTCGGGATTCAGGCTGGCTGCTGGTACAGATACTTCGGCACCTGGGCCTCGCTGCGCGCTTCGTCTCAGGGTACCTGATTCAGCTCGTGCCGGACGTCAAGTCCCTCGACGGCCCGCCCGGACCTGCCGCCGACTTTACCGATCTGCACGCCTGGTGCGAGGTATACCTGCCGGGAGCGGGGTGGGTGGGTCTCGATCCGACCTCGGGGCTGCTCGCCGGCGAGGGCCACATCCCGCTCGCGTGCACCTCGGAACCTTCCTCGGCGGCGCCCGTTTCGGGCGCCGTAGAGCGCTGTGAGGCGCGGCTCGACCATGCCATGAAGGTCGAGCGCGTGTGGGAGGCCCCACGCGTCACCAAGCCCTACACCGAGCAGCAGTGGCTGGAAATCGAGCGGACCGGGCTCGCGGTCGACGAGGATCTCCTCGCCGCCGGCGTGCGTCTAACGATGGGCGGTGAGCCGACCTTTGTCTCGCTCGACGACCCGGACGGCGCAGAGTGGAACACGGCAGCGCTCGGAACGACCAAGCGCAGCCTCGCGACCCGCCTGTACCTACGGCTGCGCGAGCGCTACGCGCCGCATGGCCTGACGCATTTCGGGCAGGGCAAATGGTATCCGGGCGAGCCGCTGCCGCGCTGGACGCTCAACTGCTTCTGGCGCCGTGATGGCGAGGATATCTGGGCGGAGAGCGAGCTCATCGCCGACGAGCAGCACGACTACGGAGCCACCGACTCGACGGCGCGGGATTTTCTGATCGAGGTGGTCTCACAACTCGGTCTGTCCACAAGTTACATCTTCGCCGCGTACGAAGATGTCTTCTACTACCTGTGGCGCGAGCGCCGCTTGCCGGCGAACGTCGATCCGTTCGAATCGCACCTGGAGGATGCGGGAGAACGCGCGCGTCTCGCCCGGACGTTCGAGCCGGGACTGTCGCACGTCGTCGGTTACGCCGTGCCGATCGGCCGCGACGGGTCCGGTGCGCGCTGGCAGAGTGGCTCATGGTATCTGCGTCGCGAGCGCTGCTACCTGATCCCGGGGGATTCCCCGATGGGGTATCGGCTGCCGCTCGACTCGCTGCCGTGGGTCGCGCCAGCGGAATATCCGCACCTCGCGACGCCCGATCCTGCACAGGTCTTTCCGCCGCTGCCGCGACGCGCGGACATTCTCAAGCAGGCACGGGTGCTTCGCGGCGCCGAGCCTGCCAAGCCGCGGCCGCAGGAGTCAGCCGCTGGGATCACGCGCACGGCCCTGTGCGCGGAACCGCGCCATGGCGTGTTGTATGTTTTCATGCCACCGACCCCGGATCTGGAGAGCTATCTGCAGCTGGTCGCCGCGGTCGAGGCAGCCGCCCGCGCCTTGTCCCATCCTGTGGTGCTCGAGGGCTACGAGCCTCCGCAGGATCCGCGGCTGAACAGCTTCCGCATCACACCGGATCCCGGTGTCATCGAGGTGAATATCCACCCGGCTCACACATGGCCGGAGCTCGTCGAGCGCACCACGTATCTCTACGAGGCTGCGCGCCTCTCCCGGCTCACCACCGAGAAATTCATGCTCGACGGGCGTCATACCGGAAC
>Ga0187778_10003421_pt1 | contig 10672 bp, 10 predicted proteins | sample 1015_Q2_SP5_20_M_FD_132418 | JGI IMG/M metagenome (GOLD analysis project Ga0187778, IMG submission 132418) | Tropical peat soil microbial communities from peatlands in Department of Meta, Colombia - 1015_Q2_SP5_20_MG | ecosystem: Environmental > Terrestrial > Soil > Wetlands > Peat | place...
ACCCCGTTAACCAGGACCCGCCAGCATTTATTCAGTCTCACTCATCAAGAAGGTCGCAATGTCGAGCTTTCCCTGGTTCCTTAAATGTTGCATGAGCGAAAACTTTCTGCTTGAATGCTTGCCAAATGCCAAAAAGGAGCAGCATTATTCCCGCCAAGGTTATCGATTTGCGATCCGGCGAGTACCTCGACTCGTGGAAGAGCATTGCCTCCTACTTGGGCCGCGAAGTGCGCACAGTTCAACGCTGGGAAAACACCGAAGGTTTGCCGGTTAGAAGGCATAAGCATCGCAAGCTCGCGACAGTCTAAGCCATCAAATCCGAGGTCGATTTATGGTGGAAAGGCCGCGAGACCTTGCGCGAGCCCGTGGTGGAGATGCCGGCATCCAGAGTTCGGGCTCGCCTGGCGGTACTGCCGTTTGAAGATCTGAGCGGAGATCCAGCGCAGGAATACTTCAGCGACGGCCTGACGGAAGAGATGATCGCGCAGCTCGCGCGTCTACAGCCGGATCGGCTTGGCGTGATTGCGCGCACAACGATGATGCAGTACCGGGGAACGAAAAAGACCATCGGACAGATTGGCAAGGAATTGGGAGTGAATTATCTCCTGGAGGGCAGCGTTCGCCGGGCTGACCAGCGCGTGCGAATCACCGTGCAATTGGTCAAAGTGGGCGACCAGACACATCTCTGGGCTGAATCCTACGAGCGCGCCGTGGAAGATATTCTGGCCATCCAGGTCGAAGTTGCCAAGCGGATCGCGCGTTCCTTGACTGTCGAGCTTCTCCCCGGCGGGCACGCCGCACTGGCACCCATTTCCACCACCAGTGCGGCGGCGCATGATGCCTATCTGCGGGGCCGGTATTGCTGGAACAAGCGAAGTGAAGAGGACTTCGTCAAAGCCATAGAGTTTTTTCAGCAAGCAGCTGAGCTCAATCCCGAGTACGCCGCCGCCCACGCCGGATTGGCAAATTGTTACGACACTCTGGGATGGTATGGCACCTTGCCCGCAGCCGAGGCATTTCGAAAGGCGAAAGCTGCGGCGCAAAGGGCGCTGCAAATCGATGAGAGGCTGGCGGAAGCGCATGCAGCTCTGGCTTATGGAATGCATCTCTACGAGTGGAACTGGCCCGAAATTGAGAAGGAACACCAGCGGGCTCTGGAACTAGATCCCAATCACGTGACTGCACATCACTGGTATTCCCTGTTCCTGACGGCCATGGCTCGCTTCGAAGAAGCATTTACACACATGCGATGCGCATTGGAGTTGGATCCACTCTCTCCCGTGCTCAATTCCCACTATGGATGGATTTTCTATTTTGCGGGGCAGAACGACCGGGCCGTGGAGCAACTGCAAAAGACGGTCGAGATGGAGCCACGATTCGCCGTGGGACGCTGTTTTTTGGGACTCGCTTACGAGCGTGGCAAGAAATACGCTGCAGCCATAAGAGAATTCAAGGCAGCGCGCGAGTTCAGTAAGGGCCACCCTATGGCAATCGCTTCCCTTAGCCACGTTTGTGGCATGTCCGGGAAGAAAGCGGAGGCCAAGCGATACCTGGAAGAGTTGCGAGAGACGTCGCGGCAAAGGCACGTTTCGCCTTATTTCTTTGCGCTGGCACACGCGGGCATGGGCGAAAAGGAACTGGTGTTCGGATGGCTGGAAAAGGCCTTTCAGGAGCGGTCAGGCTGGCTTGGGAATCTGAACGTGGAACCGGGATTCGATCGGGTCCGCTCCGATCCTCGATTCGGTGACCTCGTGCGGCGTGTGGGATTGCCAGTCCTCGCGAACGTTAGTCTGCCGGTGAAGCGACCAACGCCGTCACTTGGTTCTCCTTCGCAATGTTTATCAACGAAGGATTAGCGCTTCCCTTTCCTGGAAAATTTAGCAGTTCGTCCGCCAATTCCTCGCTAAGTGCGCTGGAATCGTCGGTCAGCATTGTGGGTTGGAAATAGTGGGCATAACGAGACGCGACGGGGAAAGCTGGAACGTAAGTAGAATCGAGCCACTCGGTGGAGGCCAAATAGGTGCGTTGCCGCGCAGAGCAGCGCAGGCTGTTCCAACCCCCGCGAGACGTTGCAAGCGAATAAAAACACAACAAAGTCGGGCTGGACAACGCAATGGTCATCTGCCACCGCGTCAGAGCTTTGCGATAACGCCGCACAAAGCCGAAGCTCTGTCCGAGAATGCGATGGCGGAACCCGCGCATCGAATGGACATCGTCCAGGAACCGGCAAACTTCGCCGAAGGAATCGTGCGGCCGAAGCACGAGCGTGGTGCTGTCCAAATCGCGGAGAGCAACGCGCGGAAGAAACAGATCCTTCGCCACACATTCCTGAAAAAACGGCGTGCCGGGAAAAGGGACAGGGAGCGACAGGTAGGACGGCAAAGTGATCTCACTATTGCCGAGGACGAACTCCAGCTCGGCACGCAAATCGGAAACCGAACGCGAGGTCACATCCAGCATCAAGCCATAAAGAAAAACCATGCCGGCATCCAGGCATTTCTGGATCATTTCCAGCTGCGGCACGCGGATGTTTTGGAGCTTGTTCATCTTCTGCAGCCAGGCCGTATCAAATGATTCCACGCCGCTGAACAGGGCGGTGCAGCCCGAATCGTGGGCAAGCCTGAGGTTATCGTCCCGTAGGAAGAATTCATTGGTGACGAGCGCGCTCCAGCGATTGAAATGATTGGCGCGCCACAGCTCCCGCAGAAGTTCCAGGCGCGCGAGGAAGAAACTGCGGTCGTTGCCATAGAAATTATTGTCGATGAAGAGCAAAAACTCGCGCTGCCCGAAGGCCAGAATGTCGCGCCGGATTGCTTCGAGGCCATACTTCTGATATTCGCGGCCCTCGCCGGTGAGAGAGCAAAAAGAGCAGCGAAAATTGCAGTTCCGGCTGGATTCCATCTCGCCAACCCGGCCAATCCAGTAAGCAAGGTCAAACCGTGGACGCATCTCTTCGGCCACGCAAGCAGCTCCGAAAACCTCGCGGATGACTTCGCGGAGCTGCTCGACATCGCCCGTGCAAGGGTAATCGAAGAAGCGCCTGGAATAGCGGGGAAGTGAACGGATCGCCGGACCTCCCGCCACCACAACGACGCTCTTGTTGAGAGTGCGTGCGTAAGCCGTCAGATGAAGCATGCGGTCGAATGCAGTGGTCAGGCCGGTAAGCACCAGCATGTCCGGCCAGGCGAGGAGCTGTGGGTCTGCGAGTGGACCGCTGTACAACTCGCAGTGAACGCGAATGTCGCAGTGCTCGGGGTCAAACGCTCCGGCCAAGTACACCGGCCCCATGGCTTTCGGCAGCTTGCGCACGCGTGGCCGGGGCTCACGACTGTCATCGTCGAAATAGCAATTTACAATCAGGACGTGCTTCCGGTGACGCGTCGCATGCGAGCGCGAGCTGCGGGCCAAGGGAATTCGCGCTGCTACGCGATTTTCTCCTCTATCAATAGGGCCGGAATCATCCATAGGTAAGCGGTTAGTCCAAAAACCAAGTAAACGGCAGTTCTTCGTGCCGTGAGAGCATATCACCGCACCCCCTGTTACGCTTTTTTTGTGGGATTTTTGTTATTGAGAGAGCTTCGAACGATGGAAATCGTTTCACCGGCGATTCATTCATAGACCAAACAATCGTGGCAGCGCCGTGGTCAATGCCGGAACGTAGGTGATCAGGAGAACCCCCAGGGTCAAGACCGCTACCACCGGAAGAACGGAGCGCAGGACCTCCGGCACCGGCTTCTTGAAGCGATACGAGGACATCAACAGATTCAATCCAACAGGTGGAGTCAGATAACCCAGTTCCATGTTAGCGAGGAAAATGATCCCCAGCCGCACTGGATCAATCCCGTAGGCCGCTCCTAATGGAATCAGCAACGGTACTTCCACTACGATGGCGGGATAGATTTCCATCAGGCACCCGACGACCAGAAGAAATACATTCAAGAGAAGCAAGAACAAAATAGGAGAATGAATCGTTCGCGTTGTCCACGCCACAGCCCGAGCCGGAATTTCCGCGTCAACCAGATAGTTGGTGAAGCCCAGCGACACCCCGAGAATCAGCAGCACGCCCCCGATAAGCAATCCACACTCGGCCATGACTCTCGGCAGGTCCCGGAAGATGTGCAAATCGCGATGGATAACCGACTCAATGAGAAACGCGTAAAATGCCGTGACCGCGGCTGCTTCAACCGGCGTGGCGAGTCCGCTGAACAGCGCCACAGAAGCAACGATAGGCATCGCGAGTTCCCACTTGGCATTCCACAGCGCGACCTTTGCTTCTTTCCACTCGAATTCCCGCACCTCGTCGCCGCTGGCCGACCCTCGCCGGATGCCCCACATCGCTGTTGCCGCCATCATGACGAGCGCTGGAACGATTCCGCCGAGAAACATCTTTCCAATCGGAACTTTCGCCACGATGGCATAAACGATGAGAGGCAGGCACGGGGGAAGCAACAATCCGAGAGAACCAGATCCTGTCAACAGGCCGAGCGCGTCCTTCTCCGAGTAGCGTGCACCACTTAAGACCGGCATCAGCAATCCACCGAGCGCAAGAATCGTCACGCCAGAGGCTCCCGTGAAAGAAGTGAAGAGCGCACAAACCAATACGGTCACAATTGCTGGTCCGCCGCGGAATTGTCCGAAGAGCGCATAGAAAACCCGCACTAACCGTTTTGGCGCGGCGCCCTCCGCGAGGAAATAGCCCGCCAACGTGAAGAGCGGCAGCGTGGGAAGAGAGGGATTCGTCACCAAAGAATAATGAGCAACTGGAATCGCCGCAATCGGCTGGCCCACGGCCCAAAGCAAGACCAATGGAACGGCACCCAGCGTCACAAACGCAGGCACACCCAACAACGAAACGATGAACAGAATCGCCAGCGCAATGGGGACGGAGTAGTGAAATCCTCCCGGCCACATCGCGACAATTCCCACAAGCAACATGGCACAGAGGGTTGCCAACGCGCGCGGAACCCACTCTTTCGAGGTGTGAAGGAGAATCCGAATCGCGATGACAGCAAACCCGATGGGCAGAACCAGCTCGACTACCCACATCGGGATGCTGAAGGCCAGGATTTCTCGCGCCTCGCGTTCAGCCACAACAAATTGGTAGGAGGCCAGCGCGAGGAATACCGTGACAGCAGCCGCAACACTGCTCGAGAAGACTCGCAACACGCTCTTCACGCGCCCATGGACGGCTGTTTCGCCGAGTGTTGAGAGCGAAAGCAGCCTTCCCTCGCGCGCCGCGATCGCGCCGCCCAGCATCCCAACCACCAGCACCATGTGTTGAACGATGGTGGTCGAAGCAGGGATTCCCACATGAAAAGTGCGACGCAGGAAGCTTTCCGCCAGCGGGATCAAAACCATGATGAACAGCGCGACGGCGACGACGGCATTCTCCCCTGTCTTCAGCCACGTTTTCCTCGAAGATGAATCCGCGAGTGCGGCGCCGAGTTGGTCCGCGGAAACGACGGCTTCACGAGTCACTTTCCGGTTGCTCCCTGCGGGGCGCGATAGTCGCGAAGCACCTGCATGACTTGATCAAACATGTCGGCGGGAACGATATTCCCGCGAATCTTCGGATAGAACGCCTCCGAAAATCGCTGCCAGCCCTCTTCGGCCTCCTTGCTGACGTGGTGGACTTGGAGGCCGCGCTTCTGCATGGCCTCGACCGACTCCTGGGTCTCCTGCTGGCCCAACTTCTGAAATTCCTGGCTGCACTCCGCCGCCGATTTCATCATGGCATCGCGTTCGGCTGGCTGCAGCGCATCCCAGCTCTTCTTCGTGATAATTAAACCTCCGACGAGCGGGAGCCAGTTCAGTTCCAGCATGTGGTGAGTGGACAGGTAAAACTGGTTGGAAAGTGCGTGCAGCGGAATCGTGGGCACAGCGTCCACCATTCCTGTTTGTAAGCTGGTCAGTGCATCCGACCATTCCAGCAGTACGGGATTGAATCCCGCGGACTTGTAGAGCTCCGACTGGCCGACATCGCCCGCCGTCACGAAAATCCTCATCTTCTTGAAGTCTTGCGGCAGCATGCCCGGCTCTTTGGAGAACAATCTCACCCAGCCGGCATCTGCCCAAAACAGAACCACGAACCCCTTATCCGCCAGGCGACGGCCCAAGTCAGGCGCCAACTTGGCCCGCACGTAGGCCGCTTCGTCGAGCGATCGGTACACCAGCGGCATCTTTTGCAACGCGCCCACCGAGGGATCAATCTCGGAAATTCCCGCCACAGTGAGGAGCGCGGCCTGGAGCTGGCCCACGCGCATCCGGCGGACGATCTCCGCTTCACTCCCCATCGTGCCGTCCGCATAGATCGTAAGTGCCAGGGAGCCGTTTGACGCCTGCTTCCACTTCGCTCCCATCTCTTGCAGGCTGTGATGATACGAAGTTCCGGAAGGAATCAAAGTCGCGAGCCGAATGCGCGTCTGCGCGGAAACAGTGGAAGCGAAGCCCACCATGAGCAATAGGGCTGCGATGCTCGCTCTCGCCAGCGTTCTGTTTTTGTGGTCCTCCGTTAATCGCATAAGCACCCTCCACTCTATTTCACGAATAATTCGTTCTCGCGCGAAAGCAGCCACCGCGCGCGGCGCTGCATGACGATGTTGGTGAGCCTCCACTCCGGCCGCGCATCCGGATTTATGGTCAGCGCCTTCTTCAGCAAGGCTTCAAATTCTTCCGAGTCTTGTTTGCTCACGGAAACAGTTGTGGCCAGCGCCACGTAGGGTGAAGCGTCCTGGCCCGAACTCAGCTCCACGGCGCGCTCGAAGTGTTTCCGGGACCTCGGCGCGAAGTCTCCACTCGCCGTTCTGCGCACGGCTTCATACGAAATCAGGAATTCGTGGATGGCCCCGAAGCTGTAATCCGGATTGAGTTCCAGCGCGCGGTCAATAAGGGCTTCGACGATCGGCTGGTCGGCGATCATCTCCGGATCGTCCTTGGAAACCGAGATAGCTGCGCCCCAGGAAACCGCCGTCCAGTAAAGCAACGGCACGTCCTTCGGCCCCGTCTTGCGCACGGCTGCCTTGGGATTCTGGCGGAGTTGGCTTTCAAAACCCGGGTGAGTGACATTCAAGTCACGCAGCCCATAATTACGCGCGCGCAGATAGAGATGTCGCGCGCGCATGCGCAAGAAATCCGCCCTTGCCAGATCCTGATCTTCGACCTCCTCGCCGGGCACCTGAACATATACAAAAGCGTATTGGGTGAACGCGGTGGATGCCGCGAGCAAGAGTCCGCGGTGCTGCGGGCTTTCCGCCAGCAAGCTTTCCATCAGTTTCAGGCTGAAGGGCAGGGCATCACCCACCAGGTCGGGATCATCGTCAGCAGCAAAAGTAGTTCCGCCACTCGCGAGCGAATCGCCAAGCTTGTTAATCGCCATTTTTTTGACGGAGCATCCGCTCGCCGCGGCTGTGAGGGCCAGCAACAGCACGAGGGAGCGCAGCCTAGAGTCATTCAGTAGCTTCGAGAGTAAGGTACTTGTGCTCGAATTCAATTTATCGCTCCCCCTGTTCCCTCTTAGCCCGAACTCGATTCCCAGTGGAGCTTAACCCTGGGGCGTTTTCGAACCAGCCTGGAGTCTCGCTCTCAAGTGTCACGACGCTACCCTGCGCACCCGAAGCCGGCAAGCGACAATGGGGGTCAGCCAGCGTATGTCGCACCTTGTCATGGACTGACGCTCGTTAATTCCGGCCAGAAGCCGCGCTTATCAATGATCCTGAGGCGACCGTTCGATCCTTTGACAGTTGTTTCCCGGCTGGTGGAGAGAGCAGCCAAGCGGCCACACACATGAGCTATGCCCAACCCGGCGCTGAGCGACCTAGTTGCTGCGCTGAAGAGAACGCAAATATTCGATTTGAAGTTACCCGCGCGTAAGCCCTTTACTCCCTCTAGGAGCGAAAGGGGCTGGCGAACTTCCCGGCCTTCAAAGTCTTTTTGAATACTCTGCACAATCACGAACGAATGTGCAGCACAGGAAAAAAATGCCTGATTCTAATCTTCTGGGCAGCGCATCGCTGCGCCAGCAAATGGAAGTTTGGTTCTCCAACGTGAAGAACCGCAGCCGCGAGGCTAACACACGCGCTGAAGCAGCAAAAAGACTATACCCGCGCTCCTCCCGAGCGCGTCAGGAGAGCCTTTGCCCTCTTGACAAAGACCTATGATGGAAGTCGGAAAACCAGAAATGTTCGGGCTAGTACCGACTTGGGAGGTTCGCGCGTTAATCAGGAGTTGAGGCGGCACTCCCAGACAGGCTGGCGCATAAATAAATAGCTATTAGTTTTGGTTGCCGCTGCCGTGCATTTGCTTGTCGATCTTGCAGTAGGTTGGCGGCTCGGCATTGTCCACGCGATGCATGACCGGCTTCAGAGTTTTGATATAGCTAAAAATGGCGGCGATGTCTTCGTCGGTCATATGACTAAAAGATGTCCACGGCATGATTTGGTTGATGGGGCGGGATTTTGCGTAGCCGGTGCGAAGGACCTGGGTAAACAACGCAAGATCGTAGTAGGGAATCCCGGAAGGGTCGGGAGTAATGTTGCTGCTGGCCACGCGACCCCATGGGCCCTCCATAATGAAGCCACCAGCGAAGTCCATTCCGGGGAGTGGCTGGCCATGAGCATCCTGCGGGGTGTGGCAATCCGTGCAACCGATAATGGTTACAAGATATTTCCCGCGCTTTTCAGGCGTGGAAACGTCGGGCGCCAGGACGGGCTCGGTCAGCGGCTGCGGCACCGTCCGAATCAGATAGTTTACCGGAAAGATTATTTGGGTCTGGTCCTGCTTCTGGTGCACTGGCGGCAACGAACGCAAGTAAACGACGATAGAGGCGAGATCTTCGTCCGACATGGCGCGGAAGTCCAGGTAGGGCATTATCGGAAACAGCGCTCGGCCGTCATGGCTGATGCCCTCGCGAATGGCGCGCGCCAATTGGTCGTCGGTCCAATTACCGGCGCCGGTTTCCGGTTCCGGCGAGATGTTGGGCGCAATGATCCGACCGGGCAGGCCCTTAAAAAAGGACATGTCTTGACCGGCGGCGACCATGTTCGTCGGGATGGGTGCGTCGTGGGCGGCCCATTGATGAGGCGAGTGGCATTCCATACAGGCGGTGACGTGGACAAGGTATTCGCCGCGGGCTAGGCGCTGCGGGGAGCTCTGGAATTTGACGTCAGTTAGTGGTCGGGTTCGCGGTCCGACGAACGGTCTCCAACCGATGGTGAAGGTGATGCCGACAGCCAAGAGCAGAATCAAAATCAGAAGTGTCCAGCCCAGGATTTTGCCTATTTTGTTCATGTCAGTTTGGACGCTCCTCGATTTTGTGCGCGTGAATAATACCTGGCACAAAACTGAATGTTAAGAGGGCTTTTTGTCCTGCACTGTCTAATGTGGGTCTAGGGGATCGTAGTGGAACCCAAGTGGACGGTAACCCCGTTTACCAGGACCCTGCGACCCGCGATGACCATCGTTGTGTCCTCAGTAGTAGAATATTGCCCTCTTATCGCGGCGGACCAAGACTTCAGCACCCGTTGTTGCGTCCCACACTGTCATTTCCCGCTCGATCCAATTGTCAAATGCATCGCGCGTGTAACGGAACCCAATGTGCTCCCCTAGTTGTCCCTCGGACGAGTAGCGCAAAACCTCGGCGGGCTCGATTATTTCCCCTACGTCCAGCCGTGTAGTACTCAGTTCTATCCAGTTTTCCATCCTCACGGGAGCTGTAACCGACGCTTACATCTTGGTCCTGGCTACTTGGGATGTTGAACCCAATGCCGAATCCCGAGTGGGGTTTCATCCACCAGGACGTTAAACCAGCACTGTTGAAAGTTGCATGAAGAAGGAGGTTGTCGTCACGATCGTACGTCAGCCACTCAAGCAATGTGCCGCCTTCGTCGTAGCGACTCAGCTCTCGAGAAAAGAATCCGTGGCCTTGGCTAATTGTTACTTCGAGCATATTCCCATGACCGTCGAAACGCCGGGTACATTCATAATCCACATCGCCAGCAGCGTTCCTACGCTCGCTGAAGATCTCGTTGCCACTCTCATCATAACGACTAAGCCCAGTTGCGATCAGTGTTCCTTTTGACCAGAACTGTGTTTCGAGTGGTCCATGAAGACCATTAATGGAAGTTGTGCGGGAAATCTCAGTGCCGTTGTCGTCGAAGGATATCGTTTCTATCGGCCACCCGTTGCTGTCATATGTTGTCCGGGTGGTACCGTAGACCCCATTGGGTCCCCAACCATTATCGCGCTCCGTTATGTCGCCCCGACGGTCAAAGGTGCAAATAGTGCAGATGTCAGAAGGATCGTACCGCTGTCCTTGTTCGCGAGGATCGTTCGCGACTATATCCCGCCGAGTCTCGATGCTGCGCACAGGCCCATTCAGCCCAAAATTTTGCAAGTCAGAGTACTTACGCTGCGCAGAAGCCGAGGAGGTTGCTAGCAGCAACGTGGCAAGGAGGCTCTTTCGGCAGAGACAGTTCACGATTCGTTTGACACCAAACAGGGCTGAAGGGTTTTATCCCCCGTTCCCGTGTTTCACTTTTCCCTCATATGGCTCAAGTCCCGATTAGCCCCAACTGCGTCTTCGACGCGTCGCTAGTGCCAGAAACTTGTGTAGAGTTCCCCACTTTGCCAGTGTGATTCGGGATTCGCTTCGGCAAGCTAAGGCCGATAAACGACA
>Ga0187778_10003422_pt1 | contig 10668 bp, 10 predicted proteins | sample 1015_Q2_SP5_20_M_FD_132418 | JGI IMG/M metagenome (GOLD analysis project Ga0187778, IMG submission 132418) | Tropical peat soil microbial communities from peatlands in Department of Meta, Colombia - 1015_Q2_SP5_20_MG | ecosystem: Environmental > Terrestrial > Soil > Wetlands > Peat | place...
AGCGTTGGACCGGGACGATCGCTTTCTTTTACATGATCTGGCACACGTGGACGATCCGCTTTACCGGTGTGCACCTGCTAAGCCATCCCGCGGCGGCGTTTGGCAAAGTGCAGGCCGAGTTTCAGAGCCCGTGGGCGGTCGCTTTTTATGCAGTGGGCATTCTTTGCGCATCGTGGCACTTCGCGTATGGGCTGTGGCTGTTCGCGGCCAAATGGGGCATCACCACCGGCGACGGCGCCCGGCGCAGGTTCGGCTACGTCTTCGTTGTGATTGTCCTGTTATTTGTCGTAGCCGGGGCGGCTACCATTTATTCATTCCTGAACACGCCGCTGCAGCCGCTGGAACCGGCGGGCATCGAATCATTCGTCATGCGTTGAAGGTATGCACTCATAACCTTGCACAGGTCCGGCAGACTGGAACTATAGGCAGATGGCATCAAATCCGAAAATCATCGTAATCGGCGGTGGGTTGGCGGGTCTCGCGGCGGTCATCAAGATCGCAGAAATGGGCGGGGAGGTCGACCTGTTCTCCATCGTGCCCGTGAAGCGCTCGCACTCGGTCTGCGCGCAGGGTGGAATCAACGCAGCCAAGAACCTGAAGGGCGAAGGCGACTCCACCTGGAAACATTTCGACGACACCATTTACGGGGGCGACTTTCTGGCCAACCAGCCACCCGTCAAAGCCATGTGTGAAGCCGCACCCGCGATCATCGATCTGCTGGACCGCATGGGTGTGCCCTTCAACCGAACGCCGGAGGGCCTGCTCGATTTCCGCCGTTTTGGCGGCACACTCTACAACCGCACTGCGTTCGCGGGGGCGACCACCGGGCAGCAACTGCTTTATGCGCTGGACGAGCAGGTGCGGCGCTTTGAATCCGAAGGCAAGGTCAAGAAGTACGAGCACTGGGAGTTTCTCTCGGCCGTGCTCGATGGCAATCGGATTTGCCGCGGCATTTGCGCCTTGGACCTGCGGTCGATGGAAGTGAGGACGTTCCCAGCGGATGCAATCATCATCTGCACCGGCGGAATCGGCGCCATCTTCGGCAAGTCGACGAATTCGGTGGTATGCACGGGTTCGGCCCAATCCGCGCTTTACCAGCAAGGGTGTTACTACGCCAACGGCGAATTCATTCAGGTGCATCCCACGTCGATTCCAGGCGAAGACAAGCTGCGGTTGATGTCGGAATCGGCGCGCGGTGAAGGCGGACGGGTGTGGGTGCCCAAGACACAGGGCGACAAACGCGACCCGAAGTCCATTCCCGAGAGTGAGCGCTGGTACTTCCTGGAAGAATGGTATCCCAAGTATGGGAACCTGGTGCCGCGCGACGTGGCTACACGCGCCATCTTCAAAGTCGTTTACGAATATCATCTGGGAATCGATGGCAAGCCGATGGTGTATCTCGACCTGACCCACATCGACCGCAAGATTCTCGACCGCAAGCTGGAAGGCATTCTGGAAATCTACGAAAAGTTTGTGGGCGACGATCCCCGCGATACACCCATGAAGATCTTCCCCGGTATGCATTACACCATGGGCGGGCTCTGGATCGATTTCAACCAGGCCACGAACATCCCCGGCATCTACGCCGCAGGAGAGTGCGAATATCAATATCACGGGGCCAACCGGCTGGGAGCGAACTCTCTGGTGTCGTGCATCTTCGGTGGCTTCGTTGCGGGACCGGCGGCGGTGCAATACGCGCGCAATCTTACCGCCGCGGCCGGCAACGGGCACTTCGACGCGCAGCGCAAGCAGGAAGAAGAAAGCAATGCCCTGCTGATGAAGGCCGATGGCACGGAGAATCCGTTCAAGCTGTGGCGGGAGTTGGGCGAGTTGATGACCAAAGACTGCACCGTAATCCGCTACAACAAGAATCTGCAGCAGACCGATGTCCGGCTCTGCGAGATGCTGGAGCGGTTCTGGCGAATTAATCTCAGCGATCGTTCGCAGTGGGCCAATACCAGCGTCGTGTTTGCCCGTCAGCTTTACAACATGCTGCAGTTGGCACGCGTGATCGCGCAGGGAGCGGCCATGCGGGATGAATCCCGCGGGGCGCATTACAAGCCGGACTTCCCGGATCGTGATGATAAGAACTGGCTGAAGACGACAAAGGCATATTTCGCGCCCGACGCCGATGAACCGAAGTTTGAGTTTGAGCCGGTGGATATCTCGCTGATTCCGCCGCGGGCGAGGAAATACTGATGTGGACAGCTGCCTGCGCAGAGCCTTGAAGCGCAGAGCACGCAGAGATCGCAGAAAAATTCACCAGATCCTTCGCTTCGCTCAGGATGACAAGGATTTTGAACTAGGAGCTAAAGGCTAAGAGCTAATGGCTGACAAGAACGTTATCATCAAGATCAAGCGCCAAGCCAATCCCGCTGGCCAATCTTACTGGGAAGAGTTCGCCGTGCCCTACCGGCCGAACATGAACGTCATCTCCGCGCTCATGGACATCGCCGCCGACCCGGTCACACGCGATGGCAAGCAGACTACGCCCATCACCTACGACTCGAATTGCCTGGAAGAAGTCTGCGGCTCGTGCGCCATGCTGATCAACGGTCGCGCCCGCATGGCGTGTTCGGCGCTGATCGATCAACTGGAGCAGCCCATCCGTCTCGAACCGTTCTCAAAGTTTCCCGTGGTGAGGGATCTGGCGACCGACCGTAGTGTGATCTTCGAAAACTTGAAGGCGGTGAAAGCCTGGGTCCCGATCGACGGAACTTACGACCTGGGCTCTGGGCCTCGCATGACGGCCGAGGAGCAGGAGGCCGCGTATCCGCTCTCGCGCTGCATTTCCTGCTGCTGCTGTATGGAGGTTTGTCCGCAGTTCAACGAAGATACCGGCTTCGTGGGTGCGGCCACCATCTCACAGGTTCGGTTGTTCAACACCCATCCCACTGGAGCTGCTCTGAAGCGCGAGCGCCTGGCTGCGCTAATGGGCGACGGCGGCATTCAGGAATGCGGTTACGCGCAGAATTGCGTCGAGGTGTGTCCCAAGGATATTCCGCTCACCCGCTCCATCTCCGAGGTCGGCGGCGCGGTCATGAAACAGGCGATCGGCGACCTTTTCAGAAAGTAAGTACTGACACTGGTATCCGCGATAGAGGCGAAGACGACTTTTTTTGCCATGGATGCCAGTTTTTGGGCTTTCTGTTGAGCTCCCCTTCCGAGGTCATCCGTTGTGTGACAGGGACTTAGCCTGAGTCCCCAACGGCATAGTAGCTGCTCATATAGCAGGGTGCTGGCAAAGCCAGTAAGTAACGGTGACTTACTAAAGTACTCTTTGGTAACCTTGCGGCTGGATTTTGGCGCGCGATGGGCGGTTCGTGAATTACAATAACCGCCTGTTCCAACGCCACAGCTGGTGAAGGGTTTGGTCCACTTCGTGAAGGTGAGAATACATCGCGCCACGATGGTTCTATTGTTGGCCGCTAGCGTTTGCCGTCCGGCTTTCGCGCTGCACCAATACGTGCCGGCGCGCCAACCGCATCGTGTAACTCGGCGCTCCCGTTTCCGTCGCCTGTTCTGGAATCCGGTGTTCCGTCCTTCGCGAGATTCCCTGCTCCGTCAAAATGCAGAAATTGACCGTTTGGAGCTGCCGCGCATTCAGAATGAGGCTGAACTGCAGCAACTGATTGCCAGTGGCGATTTGGTGCCGATTGTGGCCAACGACACCTTGCGCTTCGATCCGCGGCTCGATCCGAATCGACGATATTGTCGTCCGTGGACCCGTGATTTCCTGGATGATTTGAGCAGTGCATACTATGAGCAATTCCGCAGCCAGATCCAGGTAAATTCAGCGGTGCGAACCGTGCAGGTGCAGAAGAAACTGCGCCGGCACAACCGGAATGCAGCCCCAGAAAAGGGCGACACGGCGTCGTCCCACCTGGCGGGGATCACCGTGGACATCCAGCGCCGCGGCATGACCCGCGCGCAAATCCGGTGGATGGAAGAGTACCTGATGCCCTTGCGAGATCAGGGACTGGTGGAACCCGAAGAGGAACGTCGTCAGTGGGTGTTTCACGTGGCCGTCTCCGGCCGCTACGACGATTGGCGCGAGTCGCGGATGCTGGCAGGAATGCAGCAAGATGAAATCCAGAACAGCCAAGCTGGAATCCAGAACAGCGAAGAGCCAATCACTCCGCCCGATCCGCTGTTGATCACCAACCAGCGCTAGTCGCTTCGCCCAGCTGTAGTTTGTCAAGTAACTCCAAGTGGCACCCAGCGTCCAGAACGTATAAAATCCCTCCCTTACATTCCATGAAACAATCCAGGCGCTTCCCAGCTATCCCTCGCTTCTTGCTTGTCGTTTTTCTGCTCGCAGCGTCCAGCATCGCGTTCTCTCAGGCGGTCGATTCCGGCCCAGCGACCATCAGCGCTCGCGCGCGGGCCATCCATGATTCGGCTATCGTCGTGGATACCCACGCCGACACTCCGCAGCGTTTTGTAGATGAGGGCTTTGACCTCGGCAATACCGACCCCAAGGACTCCGGCCACATCAGCTTGGATAAAGCGCGTGCGGGAAATCTGGGTGCTGAGTTCTTTTCCATCTGGGTAGACCCGGAGACCAGCCAGGGACATTTTGCCAAGCGCACGCTCGATCTCATTGATTCGGTCTACGAACAGGCCGATCGCCATCCTGACCGGATGATGATGGCTTACTCGGTCGCGGACATAGAGCGGGCTCATAAAGAAAAGAAACTGGCAGCCTTGATGGGCATTGAAGGCGGTCACTCGATCGAGAATGACATTCGCCTGCTGCGCGATTTTTACCGGCTGGGCGTGCGTTACATGACGCTGTCCTGGTCGAATACCAACGACTGGGCGGACTCTTCGGGTGACATCGACAACCCGAAGATTCAGCATCACAACGGGCTCACGGACTTTGGCAAGCACGTGGTGCTGGAGATGAATCGCCTGGGAATGATCGTGGATATTTCTCACGTTGCCGACAAGACATTCTGGGATGCGATCGCAGTAACGAAGGCGCCGGTGATCGCGTCGCACTCTTCGGCTCGCGCTTTGGTCAGCGCCCCGCGCAACATGACTGACGACATGCTGCGGGCGGTGGCGAAGAACGGCGGAGTCGTAGATGTGAACTTCTGCTCGTGCTTTCTCGATCAACGTTACTGGGATGCCGAAGCAGCCCAGCGTAAGGATAAGGATGCCGCCATTCACGACTTTGTGGAAAAGCGCACGGCCGAGGGCAAGCCGCCATCGTTCATTGAGTTGGACCAGATTGAGAAAGAGTGGCAGGCCAAGCTGCCCCGCCCGCCGTTCGCGGCCTTGATTGACCATGTTGATCACATCGCAAAGGTCGCCGGTGTAGACCACGTTGGCCTGGGCTCCGACTTCGATGGGGTTGCGGGAGCCACGCCGCAGGGGATAAACTCCGCCGCGGATCTGCCGAAAATCACGCAAGCCTTGCTGGATCGGGGTTACAGCGAGGAAGACATTCACAAGATTCTGGGTGGGAATGTGCTGCGCGTATTCCGGGAAGTCGAACGCGTGAGCCAAGCCATGCAGACGGAACAGGATTCTGCCTCCGTAGGCAAGTGAAATTAGGATGTCGTACAATTTTAAGGTCCAGCTTTCACTCATTGACAGTTGTCATTCCGATGGCTTTAGCCTGGACGAATCTGCTTCGATGAAGGAGCCAATCATGCGCAAACTCGCCATACTTTGGGTTGTTGTGCTCTCCACTCTCCTGCTGGTGCAGGCCACCGTGGCCGGCGCCGAGACCACTGCCATCATCGATACCACTGCCGGCAAGCTTACCTGCACGCTGTTTCCCGACAAGGCCCCGATCGGCGTAGCCAACTTCATTGGGCTCGCTACCGGTACCAAGGACTGGACCAGCCCCGTCACACACGCGAAAAAGCACGGAGTCCCGTTGTACGACGGAACGATTTTCCATCGCGTGATTCCCAACTTCATGATTCAGGGCGGCGATCCCAAGGGGGATGGCACCGGCGATCCGGGTTATGCCTTCAAGAACGAAACATCGCCCGACTTGAAGTTCGATCGTCCCGGGCGGCTGGCATACGCGAATGCCGGGCCAAACACCAACGGCTCGCAGTTTTTCATCACCGAAGTTCCTTATCCAAGCCTCAACGGCGGCTACACCCTCTTTGGCCAGTGCGATGACGCCAGCGTAGCGCTGGTCAAACAGATCGCCCGCATGGGGCGCGATTCGAATGATCGTCCCTATCGGCCGGTGAAGATCAATCACATCACAATCGATCGTGGTGGAGCCGCGACCCAGCCGGCAACGTCGGCGCCCGCGGCGAAACCTGCATCCAATTGAGCTCAGCGAGCGCACTGCTCCGATTCATGAAAGGACTCTTATGACCCGTCGGCCGGGCACTTATGCTGTCTTCACCACTTCAGAAGGAACCATCGTCTGCCGCCTATTTGAGAAGGATGCTCCTAAAACCGTCGCCAATTTTGTCGAACTGGCCGAAGGCAAGCGGGAGTGGACTCATCCGGTCGGTCGCAAAAAAAGTAAAGATCGACTGTACGACGGAACGATTTTCCACCGCGTAATTCCTGATTTCATGATTCAGGGCGGCGATCCGGCCGGCACCGGCATGGGTGGGCCGGGGTACCAGTTCGAGGATGAGACCAAGGGCTCGCCTCACAAGTTCGATAAGCCGGGCAAACTGGCCATGGCAAATGCCGGTCCGAACACCAACGGATCGCAGTTCTTCATTACTCTCGCCCCCACGGCATGGCTGTCCGGCAAACACACGATCTTCGGCGAAGTGATCGAGGGCCAGGACGTGGCCGAGAAGATTGTGAGTGTTCCGCGCAATCGACAGGACAAGCCGAATAAAGATGTGGTGCTGAAGTCAGTGGTGATTGAGAGAGTGTAAGAATCGGGAAGACCGAAAAGAGGCAGGGCGGCGTATTCGGACGACCCCCATCGTGACCTTCTAGGCTCGAACGCGCTTCGAGCCTAGACTCCGATCACTGCCACCAACTCTTTGACCGCAGCGGCGCTCTTGTTTAACTGGGTTTGTTCGTCGCTGGTGAGTTTGATTTCGATAATCTGCTCGATGCCTTTGGCGCCCAACTTTACCGGCACACCCACGAACAGGCCATGAATTCCGTATTCGCCCTGCAGATAGGCGGCACAGGGCAGGATTTTCTTTTTGTCTTTCAGAATGGCTTCCACCATTTCAGCAACCGCCGCCGATGGCGCGTAGAAGGCGCTGCCGGTCTTGAGGTACTTCACGATTTCGGCACCGCCGTCCCGGGTGCGCTGCACCAAACGCTCGAGCGTTGTCTTGTCCATCAACTCGGTAATCGGAATTCCCGCTACTGTCGAATAGCGGGGTAAAGGAACCATGGTGTCGCCGTGCCCACCGAGCACAAAAGCGGTTACATTCTCCACGCTGACTTTCAATTCCTCCGCTATGAACGCGCGAAAGCGGGCGGAGTCCAGAACACCGGCCATGCCGATCACACGTTCGCGTGGGAAGCCAGACATTTTGTAACCTGCCTGCGCCATCGCATCCAGCGGGTTCGAGACGATGATCAGGATGCAGTTGGGTGAGTGTTGCACCACTTTGCCGACCACGTCTTTCATGATCTTGTGGTTGGTATTGAGCAGGTCGTCGCGGCTCATGCCCGGTTTACGCGGAATGCCTGCAGTGATCACCACAATGTCGGAATGAGCAGTGTCCGCATAATCCTGTGTGCCGAGCACGTGCGAATCACGCTTCTCGATGGGCATGGCCTCCAGCAAATCGAGACCCTTACCCTGAGGAACGCCTTCGATAATATCGATCAGCACGACATCCGCCAATTCCTTGGAGGCAATCCAGTGTGCGGCGGTGGCGCCCACGTTTCCGGAACCTACAATCGTCACTTTATTCCGCATGAATAGTCCTTTCGCCAAATGAACAAATCTTTAACCGCAGAGTTCACGAAGGGAACACGAACCGTGTTCAGTCCGCTGCAGTCATTGCCGCTGCGTTCATGTTCTGGATGATGCAGTCGGCAAACTCGCTGGTCTTCACCTTGGTTGCGCCCGGCATCAGGCGCTCAAAATCATAGGTAACTTTTTTCTGCTCGATGGCGCGCTCCATTCCTCGCTCAATCAAATTGCCGGCTTCATTCCAGCCGAGGAAGCGAAACATCATTACCCCGGAGAGGATCACCGATCCGGGATTGATTACATCTTTGTCTGCGTATTTGGGCGCGGTGCCGTGCGTGGCTTCAAAAATGGCGTAGCCATCGCCAACGTTGGCCCCGGGGGCGATTCCCAGCCCGCCCACCTGGGCTGCGCAGGCATCCGAGATGTAGTCGCCATTCAGGTTGGGCGTGGCCAAAACGGAGTATTCGTCCGCCCGCGTCACCACCTGCTGGAAGATGGAGTCCGCAATGCGGTCGTTGATCATCAACTTCTTCTTCCAGGCGCCATGGCCGTGGCTGGCGTAGATTGCCTCCAAGACTTCTTCTACTTCTTTGTAAACCGATTTCCGGAAGTCTTCGGAGGCGAATTCCAGTCCCGGTTCCACGAGGTTGGCGTTCTGCTCAACCGTGAGGTTGGGAATTCGGTCCTTGTTGTCGACAATCCAGCTCTCGCGTTCTGTGATGACCTGGCCACGAAATTCCTCGGTAGCCAACTCGTAGCCCCACTTGCGGAAAGCACCTTCGGTAAACTTCTGAATGTTTCCCTTGTGCACCAGGGTGACGCTCTTTCTTCCACTCTGCAGTGCGAACTGGATTGCCATCCTGACCAGGCGCTTGGTGCCGCTCACCGAGATCGGCTTGATTCCGATGCCGGAGTCCAGCCGAACCTGCTTTTTTCCGTCCTTGAGCATGTCGTGGTTGAGAAACTGGATGAGTTTGGCGGCTTCCGGCGTGCCCTGTTCCCACTCGATTCCAGCGTAAACGTCTTCGGTATTTTCGCGGTAGATCACCACATCCATACGCTCGGGATTTTTCACCGGGGACGGCGTGCCCCTGTAGTACTTGACCGGGCGAATGCAAGCGTAGAGATCCAGAATCTGCCGCAAGGCCACGTTCAAAGAACGGATGCCGCCGCCCACCGGCGTAGTCAGTGGGCCCTTGATGGCGACGCGGAATTCACGGATGGCGCTCACGGTGTCGTCCGGCAACCAGTTCTTGAACCGGGAGAATGCTTTCTCTCCGGCAAAAACTTCGTACCACGCGACCCGGCGCTTGCCCTGATATGCTTTCTGCACGGCCGCGTCGAAGACGCGAACCGAAGCCTTCCAGATATCCCGGCCCGTTCCATCGCCCTCAATGAAGGGGATGATCGGGTTGTCGGGAACTTTGTACTTGCCGTTGCTGTAACCCACGACGGCACCCTCGCTGGGCACCCCAACACCGTTGTATGAAGCCGCCATTACACTTCCTCCAAACTCAAAGGGAAAAACAATCATTATAAAGGCTGGGAGGAGTGGGAAGAAATCGGCTGCCCCACATTTCGCTTAGGAAACCGAGGGTCCGAGGTCAATCCGCACCTCCGGGACTCGGCAACGACGGAGTTCGCAGCTAGAATGCAAAAATGCGTTCGGAGTTCTGGAACTCACGAACTCGGGCATTTTTTTCGACAGCCACACTTGGCTGTGCTGTGCTTTTTGCGTCCCCAGCCGTCGGGCAGCGATCTTCGGCGCCAGACTCCACGCCGCCCGTATCAAGCGCGAGAAATCCCGAAGCAATCGAGCCAGCGGCGCCAGCGAGTCCTCCGACGCACGCTTTCTGGGATCACGAAAACATTCTGTTGTTCTCCGGAATTGCGATTGTGCGAGGAATGGACTACGCGTCCACGAGGAACTTTCAGGCGCGTGGCCGCCAGGAGATCCTGCTGCCGGACGCGGTCGTCGACAATTCAGCAGGCTTTGCCAGCCTGGAGGCAGCTGGAGCCATGACCTCGGTCGGAATCTCGTATATCTTCCATCGCACTGGCCATCACAAGCTGGAACGGTGGGTATCGATTGGCCATATCGGGGTAGGCGCTTTCGGAGACATTCGCAACTATTGCCTCGAAACCCGACGTCGACATTAGCCGTCTGGTCATAAACCCCAAACTACCACCGGCGCGTGCCAAAGTACTTTCTCACTCCAATCGTGTTGTATCTGCCCCAGGGGCCGTTGTTGCCCAGGTCTGCCGTCCCAAGATTTTTGTCCCGGGCGCCGAGCCGGTCAAACAGGAAATGTTGGGTCACGCGAAATTCGAATCCTTTGGCGATGTAAACTCCCAACCCCCACGAGTGCTCGATGCCGATCGCATCGGGAGACCAGGTGTAGAGCGTCTTGGGTACGGTCTTGCCAAACAGGAACGACGGCTCTCCGAAGAGCATGAATCTGCGTAGCTGACCTTGGCCGAAGGGACGCACCTCGAGGAGCCCTGAGAGCATGTAGCGCGCAAACTCGCTGCACGGAGCATTTACGCCGCCGTAGACGCCAGCATTGGCGGCGCACAAGTTGGGATCGATTTCGTTGTGCGGGGGAGCCAGATCAAATTGTGCGTAGCCCCAAAACATATCGTGGGGGAGAAACATGCGGTCGGCATCTTGCATCACGGGATCTTGTGCCCAGGACGCCCCAGCAAACGCGAAACATACGATTGCCCAAAGCAGCAACTGCTTCATTTCGCCTCCGATTTACGATTCAGGAAATTTAAGAAATGGGGAG
>Ga0187778_10003424_pt1 | contig 10663 bp, 10 predicted proteins | sample 1015_Q2_SP5_20_M_FD_132418 | JGI IMG/M metagenome (GOLD analysis project Ga0187778, IMG submission 132418) | Tropical peat soil microbial communities from peatlands in Department of Meta, Colombia - 1015_Q2_SP5_20_MG | ecosystem: Environmental > Terrestrial > Soil > Wetlands > Peat | place...
GGCGAACCCGGCAAGCGACCCCGGGGGGACATCATCGGTGATGACCGCGCCCGCCGCAATCCAAGCATCGTCGCCAATGTCGACAGGAGCATCGAACGTATTGTCGACGCCGGTTCTGACGTTACGCCCGATCCGGGTCGTGGCCTTCGGTTTCCCGGGCTCGTGCTTGAAGTTGGCCGTGATGTTACCGGCGGCGATGTTCGAATCTTCGCCGATCTCGGCGTCGCCGATGTAGGAGAGGTGCGGCACCTTCGTCCGGGCGCCGATGCGGGCATTCTTCACCTCGACGAACGTGCCGATCTTCGCGTTCTCGCCGAGGTCGGTGCCCGGCCGGAGGTAGGCGAACGGGCCGATCTGGACGCCGGTCGAGATCCGGATCGGGCCGCGCAGGACGCTGAACGGATGGATCGTCACGTCCGGCTCGATCTCCACCTCGGCGTCGATCCACGTCGTCGCGGGATCGACGATGGTCACACCGGCGAGCATGTGCGTCTCGTTGATCCGGTCGCGCAGAACGCCGGCGACCGTCGCGAGCTCGACGCGCGTGTTGATCCCCTCGACCTCGGACGGGTCGGAAGCCACGTGCACCGCGACGGGATCCCCGTCGCCGACGAGAAGCCCGAGGGTGTCGGTGACATAGAGCTCTCCCTGCGCGTTGTGCGGCTCGAGCCGCTCGAGCACGGACCAGAGCTTCTCGGCGCGGAAGACGTAGATGCCCGAGTTCACCTCGCGGCGCGCGAGCTCCTCGGGGCTCGCGTCGGCCGCCTCGACGATGCGGGCGAGTCGGCCGGCGGCATCCCGGACGATCCGCCCGTATCGGCGCACGTCCCGTGGCTCGAAGGAGAGCACGGTGCCGGCCGCCCCCTCGCGCCGGTGCGTCTCGACGAGCGCGCGGATCGACTCCGCGGTCAGGGCGGGCACGTCGCCGTTGAGCACGAGGACGTCGCCGCCCGCCCCCGCGAGCGCGTCGCGTGCGCAGCGCACCGCGTCACCCGTGCCGAGCGGCTCCCGCTGCACCGCCACCTCGACGCCGTCGAAGGAGTCGGCGCTGTCCGGAGATGCGACGACGACGACGCGCTCGACACCGGCCGCCCGGGCGGCGTGGACGACCCAGTCGGCCATCCGCCGGCCGAGCAGGGCGTGCAGGTGCTTCGGCGTCGCGCTCTTCATGCGCGTGCCGAGACCGCCGGCCATCACGACTGCTGCGAGATCGTTCGCCATGTCAGGGGCTGAGAATGGCTGGGGCGCCAGGATTCGAACCTGGGATCACGGGACCAAAACCCGTTGCCTTACCACTTGGCCACGCCCCATCGTGGGGGAGTCAGTGTAGTGGCTCCTCAGCGACTGCTGCCGAACGTCTGGGGCGCGAGCACCAAGCGATGCAAGGACGCAGGGAGCGTTCGTAGCTTCAGCTACGGGCGCGACCGAGGACGCGGCAGCGCGCCGCGTGATCGCGTTCCAGAGGCTCGGAGGGCAGTTGCGGAGGGGCCACCTAACGACGCTCGATGAACAGGTAGGCGAGGCCGCCGATCGCGAGCACCACCACGGCGAGGATGATCGCCAGCTTCAGGACCCAGGCGAGGATGACGAGGATCACGGCGAGGAGCTGCGAGGCTGCGAAGATCCAGAGCACCTGGCGCACCGTGCGGGACCGGCTCTCGCGACCGCCGAGCCAGGCGATCGACCCGACGACGGCGAGCACGATCACCGTCCATCTGGTGATGTCGTGCGAGAAGAGGACGACGACGCCCTCGGCGGCCGCGATCCAGGCCGCCAGCCGGATCCGGCGGTGCTGTAGCCACCCTCCCGGCCCGCGCTCCATTGCATGCGACGAGTCGCCGAGCACGACTCAACGGTACCACGCAGGTGCGGTCAGCCAGGTGCGCCCGGCCCGCTTCAGCGCGCGCTGCGCGGACTCCGCGGCGTGCTCGTGGTGGAAGAGCCCGTAGACCGCCGGACCCGCCCCGGTGACGTCGGCCCGGAACGCGCCGTGCGCGAGCAGTTCGCCCGCGAGCGGCGACGACGCGAGGTCGTTCGGCGGCAGCGCGGCGAGGTCGCGCGGCCGGTGGACGCGTGCGAGCGCGGCGAGCAGCGCTGCGCGGCGCTCCTCCCAGCCGGCGTCGCCGCCGCGCCGATCGAAGGCGTCGTAGACGTCGCGCGTCGACGCCTTCCGCCCGCCGTGCGGGAGCACGAGCAGGACCCAGAAGTCCTGCGGCAGGTCGAGCGGCTGGAGGAAGGAGCCGTCGCCGGAGCCGAGCTGCGGGCCGTCGGCGAGGAAGAAGGGGACATCGGCACCGAGGCCTGCCGCGAGCTCGTGCAGCCCGCCGGGAGCGAGCGGCGCGGTGAGCGTCTCGTTCGCGAGGCGCAGCGCAGTGGCCGCGTCGGAGCTGCCGCCGCCGATCCCGGCGGCCACCGGCAGCCGCTTCTCGATCCGCACGTGCCAGTGCGGCTCCACGCCGGCCCGGGCGGCGAGCGCCTCGAGCGCGCCGCGGACGAGCGTGTCGTCCGCAAAGCCGTCGACGCGAAGGGCGGGCGCCGCCGCGAGGTCGATCCGGTCGGCGATGCCCAGCCGCTGGTACACGGTGAGCAGCTCGTGCTTGCCGTCGTCGCGCACAGGCCCGACGGCGAGGGCGAGGTTGAGCTTCGCGGGGGCGGACGCTCTCACGCGAGCGCCTCCGCGAGCGCGACGAACTCCGGGGGTGCCAGCGCCTCGGCGCGCGTCGAGGGCTCGCGCCCGATCGCGGCGAGCGCCGCGACGCCGCGCGTACGCGGCGCGAGACCGGCGAGCTCGAGCGAGTTCGGCAGCGTCTTCCGCCGATGCGCGAACGCGGCGCCGACGACGCGCTTCACCTGCGCGAAGTCGTCCGGAAGGCCGACACGGCGGAAGGCGACGAGCGCCGAGTCGACATTCGGCCTCGGCCGGAAGACGGTGCGCGAGACCGGATGGAAGCCGGTGCGCTCGCAGACGAGCTGCACGAGCACCGAGACGGCGCCGTACGCCTTCGTCCGAGGCAGGGCGAACAGGCGGTCGGCGACCTCGCGCTGCACCATCACGCACCAGAGTCGGACGCGCGGCAGTCCGTCGAGGCTCTCGACGAGCAGCGGCGTCGCGATGTTGTAGGGCAGATTGGCGACGAGCTTCGTCGCACCGGGCGCAAGCGCGGCGAGGTCGAGGCGCAGCGCGTCGCCGAGGTGCAGCGTGACGTTCGGGCCTGTTTCCCGCAGCTCCGGCTCGAGCGATGGGTCGAGCTCGACCGCGTGCACGTGCGCGACGCGCTCGGCAAGGTAGCGCGTGAGCACGCCGCGGCCGGGCCCGATCTCGAGCACGACGTCGTCGGCGTCGAGCTCGGCGAGCCGTCCGATCACGCCCAGGATGTTCTCGTCGACGAGGAAGTGCTGGCCGAGCTCCTTCTTCGCAGGGACGTTCATGCTGCCGGCAGGCCGAAGCACTCCGCCGCGTTGCGCTCGATCCGGCGCTCGAGCTCGTGCGGATCCTCGCCGCGCGCCTGCGCAAGCGCGGCGAGCGTGTGCATGACGTACGCCGGCTCGTTGCGCCGGCCGCGCACCGGCTGGGGCGCCAGATAGGGCGAGTCGGTCTCGGCGAGGATGCGCTCGGCCGGCACGCGCGTCGCGGCCAGGCGAAGGTCGACCGCCTTCGGGTAGGTCGCGTTGCCGGCGAACGAGACGTACCAGCCGCGCTCGAGCGCCGTCTCGAGCAGGTGCGGCGAGGAGAAGCAGTGGAGGACGACGCGGCCCGAGAAGCCGGCGAGCACGGCGAGCGTGTCGGCGTCGGCGGCGCGCGTGTGGATCACCGCCGGCTTGCCCGTCTCCGCGGCGACCGCGAGCAGCCGCTCGAAGAGACGGGTTTGTGCGTCGTGCGGCGCGTAGTCGCGGTACCAGTCGAGGCCCGTCTCCCCCACACCGACCGCCTTCGGGTGCGCGAGCAGCTCGCGCACGGCGGCGACGTCGCCGTCCGTCGCCGTCCCGGCCTCGTGCGGGTGGATGCCGAGGACGGCGAACACGTCTTCATGGGTATCGGCCAGCTCGAGCGCCCGTCGGCATCGCGGGATGTCCGTGCCGATCGTGATGACGCGCATGACGCCGCTCTCGCGCGCCCGCGCGAGGGCGGCGTCGGTGTCGAGCGCGTCGAGATGGGCGTGGGTGTCGATCACGCAGCTGCGGTCGGCAGCTCGACGCGCGGGAAGAGCGGCGGCGCCGCCCCGATCCCGTCGACCTCGATCGCCGTGCCGATGCGGACGCGGTCCCAGGCGAGCGCGGCAGGCTGTCCCAGCGCCGCGAGGATCTTCGGCGCCGTCTCCGGCAGGAACGGAGACAGGGCGACGGCCACCGCCGTCAGCCCGTCGACGAGCGTGTAGAGCACCGCGTCGAGTCGCTCCGCCTGCGTCTCCTCCTTGGCGAGCTGCCACGGCGCCTCGGCGCCGACGTACTGGTTCAGCCTGCGCACCGCCTGCCAGACGGCCTCGAGCGCGCCCGTGACGTCGAAGGCGTCGAACCGCCGCGCGACGTCCTCGCGCAGCGCGTCGAAGTCGACCGGCGGCGCGGCGACCGGCATCTGCCGGATCGCGCCGCCCCGGTACCGGGCGACCATCGCCGTCGTGCGCGAGAGCAGGTTGCCGAGGTCGTTCGCGAGCTCCGTGTCGTAGCGCTCGCGCACGCCGTCCACCGAGGCGCTGCCGTCCTGGCCGAACGAGACCGCCCGTGCGATCCAGAAGCGGACGGGGTCGGCGCCGTAGACGTCGATCAGCTGCAGGGGCTCGACGATGTTCCCCAGCGACTTCGAGATCTTCTTGTCGTCCAGCAGCAGGTAGCCGTGCACGAACAGCTGCTCCGGCGGTTCGTAGCCGGCGGAGAGCAGCATCGCGGGCCAGTACACGCAGTGGAAGCGAAGGATGTCCTTCGCCAGCAGATGGTGGACGACCGGCCAGAACGCCTCGCGCAGGTCCTCCCCCTCGCGGGCATACGTGAGCGCGCTCAGATAGTTGACGAGCGCGTCGGCCCAGACGTACGCGACCTGGCTCTCGTCCCAGGGGAGCGGGATCCCCCACGGCTGGCCTGCACGCGAGATGCTGAAGTCCTGGAGCCCGCCCTCGATGAACGCACGAGCCTCGTTCGAGCGAAACGCCGGCCGGACGAAGTCGGGCCGGCCGGCGTAGAGCGCGAGCAGCCGCTCCCGGTACGCCGAGAGCCGGAAGAAGTAGTTCTTCTCCTCGATCCACTCGGGCGGCACGAGGTGGTCGGGGCAGAGCCCGTCCGGGGTCAGCTCGGCTTCGGTCTTGAAGGCCTCGCAGCCGACGCAGTAGAGGCCGGCGTACACGTCCTCGTAGATGTCGCCGTTGTCGTACATCCGCTGCAGGAACTCGCGGACGAACCGCTTGTGCCCGTCGTCGCTCGTGCGGATGAAGAAGTCGATGGACGCGTTCAGCCGTGCGGGCAGCTCCCGCCACTGGACGACGATGCGGTCGGCGTACTCCTGCGCATCCAGCCCCTGCTCCTGTGCCACCCGCCAGACCTTGGTCGCGTGCTCGTCGACACCGGTGAGGAAGAAGGTCTCCTCGCCGCGGAGCCGGCGATGGCGGACGATCATGTCGCCGATCGCCGTCGTGTAGGCATGGCCGATGTGCGGCGTCGAGTTGACGTAATAGATCGGCGTCGTGAGGTAGAAGCGCACCCGCCCATGATAGGGACGGGCGCGCTTTGCCCTCAGGCCGCACGACGCCGCTCGCGAGCACGTGCGTGTCGTGCGGGAAACGCGATCACGTCGGCGGTGGGCGTCGGCGCACACGCCGGTATGCGACGGCGCAGCGCGGCTGCGACCGCGGCCAGCACGGCGGCAAGAAGGGCTGCAAGCCCGGCCGCAAGGGGAACGTGCGGGCGCCGCGTGCCCGCGGATGCGAAGGGCGCGTCCCGATGGGGCGGACGGCGCATCACCGGAGTGGAACCGTGACGCGAGAGGCCGGCCGACACGGCGGCGGGCGCCGACAGGGGAGCGGTTCCCACACGCGTCCGGGCGCCGGACGGCTTCCCGTATGTCTGCGGTCGGTTGTGCCGCACGGGCGGCGACGACTCCGCCGGCGGGGCGGGAGGAGCCGCGCGGACGAGCGTCGGCGCCGGAGCCGCGGCTGGGGCGGACGGCGCGACCACGGCCACCCCCGAGGCGACGGGCTCGGGCTCGACCTGCGGCGAGGGTGCGGTGCCGACGGATGCGACGGCCGCCACGGGCGCGCCGATGGGAGCAGCCACGGAGGGCGCGTCCGCCGCCGAGGCCTCGACGGCCGGCGGCGTCGGCTCCGCCGCCGGTGCGGCCACGGGCGGAGCCGCGGCGACCGGTGCGGGCGCCGGAGCCGGCGGGGCCTGCGGCGCCGCCACGGGTGCGGCCGGCAGGAACCCGAGCGGGTCGAGGTAGCCCTGGGGATCGGCGGCCGTCCGGATGCCGAGGTGGACGTACGGGCCGGCGGCCTCCGGCGTCCCGCTCGGGCCGACCGTGCCGACAGCCGCCCCCTCGGCGACGGCGTCGCCCTTCGCGACCGAGATCGAGCCGAGATTGGTGAGCGTGACCGCGAGCCCGTCCGGGGTGTCGATCGTCACCGACTTGCCGCTCGAGGGAACCGTGCCCGCGAAGCCGACGACCCCGGAGGCGGGTGCGAGCACGGGCATGCCGGCTGCGTCCGCGCCGATGTCGATGCCGCGGTGCTGCCCGGCTTCGTACGGGTGCGTCCGGTCGAAGCTGAAGCCCTGGAGCACCGGCCCGCCCACGGGCCACGTCCACGCGCCCGCCGCGGGCGCCCAGAGCAGGGACAAGAGGAGCACCACCGGACCGAGCCGCCGCATGAGCCACCGCCTTCGTTGTCAGATTTGCAAACGGAGCCGGCCACGGTAGCACCGCCTCCTGCTGTTGTCAAATCTGCCTACAGCGAACCGCGATAGAGCCGGTTGCGCGCGATGCCGGTGAGCCGCGACACGATCTCCGCCGCTCGCTTGCGCGGCACACCGGCCGCGGCGAGCTCCGCCACCGCGGCGAGCGCCTCCCTCTCGCCGTCCACGGCGTGGGGCACCGCCGCCGCCGGCCCGACGACGAGCGTGATCTCCCCTTTCGGCGGCGCGGCGAACCGCGCCGCGAGCTCGGCGGCGGTGCCGCGCGCGACCTCCTCGAAGCGCTTCGTCAGCTCGCGGCAGACCGCGGCCGGCCGGGCCGGGTCCGCCGCCGCGAGCGAGCGCAGCGAAGTGGGCAGCCGCTGCGGCGACTCGAAGGCGACCGCGGGCCACGGCGACGTGCCCAGCTCCTGCCAGAGCGCGGCAAGCGCCTTCTCGCCGCGCGGCAGGAAGCCGAGGAACTGGTAGCGACCGCCGACGAGCCCCGACGCGACGAGCGCCGTCTCGACCGCGGACGGACCCGGCAGGACGGTGACGGGCACGCCCGCGTCGAGCGCGGCGCGCACGATGCGCGCACCCGGATCGGAGACGCCGGGCAGGCCTGCGTCGGAGACGAGCGCGACCCGCTCGCCCGCCTCGAGCCGCGGCAGCAGCTCGGCCGTACGCGCCGCCTCGTTGTGCTCGTGGTAGGAGAGCAGCCGCGCCCTGATCCCGTGCCGCTCGAGCAGCCCGCGAGTGTGGCGCGTGTCCTCGCACAGGACGACGTCTGCGTCGCGCAGCTCGGCGAGCACGCGCAGCGTCACGTCCTCGAGGTTGCCGATCGGCGTGGCGCAGACCGTGAGAGGCACCGCTGCTACGCCGCGTCGAGCGCCTCGTACCCGACGAAGGCGGCGCCGATCAGGCCGGCGGCCGTCCCGAGCTCCGCCGGGACGATCTTCGCCTCGTCCCGCGCGGGCACCAGCGTGTCGCGGCGCAGCACCCGCTCGGCCGACGGGATCAGGTGGTCCCACGCAGCGACGCCGAACCCGCCGCCGATCACGAACAGCTCCGCATTGAAGACGTTCGCGAACGAGGCGAGGCCGCAGCCGAGCAGATGGCCGATCCGCTGCAGGATCTCCCGTGCGTGCGCGTCGCCCTCGTTCGCGAGCCGGACGAGGCTGCGTGCGTCCGCCTCGGGGCCGAACGCCTCCCGTGCCGCCTCCGTCGCGGCCCGGCCGGAGACGAGCGCCTCGAGATGGCCGCGGCCGGTGCAGGTCCCCTGGCAGGGCGGCCCCTCGGCGACCAGGACCGTGTGCCCGAGCTCCATGCCCGCGCCGCCGCCGCCGCGGAACGGCGCGCCGTCCGCGATCACGCCGCCGCCGACGCCGGTGCCGAGCGTGATCATCACGACGTCGTGCGCACCCCGTGCGGCGCCGGCACGCCATTCGGCGATCGCTGCCGCGTTCGCGTCGTTGTCCAGCCCGATCGGCACGCCGAAGCGCTCCTGCATGAGGTCGCGGAAGTCGACATCGGCGAGCGGGATGTTCGTCGCGACGAACACACGGCCCCGTTTCTGGTCGATCGGCGCCGGAATGCCGAAGCCGATCGCGGCGACGCCGCCGTCGAGCAGCTCGTTCACCGCGACCTCGACCGCGTCGAGCAGCTCCGCCTGCGAATCGGTCGGAGTCGGGCGCTCGTGGCGCCGCAGGATCTCGCCCTCACGCGTGACGACTCCGGCGAGGATCTTCGTGCCGCCGAGGTCGATCCCGATCGCGTGCCCGCGCGTTGCGCTCATCCTCAGCGGGTACCGTACTCCGCCGAATGGCCGCCCCTCCGGACAAGCCGTACCGCGTCTACCGGGGCGGGCGCGTGAGGGGCAAGGTGCCGCTGCCCGGACGCGAGGGCAGAGCCGAAGCCGTCCGCGGCGAGGCCGGGGCGCCGCCCCGCCGGCGCTGGACCTGGAAGCGCGCGCTGCTCTTCGTCCCTCCGGTGCTGATCGTCCTCCTCCTGATCTGGTCGTTCGCCGGCTTCCTCTCCGTGCGCAGCGGCGTCGCAGCCGCCCACAAGCGCCTTCCTGCCGGGACGGCGTCGGTGCTCGCGAATCAGAACGGGCTCATCCTCGACTCGCCGACAAACATCCTGCTGCTCGGCACCGACCATGCCACGAACGGACAGGCGGGGCGAAGCACCGACGAGCACTCCGACTCGATGATGCTGCTGCGCACCGATCCGGGCCGCCACCGCATCGTCTATCTCTCGATCCCGCGCGACCTGCGCGCGACGATCCCCGGCTACGGCGACCAGAAGATCAACTCCGCGATGCAGATCGGCGGGCCGGCGCTCGCGATCCGCACCGTCCAGCAGTTCACGGGGCTACCGGTCGACCACGTCGTCGTCGTCGACTTCGGCTCGTTCGAGAAGCTGATCGACGCGATCGGCGGCGTCACGATCGACATCCCGGAGAACATCCTCTCGAACCGTTTCGACTGCCCCTACTCGACGCAGGCGCGCTGCCGGCAGTGGCCGGGGTGGCGCTTCGACAAGGGGCTGCAGCACCTGAACGGGCACCAGGCGCTCATCTACTCGCGGATCCGCGAGAACCAGCTCAACCCCGCCGACACGGACATCACCCGGGGGGAGCACCAGCAGCAGGTGATGCAGGCCGCGCTGAGCAAGCTCGCGAGCGTGTCGACGTTCTTCAAGCTGCCACTCGACGGCAGCAGCCTGCTCGCGCCGATCGCGACCGACCTCTCCACGTGGGACTTCATGCAGCTCGGCTGGGTCAAGTTCCGCGCCGGGACGACGCTGCACTGCCGGCTCGGCGGCACGTCGGCCGACATCGGCGGCGCCTCCTACATCATCGGCACGCAGGAGAACATCTCGGTGATCCAGGAGGTGCTCGGCAACTCCGCTCCGCAGCCGCCGTCACCCGGCGGCGGCCCGTACGCGCCCGGCTGCGTCACCGGCAGCCGGCAGCTCAAGTAGCGTCAGTCGCCGCTGCTCGGCGCGCTCTTCTGCTCGGACGATGCCGGTTTGGACGGCTCTGTCTTAGCCGGTGTGTCGCTCGAGGTGGAGCCGCTCCCCTCGCCGCCGTCCTTCTTCGCGGCCTTGCGCTTGCCGTAGTCGGTCGAGTAGAAGCCCGAGCCCTTGTAGTGGATCGCGACCGGGTAGAGCACGAGCTCGAGCGGAGTCGCTCCGCACACGTCGCACTCCTCGGGCGCGGGCGCCGTCATCGACTGGAAGCGCTCGAAGATGTGGCCGTTGGGACAGCGGTACTCGTAGATCGGCACGAGGGAAAGAGGCTAGCAACGTGCGCCGCCGACCCCCGCTCGGCAGACGACCGCCCGCGAGGGCGGTCGTCGAGTCGCCGCCGCTCCGCACGGCGGCGCGGTAGTTTCCGGCCGGGCTCTACCAGCCGAACTTGCGATCGGCCCCTGCTGCGACGACGAACGCCGCAACCGCGCAGAGGATGTAGAGAACTCGAGCGAACCGCAGCTTCGTCATCGATGCTCCTTGGGAGGAATCCGACTGTCTCTCTGTAAGCGGGCGCGCACCGCCACGCCTCACCCTTCCGGGGTATTTGCCACATGCCGGTAGGCGGCCGTGAGGAATGCGGGCACCCGCGGCCCGCGCACCGTCATCCCGACCGCGACGCAGGCGCCGCAGGCGGCGGCCACGGCGGCGAGCCGTAGCGGCGCGCTCGACGACGAGCTCGCGAGCGCGGGCGCGAGTGCGAGCCCGACGACCATTCCTCCCTGCTGCACCGCTCCGGCGAGTGCGAAGACCCCTGCCC
>Ga0187778_10003425_pt1 | contig 10663 bp, 8 predicted proteins | sample 1015_Q2_SP5_20_M_FD_132418 | JGI IMG/M metagenome (GOLD analysis project Ga0187778, IMG submission 132418) | Tropical peat soil microbial communities from peatlands in Department of Meta, Colombia - 1015_Q2_SP5_20_MG | ecosystem: Environmental > Terrestrial > Soil > Wetlands > Peat | place...
CCTGCTGGCGCAGCAGGGCTGAGGTGTCGGTCCGGGAGGCGATCGTCCGCCACTGGCCGCTCAAGCTGGCGGCGCTCGCCCTCTCGGTGATTCTGTGGGTCGTCGTCGCCCTCGAGGAGCCGGCCACCCACCTCGAGGACGTCCAGATCGAGCTGACCCTCGCGCCCACCACGGCCCTCGCCCAGCCGCTGCCGCCCGTCCAGGCGCTGATCGCCGGCCCCCGCGGCGAGTTCCTGAAACTCGGGGCCAGCGCCCTGGTGATCCGCGCCACCATCCCCGACTCGGCCGCCGGCAGCCACCACCGCCTCGCGATCTCGCCCGGCGACGTCGAGCTGCCCCGCAACGCGAAGGTCACGGTGCAGGAAGTGCTGCCCCGCGAGGTCGAGGTCGTCCTCGACCGGCGCGCGCAGCGCGTCGTCCCGGTCGCGGTGCGCGCGGTCGTGGAGCCGGAGTCGGGCTACGCGCTCGAGGGCCCCGTGACGGCCGAGCCCGCCGCCGTGCGCGTCAGCGGCGCGCTCTCCGTGCTCGGCGCACTGGACTCCATCGCCACCGAGGCGCTCGAGCTCAAGCGCGTGGCCGGCGTGTTCGAGCGCACGGTGCCGCTCGACACGACCGGCCACGCGGTGCTGCGCATCGTTCCGCTCGCCGTCACGCTCTCCGGCAAGACCAAGAAGACGTGAAGGTCCTCGGCATCGAGACGTCGTGCGACGAGACCTCGGCCGCCGTCGTCGCCGGCGGCGACGGCGCGGCCCGCGTCGCCTCGTGCGTGATCCTCTCCCAGGACGTGCACGCGGTGTACCGCGGGGTCGTGCCCGAGCTGGCCTCGCGCGCCCACCTCGTGGCCATTGGGCCGGTGGTCGACCGCGCGCTCCAGGAGGCCGGGGCGGCCCTGCCCGACCTGGACCTCATCGCCGTCACCGAGGGTCCGGGCCTCATCGGCGCGCTGCTGGTCGGCGTCAGCTACGCGAAGGGCCTCAGCCTCGCCGCCGCGAAGCCGCTGGTCGGCGTGCACCACCTCGAAGCCCACCTGTTCGGCACCTCGCTCGACGACCCGGCCGCCGTGCCGCCGTTCACCGCGCTCATCGTGTCGGGCGGCCACTCGCTGCTGCTCGACGTGCCCGCGTGGGGCGACTACCGGCTGCTGGGGGAGACGCGGGACGACGCCGTGGGCGAGGCGTTCGACAAGGTCGGAGCGCTGCTCGAGCTCGGCTACCCGGGCGGGCCCGCCGTCGAGAAGGCGGCCCGCGGCGGCGACCCGGCCCGCTTCCGCTTCCCGCGCCCCATGCTGCACGCGAGGCAGCAGCCCGGCGACGACGACTACTTCGACCTGTCGATGAGCGGCCTGAAGACGGCGGTCATCCACGCGGTGAAATCCTCCCGCGACCCGGTGGCCGACCGCCCCCACCTGGCCCGCGGCTTCCAGGACGCCGTCATCGACGTGCTGGTGGCGAAGACCCTGCGGGCCGTCGAGGCCTGCGGCCGCGGCCGGGTCGTCCTGGGCGGCGGCGTCGCGTGCAACCGCGCGCTCAAGGAGGCGATGTCGGCCGCCCTCGCCGCGCGGGGCGCCACGCTGCACGCGCCGTCGCCACGCCTCTCGACCGACAACGCCGCGATGATCGCCCGCGCAGGACTGTTCCGCGCTACCGAAGCCGGCCGCCCCGTCGACGCGGCGGCCAGGCTCCCCTTTCCCGGCCTGGTGCGCGCATGACCATCTACCCGCTGCTCATCCATCTCGGACGCTTCACCGTCACCGGCTACGGCATCATGATGATGGTGGGCTTCCTGGTCGCCGGCTGGATCTACTCCCGCGAGCTCCGGCGCCGGTCCCTCGATCCCGCCATCGCCTGGGACACCGTGGTCATAGCGGTGGCCGGCGGCCTCATCGGCTCCAAGGTCTATTTCGCGATCGCGGTCGGGCGGCTCAGCGCGGTCTTCTCGCGCGGCGGCCTGGTCTGGTACGGCGGTCTCGCCGGCGGCACCCTCGCCGTGCTGGCCTACATGTGGCTGAAGAAGCTGCCGGTCCGCACGCTGCTCGACCTCATCTCGCCGTCCCTCGTCGTCGGCTACCTCCTCGGCCGCGTCGGCTGCTTCATGGTCAACGACGACTACGGCCTGCCCTCGCGCCTGCCCTGGGCGGTCGCGTTCCCCCAGGGGTCGCCGCCGTCCACCGCCGCCGTCATGAGCCAGCAGTTCCACGCGACGATTCCCGCGGGCGCGCACCCGGGAGACGTCCTCACCGTGCATCCCACGCAGCTGTACGAGATCGCTCTCAGCCTGGTCGTGTTCTGGCTGCTGTGGCGCCGGAGGGACCACCGCCACGCCGCCGGGTGGCTGTTCGGCGCCTACCTCCTGCTCACGGCCGCCGAGCGGTTCGTCGTCGAGTTCTTCCGCGCCAAGGACGATCGGATCCTCGGTGCCATCACGGTCGCGCAGATCCTCAGCGCCGGGCTGATCGTCGCCGGTGCGCTGATGATGCGACGCCTCGCCGCGCCGGCCGGCGCACCGGAGCCAGCGAACCGTCCAATCTCTTGACGGCTGTCAAGTTTATTGACGGCCAGATGCCGGTCGCCGGCACGTTCAAGGCTCAGGCGGTTTGTCGCTAAGTACCTGAAGATCAATCTGTTACGACAAATCGGAACCGGAGGCACGACCCGTGCTCTTATCGGGGACGGAAGTACTTCCGGTGGCGATGGAGTTCCTGAGGGGGGCGTCGCCCCGGCATCCACGGTAGCCTGCCGAATGGCAGGCTATCGTGCTTTCCGGGAGTCGCCGTGGGCCGCGGCCGCTTCGGCCCTGGCGGGCTCAGTCGCTGCGACCGCCGCGCCCTCGCGGCGATGCGCCAGCCACCAGACTCCGGCCGCGATCACGGCCGCGACGATGAGCCCCTGGACCGCCAGCGTCTGCAGGGTGGGATAGACGCCGAAGAAGGCGCGGCGCGGCGCGCCGCGCACGAGGGTCGACGGAACGTATCCGCCCTCCTGCAGCTCCTTCACGCCGGTGCCCGCGAACACGAATGACATGAGCAGCAGGGTCGCGCCGGTCACGGCGAAGAACGGCCGCAGCGGGATGCGGATGCCGAATTTCTCGATGCCGACGTAGGCGGCGACGAGGGTCACGGCGCCGAGCGCGAAGCCCAGCGTGATCGGCGCCGCGCCGCCGGCGCCGCCGCTCACGTAGAGCGCCTTGTAGAACAGCACCGTCTCGAACCCTTCCCGGTAGACGGCGAGGAACGCGACGGCGGCGAGGGCCAGGCCCCTGCCGCTCGCGGCGGCGCGCTCGACCTTCTCGCGCAGGAAGCGCTGCCACACGGCGACCTCGACCTTCGAGATCAGCCAGTACGAGACGTAGAACAGCACGGCCGAGGCGACGAGCATCACCAGCCCTTCGAGCGCCTCGCGCTGCGCGGCCCGCCCCTCGAGCAGCCACTCGAGCAGCGCCGCCGTGGCAAGGCTCGCCAGGATCGCGAGCGCGACGCCCCACCGCACGCTGTTGCGCTGGCCGACGGTCCCGCTCCTCAGGACGACGGCCATGATGGCGGCGACGATCAGGATCGCCTCGAACCCTTCCCGCACGATGAGGAGGAAGCTCTCGGCCAGGAATCCCCAGCTCGTCGCTCCGCGGCCCAGCGCGGCCTCGGCCGAGTCCACGGTCGCGGCGAGCTCGCCGTAGCGCCCTTCGAGCTGCGGCTCGCCCGCCTGCGCCGCCTCGCGCAGCGCCGCGAACCGGGTCTCCGCGCGCGACGCCAGTCCCGCGTCCGCGATCCGGACCCGGCCCTCGACGCTCTCGAACTCGAGATAGGCGTCGAGCACCCGGTCGGCGGCCTCCCTGGCCTCGCCCCGGCGCGCCAGGTCCATGGCGCCGCCCAGCGTCGCGCGCACCGTCCCGAAGCTGACGGCGTCGGCGCCGCCTGCGGAGCGTCGGGCCAGCGTGTCCGAGAGACTGATGACGTAGGCGATCAGGTCCCAGCGCTCTTCGCGCGACAGCGTCGGACCGAAGGCCGGCATCGCGGTTCCGGGCACGCCGTAGGTGAGGCGGCGGAAGTAGTCGAGGGGAGAGGCCGGCCCGGCTGGCGCCGGCGACACCAGGTCGGCCGGGGGCGGCGAGAGACCCGCGGCGGCAGGTCCGTCGCCCTTGCCGCCCGCGCCGTGGCACTGCGCGCAGCGCGCCGCGTAGCTCCGCTCTCCCGCCGAGAACGACGGAGCCCGCGACGGCCGCTCGTCGAGCGCGGATCCGGCCACGGCCGAGAGCCTGCGCTCCAGCGCGGCCGCGTGCGCCGCGACCGAGTCCGCCGGCCCCGACCCATCCACCAACCGCGCGATGGCGGCCAGCTCGAGCGCGGCATCGCGTGCCGCGTCGGGAGCCAGCGCGCCGAGGGAGCGGCGGGCTTCGCCGATGAACAACCTGGCCTCGTCCGCCTCCTCGCGCCGGGTCATCACCCCGCCCTGCCACGCGAGCGCGTACTCCTCCGCCGCGAGGTGCGCGGTCGCGACGATGCGCCGGGCAGCCTCGCGCTCCTGGGGGGACGTCGTGGTGGTCGCTGCGGGGAGATGCCGACTGAGCGATGCGAGCAACAGGACGGCGGCGGCTCGGCTCAACAAGTGAGACTCAATCTCAGGCTAGGGATGCCGCAACGTAGTCTGGCCACCCGGCTCCTGCAACTCGACTCGACTCTACTCCAGGACGACGACTGCGGCCGCGACGCCTCCGGCGTGGGTGAGCGAGAGGTGACAGCGCGTGGCACCCAGCGCCTCCATGCGGCGCAGCGCCGCCCCGTGGAAGACGAGGTCGGGCCGGCCTTCGGGGGAGCGGCGCACCTCGAGATCCTGCCAGCCGATGCCGCCAGCCCCGAAATCACCCGAGAGCGCCTTGTACGCGGCCTCCTTGGCGGCGATGCGGGCCGCGAGGTGCAGCGACGCCTGCGCGTACTCGGCCGCGCGCTCCCGCTCGGCGGGGGTGAAGAGCCGGCGCATCACGCGCTCGCCGTAGCGCGAGATCATCGCTTCCACCCGCGACGCCGGCACGATGTCGATCCCTACGCCCAGGACGCCCACGACCCTCCCTCCGCTCGTCGGGGTGCGGGGCCGGCGGGGCCGCGGCTCACGGCGCCCACGCGGGCCACTGCGGCTTCGCCGGGCCGAGCGCGCTCAGGTTGAGTGCCGGCGCGGTCCCGGTCCGGCGCTGGTAGCGCGCGCCGAAGTCGATCAGCCGGTCGGCCGTGAACGCCGACCGCGGCATCCCGGTGGCCGCGACCGCGGCCTCGATCGCCGCCGGAGCGCCCTCGACCTCGACGAGCACGTCCATGCGCGGATACCACTCGAGGCGCAGCGACGCCTCGTCCAGCGCGTAGTACTCGACGCAGCGATCGATGGCGTCGACCACGTCGAGGCCGAGCCGCGAGAGGACGGCCTCGACCGGCGCGGCGTCGGCGACGGCGAACTCCAGCTCCTCGCGCTCCTTGTAGCCGCCCATCTGGCGGGTCGGACCCTTCCACGCGATCTCGGCGGGCCGCGCGGCGCTGCCGCCCGACGCCGCGAAGGTACGGACGCGGAGCACCTCGTCGCGCGACTCGAGCGCGCGGGAGGGCAGGTCGTAGCGGCGGTCGGACATCCGGCCGCGGAAGGTGCAGACGGCACCGCGCGCCTCGATCCGCGCGACCACCTCGGACGGGCGCTCCACCAGCGCCTTGAGCTCGATCTCGCGCGCGCTCACGGTGCGAACGCCGATGCCACCACCGCCGCGGTGTCGGAGAAATCCGTGAACGCGGTGTACGCTCCCGCCGCGATGAGGTCGGGCACGGAGTAGGACCCGGTGGCCACCGCGATGGCGCGCGCGCCGATGCCGCGGCCGCAGGTGACGTCGGCCGGCGTGTCGCCCATGATCACGACGTCGCGCCCGGCGATCTCCAGGCCCAGCAGCTCGCGGGCCCGCCGCTGCGCGATCGCGGGCAGCGCGCTGCGCTCGCCGTGATCGGAGCCGAACGCCCCCACCCGGAATCGCGCGATGTCGATCCCGGCGGATTTCAGCTTGAGGCGCGCGCCCTCCACCACGTTGCCGGTGAGGAGCCCGAGCACGCAGTCGGCACGCCGCTCCAGCGCGGCCAGGAGCTCGGGAACGCCGGGGTACACGGCGGTGCGCTGGCCCGGGCGGCTCAACTCCTCGTCGAGCAGCCCGACGTACGCCCGCAGCACGCCGGCGACCACTTCGGGCCCGTGGTCCCGGCCGGCCGCGGCGGCCAGCAGCTCCACGATCTCGGGATCGGTGCGTCCGTCGAACCGGAACGACGACGCCGGGTGCTCGATGGCGAGCACCTCGCGCAGCGCGCGGTGGATGGCGCGCCGTCCCGCTCCGTCGGTCCAGAGCAGGGTTCCGTCGAGGTCGAACAGCACGGCTTTCACGATCGGACCAGGGCCAAGGACCCGAAGATGCCTCCGGCGCCGACGATCTGCCACAGGGTGGGGGTCTCGCCGAGGATGGGCCAAGCCGCGAGCAGGGTCACGACGGGAGAGAAGTTGGAGTAGAAGGCCGTGCGCGTCACGCCGAGCCGCTCGACGCCCCGGTACCAGATGAGGTAAGCCAGCACCAGCGAGCCCAGGGACGAGAACACGGCGCCGAGCCACGCGGCGGGCGTGACGGCTCCCCACGGCTGCGCCGCGGCGGCCGGCGTGCACACCAGCAGCAGCGGGATCGCCCCGAGCCCCATGGTCCACGCGGTCGTCACCGTCGGCCCGAGCGAGTCGACCAGCGGCTTGGCCAGGACGGTGTAGGCCGTCCAGAACACCGCGGCGAGCAGCATCAGCAGGTCGCCGGCCGCCGTGCCCCGCAGGCTCACGTCGGCTCCGCTGCCCCACACCAGGGTGGCGATGCCGGCCGTGGAGAGGGCGAGTCCGGCGACGTCCCGCCACCGCAGCCGGTCGTGGCCCAGCAGGTGGCTGCTGACGGCGGTGAGCACCGGCACGGCGGCCATGATGAGCGCCGCGTTCCCCGCCCGGGTCCTCGCCATGCCCTCGATGTAGCACAGCTGGTAGACCGTGTTGCCGAGGACCCCGAGCACGCTGAGCCGGAGCAGCTCGCGCGGGGCCGGCCGCCGCGCCCCCGCGCCCCAGGCGACGAGCCCGACCGATACGGCGGCCAGCAGGAATCGGACGGCGTTGAACGACAGCGGCGTGAAGACCCCGAACTCGGCCTTGATGACGATGTAGTTGACGCCCCAGATGAGGGTCATCAGGGCGAGCAGGCCGTCGGTGCCGGTGAGTCCGGCCGGCCGGGTCGCCGCGGCGGCGGGAGCCGGGGCCGGAGCGGCTTGCGGCGGGCGGGCGGGCATAGGGACCGAACCTAATCGCACGCCCACACCCGGCCAATCCGCGGCTGAACGGCGCCACCGGCGGCGCGGCCCGAGGTTTGCGAGGCTCAGCGAGGGGGGTTGCTGGAGGTCTCCTGAGCACCGGCATCGTCTTCGACATCCGACGCTACTCGATACACGACGGCCCGGGCGTCCGGACCACCGTGTTTCTCAAGGGGTGCGCCCTGTCGTGCTGGTGGTGCCACAACCCGGAGAGCCAGGCCCCGGGCCCCGAGACCATCGTGCACGACGGCCGGTGCATCCGGTGCGGCGCCTGCGTCGAGGCCTGCCCGCACGGCGCCGTCGCCTGGGTGGACGGCGCGCCGGTCACCGACCGTTCCCGCTGCCGTGCGTGCGGCACCTGTACCGGCACGTGCTGGGCCGACGCTCGCGAGGTGGCCGGACGCGCGATGAGCGTCGCGGAGGTGCTCGCCGTGGTCGAGCGGGACCGCGCCTTCTACGACCAGTCCGACGGCGGCCTGACGCTGTCCGGCGGCGAGCCCATGCTGCAGCCGCGGTTCGCCGCCGACCTGCTCGCGGCCGCCCGGCAGCGCGGGTTGCGCACCGCGCTGGACACCTGCGGCCACGCTTCGTGGGAAAGCTTCGAGCGCCTGCGGGGTGACGTGGACCTGTTCCTCTACGACCTCAAGCTGGTGGACGACGAGCGGCACCGCCGTTACACCGGGGTGAGCAACCGCCGCATTCTCGCCAACCTGCGCCGGCTCTCGGAGGCCGGGCACCGCATCGTGCTCCGGCTCCCGGTCGTCCCCGGCATCACCGACGACGCGGACAACCTCGCGGCCGTCCGCGCGGTGGCCGCCGGCCTGCCGCATCTCGTGCGGCTGGAGCTTTTGCCTTACCATAACATCGGCGTGCACAAGTACGAGCGGCTCGACCGAGCCTACCGTCTGCCGCATACCGGAGCCCCGCCACGCGGATGGATGGACGACATCGCGGCGTTCTTCGCCGCGGGCGGCGTGCCGGTCGGCGCCGTGGCCCCATGATCACCGAGCGCGTCGCCTGCCTGAGGCGTCACAGCCTCGAGGCCCGCCCGACCATCTCGCCGGAGCGGGCGCGGCTGGTGACCGCCTTCTTCCGCGGCCGGCCGACCGCGGAGCCGGCGCCGCTCGCCCGCGCGCAGGCGTTCCGCCACCTGATGGAGCACCAGAGCATCTGGATCGGCCCGGGCGAGCTGATCGTCGGCGAGAAGGGCCCGGCGCCCAAGGCGACGCCGACCTATCCGGAACTGTGCTGCCACTCCCTCGCCGACCTCGACCTCCTCGACACGCGCGAGAAGATCCCGTTCGCCGTCACCGCGGAAACCCGGGCGCTGTACGAGCGCGAGATCATTCCGTTCTGGCGCGGCCGCTCGATCCGCGACCACCTGTTCGCGGCGATGACGGACGAGTGGAAGGCCGCCTACGACGCCGGCGTGTTCACCGAGTTCATGGAGCAGCGCGCGCCCGGCCACACGGTGCTCGACGACAAGATCTACCGGCGGGGGCTGCGCGACTTCCAGGCCGACGTCGACGCGGCGCTGGCGGCTTCCCCGTGGCGCGGCGAGGAGGCGGAGGCGCGGCGCATCGAGCTCGAGGCGATGCGGACCTCGGCCGGCGCGCTGATCCGGTTCGCCGAGCGCCACGCCGAGCGCGCGCGGGAGCTGGCGGCGGTCGAGTACGACCCGCGGCGCCGCGCGGAGCTGGAGCGCATCGCCGCCGTGTGCGCCCGGGTGCCCGCGCACGCGCCGCGCGACTTCCGCGAGGCGATCCAGGCCTACTGGTTCGTGCACCTCGGCGTCACGATCGAGCTCAACACCTGGGACGCGTTCAGCCCGGGGCGGCTCGACCAGCACCTGCTGCCCTTCTACCGCCGGGGCCTGGCCGACGGCTCGCTCACCCGCGCGGACGCGGAAGAGCTGCTCCAGTGCCTGTGGATCAAGTTCAACAACCAGCCGGCCCCGCCGAAGGTCGGGGTCACCGCCGCCGAGAGCGGCACCTACACCGACTTCGCGCAGGTCAACCTGGGCGGCACCCGCTCCGACGGCGGCGACGGCGTGTCGGAGCTGACGATGCTGCTGCTCGACGTGGTCGAGGAGATGCGGCTGCTCCAGCCCAGCGCCTCGATCCAGGTGACGGAGCGGAGTCCGGACGCGTTCCTCGACCGGGCCGCGCGCATCATCGCCACCGGCTTCGGCCAGCCGTCGGTGTTCAACCACGACCTCATCGTCCGCGAGCTGCTGCGGCACGGCAAGAGCGTCGCGGACGCGCGCGACGGCGGCTCGAGCGGGTGCGTGGAGGTGGGCGCGTTCGGCAAGGAGAACTACAACCTCACCGGCTACCTCAGCCTCCCCAAGGTGCTCGAGCTGGCGCTGCACGACGGCGCGGACCCGCGCACCGGCCGCCGGGTCGGGCCGGCGACCGGCGATCCGCGCGGCTTCGCGTCGTTCGACGACCTGTTCGCCGCCTTCACCGCGCAGCTCAAGCACGTGGTGGACGTCAAGGCGCGCGGCAACGACGTGATCGAGCGGCTGTTCGCCGAGCGGATGCCCGCGCCCTTCCTGTCGCTGCTGATCGACGACTGCGTCGCGAGGGCCAGGGACTATCACGACGGCGGCGCGCGGTACAACACGACCTACATCCAGGGGGTGGGCCTCGGGACGGTCACCGACGCGCTGAGCGCCCTCCGCCGTCACGTTTTCGAGACTGGCGCGGTCTCCATGGAGCAGCTGCTCGCCGCCCTGGCCGCGGACTTCACCGGCCAGGAGCGGCTGCGGCAGCTGCTGCTTAATCGCACGCCGCGCTACGGCAACGACGACGACGCGGCCGACGAGCTGATGGTCCGGGTGTTCGAGGCCTACTTCGCGGCCGTCGACGGCCGGCCGAGCACCAAGGGGGGCACGTACCACATCAACCTGCTGCCGACGACCGTCCACGTGTACTTCGGCTCGGTCCTCGGTGCGACCCCGGACGGGCGGCGCGCCGGAACGCCGGTGAGCGAGGGCGTCTCGCCGGTGCAGGGCGCCGACCGCTGCGGGCCGACCGCCGTGCTGCGCTCGGTCGCCAAGATGGACCAGGTGCGGACCGGCGGCACGCTGCTCAACCAGAAGTTCACGCCGGCCCTGCTGGCCGACGAGACGGGCCGCCGCGGCCTCGCCGCGCTGATCCGGACGTACTTCCGGCTCGGCGGCCACCACGTGCAGTTCAACGTGGTGGACGCGGAAACGCTCCGGGACGCGCAGGTCCATCCTGAGCTGCACCGCGACCTGATCGTCCGCGTGGCGGGCTACAGCGACTACTTCTGCGATCTGGGCAAGGCGCTCCAGGA
>Ga0187778_10003427_pt1 | contig 10660 bp, 9 predicted proteins | sample 1015_Q2_SP5_20_M_FD_132418 | JGI IMG/M metagenome (GOLD analysis project Ga0187778, IMG submission 132418) | Tropical peat soil microbial communities from peatlands in Department of Meta, Colombia - 1015_Q2_SP5_20_MG | ecosystem: Environmental > Terrestrial > Soil > Wetlands > Peat | place...
AAAAAGTCCATAACAGGAAGAGCTTTCTCTCTCCCCGGGTAATCATCGGCGTGCCCTCAGGTATCACCCAGGTGGAACAGAGGGCGGTAAAGGATGCTGCACAGGCATCAGGGGCGCGGGAGGTCTATCTCATTGAAGAGCCCATGGCCGCCGCCCTAGGTGTGGGCCTTCCCGTGGGAGAGCCTTCAGGCAACATGATCGTAGACGTAGGGGGAGGGACCACGGACATTGCGGTCATATCCCTTGATGGCATTGTGTATAGCAAAGCAGTGAGGGTTGGCGGTGACAAGATGGATGATTCATTAATTGCGTACATAAAACGGAAGTATAATCTGCTCATAGGTGACAGAACTGCTGAGCAGATAAAGATCGAGATCGGCTCGGCGTGCGTAGTGGACCCCGGTGTCACAAGGACTATGGAGATAAAGGGCAGAGACCTTATTTCGGGTATCCCGAAAATCATCCTGGTAACAGAGACCGAAATACGAGAGGCCCTGCATGAACCTGTAAGTGTTATTCTTGATACGATCAGGGTAACCCTGGAAAATACTCCTCCCGAACTTGCTGCAGACATTGTGGACAGAGGCATTGTATTGGCAGGAGGAGGCGCGTTGCTAAGGGGGCTTGACATCCTCATAAGGGAGGAGACCGGGCTTCCTGTCGTTGTACCTGACGACCCTTTGACCGCAGTGGCAAGGGGTGTGGGAAAAATGCTTGACGAACTGGAACTCCTGAAGAAAATTGCAATAACCTGATGTCCATTAGGCGGCTTTTCCCCCTTTTTCTGCTCGTGGTACTTTCTATAACCCTCATGACCTACCAGAGTAATAAAGAGACCATTGCACCGTTCAGGTTTCTGAGCAACCCCCTTAACTACCTGATTGACATGATCCATTCAGTGTCCACATCACTGAAAGCACCGTTCAGAAAAATCATGCTGAGGGACGAAGAGATGAAAAAACTCAAGGGACAGGTAGAGAGTCTCCTCCTCGAGCAACAGAGATACCGCGACCTCTTACTCGAAAACCAGAGGTTGAGAGAGATCCTCTCCCTTAAGGAGAGGGAAAGAAGGTATGTCGCCACTGCAAGGATTATTTCAAGGGGGCCGGATCCCTGGTCAAATACCCTCATTATCGGAAAGGGGATACATGACGGTATTGCAAAAGATATGGCGGTGATTACTCCCCTTGGCCTTGTGGGGAAGGTCACTGCGGTGACTGATCATTACGCAAATATTCTCCTCGTGACTGATATCAATTTTTCCGCTGCGGTGAGAATCCAGAATACCAGAAACGAGGCCATACTCTCGGGAACAGGAACGAGGCGCTGCATTCTGAAATACATTCCTGAAGAGACTTCAATCCAGGAAGGAGAGATGGTCGTCACCACCGGATTTGATGACGTGTTTCCCCAGGAGCTCATCGTGGGCTACGTATCAAGGGTGTCTAAAAAAGGTTCCAGCATATTCCAGCAGGCGGAGGTTACCCCTTCTCAGGACCTCACAAAACTGGATGAGGTGATACTCGTCAGGCGATGAAATCCTTCTTCATTTTTCTTTGTGTTCTCCTTGCCTTTCTTCTCCAGACAAAGGTCTCTGTCCTCGGGGTTTCCCCTGATCTGACCGCAGCAGTGGCGTATTATTTTGGGATAACCGGGGGCGCAACAAAAGGAGTTCTCCTCGGTTCCCTCGTCGGGGCCATCGAAGACAGTGTGGGGGGAAGCATCCTGGGGCCAAACCTTCTGGGAAAGGGTCTGGTAGGTTTTTTTTCATCATTCATGTCCGGCAGCCTGTTCAGATGGACTCCTCTTCTGGGAATTATGTCTCTTGCGATCCTCACCCTCGTGGATGGGAGTATCATTTTGTTATCAAGGGCAATATTTGATGCAATGCCCACGTCTTTGTCAAGCGGGATCTTTGCGCTCTTGATGCAAGGGCTCTTCAATAGTGTCATAGGGATATTTATAAGGCCGAGAAATGTCGATTAACGTGAATTCATCAGAAAAGATCCTCATTTCATCGTATGTAATTATTGCCCTATTTTTCATCCTGGCCATAAGGACTTGGCAGCTGCAGATTCTCCAAGGGCATGAATACAGGAAATTGTCTGAGGAGAACAGACTGCGTATTGTGAGGGTTGCGGCGCCCCGGGGCATAATCTTTGACAGAAACGGCACCCCCCTTGTGAAAAACACTCCCTATTATTTTGTGTCCATCAGTCCCCAGAATCTTGACCGTCTTGACATCTCGGCCCTTGCGGAGCTCTTGAAGATAGACAGGGTTGTCCTCTTGGAAAAGATCAAAAATCGCCCCCAGCAGAATCTATATGAACCCATACGACTCAAGGAAGGCCTCTCTGCAAAGGAAATTGCCCTCATAGAGGCCAGGCGTTCGGAATTTCCCAGCCTGGCAGTGGATGTGGATGTAAGCAGGGATTATCTCTTTGGAAACATCGGGGCGCATCTCATCGGGTACCTTGGCAAACCAAATGAATTTCAATATAGCAGTCCTGATTTCAGGGATGTCCCTTCCAACGCGTTCATCGGCCAGTGGGGTGTAGAAAAGCTCTATGACCGGCAGCTGCGGGGAACTTCAGGGGAAAGGATAATAGAAATGGATGCCCTGGGGAGAGAGCTGAGACTCATCAAGGAGACATCCCCGATAAGGGGTGACGACGTAAAGCTCGCAATGGATATTAAGCTTCAGAAAGAGGCAGAAGAGTCCTTTGGAGAGAAGACAGGTGCCCTTGTCGCCATGAAACCAGATACAGGGGAGATACTTGCCCTGGTGAGCAAACCTTCATTCGACCCCAATTTGTTTGCCAGGGGGATAAGACAGAGACAATGGGAGGAATTGAATCAGAACAAGAAACTTCCCCTCCTTAACCGGTCCCTTCAGAGTCAGTATCCTCCCGGCTCAACATTTAAAATCATCACCGCTATTGCGGCCATGGAAGAGGGTGTTATTGATGCCGCTACAAAGGTCACCTGTACCGGAGAGATTGCATACGGCAGGTGGCATTTTGGGTGCTGGCAAAAGCAGGGGCACGGAACCTTATCGCTGCACCGTGCGCTGGTAGAGTCGTGTGATGTCTATTTTTATGAGTTAGGAAAAAGATTGGGAATAGACAAGATAGCCTCTTATGCCCGTATGTTCGGACTCGGCAGGGAAACAGGTCTGAAAATGGTGAAGGAGCGAAGCGGGGTGATCCCCGACACAAAGTGGAAACTGGAGAAGAGAAGACAGCCGTGGTATCTGGGCGAGACCTTCAATGCATCTATCGGGCAGGGATATGTAGCCACAACCCCTTTCCAAATCGCTCAGATGATGAGCATTGTTGCAACCGGAGGATATATTTATAGCCCCTCCCTCCTCAAGGTGGATACTAAGCCTGAGCCTCTTAGAAGATTACCCGTCAGGCAGGAGACATTTGACGAGGTCAAGAAAGCTCTTTCAGGGGTGGTGAATGAGAATGGGGGAACGGGATGGGCAGCAAAATCATCCATGGTGAATATCTGTGGCAAGACAGGGACAGCACAGGTGGTGGGGGTGAAAAAGGATTCAAAATATCTCGCCGAGACATTCAGGGACCATGCATGGTTTGTTGCCTTTGCACCATATGAAGCACCTAAAATCGCCCTTTCCGTGATGGTGGAACACGGAGGTCACGGAGGGGCAGCAGCAGCTCCTATCGCAAAAGGAGCAATAGAGACATACATGAAAGGACAGAGACTTGAAAATCGACAGACGGCTCATTAAGAACTTTGACTGGGTGACGTTTTCCCTCATCATCATCCTCGCTGTGATAGGAGTGATGACTATTTACAGTGCCACACGTCCCCCTCTACCCCACGGTACAATGCCGTCCTACTACATGAGGCAGCTTTACTGGGTGATCATGAGCATCCTCGCTCTCTTGCTCATGATCAGTTTTGATTACGTATGGCTGAAAAGGGTTTCTTATGTTCTCTACGGCCTCGGGATGTTCCTGTTACTCCTGGTCTTTCTCCTCGGAAGAACCGGAATGGGAGCGCAACGCTGGCTCAATCTCGGGATTGTTTCATTCCAGCCGTCTGAAGTATTCAAGTTATTCTACATCATTACCATATCCAGATACCTTAGCGAACTGCAGGGTAAAGTGGGGCTTGCCTCGCTCCTCAGGACATTTTTCTTGTTTGCATTCATCCCAATACTCATGCTGATAAAACAGCCTGACCTTGGCACCGCGATTATTCTGTTACTCGTGTTCCTCTCCATCGTCATCATGAAGGGACTTCAGAGGAAAGCGGCCGCGTTGGTGGTTTTGATCAGCCTGGTCTCTGTTCCTTTTCTCGGAAATATCCTTTGGGAGGGCCTCAAAGACTACCAGAGGAACAGACTTGTCGCTTTTCTTGAGCCCGAGACCGATCCTTCGGGCATCGGCTATCATATCAACCAATCAAAGGTGGCCATCGGATCAGGCCAGGTCATGGGAAAGGGCTATTTGAAAGGTACACAGGGGCCCTTTCGGTTTCTTCCCGAAAAGCATACCGATTTTATATTTGCGGTCTTTGGCGAGGAGTGGGGCTTTGCAGGAAGCGTTGTTCTCCTTTTCTTATACCTTTCATTGATCCTCCGGGGACTCGACACCGCAAGCAAAGCCAAAGACGAATTTGGAAGTCTTTTGGCCCTGGGAATATCTTTCATGTTCACCATATATTTTTGTGTCAACGTGGGAATGACCCTCGGCATTATGCCTGTGGTAGGCGTACCACTTCCTTTTATGAGTTATGGCGGCACGTCACTTCTTGCAAATTTCGTCGCGGCAGGCACACTTATCAACATACGAACAAGGCGCTTCGCATTATTTTATTAGTTGCTCCGGGAGAAATGTATCGTCTGAAGAACCCAGATCGCTTAAGGAGCGCGAAAGCTCTTTAAGAATAGTTATTTACAAGTTATCAATACCTGTGAATAACTCATATACAATTTTTTATGGGTGTGGGAAAGAAGATTTAGGTGTTCCGCATTGATGCCTTCAATCTTAAACTGAGTTGACAAGAGAAGCGTAACATGTGGTATTTTATAGTCACTTCTGCTATCTGCACTCATAGAGTTGCATAGCATTTCTCAGAGGGGCTGTAGCTCAGTTGGGAGAGCGCTTGAATGGCATTCAAGAGGTCGTCGGTTCGATCCCGATCAGCTCCACCATTTATTTTCAGTAGGTTATGAGTCCACCACTATTCCCTATCTTCTATAATTGTCTGGTTTTTGTCTGGTTAAATCTTGTAAGGGCTTATGTGTGTTGGCTATCGCCTCGTTAAAGTCTGCAGCACTGCGCACCCTTTTCTATCTCCTAAATCACAAGCCTTCTGAAAATCTGACATTGCCTTATCAACCATTCCCATGCTGTAAAAAACTTGGCCTCGATTAGTATAGGCCAAAGTATAAGAAGGATTCAAAGCAATTGTCTTACCAAACTCCTCAAGTGCCTTATCAAACTTTCCCATCTTGTAATAGACCTTGCCTCGATTATTATAGGCTTCATAATAAGAAGGGTTCAAAGCAATTGTCCTATCAAAGTCCTCAAGTGCCTTATCGAACCTTCCCATATTGCCAAAGACCACGCCTCGATTATTATAGGCTTCATGATAAGAAGGATTCAAAGCATTCGCCTTATCAAAGTCCTCGATTGCCTCATCAAACTTTCCCATATTGTAATAGACCTTGCCTCGATTAATATAGGCAAAAGGCACCGATTCAGGTTCTTTTCCTATAACATAACTCCACAGTGTCATACCATCTTTCCATACTCCTATCTGTTCAAAGGTCAAATACACCATGGCTATAGACAAGGACATGAACACCGAGACACCGAATAGTTTGACCATGGCGCTGTTTCTCCTGAGAGCATTCGCCTTTATCCAACCAAACGCTATTACTAACCCTCCAATCAAGAAAAGACTAAGGCTTGGCAGATACATGTATCTGTCCGCCATTGCTTGCTCGCCGACCTGAACAATGCCCAGAACGGGCAGCACGGTAATCAAATAATAACTCCAGGCGGCCAGAAAAAATTTCTTGTTACTCGCAGCAGCTACACACGCTGCAGTAATCCCAAGTACCACGACAATCGCCAAAAGATATTCTGCCGAAAAGGGCGCCACACTTCCTGGGTGAGGGTAGGGATAATAGGGGATAAGATTTACGGGCACTATCATTTTCCAAAGATAGGCAAGTACCGATTTGGCCGCCACAAGCACACGTGTTGACAAGGGCACAACCCCCATCAGTCCCATAGCTCCTCCAGCTTTCTGAGCCTGGATAGTCACTATTGATGACAGGAGACTCAATGTAACAAAAGGACCTTTCTCAACCAATGCAGCCAGAAATGATTTAAGAGTTTTGATTCTTCCCAACGGGCACCAGTCTAAAATCAGCAAAACGACAGGGAGACTCACAGCCATCGGCTTACTTAGTAAGGCAAGGACAAAAAATCCCACAGCGAATAGATAATGCCTATTTAGAAATCGTACGTTTAATTTTTCTTGAACTGATTCATTATCAATAACACCCACATATTTTGTGTACGCCAAGATGCTGAGCAAAAAGAACACTGCACATAACAGATCCTTCCTTTCTGCAACCCACGCTACCGATTCCACATGAATGGGATGAAGCCCAAAAAGCAGACCCGTTACTCCTGCCGTTATTAAGATACCTTGCCTTTTTAACCATAGGACAGCCTCATTCGTCACGCTCTTCTCCCTATACAACCCAATCAATCTTACGCTTATCAGGACGACCAGTGCCGTGCTGACAGCATGTAAAATAATATTAGTTAGGTGATGCCCTGCAGGAATTAATCCAAAGATGGCATAATCCAGTGCATGAGATATCCAAGTGAGGGGGTGCCAATTGGAGGCGCGAAACTCAAGGAATGCCGATCTGAACAAATCCAGACTGAACGAACGAATGAAAGGATTGTTTGTAACATATACTTCATCATCCCATGCAACAAATTCGTTTCTTAGGCTAGGGAGATACACAAAAAAGGTTATTAATGAGACTATCCCTGCGAGCAGATACCCAGAATCTCTCCTCTCTTGGGCCATGCCTTTTCCCGATGACTGTCTATTGTCTGATATGTCCTGAGCTCCAGAGGCGGTATCTGTGTTGTAACGCCATGCTCTTTTCCTTCTTGAAGACTTACCCATAATAAGCCTTAAAATAGCACATTACAAACCATATTGCCAAAATCTTCAATAAATCAGATTATTCAAAGTCTCTCATCATAATAAGGACAACATTCCACAATAAGCTTTCTCAAACTCTTGCAGACAGGATATGCCAAGCCCCTCTAAACGCTCTGTGCTAATCCTGTGCTAAAGATTTTCAAAAAAGCTTGCAGCAATCTATAAGACCCTTCCGCTAAAATTGCCCTAAAACCTAGAATTTATAAAGATTGATAAAAGGCTGGTAAGCTTTCTGAAGCGTTTTAAGATAACCGGCATTCAAGAGGTCATCCGTTCGATCCCGATCAGCTCCACCACTTCAGGCTTTCTTGGATCAATGATTATATTCAATAGGTCGTCCCGGCCTGTGGCCAGGATCAACCCCACCATCTAATATTGCTGCAAAGACATACCGAGTTTCACCACTATTTCAGTTAACCGGACCCTGTTCAGGATAACCTCAGGACTTTATTCTTCTACGATGCACTGTTGCGGTCAGAAAACGCGATGACTGAAGAGATGTTCTCGTTTGGTTCGGGTGGCTGCAGTGACAGACCGCCACAGAGAAATTAGTTTATAATAACCTCATGTCACCTGGAGAAGAAAAGGCCTGGGAGGCACTGCAAAAGGCTGATCCTGATGATGTGTGCACGAGAACAGGGGCAACGTTTGACCGTACATCAGGTCTCTACAGTTTCAATTCCTTTGGAAAGGATTTCTCCCTCTCACCCAAGGACAAGAAAATATTCAGCGATGCTCCTGAAAGTGACACCCTTCTGCAAAGACTCGGATTTTTCTTCAATTTCTCTGTCATCTGCTCTTTTTACAGCGCAAAGGATGTTTCTTTGACAGGGAAACTTATACACCCGGTCAACATGAAGAGCGGTCAACTCTTTTTCCGGGGTTCCCATGTCCTTCCCCTTGATAAGGTGAGTGAACGGTATGGCAATGACCGGGACGGGTTTCTTAAGAGAGGAGAAGTCCTGAGCGGTGTTGTGCTGGAGTATGGAGATGCATCGGTGAAGCTCTTTCCTCTCCCAAAGGTCCCTGTGGTTTTGATACTCTGGCTCGCAGATGAAGAATTCCCTCCGCGTGCAGACATCTTGTTCGACTCCTCTGCTGAGATTCAGTTGCCTATCGATGTCGTGTGGTCAATTGCAATGCTCAGTCTGCTGGTAATGCTTTAGAAGTCTGCCGTCAGAACTCGCTCGCCCAAAAGAAAATGGTGGCAGCATTCCTGAGAAGCGCGACCAGCCCCGAACGATCGCGTGTCTGCACTTCCCCTCTTTCCCATTACCACGCCTCTTGACATATAACTTCCCGGATGGTTTTAATAAGACATGCGATTATCTGTGTGCGTGAGATCCTTTACTGAAGAACCTTGGATTTTTTTCAGGGCAGGGATCCTCATTATGTTTATTGTCTTCGTTTCTTTGGCCTGCTCCGCAAAGAAAGAGGTGAAACCAGATGAAACCTTTGATCCGGAGAAGTCTCTTGCAAGGGCAGGTGACCTCATAGACAATAAGGAATATGAAGATGCGAGAAGGATACTCCTTGAGGTGAAGAACAGGGATCTCACCAAGAAATACTCTCCCCTCGCCCAGCTGAAAACTGCAGACTCTTACGTAAGAGAGGAAGAGTATGACCTCGCGGCAGAGGAATACAAGAAGTTTCTTGAAATATATCCAGACCACAAGGACGCATCCTATGCCCAGTACCAGATCGCCATGACCTATTTCGTCCAGATAGAAAGCCCCGAGAGGGGATACGGCGCAGCGGCAAAGGCCCTGGAGGAGTTTGAAAAGCTCAAACGGATGTATCCCAGAAACCCCTACCGGGAGGTGATTGAACTCCGGATCGAAAAATGTAAAACTACCATGGCGGATTATGAATTTAGTGTGGCCGAATTTTACTTTAATAAAGGCTCTTATCAGTCTGCGCTGGGAAGATATAAGCAGCTTCTCACAAAGTTCCCTGACTACAAAAAGGAACCAACGGTTCTTTATCAGTTGGCGCTGAGCTGCAAGAAGCTTGGGGACAAGGATAAGACCGCAGAATATCTGAACCGCCTTATTGCAAAATACCCGGATGACAAACTCGCCAAACAAGCGCAGAAAGAGCTCACGTCCCTCACCAAGTAAGAATTATTTCCCGGCATTTCTGGACATCACCGAAAAAAAATGTGTGGTTATAGGGGGAGGAAGGGTCGCGGAAAGGAAGTGCCTAGCCCTTATCAGAGCGGGTGCGAGGGTAGTGGTAATAAGCCCTCAGCTCACTCACAGACTTGAATCCCTCAAAAGGAAAGGCCTGATAAGGCAAATAGCGCGCCACTACAGAAGAGGAGACATGAGATCCGCATTTGTAGCCATCGCTGCCACAGATTCAAGGGAGATAAACCTGAAGGTAGTTGCGGATGCAGCAAAGCACAGAGTCCTGCTGAATGTGGTGGACAATCCTCCACTATGCAACTTTATTGTCCCTTCGGTCCTGCGTCGCGGTCCTTTGACCATAGCAATTTCCACGGGTGGTGTGAGCCCGGCAATGGCAAGAACCATCCGAAAAAACCTCGAAGGGCTCTACGGTACCGAGTTATCGAAATATCTGAGGCTTCTGAACACCATTCGTACAAAGGCCATGCAGGATATTCCAGATAAGAGAAAAAGAGCTGCATTGCTCAAGGGGCTTGCATCCCAAGAAATCGTGCGAATGCTTTTTCGGAAGGGATTCCGGCAAACAAAGAGAGCAGCTCTCTTCTCCCTCCATAATGTCACCCCTCATTAAGGCATGGTTCCCTCTCCTTGATTTTAATACACCTTGAGCGAATTCCCGGGAAAAGCCGGTGGATGTAGTAGAATAAGAGCTTGGAATGAAAATAGATCAATCAAGATAACCTCAAAGCATGGTACAGAGTTTGATTCAGAGGTAATCCTGGGGCACGAAAAATACCATGTGCAGACCGAATGGGGTGACGCTCAAAAACCACATATCACAACCCGTGTGTATCTCAGGGGACAGGTGCTCTTCACAAGAGAGACCGCATGCAGTGATATTACAAATTCTCCTGATATGCCAAGTGAAGTGCGGGAACGAATGGGAGGGCAGCATAAGTCAGCCATAGCCACACTCAAGCATGAAAGGTCCACAAAGACAAAAACAACGTCAGACTATCTGGAGGAGGCAAAGAATCTCATCAGGACCAAGAACAAACGGGCAGCACTCAGGGTTTTGAGCGAAGCCCTGGAGTATTACCCTGACGATCCCTTCATCCTCTCTTATTACGGCTGTCTCGAGGCGGTTGCGAACAAGAATTATAGAGACGGGATAGAAACTTGCCTTATGGCACTGAAGAGTCTTAAGAAGGGAGTGCCTTTTGGCCAGGAGTTTTCCTGCCCTGTGCTTTACCTCAACCTCGGCAGGGCATATCTTGCTGCAGGGAAAAAGGAGGAGG
>Ga0187778_10003428_pt1 | contig 10653 bp, 6 predicted proteins | sample 1015_Q2_SP5_20_M_FD_132418 | JGI IMG/M metagenome (GOLD analysis project Ga0187778, IMG submission 132418) | Tropical peat soil microbial communities from peatlands in Department of Meta, Colombia - 1015_Q2_SP5_20_MG | ecosystem: Environmental > Terrestrial > Soil > Wetlands > Peat | place...
AATCGACGCAAGAAGTGACGGCAACTTACACGTGGTGCATTGCAAGGGTCTGCAAGGAGCGGCACACGGCTGCACCTGTCACGGCTCCCGCTTCTACCCGGCTCCAGTGCTCGGGCAGCCGTCAAGTATCGCGAGCTGGGCCGAACCGACGGAGCGGAAACGGGTGCAGCCCCATTCCCCACCTCCCACACGCCCAAGGCGCGCGCCCCACCTCGCAGAGAGAATAGGCTGTGAGAACCGGGACGGGATCCTGCTGTCACCGCATAGCCTCTGGGCGTTTCGGTGCGAGGACGAGGGGGTGCTGATGGGTCTGACCGGCGCACAACTCTGAGAAACCATCGCGGAGAGTACCTATCGAGAAAACTCGTAGCCGAGGGTACGGAGAAATGTCCAGTTGGACCGCGAGCAATGTTCTTCCGTTTCGTCGAATGAGCGGTTGCTGTTGCCTAGAGCAATCGCTCACAAACTGTTCAACTCTCCGTAACGCGCCACTCACATACCCCTGAGTACTATCCGCACTCGGGTTCCAAGTACCATTCCTCACTCGAGGTCACAATGAAAAGAGCAATTGCCTTACTGTCCCTCGCAGCAGTCTCTTCCGTGGGTACCACAGCTGCCGGGAACTACAACTACAACAGCATTCAAAGGGTTCTGCTGATCAGCGTCGACGGAATGCACGCTGTTGATTTCTTGAACTGCGCCAACGGCATCAGCACGGTCAACCACGGGCGACCGTTCTGCCCGAATATTGCCGCTTTGGCGGCGACTGGGATCAACTACGTCGCCGCCAGCACTTCCAAGCCCTCAGACTCCTTCCCGGGATTGACGGCGATTATCACGGGTGGAAGTCCGGCATTAACTGGCGTCTACTATGACGTCGCCTATTCCCGCAATCTCGACGGACCGGCGATTCAAAGCGGGAATGGCAACGGGCCCGGACCCTGCACTCCGGGTGCGGTACCCACCGGCTTTACGACGGAGTATGAAGAAGGCATCGACATCGACCAAACCAAGGTGAACGGTGGTGCGCCCGGCGCCTCGCTGACCGATGGTGGTATCGCCTCGCTCGATCCGACAAAGATGGTTCGCGATCCGGCTAACAAGTGCAAGCCCGTTTATCCATGGCAATTTGTGCGTGCGAACAGCATCTTCAGCGTGATTCATGCCAATGGAGGATACGCGGCTTGGTCTGACAAGCACCCTGCCTATGCCTCGGTCGCCTCTGGCCTGGGACCAAGTGCCCTCGATGACTTCTACGCACCCGAAATCAACTCCACTGTGATCGGCCTGCCCGATGTGATCACTCCAACAGGCGTAAACTGCAGCACGATCGTCGATTCCGGCGCCGACCTGACCGCCTGGACGAACAGCTTCCAGAACATCCAGTGCTACGACACTTTGAAGGTCAATGCGATCCTGAACGAGATCAACGGCAAAAACCACCTTGGTACCAAGCGGACCCAGGTTCCCACCATCTTTGGCATGAACTTCCAGGCCGTGAGCGTCGGCCAGAAGCTCATCGAAAAGAGCAACCACACGACCGGCGGATATCTGGATGCCGCGGGCACGCCCGGCGCAGCGCTGTTCGGCGAATTCCAGTTCGTCGATGCCTCGATCGGGGAGTTCGTCAGCGAACTGAAGAAGCGAGGTCTCTTGAATTCGACGCTCATTGTGATCACGGCCAAGCACGGCCAGTCGCCCATTGATCCCAGCCGTTACATCTCTCAACTCATCAACTACACGTCACCCGCCACGCTGCTCTCGAATGCGGGCTTCATTCCGGAATCAGAATCCACCAACAACCCCACCGGCATCGGACCGACGGAAGATGACGTCTCGCTGCTCTGGCTGAACAGCCCTTCCGACACGAACGCTGCTGTCCAGATCCTCGAACAGAATGCCTCCGCCACCGGAATCGCTCTGGGCCAGCTCTATTACGGTCCCTCGCTCAGCCTGAACTACAACGAACCCACTTTGGATCCGCGCACCCCGGATATCATCGTGACCCCGAATGTCGGAGTTACGTACTCCGGGAGCACCTCGAAGCTGGCCGAGCATGGCGGGTTCGCTCATGACGACACCAACGTTGTTCTGCTGCTCTCGTACCCGAGCTTCGAACCCCAGACCGTAAGGGCTGCCGTGGGCACTGCCCAGGTCGCGCCTACCATTCTCCAGGCCCTGCACATTGATCCTCAGGCTCTTGACGCGGTTCGTGCGGAGGGAACGCCCGTCCTTCCTGCGGTTCAACTCCCTGCGGTTCAGAGAGGACAGGGAGACCAGCGAGACCAGGGACAGCAGGAACAGAGATAAGGGGCCTCAATTTCAGCGGATGCCCCTTCGGGGGCATCCGCTGCCTATTGGAACCCTGAACTGGGCGCTAGCCCTGGCTCATCGCCAGAGGCTGATGCCACCGTGCCGGTGCTTTGGGCTCGAGATTCCCGAGGTGGGTGTTCTGCTTAGAGCCAGGGACTGCCTTGGATGAACGCAACGTCGGCTGCATGTGGGAGCGCGTGCGACGACGCGCTCAAAAGTTGGACGTGCGGCCGCTGAGGTTGCACGCGGCGCGCCACACCTTCGTCACCCTCGCACTTCAGGCAGGGGAGAGTGTCCGCTGAGTTGCGGACCAACTGGGCCACGCCGACCCCGCGATGACGCTACGCGCCTGGCGAATCCTTCTGGATGTAGAGCGCGAGGAAACCGTCGGCGTTCTTCTTCATCTTGGGCAGCATCGGAGAGTTGATTAGGTAACGGTCGATCGGGTTTTTGATCAGGAGCTGGGTCTTGCCGTCATACATGGTTCGCTGCGCAGGCGCGGGTGACGGACTATACGCCCCGGCTTCGGTCTGGGCGTTGTTATTGCAGGCCGCGTCACACCCGTTGACTCCCTGCGCTGCCTCAAGCGGTTCCCTCGACCCGCCGATGCCGTCGAAAGAGATATGCCAATGCCGGAACTTCCGTCGACTAAGGGCTCCCTCTTTTCCCGCATCTCCGAGAGCGCCTTGAAGCTCGTTTCGGCACGCCAGATTTCTCGCGGCGAACTTCACCGTCGGACGAGTCCGTCGGCCCGGCCGGCTCCGCTGATTCTGATCATGGACGATCTCGGCATGCTCCTGCCCGCAACGGACCACGCCGCGGCGATCCGGCTCGGACTGACCAGTCTCGCGTGGCTGCAGGCGCGTCTGAGCGGCGCGCCGCTCAGGGTCCCGTCGCCGAACGCCGAGGGCGTCCACGCCCTCGAGCGCTACTTGGCTCAGTTCGGCGCCCTGCGCACCGCACCGGCGGCGCAGCGCCGGGCGAAGCGCGACGCGTGCACTTCCCCGGCGTGTCCGGCGGGGCCATATCGGCTTGCCACCCCGGTAGCGGTCACCCTTTCGGGGGCGGGATTCGATTTTGTGGACCACGCCGGGGCCTTGCGCACCCGCCTCGATGCCCACGAGATCGCCGCGGCCGTGAGCTTCACCCAATCGCGCACCGTCGCTGAGGGCTTCGCCGCCCATCGCGCGCTGGAGGCCCACGGCGCCCTCGACAAGCCGGCGTTCGAGCACCTTGTCGCACGCCTGGCGGGCGCCGGCCTGCTCCTGCGCCTCGATGACAACGGGGTACAAACCGCGGAGGGGCGCACCCAACGCGAGTTCCGCAAGGGCATGGGTGAGGCCCTGCAGCGCTCGCGCGACGTTGAGCAGTTTCTGGCGCGGCATCGGGCGGAGGAGGATGAGCGGACGCGCCGCAGCGGGTGCCCGCGCATCCGCGTGGTGCCGGTCAACAACGAGGGGCATCCCATCCTGTCCCTCGGGCTCGTGATGGCCTACGCGAGGGCGTACGGCGACGGGCGTCTCGCCAAGCACTACGACTTCGTCCCGGACTGGGGGGACTGCACCGTCCCGGCCCTGACCGGGCAGGAGCCGCCGGCGGTCTACCTGTTCTCCAACTACATCTGGTCGCACGCCTGGAACGTCGTGCGTTCTGGCGAGGTGAAGACCAAGAGCCCGCACAGCCTCACCGTGCACGGCGGGCCGAATACCCCGAAGTACGACGAGGACGTTCGCACCTTCTTCCGCATGAACCCACAGGTCGACATCGCCGTACATGGCGAGGGCGAAGCGACGCTCGCCGAGATGCTCGACGCCCTGTGCGGCCATTTCGGAGACGGGCCGGCCGACCTATCCGTGCTCCGCGATGTCCCCGGTCTGACATTCCGGCTCGGCGACGAGATTGTGCAGACGACCAAGCGCGCGCGCATCGAGGACGTCAACCAGGTGCCCTCGCCGTACCGCAACGGACTGTTCGATTCGGTCGGCGAAACGGACAACGAGATCGTCCTCATGACGATCGAAACCAACCGAGGGTGCCCGTACGGCTGCACATTCTGCGACTGGGGATCGGCGACCTTGTCGCGCATTCGCAAGTTCGACCTCGACCGCGTCTTCGCCGACCTCGAGTGGTGCGCGCGCCACAAGGTACGCGTGATCTTCCTCTCGGACTCCAACTTCGGCATCTTCCCGCGCGACGTCGAGATCGCCCGAAAGGTGGTCGAGCTGAAACAGCAGTACGGATACCCAAAGCTGTTCGAATCGAGCTACGCCAAGAACACAGTCAAGCACCTGCGCGAGATCATCGAGATCTTCGCCGGCGGCGGCGTGCTGTCGACGGGCACCCTATCGCTCCAGTCTCTCGATGCCGGCACCCTCTCGACGATCCGCCGTTCCAACATTCACGTCGGGCAGTATGAGGCGCTGGCAGCAGAGTTCGGCAGCCAGGGCCTGCCTTTCGTGATGGAACTGATGATGGGCTTACCCGGGTCGACGCTGTCGTCGTTCCTCGGCGACCTGCAGCAGGTGGTGGACCGCGAGGTGCGCGCTCGAGTGAATCCCACCGAGGTGCTGATGAACAGCCCGATGAACGACCCTGACTATCGCCGCCAGCACGACATCCAGATCCTCCGCCCAGTGAGCCACGACTGGAGCGAGGACGTCGTTACGAGGCAGAAGTCGCTCATCGTGTCGACCGCGACCTTCACCCGCGACGAATACACCCGGATGGAGCGTTACCGGTGCGTCTTCATGATGTGCGAGAACTTCGGCATCCTACGCCAAGTGTCGCGCTTTGTGCGCCAGGAGATCGGCATGCGAGAGATCGACCTCTACGTCCGACTGGCCACTGACAGCGCCAGCCGGCGTACGGCCTGGCCGACCATCCGCTTCACATTCGACACCATCACCGCCTACATGATCCCGCCGGTAAGCTGGCGGTTCTTCATAGACGAGCTGCGCGAGTACCTCACGCGTGAGCTCGGCATCGCCGAGGATGCGGCGCTCGACACTGCCTTGCGCGTACAGCACGCGCTGCTACCCGCCCGCGACCGCGTGTTCCCCGCCCGCCTGTCTCTACCGCACGACTTCGGCGCCTGGCACCGCGCGGTGCTGGCGGCCAAGCGCAGCGGCGCCGCCAAGGACTGGCCGCATCGCGTGCCGCGCCTGCGCGAGTTCGGCCCGGCGACATTCGAGGTTGACGACCCGCAGTCGGTCACGACGCTGGGCCTCGGCATGACGTTCGACTACGACCTCGAGGGCGACTGGGAGCTCGCGTCGCCCGTCGCGCGTCCGATCCGCTATCGGCACAGCATCCAAGTCTGAGCGGGGGTACGCCAGCCCGGGCGCGGCGCCGTTGAGACGGAAGGTCACCTGCAAGTCGGCCTCTCGCGGATGCCGCTCCCTGCGGAGGTTGACGAAACACTACTTCTCGCACGGAGGATCCTATTCGGCCGGTCCGTTCGGGTCAAAGTGAATGGCTCTCCCTCGCACCGCAATCCCAAGTGACAGACTGAAAGTGCAACACCCGGCGCTCGGGAGCTGAACCTGTGATGGTGAGGACCACGGGGGTAGGCCCTCGGTTTCGAACCCGCATCGCCGGTTGGGCGTGACTTCGCTGCGAGTGCTATGAAGGATGGTGGCTCGGATACGGCGATGAAAGCTGCATGTCACTGCGGAGCAGTCCGATTTGAAATAGCCGAGGCGCCCTCGTGGGTGCTCGACTGCAACTGCACGCTGTGCCGGCGCTACGGAGCGCTCTGGTCCTATTACCCCGGTGCGGATCAAGCCAAGCTCCTCATGAAGCCGCGCCCAGATACCACATCTGTTTACAGCTGGAACGAGCGGCGGATCGCCTTTCATCATTGCAAGATCTGCGGATGCATGACTCATATGGAAACAATCCAGGCCGATCCGCCGGAAATCGTAGGCGTGAATGCGCGGATGATGATTGGGCTCGATCCTGCATGTGTGCGTCTTCGCCAATACGATAACGGCCACACGGGCTTCTTTTGGACGAAGTCGGAAGATCCGGTGATCCCTTCACGCCATCCGCCGATGCCTCCAACTGGCCCGGACGATTGGCGTTAGGCTGCGGGCTAAAGCAGCGAGCCAGCATCCTCCTTGTTTTGGCGAGTGCCGATCCCTGGTAGCTCTGAGTGTGGACAACTTCGCTACGTGCAACGGTGGTGGGCCGAATCTAACGGCTAACGCGACGCCTCAGCACGGCGTCGGTCGCATTGCCACAGGTGCGGCGGGGATGCTGGGAGCAGGCAAACAACAGCCGAGTGCAATGCTCGCGTTCACTCTACCTCCGGTGCAACCGTCGCAATGAGAAAAAGATGCAAGCCGAGTTTGCGGCTCATGCCGAGGGGATCGCGCCGGTCGCTTAACCAATCGCGGCCACCCCGCCGACCTAGAGAAATGGGACATCAGCGGTCGGAACTCCCGAAGTATCTATTATAACACTGTAGTGTAGATCGCCGGAAATCTTCTACTTGTAGGAACCTCTTTCGCCCACGTCCATGTCGTGTGGGTGGGTCTACCCCCCCCTCGCTGACGCTCGGGAGTTGCACCTACGGTGGTGAGAGCTACGGGAGGTGCCGGAGGCCACCTTCGGTGGCCGGACCGACCCATTCGCGTCTCCGGAGGACCCTAGGCGCCTTCGGCGCAGAAGCGGAAGCTGGAGCCCGAACCATACAGAACCCTTAGGCGCTGCTCTCCCTACGTCGCAGGGAGGGCGGCTGTCACGACCGATCAGTAACTGGCTGCACAATGGCTGCACTTTGGGGTGTCTGCAGAGTTAGAAGCGAAAACGCCCCAGCTGTAACCGGTCGAGCAGTTTGGATTGTTTCTGGCGCGCCCAGCAAGACTCGAACTTGCGACCTTCAGGTCCGCAATACGCGCCCTCGCAGGCGCACGTGAGCTGGAGCTCGGTGGTTGGTCTCTAGGCACCGACGTGGATACGCCGCGTCAGCGATCGCGACGAGCCTGGCGGCTTCAAGCAGGTGCGGGCTCCACCCTGGGAGCTGGCTCCCGACCCGGGTGTACCGGTACCAGGATTAGCGATTGGGGTTTACCTCGAACGCAGGCTGACCAACCCGCCACCCTAAACGAACGACGCCCCGATCGAAGCCGGGGCGTGTCGAAGGATGCGTGGCTACGCGCGCGCGTGCCGGTCGCGCCGAGTCAACGCGAGGCCGAGCAGCCCTCCCATCACGAGCAGACTCGTACCGGGCTCGGGGACAACACGTGCGTACTCGATGTTGTCGATGAAGATCCCGTCGTTATCTCGACCGGGTGACGGGAACGTAATCGACCGGATGTCTGAAGCCGTACTGAGGACCCCGACGAAGTACACATTCCCTGTCTGGAAGTTGTACCCATCTGTGACGAACGAGCCCAGCTTCGTGCCCGTACCGGACGGACCAGAGTAGGCGGTCAGGAACGTTGTGTTAACGCCGCCCGGGTTGAAGTAATCGACCGTCTGAAAGCCGACCGCCAGCACTGGCCCTTCGAACGTAATCGACATGGTGTGGCCCCCTCCGGGAATGAAGATGTAACGCGATGTCTCGTAAGACCCTTCGCCCGGCGACACGGGTCCCGCGTTACTCCCAGCCCCGACTGGCGTGTCTCTGACGCTGACCGCAGGACTGACCTGGATATTGACACCCGGGTAGAACGTCGGATCGAGAGGGCCCAACGGGTGGGTCTCGAAAGTCAGCGTTGTGACGAGGCCTTCGTTTTCGGCCACGGCGGTCGCGAATTTCTCCGAGTTGGTCGTCGGATTCAACATGAAACCCGTGACGGTTGCCTGCGCCGCGGGCGCGATGCAAAACCAGAGAGCCAACGTGAGGAATCGCATACAAACCTCTTTGTGGCAGCTCGCCCTACCTAAAGGATCGACTGCACTCCAATTCCACCGGGCAGTACTGCTCTAAACGTTACGTGGTACGCCGAGGCGAGAAGTGTCAGAGAACCGTCCTGAAAGTGTCGCCGGTGGGGTGCCGAGTGCAGGCAATGCGCAACTGTGGCGCAGGCAATGCGCAACTGTGTGTCTAGACAGATAGTCCGACGCTGGCCGCGCTGGCGGGTGTGGAGGCGGCGTGCGGGCGCTACGTCGCGGTGTGCTCTCCGAGCGAGACCCTCCTTGTTGGGCATGAATCCGAGGATCCCATCCCACGAGGTGAGTGCGGTACGGGGTCGCTTAGAGTGACCGAGTCATTCGGAAGACAATGAGATCTGCGCGCACGCGCTCCCAACGCCACAGGTTTGGCTCGCCGTGCTGGGTGGACATCCGGTTGAATCAACCCGTCCGTCTGCCACGAAAGCACCTCAGGGTAGTCGTTGGCCTCTGAAATCTCGATTCTGTACCGGTCGGGCCACTCGGGATCGGGCCGCACGCCGACCATTCCTGGCTCCCGCGCTGTAACAGGTTCGTCAAGACACGAATCGGCTATGGTCGGTCGAGGAATTGATCGAAGCCAGCATGGCGAAGGGAAAGACAGCGTGAGAGATGGCAAACAATTCAATCACGAACAATTGCGAGGGGCCAAGTTTCACGGATGCGCCCTCGCGCAGGCCGAGTTTGACAACGTAGACCTATCGCAATCGAAGTTCAACGGCGTGAATCTGCTGGATTCATCGTTCACCGACATCAACTTCCAAGGCGCTAAGCTCACCAACATCAATCTCGCCAATGTCACCATCGACGACGCGAACATTGCGGGGTTGACAATCTTCGGCTGGAATATCGCGGAGCTGATAACAGACGCGCAAAAACGGAAAACGTCGAAGTAGGACAGTCGCTTTTTTTGCCATCTCCCATGGTATCGATTGGAGGGAGTCATGCCTCACGTAGACGAGCGGCCTCCGGTATGGGTTGGTCACGTCGTGATGAAGACAGGCCGACTCACTGATTCCTGGGACTTCCTGACAAGGATCGGGCTCCGCCCGATCGAGCTGCACGGTAACGTCGGAGTCCTGGAACTGCGGGGCGGAACACACCTGGTGTTGGTGCAAAGCGATGATGTTGTACCCGGTCCTGTGCCGTTCGACCTCATGGTGGACGACCTCGAAGCAACGCATCGCCTCTTCACCGACATTGGGCTCGCACCATCTCCGATCCAGGCCGGGTCGATCCATCATTCGTTCACGGTGGAAGACCCGAGCGGGCAGCAGATCAGCTTCAACTCCAGCCACGTCTCGGGGAAGCCGGTCTAACGCGCTTGTCCATCATGGCGGATGTAACCCAGCGCAGAGCCGAATACGCCCAGGAAGTCTGCTCCGCGGGCGGAGTTCGTTCCCATGCGCTTGTCAGGGCTTTCGCGGCTGTGCCGAGGGAGAACTACCTCGGGCGCGGGCCATGGAGAATCCTTTGCCCCGAACGACTTGCCGACGGTTACGAGAGCACCGCAGACGATGACCCTGTACATCTCTACCAGAACGTCCTTATAGCGATCGACGAGCGCCGCTGGCTCAACAACGGGCATCCGACCACCCTGGCCCGATTCCTCGATTTACTGGCAATCCGGGCTGGCGATCGCGTGCTACACGTCGGCTGTGGCGTTGGATACTACACGGCAATCATTGCGGAGATTGTCGGACCTTCCGGCCATGTCACGGCGGTGGAGATCGAGCCCGACCTCGCGACCCGCGCACGCGCCAACCTCTCCTCCTACTCCTACGTAGAGGTTCTGCAAGGAGACGGGGGAGCGTGCGACGCAGGTCCCCGCGACGCGATCTTCGTGAACGCCGGAGCGACCCATCCCCGGCCCCTGTGGGTGAGTCGCCTAGCGCCCAGTGGCCGTCTCCTCTTCCCGTTGACTGTCTGCCAGGCCACGGGCGGGATCGGCGGTGGATACATGCTGCGCATTGCCAGGACCGAGAACGGATATGCGGCCAGGTTCGTGTCGCCTGTTGGAATCTTCTCTTGCGAGGGTGGCCGCGAGCAAGATGCGGAGCGCCGATTGCATCGAGCCTATGGCCGGGGTGAGCATGAGTTGGTCCAGGAGCTTCGCTTGGATGCGCACGCTCTCGACTCCACATGCTGGCTTCATGAAGCGGGGTGGTGTCTATCCAAGCGTTCATTTCAGCAGTGACGGTGGGCCTCTTCCTAAGAACGCCGCCCGTTAGATCGGCCAAAATCGGAGCCTGATGCGAACGCGCGACGAAGACGCTTACGGCCGACTCATCTACAACCACTACCGGGGCTTGTCGTCCGGGCGGAACCAGGAGTAGTGCTGGACGAGGTGACGTGTGGCAGCGAAGGTCGATGTAGACTTTGATCGGTACCGGATCCACATCAGGCGAGCGTTGGTCAAGGGGGAGATCACTACGCCAAAGA
>Ga0187778_10003430_pt1 | contig 10649 bp, 10 predicted proteins | sample 1015_Q2_SP5_20_M_FD_132418 | JGI IMG/M metagenome (GOLD analysis project Ga0187778, IMG submission 132418) | Tropical peat soil microbial communities from peatlands in Department of Meta, Colombia - 1015_Q2_SP5_20_MG | ecosystem: Environmental > Terrestrial > Soil > Wetlands > Peat | place...
ACGAGCCGCTGGCCGTAGAGGTCGCCCGAGTAGTCGAGCAGGAACGGCTCGATTCGCCGCTCGGTGCCGCCGTAGTGTGGATTCGTGCCGATCGAGACGGCGGCGCGATGTCCGTGCGTCGAGCCGGCGTAGACGCCGTCGCCCGGGAAGAGAAGATTCGGATCCTGGGCGATGTTCGCGGTCGGGTAGCCGAGTTCGCCCCCGCGCTGGTCGCCGGCCACGACGGTGCCGTCGAGCTCGTACGGGCGCCCGAGCATCCGGGCGGCGGTCACGACGTCCCCGTCGTGGACGGCCTGCCGGATCGCGGTCGACGAGACCTCCTCCACCTCGGTCACCGGGCGCACCTCGTAGCCGAGCCGGCCGAGGAGCTCGAGATCACCGCTCCTCCGGACGCCGAAGCGGAAGTCGGCGCCCGCCACCACCACCTCGGCGCCGATCGCGGCGAGGTACGAGCTCGCGAACTCCTCCGGCGTGAGCCGCATCAGCTCGGGCGTGAACGGGGCGACGAGCGTCGTCTCGACGCCTGCCTCGGCGAGGAGCTCCAGACGCCGCTCCAGCGTCGAGATCAGCTCGACACGGTTTCCCAGCACCACGCGCGGGTGCGGGTCGAAGGTGATCACCGTCGGCGCGAGTCCGGTCTCGACCGCTGACCGGACGACCGAGAGGTGCCCTCGGTGGACGCCGTCGAAGGTGCCGATCGCGACCGCGCGCGGCTCGCGTGGAACCTGTGCCGGGGCGTGCGCGATCCTCATGCCGATCTCCGTCCGCGGCGGCGCCGGCCGCGGTCGCCGGTCCGACATTGCAGCGCTTCAGCCATGCCCACCCTCCAACTTTGCAACAGTCTGTTACAAGGCATCGCCGTGCGCGGCGATCGAGCCGGCGGCGATCCTCGCGAGTGCGTCGGCGACGGGCACGACGCGTCCGGGGTCCGCTTCGTCCACTGAGAACGGCCCGACCTCCAGCCGCCGCAACGAACGGCAGTGGCCGCCGAGGACATCGGCGACCGCACGCACGTACGTCCCCGACGACACGCGGAGGTCGAGCGTCGCGACGCCTTCTGCGTAGCCGACGAGCGTCAACCGGTGGACGGTCGATCGCCGAACGGGCATCTCGACCGTGACTCCGCGCCGGTGCAGCCGATACGCGCGCTCGCCGCCGATCTTCACCGCCGAGGCCGCCGGAATCGGCAGCTCGACGTCGCCGCGGAGCCCCTCGAGCGACGCTGCGAGCTCGTCCGGGAGGGGTGGGTCGTGCGCGTCGATCTCCTCCCCTTCGGGATCGCCGGTCGACGTACGCGCCGTCAGGTCGATCTCGGTCAGGTAGCGCTTGTCGAGGCCGACGAACCTCGCCGCGAGCTTCGTCGCGCGGCCCGAGAGAACGAGGAGGAGACCCGTCGCGAACGGGTCGAGCGTGCCCGCGTGACCGGTTCGGGCACCGGTCATCCGTCGCGTCTCCGCCACGAGCGAGAACGACGACCTCCCGGCGGGCTTGTCCAGCAGGATGATCCCGGTCGGCTCGAGGCCCTTCGGGAGGCTCATGCGCCCCCCTCGCCAGGCACACCCACGCCGCTCGCCCCGAGCACGGTACGTCTCACGCCGAGGCGGTCGCCGCGAACTGCTCGAGCAACCCGTCGACGATCTCGTCGACCGAGAGGTCGGTGCCGAAGCCGGCCGCCTGTGGGTGTCCGCCGCCTCCGAAGGCCCGGGCGATCGCCGACACGTCGAGCTCGTCCACCGACGAACGGAGCGAGACCTTCCGGAGCGGCCCCCCGTCCCTCGGCGGCTCGCGGATCAGCGCCGCGAGCTGGGCTCCTTCGACGGCGCGGAGGTAGTCGATGATCCCCTCCGAGTACGGCTCGACGGCGCCCACGTCGGCGAAGTCCTCGCGCACGAGGTAGGAGACGACGATCCTGCCGCCTTGGAACACGCGGGCCCGCTCGAGAGCCCGTGCGAGCAGCTTGAGCTTCGCGAACTGCACGGTCTCGTAGACGTCCTGGAAGACCTTGTGCACGTCCGCTCCGGCCTCGACCAGGTCGGCCGCCAGCCGAAGTGCCTTGGGAGTCGTGTTCGTGTACTGGAACCGGCCGGTGTCGGTGACGAGCGCGACGTAGAGCGCCTCGGCGAGCTCGGGCGTGAGCTCGACGCCGAGCGCCGCGAAGACGTCGGAGAGCAGCTCGCCGGTCGACGACGCCTCCGGGACGACGAGCGCGACGGAGCCGAAGCGCGAGTTGTCGTGGTGGTGGTCGATGTTGAGCGTGAGCAGGGCCCCTTCGAGAATGCTCGGGTCCGCGAGACGCCTCTCGTTGGCGCAGTCGACCGCGACGACGACCCGGTCCGAGCGGTCTTCCGGTGCTGCGCGGAGCAGCCCGCGCTCGGGGAGCTCGAGGAACCGGTACTCCCCGGGCAGGGGCGCCGGGCCGGCGAGCACCATGACGCTCTCCTTGCCGAGCTGGCCGAGGGCGAGGTGCGTTGCGAGCAGCGAGCCGAGCGCGTCGCCGTCCGGGTTCTCGTGCGAGGTGACGAGGAACCGCTCGTGCGCGTGGATCGCCGCGACGACGGGAGCGAGGTCAGTCTGAGTGATCATCTCCGGAAGCGTCCTCGTCCGCGTCGGTCTCGTCGGCGTCGTTCTCGTCGGCAGGGGGCTCGGCAGCGGGCGCGAGCTCGTCGATCAGCTGCGTCATCCGGACGCCGCGCTCGACTGCGGGATCGTACGCGAAGGCGAGCCGCGGGGTTCTGCGCAGCTGGAGCTCTGCCCCGAGCGTCCGCTGCAGCGCGCCGGCGGCGTGCTCGAGCGCGCGCAGCGTCGTCTCCCGTTCGCGGTCGCGTCCCAGCACGCTGACCCAGACTGTCGCCTGCGCGAGGTCGGTCGTCGTGTCGACGCCCGTCACCGTGACGAAGCCGATGCGCGGATCCTTGAGCTTCGGGATCGCATCCGAGAGGACGTGCTTGAGGGCCTCGTCGACCCGTCGCATCCGCGGACGCCCACGCTGTCGACCGCCCGTCGGCACTATGCGTCGTCCAGCGTCACGACGTCGCGGAGCACGCCCAGCGGCTCGTAGCCGTTGCCGAAGAGCCAGCGCTCGGCGTCGTCGAGTCGCCCGGTCACGTCGCGCATCTCCCGGCCGACGCACGCGAGCGTCAGCCGCGTTCGCTGCCAGACGTCGTGGTGGTCGACCTCGGCGACGGAGCAGGCGAGCCTGTTCTGCAGCTGGGTCTTCACGGAGCGGACGACCATCCGCTTCTCCTTCAGCGAGTGGCTCTCGGGCAGGAAGAGCTCGAACGAGTACATGCCGACGATTCCCGTGGTCATCTCGCGCCTGTGGACGCAAACGCTCGGGTCGATCGTGACCGGCGCACCGGCCGACAGGACCAGCTCGGCCGGATCAGCCGTCGCCTGCGGGCGTCGCGGTCGGCGGCTCGTCGAGGTCGGTGCGCTCCACCTGGCGCGTCTCGAACACCTCGAGGACGTCGCCTTCCTTCACGTCGTTGAAGCCGTCGAGCAGGATGCCGCACTCGAAGCCCTCGGCCACCTCGCGGGCGTCGTCCTTGAACCGCTTCAGCTGGGCGATCGACGTCTCGTGGACGACCGTGCCGTCGCGGACGAGGCGCACCTGCGCCCCGCGACGCACGACACCGCTCGTGACCATGCAGCCCGCGATCGTGCCGAGCCGCGAGACGCGGAAGAGCGCCCGCACCTCGGCCTCGCCGATCGTCTCCTCGGTCTGGACGGGCGAGAGCATCCCGACGAGCGCCTGCTGGATGTCGTCGGTGAGCTGGTAGATGACGCGGTACGTGCGGACGTCGACGCCCTCGCGCTCGGCGAGGTGGCGCGCCTCGGCGCTCGGCCGGACGTTGAAGCCGATCACGAGCGCATTCGACGCGGACGCGAGGTTGACGTCGTTCTCGGTGATCCCGCCGACCCCCGTGTGGATCACGTTGACCCGCACCTCGGAGTGCTGGATCTTGCCGAGCTCGGAGACGAGCGCCTCGATCGAGCCCTGGACGTCGCCCTTGAGGACGATGTTGAGCTCCTGCACCGCTCCCGTCTGCATCTGGGAGAACAGCGTCTCGAGCGACACGCCCCGCTTGGAGCGCTGCGCGAGCTGCTCGCGCCGCAACCGCTCGGCTCGGACGTTGGCGAGGTGCTTCGCCTGGCGCTCGTGCTCGACGACGCGCGCGAGCTCGCCGGCGAGCGGCGCCTTGTCGAAGCCGAGGATCTCGACCGGCTCGCCGGGCCTGGCCTCCTTCACCTTCTCACCGCGGTAGTCGTAGAGCGCCCGCACCTTGCCGGCGGCGTCGCCGGCGACGATCGCGTCGCCCACGTGGAGCGTGCCCCGCTGGACGAGCATCGTCGCGACCGGGCCGCGGCCGATGTCCAGGCGCGACTCGACGATCGGGCCCGACGCCTCCGCGTTCGGGTTCGCGGTCAGCTCGAGCTCCGCGTCGGCGACGAGCAGGATCTTCTCGAGCAGCTCGTCGAGGTTCAGCTTCTGCTTCGCGGATACTTCGGCGAACTGGGTCGAGCCACCCCATTCCTCGGGCTGGAGATCTTCGGCGGCGAGCTCGCTCTTCACCCGGTCGGGGTTCGCGTCGGGAAGGTCGATCTTGTTGACGGCGACGACGATCGGCACGTTCGCGGCGCGCGCGTGCGAGATCGACTCCTTCGTCTGCGGCATGACGCCGTCGTCGGCGGCGACGACGAGAACGGCGATGTCCGTCACCTTCGCGCCGCGAGCGCGCATGGCCGTGAACGCCTCATGACCCGGCGTGTCGAGGAATGTCACGCGCCTGCCGTCGATCTCCGCCTGGTAGGCGCCGATGTGCTGCGTGATCCCGCCGGCCTCGGTGTCCACGACGGACGTCTCGCGAATCGCGTCGAGCAGCGTCGTCTTCCCGTGGTCGACGTGGCCCATGATCGTGACGACCGGAGGACGCGGGCGGAGATCCGCGGCCGGATCCTCGAACGCCTCGGGCTCGACGTCCTCGTCGGCGGCGTGCTTGATCGAGACCTCGCGCCCGACCTCGGCCGCGATCAGCTCCACCTCCTCGTCGGTCAGGGACTGCGTCGCAGTCTTCATCTGACCGAGGTTCATCAGGATCGTGATGATGCGCGGCACCGAGACGCCGAGCGCCTGGGACAGGTTCTGGACGGTGACGCCGGACTCGACGGTGGCGGGTCCCGTCGGGGCCGTAGGCGCCTGCGGCGCCCGCGGAGCGCTGCTCGAGCGCTCACGCGCGGCCCGGACGTCGCGCCCGCGCGCCGCTCCGCCCTCGATCACGACGCGCCGCTTGCGTCCTGCGGCGCCTCCACGAGGTCGAATCGGGCGGTTCGGCTTGTTCGGTCCGTCTGCCATCAGGCTCCAGTGTAGAGGTCTGCCAGACCGGGTTCGACGGTCACGGCTTGTCGCAGAGCCCGGTTGAACGCGCGACGAGAGAGTGCCCGCTCGAAGCACGAGAGCCGCCGGCACGTGTACGCGCCGCGGCCCGCGACGTCGCGTCCCGGAACGAGCTGTCCCCCGACCGCGCCGAACCGGATGAGCTCGTCCTGCGGCGCCTTCCGCCCACAGCCGATGCACGTCCGTTCGGGCGCTGTGCTACTCCTCGTCGCCGGAGGCTCCCTCGACTGCGGTCAGCTCGGCGCCCACCCGCCTCTCCTCGGCCTCGACGACCTCGGCCTCGACGACCTGGAGAGCGACAGCCCCGGGCTCGCTCGGCGCCTCCTCGACGGGCGTCTCGACCTCGGTCGCCTCGACTGGGGCTGCTGCCACTCCGTCTGCACTCGTCTCGACCGCGGCGAGCGCCTGGTGGGCCGGAACGCCGCAGTACTTCGAGCCCGGCAGCGCGATGTTCGGGCAGCGCTTCCCGTTCGTGAGGATCGCCGAGCAGCGGCCGGAGAAGTCGTCGTCGTCCGAACCGGTGCCGGCGAACGCGGCCTCGGCCTCGGCCTGCGCGAACTCGCTGTCGGACTGGATGTCGACCTTCCAGCCGGTGAGCCGCGCGGCGAGACGCGCGTTCAGCCCCTCCTTGCCGATCGCGAGCGCGAGCTGGTCGTCCGGGACGACGACCGTCGCCTCGCGGGTGTCGTCGTCGATGTAGACCTCGCGGACCCGGGCGGGCGAGAGCGCCTTCGCGACGAAGCGCGCGGGCTCCGTGTTCCAGGGGATGATGTCGATCTTCTCGCCGCGAAGCTCCGAGACGACCATGCGGACGCGAGAGCCGCGCGGGCCGACGCACGCACCCACGGGGTCGACGCCCTGCACGTGCGACTCGACGGCGATCTTCGCCCGGTAGCCCGGCTCGCGGGCGACGCCGCGGATCTCGACCAGACCGTCCGCGATCTCCGGCACCTCGAGCTCGAACAGCGTCTTGATCAGCTCTGGGTCGCGGCGCGAGAGGATCACCTGCGGCCCCTTCGTGCCCGACCGCACCTCGGTGATCACGGCCTTGATCCGGGAGCCCTGCTCGTAGCGCTCGCCGTCGACCTGCTCGGAGCGCGGCAGCAGCGCCTCGACGTTGTTGCCGAGGTCGACGAGCACGTTGTTGCGGTCGCCCGCCTGCTGGACGATGCCGGTGACGACGTCGCCGACACGGTCGATGTACTCCGCGTAGCGCATCGCGCGCTCGGCCTCGCGGATCCGCTGCTGGATCACCTGCTTCGCCGTCATCGCCGCGATCCGGCCGAAGTCGTGCGGCGTGACGTCGGTGCGCGCGATCTGCTGCTCGGGCACCTGGTCCCAGTCGAGCTCGAGCTCGTTGTCGTCGATCAGCGTGTGCTGCTTCTCGCCGGTCTCCTCCTCGATCCGCTCGAGCTCCTCGATCTTCGCCTCGCGAGCTTCATCCAGCAGCCGCTCTTCGAGATCGGCCGGGATCTCGATCGCGAACACGCGGAACTCGCCCTCGTCGTCGAGCTCGACCATCGCATGGCGAGCCGCGCCGGGCGTCTTCTTGTAGGCGGCGAGCAACGCGTCCTCGAGCGCGCGCACGAGCTGGTCCTGCTCGATGCCCTTCTCGCGCTCCAGCGCGCGGATGTTCTCGATGATCTCGATGCTCATGGCGTTCGCTCTCCCTCTTCGACCAGATTCGCCCTCAGGATGCTCTCGTACGGGACCTCGAACTCGCCGGCCGGCGTCGACAGGGTGATCCCGCCCGGGCTGGTGGACCGCAGCTCACCGCGGACGCGCCTCTTGCCGCCGACTTCCTCCGCCGTGCGTAGCGCGACGGTGCGGCCGATCGCCTGCTCGAAGTGGCCCGGCTTGCGGAGCGGACGCTCCGGACCTGGCGACGAGACGTCGATCGTGTACTCCCCTCGCCACGGCTCGAGCAGGTGCGTGACCCGCGCGCAGAGCGCGTGGTCGACGCCGTCCGGGTGGTCGACGTAGACGCAGAAGCGGCTCGGCGAGACGAGCTCGACCGCGAGCACCTCAACACCCGGCACGCCGTGCTCGACCAGCGGCGAGATCTCGCGCCCGAGCTCGCGCTCGCGCGCGAAGACGTCCCGTGCGCCGGGCCGGCTCGCTCGTCCCCCACCTCGGTTCGCGACTCTCGCGCCCTTGACCATCGTCCTGTCCTGTTCGTGCCCTTCAACAAAAATGGGCGCGACGCGCCCATTTCGCCGAACGGTGAAATGTCTCGCTCAGGATAGCACCGAGAACTCCGAGCATGGAGGGGTCGGGATCTCTGGGCCCTCCATCTGCAGCGTCGAGAAGGAACGTTGCTCCGCACTACCGATGCCGCTCGGACAGCCCGGTGCGAGCCTGGTGGCAACTCAGAAGACTCAGGCGTGTCCATGCGCGCGTCAGCCGGGACCCGACTCCCGACTCGCGAGCACCAGGGAGGCCCAAGCCTCCAAAGAGGAAGGGAGAACCCCATGTTGCGCCAACACCGCCGGATGACCTTCGCGATCGCGATCCTCGGCGTGAGTCTGCTGGCCGTCGGGATCACGTACGCGGCAGGTCGGATACCGGGAGCGAACGGCGTGATCCAGGGCTGCTACGACAGCGGGGGCAACCTCAAGGTCGTGGCGAGCCTGCCCTGCCCGAAGAGGTACACGCCGCTGGCATGGAACCAACTGGGACCGCCAGCAGAAGGATCGGCGAGCGCGTTCTTCGCCAACGTTGCTCCTGACGGAACCGTCGTCGACTCATCGCCCGGCGTCACCGCCGCGCGGATCGGTACCGGCGACTACCAACTCACGTTCCCCAGGCCGATCGCCCACTGCGCCGCGACCCTCTCGACCGGCACGAACGCAAACGGCGGGAACCACAACGTCAACGGCACGTGGGATGTCAACCTCCAGCAGCCGGACGCGCCCGGAAACCTGGTTCAGGTGTACACGTACTTTCCCGACGAAAGCCTCAGCGACTCCGCCTTCCACCTGATCGTCGTCTGCTGAGTGGTGCCGTCCTGGGCGGGTTCGCCGCCTGCCCAGGTCGCTCGCCGGCATCGCGTCCACCGGCTCGTCGGCGGCGAGCACTTTGCACCGCGGAGAGCGTCCACTCCTCGAGCGCCTCGCCGGGCCTCGGTGATAGCTCGCCGCTCATGCGTCCAGGACGATCGTCACCGGCCCGTCGTTCACGAGCGACACCTCCATCCGCGCCCCGAAGACGCCCGTCTCCACGGCCACGCCTTCCGCGGCGAGCGCCTCGCAGAACCGCTCGTAGAGGCGCTCCGCTTCGGCCGGCTCCGCGGCGCGGGTGAAGCTCGGGCGGTTCCCTTTCGCGGTGTCGGCGATCAGCGTGAACTGGCTGACGACGAGCGCCTCGCCGCCGACGTCGAGGAGCGAGCGGTCGAAGCGGCCCGCGTCGTCCTCGAAGATCCGCAGCCGCGCCACGCGTCCGGCGAGCCGGACGGCCGCCGCGTCGTCGTCCTCGCGCGACACCCCGAGCAGCACGAGCAGGCCCCGGCTGCAGCGCGCGCGCACGCCTCCGGCCACGGAAACCGACGCCTCCGAGACCCGTTGCACGACCGCGCGCACAGGCGGCGATTGTCCCTCATCTCAGGGAGGCCGACTGCCGATAAGGGAGCCGTGGAAGCGGCCCGCAACCCGTGGCCTGCCCTGGGTACCCTCCTCGTGCGGGACGGGGTGATCACGCCCGAGCAGCTGGAGCGTGCGCTCGAGGAGAAGCGCTCGAACCCCGCGAAGCGACTCGGCGAGCTCCTCGTCGAGCACGGCTCCACGACCCGCGCCCACATCGCCCGCGTCCTCGCCGAGCAGCACGAGCTCGAGTACATCGAGCTCGACGAAGGCTCGATCGAAGCCGACGCCGCCGGCCTCCTGCCCGAGAACCTCGCGCGCCGCTACCTCGCCGTCCCGGTGCGGTTCCTGCCGGACGGCTCGATCCTCGTCGCAGTCGCGGACCCGACGAACGTCCTCTTCTCCGACGACCTCCGCCTCGCGCTCGGCGTCCCGGTCCGCGTCGGTGTCGCGTCGTCGGACGCCATCGAGCGCGCGATCACGCGCGTCCACGAGCACGTCCACGAGATCACCGAGGTCGAGGAGGAGGAAGAGACGGCTCCCGCCCAGGTGCTCGACCTCGACCACGAGACGCCGGCCGTCGTCTTCGTCAACAAGACGATCAACCGAGCACTCGACCTCGGCGCCTCCGACATCCACTTCACGCCGCAGGGGAAGCGCCTCAACGTCCGCGCCCGTGTCGACGGCGTCGTCCGCGACCTCACGTCGATCGCCGGCGTCCACCAGGCCGCCGTGACCAGCCGGCTCAAGATCATGGGCAGCCTCGACATCGCCTAGCGCAGGGCGCCGCAGGACGGCCGCGTCTCGATCCGCCGCGGAAGCGACACGATCGACGTCCGCATCGCCGTCCTGCCCACCACGCACGGGGAGAAGGTGACGCTCCGAATCCTCAACCAGCGCGAGGCGCCGTCGTCCCTCGCCGACCTCGGCATGTGGCCGCGCAGCGCCGCCCTGCTCGAGGAGGCGATCACCCAGCCGTTCGGCTCGATCGTCGTCGTCGGCCCGACCGGGTCGGGCAAGACGACGACGCTGTACGCGGCGCTCTCGCAGCTCAACACGCCGGACCGGACGCTGATGACGATCGAGGACCCGGTCGAGTACCGCGCGGCAGGCCTGGACCAGGTCGAGGTCAACCCGCGCGCCGGGCTGACGTTCGCCGCCGGACTGAGGACGATCCTCCGCTCCGACCCGGACGTCATCCTCGTCGGCGAGATCCGAGACGAGGAGACGGCGCAGATCGCGTTCCGCGCGGCGATGACCGGCCACCTGGTGCTCACGACGCTGCATGCGCAGACCGCCGCCTCGGCGATCCAGCGCCTCCTCGACATGGGCATCGAGGGCGGGATCATCTCGACCTCGATCAACTGCTTCGTCGCCCAGCGGCTCGTCCGCCGGCTCTGCCAGGACTGTGCGGAGCCGTACCGCCCGGAGCCAGCCGAGCTCGAGGCGCTCGGCGTCCCGTCGTCGTACGGCGAGCTGCAGCTCTTCAGGGCCGTCGGCTGCCCCGAGTGCGGCAATGTCGGGTACCGGGGCCGGATCGGCCTCTTCGAGGTGCTGCCGCTGACCGACGAGATCAGCCGGCTGATCGGCGCTCCGACCCGCGAGATCCAGGCGGCCGCGGTGCGCGAGGGCATGTTCACGCTCCGCGACGACGGCATCCGGCTCTCGATCGCCGG
>Ga0187778_10003431_pt1 | contig 10647 bp, 10 predicted proteins | sample 1015_Q2_SP5_20_M_FD_132418 | JGI IMG/M metagenome (GOLD analysis project Ga0187778, IMG submission 132418) | Tropical peat soil microbial communities from peatlands in Department of Meta, Colombia - 1015_Q2_SP5_20_MG | ecosystem: Environmental > Terrestrial > Soil > Wetlands > Peat | place...
GTGCTGGATGCCGAGCTGACTACCTTATGGGTGTTGTTCGAAGATTGCCGCCCGGCGCGCATGAAGGGTTATGGACAGGAATTTTCTCGAGAGGACCAAAGCCGGCTGGATGAAACGGTGAATGAATTGACCACCAAGGTTGACGCAATGAAGAGGCGCCTGCTGTGATGTCGAGGGCCAAAGTATGTTGATCGGGAGGAAGCAAGAGCTCGCCCAACTGGTGCATGCGATTCAGGCGCGCCGCAGTTTACTTGTGCACGGAGCGGCAGGAGCAGGGAAGACCGCTCTTCTTGAGGAGGCTCTCTCGAGCTTGCCGCCACGCATTCGCCGCATGTGTTTGGTCTGCACGAGTTGCGAAAACCCACGCACAATTTGGCGTTGTCTGGTCCGGTCACTCACCGAGATTGAAGACCCACGGGTCCTGTCGTACGTTCGACGCGAGTGTCCGGGAACCGCCAAAGTCGAACACTGGCTGAGCAAGCAATCCAGTCTGCGGCTTCGCGGCATCCTTCGCCGGGCGATGCTTGGGAACGCCTATTGGGTTTTTCTCGACGCTGCCGCGCCGCTGCCAGATGGTGTCCACAATTTGCTCCAAGACTGGGTGTGGTCCAGGCGCACTCCCGTGATTCTGCTCGGGCGAGGCCTAACGGAAAAGGAACTGGGAAGAGTGGCAAATCTGTTTTGGCATAGCGGCATGCGCCTGGAGTTGCTCCGAATGCCTACGCTGGACCTGGAGGAGCTGCTTGAGTTTTCGATTGTGCGGTTTGGTCTCTCGAGAGTGGCGAGCGCTGATTTTCGCGATTTTGTTCTAAAGCGGGCCGGCGGTCTACCCGGCAGGATCGTGGGCCTTTGCGAACTGGCTTCTCAATCTGTCTACCCGTGCCCGGGACACGTTAAGCTGCATACGCTCGCGGTTGATTTTCTAATGCAGCACACGGCAGGAGCGCCTCGCTTCCAGGGAGCGAATCCAAATGCATGATTCGCGCTCCGCGACCCACGAAGCTGCCATGAACACCCATGAAGAAAACGCGATATCGCTTGGGAGACACCTCATCCGGGACTATCACTTGTCTGACCTTCAGGCGACGTTTGAGGCTGCCGAGCGCTTGGCGAAGAACCAGTTGCTGAATGTCGCGGTGTTCGGACGCTTCAAGGCGGGAAAGAGCAGCTTTTTGAACGACCTCTTGGGAAGAGCGATTCTCCCCGTGGGCGTAATTCCGGTCACCTCGGTGGTAACGGAAATATGTCACGGGCCGAACGAAACCGCGCGGGTCATTTACGAGAACGGGCGGCCGCCCGACGAAGTGACCGTCGGTGAGATCGGGACCTACATTTCGGAGGCGCGCAATCCCGGAAATATACTTGGCGTTGAAAGAGTGCGCGTATTTCTCCCGGATATGGCTTCCTACCAAGGACTGCGGCTGGTTGACACGCCGGGTTTGGAAAGCAATTTGCCGCACAATACAGAGACTTCCCTCGCCTGGAGCCCCAACACGGACTTGGCGCTGGTCGCCGTGGGTGTAGATCCTCCGTTGACGCAGCAAGACGTCGCCTTGATCGCGCGGCTGCAGCGCTTCACCCCGAATGTCTCGGTTCTCCTCACAAAAATGGACCTTCTTAGTTCTGTGGAGCAGCGCGAGATTCTGGAGTTTGTGGGAGCGCAGCTTCGCACAAAGTTCTCGGCAAGCGTTCGAGTGTTCCCGTATTCCGTCAAGGCGGGGTACGACGAGTTGCGCGATCGCTTTGTAAAACAATGGCTGATGGAAGTTCTGGGGTCGTCGCGAGAAGCACGCTCCGCGGCCCTGGCTCGAAAGCTCCACACTCTGCTGACTTCAGCCGGGGATTACTTGCAACTAGCGCTCAAGTCTGCCGAGGCCAAGGAATCGGACCGAGAAATGCTACGTGCCCAGGTTCTGGGCTCAGGTCAGGCATGCGCGGATCTGCATCTGCACCTTCAGTTGATTGCTGGGCGCGCAGTCTCGAGCACGAGGCCACTCATTGAGAAACGACTACAGGAACAAGTTTATGGGCATCTTCACAAGACGCTTGAAGATCGGCTCGCTGTGGCATTTCCCAGTTGGCGAGGCAGTTTTGCAAAAACAATCAAGCAGTTTCGGCTGTGGTTGACCCGGGAGATGAGCGAGGAACTAACGGCTGTTTCGGCGCGGGAAGGCGAGGCGTTTCTAAAACCTCTGTGGGATGCGCAGAGGCTTTCTCAGGGCGCCCTTCAAAGCTTTCGAGACAAACTCTCGGAGGAAGTCCAGCGCGTCTTTGGAATGGCGCTGCAAACCACAGAGACAGAGATCGAAATCAAGCCGCCCCGCGCTCCCGACGTGAGCATCAGCAAGGTCTTTAACCACGAATGGGATTTGGTGTTTGCCCTCGTTCCGATGTTTCTCGTTCGGGGCATGCTTGAAAGACAACTCTCCGGGAGAATCGAGAGTGAGGTGTACAAAAATCTATCCCGGCTTACATCCCAGTGGGAAGAGACCATCTGCAGCGCCATCCGTTCTTCAGAGAAGGAGGCACATCGCCGTCTTGATGAATTGGTCTCGACCGTTCAGCGTCTGCTAATCTCCGAAGAAGCCGGTCGGTCCGAGGCTCTTCGCGACCATCTTCAGCAAATCAGGCTCGAGCTGGAACGGTTGAATTCCCCGCAGAAAGACCTTGCCTAGATTGTCCGGTTTGCGCGTGGGCTGTTGGCCGGAGGCTGTTGGCTGTAGACTTCCCCTGCATGGCGGCAGACATCCAAAACAAATCGTGGCTGAATCGCACCGTACTCGGCGTTGGCCTGACCAGCCTCTTCAGTGACTGGAGCCACGAGATCGCCACGGCGGTGCTGCCCGCGTTTTTGGCCGCGATTGGCGCTGGGCCTGCATGGCTCGGCGCAATTGAAGGCGTTGCGGACGGACTTTCGAGCTTCGCTAAGCTTACCGCAGGGCATTTCACTGACCGCTTGAAGCATCGCAAGCCGCTGGCCGTGTTTGGCTACGCCTTCACCTCGCTTGCAACTGCTTCGTTCGCTTTCGCTACCCACGCGTATCACGTCATGTTCGGGCGTGCGGCTGCGTGGCTCGGGCGTGGTGTGCGGTCACCGGCGAAGAAAGCGCTGCTCGCTGCTGATGTGCCAGCCACAGCATACGGGCGTGCATTCGGTTTGGAGCGCCTGATGGACACCGTCGGAGCCATTGCGGGACCGTTGACTGCGGTGTGGCTCCTGAACGCGACGCATCACAACTATCGCGCCGTGTTTCTGTGGACACTGGTGCCAGGAATGATCGCAGTCGCGAGTTTCTGGCTGCTCGTGCGCGAGCGTCCGTTCGAATTAAGAAACAAATTATCGTTCGTGACCGGACTCCGCGCTCTGCCGCGAACTTTCCGCAGCTTTCTGTTTGGCGTCGGCATTTTCGGCGCGGGAGATTTTTCGCATACGCTGCTTATCCTCTATGCCGCGCGAGCGCTTGCTCCTGCGGAAGGCATGGCGCGTGCTGCCAGCTTGGCGGTCGGGCTCTACACGCTGCACAACGTTTTCTATGCAGCTTCCGCGTACGTAAGCGGCTGGATCAGCGATCACGTTGCACACCGCAAAGCCATTCTCGCGGCAGGTTACGCGCTCGCAGGGGCCGCCGCTATCCTGCTCACGACCGGGACCCACAGCCTGTCGCTTCTCGCTGTGATCTTTGTATTGGCGGGGCTTTACGTTGGCACGGAAGAAGCGCTCGAAGATTCTCTTGCGGCAGAACTGATTCCGAGGGAACAGCACGGCATGGCGTTCGGCACACTCGCGGCGGTCAACGCTGTGGGAGATTTCGTCTCAAGCCTCATCGTCGGATTTCTCTGGTCGGCGGTCTCTGTGCGAGCCGCCTTCTCTTTCTCCGCGGCGCTTTTCTTCCTTGGCGCGTTTCTCATCCTCCGGCTGCGCCGCTAGCGCAGCTTCAGTAACACCAGCCTCGCGCGCCGCATGTTTCCGCGAAGCCAGCATGCGGCGCCGTACTTCCGCTTCAAGATATTTCCGTAGATTTTCAGGCACGATGCCGGGCGCGGCGAGCTCGCGCAAATCAGATACCGTAAGCTGCGGAAGGAAACCCAGAACGATGGAGATGGGCGCGGAAGGATTGCGAACAATGGCCAGCCGAACGTTATAGGCTTGCGACCATTTGCGATGCTTCGCCAGCGCCTGCACCACGGTTGTGGGAACTTTCTCGCGGGCCAGCGCTCGCAGGACTTGCGCCTCAGTCAGATACGGATTCTCCAGCGCCACCGGCATCACCTGGGCATGCCCTTCCGCCAGCAGCGCCCCTGCCACGCGAGCCGGGCCACGGCGCGCCAATGCGATCTTCTGGCCCAGGGGCAATTGCGGCATGCGGGCGACAACCTGCTCTTCGGCGTAGCGCTTCAGTTCCGCGGGTGCGGAAACCGACAACGAGAATTGCACAAGGTCCATCAGATATAGATCTTTTAGAAGCCGCAATCCGACCAGCCGAGGCGTGCGCGGATGGAAGAGCAGCGCCTTCTTCACCGCGTAATTTTTCAAGAGCGCCTTGCGGGCGCCGATTTCTTCGAGAACTTCCGATGGCAGATCCTTGCGCGCGAGGAGGAGCGACAGGTGGGACTCATCCAGCGCAGGATTGTCGAGCAAGGCGAGAATCACCGCGGGTGCGGGGTGGTAGATGAGCGCTTTGAGTTCTTCACCCACTGCGGCGCGGGCCCGCTCCATCTCTTTTTCGAAGCCCTGCACCTTACTTCCCTTCTTCTTTCAGATCCGGCAACAATCGCAGCGCCAGCCGCGCGGCCGCTTCGGCGGGAGGGATCGCCGGCCCGCCGAATTTCGCGTGCGGCGCAGCAACTCGAAGGCGTTCGTCGAGTAACTGATCGAAGTAGGTCGAGCGGCCTATCATTCCGCCGTTCTTAACCAGCAAAAACGCATCCAGTTTCAAATGCAGGCGCAGGATCAAGTCGCACACCAATTCCGCAAGTTGATTCGCGGCATCCTGCAACAGCGTTCGTGCGGAAAGATCCCCTTCATCGGCGGCAGCCGCAACCACCGGAAAAATCCTCGGGAATACTTCGTCGGGAACGCTATAAGCCCGGAGTTGAAGTTCATCCCAGGTGGCAGCTCCGATCTCGCGCAGAATCTTTCTTGCAAGGGGAGAATCCGCTTTGCCTCGGTCCGACTCGCGAAAGGCCGCAATCGCCGCGCGACGGCCAATGTCATAAGCGCTGCCCTCGTCACCGAGGAGTGGTCCGTGCCCGCCAACACGGGCGATCTGGCCGCTGCCGTCACGCCCCACCGCGGCCGAGCCAGTGCCTGCGATGAGGACAACGGCGGGGCCGTCTCCGGTGGCTTCAAGAGTCAGATCCAGATCTGTGCAAACGCGGACATATTTTTCGGGGAACTCTCCCGTCAGGAGACGCTTCATCTTGCGCTCCGACTCCGGTTGCGCCGTGCCCGCCAACCCGGCGCATATAGCGCTGATCTCCGCAAATGAAAGCTGCCCGGCTTGCACCGCGATGCGCCCCGCTTCGCAAACCGCCGCAAGCGCGCCGCCAAAGCCCACGCGCATGGGGTTGGAAGGCCCGCTGCGCCCGACCGCAAGGACTATGCGCGCCTCATCCATCAAGACGCACTCCGTCTTTGTGCCGCCGCCATCGAAACCCAAAACGAATCGCATACCCAAAGCATACGCGAGCCAACGCAATTGGGCCTAGTGGCACGGTGTTCGGTGCTCTAAGGGTTTCTGGATCGTCGGGTACTCGCTTTCCCGCCTGCTTGACGCACTTCCTTTCCGCCACTATTCTCGACTAACTTCGCGGCGAGGCCTCGTAACCCTGCGGAGACGGAGCCTGATGCGCATCCATCCGGTTGATCTGGTCATTGTCATTGCATATCTCCTGGGTGTAACTTTCCTCGGCCTGCGTTTTCGGAAGCAACAGCACAATCTGCGGGATTATTTCCTTGGTGGCAAAAGCGCCCCGTGGTGGGCTCTTGCCTTTTCCATTGTGGCCACGGAAACCTCCACGCTCACGATCATAGGCACTCCCGCCATCGCTTATGCCGGCAATATCACGTTTATCCAGCTCATTTTTGGCTACATTCTCGGGCGCGTGCTCGTCACGATTCTTCTGCTCCCCGGCTACTTCCGCGGCGAATACCTCACCGCCTACGCGCTCATCGAAAAACGCTTCGGCGCAAAAATGCGCTCCGTTGCCGCGCTCACCTTTCTGGCGACGCGCACACTCGCCGAAGGCGTGCGCATTTCCGCAATTGCCCTGGTCGTGAGCGTGGTTCTTGGCACTTCCGAGCGCCTCGCTGTTTTCATCGTTATTGCTCTGACCGTGCTGTACGCCTTCGAAGGCGGCATGAAAGCCGTCATCTGGACCAACGTTGTTCAATTCCTGCTCTATCTGATGGGCAGCCTGATCACGCTGACGCTTTTGTTGCATCGCATTCCCGGCGGCTGGCACGAAGTCCTCCAGGTTGCCGCGGCGCATGGCCACAAACTCCAGGCACTCGATCTGTCATGGAACCTCGCCACCAAGTACACCCTGTGGTCCGGCGTGATTGGAGGCGCTTTCCTCACCATGGCCACTCATGGCACGGATCAGACCATCGTCCAGCCCTTACTCGCCGCGCGGAACCAGCGCGACAGCGGACGTGCCCTAATAACCAGCGGTTTCATTGTGTTTTTTCAGTTCTCTGTGTTCTTGATGGTCGGTGTCTTGCTCTTCGTCTTTTCCCAGCACACCCCACTTCTTTCTCCCGGCGCCCGCGCCGATAGCATCCTTCCTCTTTTTCTCGTCCGCGAAATGCCCGCTGGCCTGGCTGGCTTGATGCTCGCATCTGTTCTCGCCGTGGCCATGTCCAACGCCGGCGGCTCGCTCAACTCTCTCGCCGCTTCGAGCGTCATTGACCTGCAAGCCTTTCGTGGCCGCACCACGGACCCCGCCTCATTCCTGAAAATCTCGCGCCGCATGACTTTAGTCTGGGGAGTTGTCTTGATTTTCTTCGGCCTCATCAAGTACGGCCCGCTCCTTGAGACCGGGCTGACCGTTGCTTCTTTTCCTCTCGGCAGTTTGCTCGGCCTTTTCCTTCTCGGCACGTTCGAGCCGCGCGCCAACTCTAAAGGATCACTCGTCGGCATGTTTGCCGGCCTTGCGACGGTTCTGCTCGTTTACGCAGAGACCTCGGTCGCCTTTACCTGGTACTTCTTGATCGGCTCTTGCACAACATTTGCCGTGGGTGCGTTTGTCAGCCGCGTTTTTCCGGCACAACCAGCGGCGTCATGACGCATCCTCTGCACGCGATACGTTACACTCGATGTCCATAGGCTCGGCGGGAGGCACATGAGCGAAAAACGCCTGGAACTCGTGCGCGGGCTGGGTCCGTGGGCATCCGGCGCCATTGTCGTTGGCACCATGATCGGCACGGGAATTTTCCTGAAGCCCGCGGAGATGGCGCGCGAAGGACGCTTCGTCTCCATCGTGTTCGCCGCATGGATTGTGGGCGCGGTGCTTTCGATTTTTGGTGCGCTGTCCTACGCGGAACTCGGCGCGGCGATACCCGAGGCCGGCGGCGAGTATGCGTATTTGCGGAGAGGCTTCGGCCCGGTGTGGGGCTTTCTTTTCGGCTGGATGCACTCGATTGTGGGCCGGCCAGCGTCGGTCGCTTCGATTGCGGCTGGGATGATGCGTTTCCTCAGCTTTTTTATACCAGCGGTGGCGGCGCCGCTATTTACCGTACACATCGTGATTCCTGGGCTTACCGCATGGATCAAGCCGTACGATTTTCAGTTTACCTGGGCTCAGCCGCTCGCGGTTTTCTGGCTGCTGGTCATGACGGGTGTCAATTATCTCGGCGTGCGGCTTGGCGGTGGCGTGCAAGTCTTCCTGACGGCCATCAAGTTGTTGAGCGTGGCGGCCATCATCGGCGTTGCGTTTCTACTGCCAAACGCGGGGAGTCATCCAGTCGATCCAGTCTGGCCCAACGCGTCGGATGCAGGTCTACTCACAGCTTTTCTTGCCGCGCTTGCCGCGGGGCTCTGGGCCTACGACGGCTGGGAGGATTTGAATCTCGTCGGGTCCGAGGTGAAGGACCCACAGCGAAATTTTCCGCGGGCGCTTGTTGGTGGAGTTTCGTTGGTCGCCCTGGTGTATCTGCTGTTTAGCGCGGCGTGTTTGAAAGTGCTGCCCTTCGAGAGCGTCGCGAATTCCCAGCATGTGGCCTCCGACGTGGTCGAGCGCGTCATCGGCCACGGTGTGGCAGGATGGATCACACTGGCGATGGTGATTTCTGCGCTCGGCTCGATGAATTCTTCCGTCTTGAGCGGCGCACGCGTGCCTTATGCGATGGCCCGCGACCGGCTTTTCTTTAAGGTGGCGGATGGAATTCATCCCAAGTACCTCACGCCGGGCCGTGCGCTGATTTTTCAAGGTGTGCTCGCCAGCGTGATGGCGCTTAGCGGAACATTCGAGGAACTCACCAATCTTTTCATTTTCGCGGGTTGGATTTTCTACGGGCTGGCGGTGGTCGCGCTGTTCCGCTTGCGCAAATCGGAGCCGGATCTTCCGCGGCCCTATCGCTGCTGGGGGTATCCGTGGGTCCCGGGATTATTTGTGCTGGGCGCACTGGCGTTGACCATCAATCTTTGGCTGGTGCGCCCCGGTCGCTCGACCATCGGCCTTCTTCTGATTCTCGCAGGCTTGCCGTTCTATCGCCGCTGGCAATCCGCCACTAAAGGCTCAGCAGCCTGAACCTACTCGGAGAAACGTCAGTCAGAACTCGGAGGAACCAGCCGCAGTGCGGTAATACCGAGCGGGCTCACCAATCTGCAGCATGGCCACTTGCGCTTTTGGACGGACTTTCATCTCTGGGTGAAGCGCCTTTGCCATCGCCTCGATGCCGGTGACGAGCCGCCCGGCGGGCCGCGAAACATAATCGTTCGCGTTCAGCGCGAACACTTGACCCTTGCGCACGGCTGGAACGTCTTTCCACGCTTCCGGAAAGCCCATGGACAGATATTCATCTCGCGCTTTCTCCGCGCCATTTCCGCACGGCGCGATGAAAAGAACTTCCGGCGCGGCCGCGATCACTTCCTGAATCGTCACGCGATAAGACGGTCTTTTACTCTTGCCCAGGACGTCGTTGCCTCCGGCAAGCGAAATCATTTCTGGGACCCAATGCCCACCTACGTAGCACGGCTGAAGCCATTCCAGCAGGACCGTGCGCGGACGGCGGCCGAAGTACGCCGCATCTATTTCAATCTGCGCCAGCCGCAAGCCGATTTCTTCGACAAAAGCGTCGGCACGCTCGCGGCGTCCCGCGCGTTCCCCGATCCACAAAATGTCGCGCCATACGTCGCCCAAATCGAGAGGATCGAGGCTGAGGATTTCCGGTTGCTTGGAAATTCGCGCCAAGGCCGCAGCAAGTTCATCCGGCGTGGCCGCACAGACGTAGCAGAGGTCCTGCGTGATGACGAGATCCGGCTCAAGCGCTTCGAGCAATTCGGCGTCAACTGTATAGATGGACTCGCCGCGCTCAACGTGTTCGCGCACCAAGCGATCGATTTCGGAGGGAGTCGCATCCGATGGCAGGCGCGAACGTACCACGCAGGTTTTCGATTTCGCTCGAGGGGGAAAATCGCACTCGTGACTGACGCCTACAATTTCTTCATCGAGACCCAGGGCAAACAGGGTCTCGGTCGCGGAAGGCAGCAAAGACACGATGCGCATTTCGGGACTCTAACACAAGTCCCCACCGCGAATCTTCGATTTGCTCTTTGTAGCGGCCGGTCTTCAGACCGGCAGTTGGACCTAGTTCACGATTGTTTTTCTGTTCAGTAAGCGTTGTAAAGCAACCCCAATGCACAGCGCCGCTCCCGGCAGGATGATCCAATTGGCCATTAGAGCGAGAAACGCCGTGCCCTTCACCGACAGGGGGACTTGCCGGTCGGTGACGAACATTAACGGGATGAGAAGGAGGAAGAATGCACCCAGCGCTAGGACTGGCAGGGAGGCGGCAAAATAGACCTGCCACCTGGCACCGTTTGCCCTACGCGACAGATACGCGCCCGCAGCTCCGATGAACGGCAATGCCATGAGCCATGGAGTATAGAAAAAGATTTGGCGTGGTTCGCCCGGATGCGAGATCCAGGGCCGCGTTCCCGCCCACTGTAGAACAGCCAGCAAAATATAGGATGAAAAAAGTGTCGCTAAACCCGGGATCCAGATTTGCTTGACCCGCTCCTGCATGTTTCCCTCCTGTTTTGCCGAGACAATTCCGCGGCGCAATTCTTCCCAGTCCCCCGCCTGCGCGCAGGTCTTCGCGATGGCAACTTCCTCAGGCGAGCCGTTCGCGCACAGCATCAGGCAATGCTCTTCCAAGTGCTCCGCCAATTCGCAGACGACTTGCTGCTCCTCCGCGCGGCGCAGTGAAAGCGAGCCGAGATTCGCCCTCACGTAAGTGCGCCAGTCAGGCATGAGACACCTTGGCCACCTGCCGCAAAGCGCGGAATAAGTCTGCCCACTCCGCGCGCATCGGTTTCAGCATCTTTTTGCCGCGCGACGTGAGCCGGTAACAGCGGCGACGCTTCCCGTTGTCGCCGGTCACCCAGTCGGCACGCAGCCAGCCGCGATGCTCCATGCGGTACA
>Ga0187778_10003432_pt1 | contig 10641 bp, 5 predicted proteins | sample 1015_Q2_SP5_20_M_FD_132418 | JGI IMG/M metagenome (GOLD analysis project Ga0187778, IMG submission 132418) | Tropical peat soil microbial communities from peatlands in Department of Meta, Colombia - 1015_Q2_SP5_20_MG | ecosystem: Environmental > Terrestrial > Soil > Wetlands > Peat | place...
GGATTCGTAAATTTTCAGTTAAATAATCCAATGTATGCGTCCGAAGGATCCGGGATGCTAGGCCTGATCTTCTTGCCCCTTAAAGTCAAATTCACAGACTTTTAACCTGTCGGTAACAATTCGGGAATGGCGACAGGCTAAGGTACAAGGCTGAATAAGCAAGTAAGTATGTTAGACATACTGCTCCGGTTTCTGTGTGAACGCGGTGTAGGGACACGTGTGAGGCTGCTCGGTACAACGTTATTCACGGTTTCCTTATTGCTGGCGTCGGCTTGCTCGAACGGGCACGTCATGAGCCCTCCGAACGGTGCGCTTTCAGGCAACTGGCAGCTGTTCCTCCAGCAGGAGGAACCAAGTCCTCCCGTGGTACTTTCTGTGTCTGGCTTTTTTCTGCAAACTGCGAATTCGCTGTCGGCGAACGTATCCGTTCCGCCCAACCCCAACAGCCCAAACGGAACCTGCGGGGGAGTTGGATCGTTAACCGGTACAGTTAGCGGTCAGAATGTGACGCTTGCAATAAATGAGGGTGGGTCGACTTTGAACTTGACCGGCAGTATCGCTTCGAATAATCAGTCCATGGAGGGAATTTTTTCCGCTTTTGGAGGGGGCTGCTTTACCAGACCAAGCTCTGGAACTTGGACAGCCGTTTCTATTCCGCCCCTGAATGGTAGCTTTACCGGCACCCTTTCGAACTCTTCCTACATGACGCTATTGAACGGGGTGATCCCTCCGGTCCCGATAAAAGTGACGGGAACCATGGTGCAAAGCGCAAACAACGGCGGGGCAAATGCAACTCTAACCGGGACGATTAACGCTACAGGGTACCCGTGCTTCACTACCGTCTCTGTGAGCGGCACGATTAGCGGGGAGAACGTCATTCTCAACGTTTTTGGTTACGACGGTTCTCAGATTGGTTCGTTGGGCACGCCAGGCAGTCCCGCAATCGCCTCGTTGGGGTCCCCGGGAGCCTTACTCAGCACCGTAGGCACAAGCGGTACTTTGGTGCTTGGAAAACAGTCTGCTACCACCACCGTCGGGCCGTGCCCTCCACTGAATGTCGGTGGCACTACAGAGATTGGCGATACCACCGACGTCGCGTTTACTTTTCAATAATTGAAGTCCTTAAACCGGCACGGGCTCCGACTCATCGACTAGAACTTGTACTTGAGGGCCAACTGGAGGGTGCGAGGTCGGTGTGCATTCACCGGATGCAAGAAGGCATTTCCGGTAAGGCAATCTATGCCACCTGGATAGTAAGCGCCTGCCGAATAGTCCGGCCCACCATAACAACTGATGATGTTGCTGCCGGTATTGCCGAAATTGGGATCGTAAATGCGAAACTGGGTGTGATTAAAAATGTTAAAGGCCTCCACCCGAAACTCTACCTCATTGCCCTCGCGAACCGGAAAATGTTTCAGGAGCGCCATGTCGAAATTCAGGCGACTTGGATTATTTAGAATATTTCGTCCGGCATCACCGAAAGTAAGCCCACGAGGCGCAACGAACAAATTGGGATTTGCGAGAAGGGGACCAAAGCTCCCCGGGTTCTGTTTTATTGCAGGAGGTGCCGGGTGTAACGCTAGGTCGGGAAAGGAACCGGCTCCGACACCATTGGCAACCCCAGCATTGTCCAACACTCCTATCCCTGCGCTTCCCGCGTTATTGACTACACTAAAAGGCGTGCCCGTCTGGAATGTAGTGATTCCTGACCACTGCCATCCGTCCCCGAGCAATTTTGCCCACCGCCCCGGAAGAGCCGCGGACAGCGGTGGACTCTGGTCATCGCCATTTGCCGGAAACTCATTGATCCAATCCCGCACTATCCCACTGAGTTTCGGAAGCGAGTAGACATAACTGAGATTGAGCAGGTGCCGCTGGTCGTAGTTCGAGCTTGCTTTATTCGATCGCAAATTAAGAGAATTGACAAAAGTGGGGTCTGTACGGTCAGAGGAATCATCAATCGAGTGACTGAAGGAGTAAGCCACTCCCGCGGTAAGTGGTCCCTGGGTTCGTCGCAGCGTAGTCTGAAAACCATGATAAGTAGAATCTGCGCCGTTCTGCAGCGAAAAAATCTCGCCGATGCCTGGATACGGCCGAAAAGTATTGGTCAGAGCGATAGGTACCTGCGGCGACTCCCCTTGGCACGCCACTTCCAGGTTGATGACGGCGGGGTTCTGGGAACTGACCGTCACCCCATTTCCCAAAGCGAATTGCGGGTGCGTGATTGTGCCAACATTGGCGCAGTCGTTAATGCCCACCAGGCTGCTGGTGATAATGGGTTCATTGATGGCAAAGGGGTTGAGGTTGGACGGAACTGGTTCGAGCTGATTTAACTGGCGTTCGACGGTGAGGTGCGTACCCTTGCTGCCCACGTAAGCGAACGTCGTGACGAAACTCCTCGGCAGTTCGCGCTGCACGCTCAAGCTCCATTGTTGCGAGTAGGCGTACCTGGTGTCGGTGGGAACAGAGGTGAAATTCAGAGGAAAAGCTCCGGGAAGCGAAACCTTGCCGTTCAGGTTGCAGTTCTGACCGTAATTCCCGATGCATGCGTAGCTGGCGGGGAAAGGCTGGGTCAGGCTCAGAACGTTCGGAGCGCTGCCTTCTAAAGAACCAGTATTGGCTTCATCGCCTGTGCCGTGCTCAAAGAAAATACCATAACCCGCGCGGACCGAGGTTTTTCCGTTACCCTCCGGATCCCAGGCAAGGCCAACCCGCGGCGCAGGGTTGAAAATGTGAGGATTCACGCAGCCTACCGGTATGCCGTTCTGCCCGCATCGCACGAGCCCATTTATTATCCGTGGGTCCAGGTTGCTCAGATCTAGAGGAATCGGCTTCTTCCCCGGTAAATCGGTCAGTTGCCCAGTGCTGGGATCCACTTTCACCTCAGATGCTAACTTCAGGCTGAAGGCTTGCGGTACCCAGTTGTAGGCTTGCAGATATTTTTCGTGCCAATTTCCGAACAAACTGAATCGTATGCCCAGATTGACCGTTAAGCGCTGATTAACCTTCCACTCGTCTTGCGCGAAAGGTTCCGCGATCTGGTATCGGTTGTAATACCGTAGCTGGGCGCTATCCTGGGTGTAACTTTGGATGGCGTTGATCCCACCAGTGATATTGTCGGCGCTTGGGATACCATTAAAAAGGAAGTTAGCAAATGCGTTTCCGGTGCTGGTGAAGCCGCCATTGACATTGCTCACTGTCAACAGGCCCTGCGTGTCCCCGGTAGCGGCCTCCAATGCTCCGTTGGTCTCATTCTTCTGCGCCAGGACGTACTGCAAGCCAAAGCGCAAAGTGTGCTTGCCGAGCGCTTTGCTCAGGTCGTCGCGAATGTTGTAAGTCGGGTTAGTGTGCTCCCAAGGCATATACGACGGATCGACCGCAAATCCTGCCCCTCCATAAGCCTCATTATTGCCTGAGAGAATTAGGCCCGGCACCTTGTCTGCAAAACCGTTATTGAACACGTAGCCCATGGGACACTGGATCGGCCCCGTGGCGGGAGTGATGCACTGCCCAACGTTGCTCGGATCGCCTAAACCGGCAGGCCGTTGATAATTCGCTCCGCCGGAACCGTTGACATCGCTCAGAGTGATATGCGAGTTCGTAAAACTGAACACAGTTTCGTTCAGCAAAGAAGCGCTGAAAGTCTGAGCAAGATGCACCATCATATCGATTCCCGGCCCAACAAATTTGTTCTGCACTGTCGGAAAGGTGTTGGTCACGGTGCCCCAATTGGGGATGGGGGTGGTCGTATCCCAGGCATCGTGAATGAAGCGGAAAGTGCCATGCAGCCGGTTGCTAAAAGTTTGATCAATCCGCAACAGTTCTTCCCGCCAGTGTGTTGGAAGAGAAATGACTGCATCGTAGCAGGGCATGATCGGCGCACCCGTGGTGTGATTGAGTTGCCCCACGAGGCTTGAGTTGCAGCCTCCGAAGGAGTTCGGCAACGGGATTAGATTTTGGTTCAGAATGGCCAAGGCATTTGGGTCGAGCCCGGCGTGTGCTAAGGTGCTCCCGGATATGGGACTGAGGGCAATGTTGTTGTAGATGAAAGACCCGTTCGGAAGTTGGGTCGAAAACAACTGGCCGACACCCGGCACAAGCGTGGCCAGCGGCACACGTGGGCAGTCTGGAAAACTGGCGATCGGAAAATCGTAAACGCCAAGCTCGACCAGTTGGATCTTCTTAAGGTCAGAGGGGTTATTGGGGCTGGGACAGACGTCGCTGAAGTCGCCTTGACGTTCGGCGAGAGTGGGAACTGCGTGGTTAAAGTCGGAAATCAGCTCGTTGGGCGACTTTTCATAGCGGAATTCCTCGGAAAAAAAGATAAGTGTCTTGTCCTTCTTCAAAGGTCCGCCGATCGTACCGCCGAAGTCGTTCCTGCGGTAAAACGGAGCCTTCGAGGTTTGATCGAAATAGTTGCGCGCGTTCATGAACTCATTGCGGAAGAACTCATACGCGTTCCCGTGCCATTCATTGCTGCCCGATTTGGTAGTGACTTCAACCGTACCTGATGCGGTACGTCCATATTGAGCGCCGTAGTTAGAAGTCAAAACCTTGACCTCCTGAATGGCGTCCAGGCTGGGATACACCACCAAGGTACTTTCGGCGCCGACCAGACCGGCATTCAAAACGTCGCTGCCGTCGACTTCGAACGAGTTGTACTCGACGCGGCCACCATTCACGCTGTACTTCACACTGCCCTGTACTCCCACCTTGGCCTCATCCTGTCCGGTCTGGTTGCTGACGCCAGGCGTTAAAGTAATCAACTGGGTGAAGTTGCGGCCATTCAACTGCAGGCTCGTCACCTCCTTTTGTGTGATGGTTCCCGAAACTTCCGCGGTTTCCGTCTCGACCTGTGCCGCGCCTCCTGCCTGCACCTTGATTTCCGTCTTCTCTTTTGCCGGTTCCAGCATCGCATCCAGAGGCAGCGTGCCGCCAGCGACCACAGTGACTCCCGGAGCTTGAAAGGTTGTGAAGCCGGGCGCTGAGACGGAGACATCACAGGTGCCGGGCGGTATGCCGCCTATTTCGTAATTGCCCACACTATCGGTTGTGGCTGTCCGCTTAAAGCCCGAGGCATTGCTCACTACTACTGTTGCACCGGGAAGAACAGCGCCGGTTTGGTCGGTCACATTGCCCTTTATGATGGCGCTCTTTCCATCGCTAACCACCGTTGCCGTAACCTTCATGCCGGGTGGGGGAGTGGGCAAAACAACAGGTGCGGGAGGCAGATTAGGACCCACCTGTACGGCGGGCGCTTGCGCAGAAGCGCCAGACTCTGCGGTTTGTGCTGTGGCCCCGCTCTCGGTGGCCGCCGCGGGAGTCGCTTTTTCCGATTCCATGCTTACATCCAGCGGAAGGCTCGCTCCTGCCTCGAGGATGACGCCGGGCGCCTGGAAAGTCTTGAACCCTTTGGCTGAGGCGGAAACATCATACGTTCCTGCCGGCAAGCCGGTAATGGAATAGTTGCCTTTTGCATCCGCCACTGCGGTCTGGTTGGAGCCCGAAGCATTCGTAACGGAGACGCTGGCGCCAGGAATTGCTGCCCCCGCCATGTCAGTGACTGTTCCATTCATCGTGGCGGTTTTCTCGTTTGTTGCCACGCCAGCCTTTGCCGCGGGACCTTGGGGTGTCTTGCCTGCGGTGGACTGAACTGGCGGGGCTGCGCCGGGCTCCAGGGCCACGTCCAAGGGAATTACGTCCCCGGCTACAAAAGAAACGTCTTTGACTTCGAAAGGCTTGAAGCCCTTCGCCGTGACAGCAATCGAGTAGGTGCCGGGAGCAATGTCGTCCACTCTGTACTTGCCCTGCTTATCAGTGACCGCCGTCTTGCTCACGCCCGAGCCATTGGTGATCGAAACCGTGGCGCCGGCCACATTCTGGCCCGCCACGTCCGTAACCGTACCGCTGATCGACGCGGCGTTGTCAGCGGCCATTGACGGCACATTTTTCGGCTCCAATGCTGAGCTGCTGATGGGCAGTGAGACGACGAGCGCAAGCCAACAGAAAACCATCCCCCGCTGCACTCTCGCAATTTCCCCGTGAACGATTGCGGCCTTGGTCGTTCCCCTTCCCCCCCGTTCAGCGGCACGCCTACCGGACTCCCCTCCCGAGAGCCGCCATCGCGTCCGAACATGACTCAAGATCAGGATCAGGCTCACAGATTTATTCCTCCAACGGGGGATTATGCAAATGGCCGCTATCAGCAGCAGAGGTGATGCTCATCTTGATCATGCACGCGGCGAGAAGACAGGGAATGCGAAAGCCTACACCGTAGTCGTTACCGCAACGTGACGGCGGCGTTAAATTCATGTTACAAACTGAGGTCAAATTCTCCAGACGTCCGTTGCAGACTTGCCCTTGAAGACCTGGCCGTGCCAGGCTCGCGATCTGCCCGCCCCAGCCTGTGCAAAACCGGAACGTCGCGGGAACCGTTCCTGGAGTTAAGTTCTCCTCGAAAATCCGCGGCGCAGGTGCCCAGCTTGTCTCCGAAAATTTTCTTGAATTTAACAAACGCGTCATTCTTGTGTAACAACTTTGCTGGATAGTAGGCGCTGGCGAATTCAATACGCAAAACCCAATGGCGGGCTCCGTATTCTGGTATGGGGAGTGTCGTGTGTCGCCAGATTCGTTCCCGAAAACCGTTAACGCAGTGCAACGCTATAAAGGAGACAACTCTGATGACAAGAATGAAGCTCTTTCTCGGGGCCCTTGCAATCGCCGTAATTGTAGCTGCAGTTCCGGCGGCGCATGCCCAGAAGCAGTCATGTCTTGGCAGCGTGAACTCGCCAAACTGCTTTGTGCATGTGGTGGGCGCGGGCTCTTCGGCGCAATTTCTTACTTCGGCGATCGGCGCCGACGATCTCGCAAACCAACTCGCCATATCGTTAACAAACGGAGGTACGCCTTCGTGTTCGTTCCACTGGACTGCCAATAGCGCTGGAAACCTGGTGGACACACGGAGCGGGTTGATTCCACTGGAACCGGCCAATATGTGGGTGGTCTGGGTTGCCAGCCAGGACGGCGCTACGTGCGCCGCCAGCGTCGGGAACACCGATATCACCGATATCTGGCTGGATGCCAGCGTGGACTCGACCGTCGGCAACCGGGCATTCTTCGCTCAGACAGCGCAGGGCTCTGGTGTTGCAGTAGAGTTGATTCCCGTAGCCTCAGGCGGCCTCATCGCCACCGGTCTCTGGCCTGATGACCGGGCTGATGTCTCCATTCTGGCAGGCGGAGCGACCAACATTCCGAAGGCTATCGGCACCGACCAAACTGGCATTGTGGACGTTCACGTCAACGTCGGTATGACCGATATCCGCTCCGAGGATGCTCTTTATGCCACAACGCGAGCGTTCGACGCGTTGAACTCCACTTTGACGGGCCTTGGCTATGGCATCAAAGGTACTTGCCCCGGCAGCACCACGAAGATTTGCATTGGCAATTCGATTCTCACCTCCCGGGGCACGGGCACCAAAGCAACACCGGTTGCCTTTGCCACTTCCGGCGCCGATCCATTCACTGGTGACACGGTCCGTGGTTTCTTCACTGTGCCATTGGGGGCCGCGCCGATAATCTTTATGTACAACAACAACAATATTGGCGAAGCTAACAACCCGGTACTGAACCTTGTGACCGGAGTCAAAGGAACGGGCTCGGCTGGCGGACCCTATAACGCGGCCCACTTGTACGACGGCACCACCAATTGCGCCGACAACAACGCCGCGTTCACAGGCAATGCTGCTGGAAGCGGCGTCGGCATTCACCTCTATCTGCGTGAACCTCTCTCCGGCACCATGAACACCACGGAGTTCAACGTGTTCCGCACTACCGGAAACACTAACGATTCCCAGGAGAAGGGTGTCGATGACAGCACCAACAATCCATTATCAGGACTGGCTTGCGGATCAGGCGACCGTAACCGCGTGATCGGCACAGGGGAGGCCCGGGATGCCGTCAAGAACGTCGCTAATGGCTTCAGCTACCAATTCTTCGGCTTTGCCAATATGGCCAAGTATGGTGGCAACACCACATACAACTACTTGACGGTGGACGGGAATGACCCGTTTGGCGGCAGCTCCCTGGCGAACACAGCGCAAACTCCTCCGAACTGCGCTGGGCCCTCCTGCACACAAGCAGGCGAGTGGGGTGGCACGTCGTTCCCGACTCTGCGCAACGGTACGTATCAGGTTTGGTCTACTTACCGCTGGATTTCACAGTTCGACCTGTCAACGGAAACCGACACCTACGGTCCGGCCCATCTGGCGCAGGACACGCAGAGCCAGGTCGATAACACAGTTGCTGATTTCGTTCCGTTTGTTTCTCAGAATTGCGAGGGCGGAACGGCACCTAACAATGACGGAGCGGCTTGCTTGAGCAACGCTCAGTGCACGGCAAGCGGTGGTGGCACAGCAGGAACCTGCCAGATTACGGACAGCCTGGACGTTTACCGCTCACACTTCGCACACCCACTCACGACTTCGCCGGCTAGCAACGGGGACGTTTCCGCTGCCGGTGATTCACTGGGTGGCGATGGCGAGGAGGGCGGAGATGAGGGCGGCGTGATATACGGCCCGTTCCCGGCGACTGGCAATGTAAAGTGCAAACTGGAAACCACCGGCGCGTTCACTGGAGACTACGGTTGCACGCTGGTTACCGGATCGGGCCCGAAGTTCAGCATATGGGCTGCGACCGCGAGTGGTGTGAGCAGCGCTGCTGGCAACACGGTCACCGTTGACGGCGCGAATTACACCATCGCAGCCGGCAACTCAGTGACTTCAACGACGTTCTATATTACGTCGTACAGCGGTGCTCTGAGTCCGACCGCGGTGGCGTACTCCTACGATGCACAAACCCCTGGCATACTCAAGAAGAAGCGCTAAGGCTTCGCTTGACAAGCTGGTGCAGTCGAACATAATCCTGAGGCAGGCTGGCCGGTAGGGCAGTCTGCCTCATTTTCGTCCGCTGGTCAGAAAAGATTTTTAATCGTGAGGCCAGACGGAATGACAAAACACGGGCAGGACTGAAAGGCGAAAGCGTTGGTGAGGATGGATTTGAACCAGATATTTACAGGGCTGAAGGCAAGCCGCGCACTTGTGTTAGCGTTAGCGGTGGCTGTTAGCGCACCGAACCTGGGAGCGCAAGCCGGGGAGTCGGACAAACAAGCGGGGAACGCGACCACCAAGTCGGGAGACGCCAATGTTTCCAGCACCTCGCCCAAGCCGGAATTCGTTGAGGATGTATCGACACCATCTCTCAAAGGCAGCGACCTCAAGGCTGTGGCGACGGTGTTAGAGGTGGCCGACAACGACCCGGCCTTCACGCGCGAATTGACTCGGGTGCAGTGGCGGCCTGCTGATCCGATTGATTTGTACATCATTAAGCCGTCCGGTGTAGCCAAACCTCCGGTGGTGCTTTATCTCTACAGCTATCCATTTGAAACCGATCGCTTCCGGGACGCTCATTTCTGTAGATTCTTGGCCAGTAAAGGGTTTGCGGCAGTCGGCTTCGCGTCCGCTCTCACCGGGCAGCGTTACCACGACGTCCCGATGAAGGAATGGTTTGTCAGCGAACTGCGATGGTCTCTGGCGGCTTCCGCCCATGACGTGCAGATGATCCTCAACTATCTGGCAACGCACGGTGATGTTGACATGGATCGGGTGGGTATGTTCGGGGACGGCTCAGGCGCCACGATCGCCATCCTCGCAGCGGCTGTGGATCCGCGAATCAAGGTGCTCGATTTGTTGGATCCCTGGGGCGACTGGCCCGACTGGATGGCAAAATCAACGCGTATTCCCGAGAAAGAGCGTCCTGATTTTCTGAAACCAGATTTCCTGGCGGGTGTAGCACCTCTCGATCCGCTAAAATGGCTTCCGGAGTTGAAGACACAAAAAGTGCGCCTGCAGGAAGTGAAAAGCGTCACGGTGACCCCGGAGGAAGCCCGGCAGAAAATTGAGAAGTCCGCTCCTGCGAACCTGCTGGTGGTTCGTTATGACGACCACCAAGCCTTCGTAAGTGCGGTTGCGAGCGGCTCAGGGGGGTTTGACTGGATCAAAGAACAGCTGAACTCGACTTCCGGGTTGCAGGATAACGCGGCCCGAAGTTCGTCCAGGACGGAGGCGTCGTCGAAATGAACTCGACCCTGATCAATGGGACGCTGCGCAAGTCTGCCAGAGTTCTGCTTCTGGTGACGGCCCTTCCGATGTTCTTGCTCTGGCAGGCCTGCGGTGGGTCCAGCACCTCGATCCTGGCGCATCAGGCTCCTCTCCAGGCCATCAACATTACGCCGGCCAGCCCATTTTTGCTGTTGGCTGGGCAACGGCAGCTTGTGGCCACTGGTGTGTATGCAGACGGCAGCCACCTGGATATCACCTCACAGGTGACTTGGAGCGCTTCCTCGGCGTCCTTTGGCGCAACCAGCAGCACGGTGTCGGTGAGTTCCACGGGATTAGCCAGCAGCGTCAGCCTGGGATCGAGCATCATTACTGCAACTCAGGGGGCAGTCGCAGGTGCGCTGCAGATCACTGTGAATACAAACGGCTATTCCTCGGGCCGAACCAGCATTCTGAATGCTCTCTTAAACAATAAAGAAATCGACGTGGCCTATCAGCCGCACTCGCTGAATTTGGTGCAGGGAGCGTA
>Ga0187778_10003434_pt1 | contig 10640 bp, 9 predicted proteins | sample 1015_Q2_SP5_20_M_FD_132418 | JGI IMG/M metagenome (GOLD analysis project Ga0187778, IMG submission 132418) | Tropical peat soil microbial communities from peatlands in Department of Meta, Colombia - 1015_Q2_SP5_20_MG | ecosystem: Environmental > Terrestrial > Soil > Wetlands > Peat | place...
TCACCGCGTGATCTTTCTTGTGGCCACGCAGTTCGCCGTAAAACGAGACGGGCAGGTTTTGGCTAGCGACTACGTCAAACGAGCGCATGGCGGAACGCCCGTCATTCGCCTGCAAAAACACTAGCCCCATCAACTCATTCGCCGCGGCGCCCAGCGGAAACAGCCGCAGCGCGGTTGACAGATGCTCCGCCGCATCGGACAACTCCTGCTGGGCATACGCGAACGGGACCCCGAAGCCGCCAACCTGTTTCAGTTTTTTCCTATTACCTTTGTAGTGGTCGTTTCTGGAGTGTTCTCTTTGCTTATACAGCGCCGCGCGGTCATCCATGCCATTGAAGGTGAGATTCATTGCGCGATTCAGAAGATCAGAGATGATGTCCTCGGCTGCATCCACCTCTTCGTCATATCTGTCCTTCTTTGCATCCAGAGTCAGGATATGGATATCTGCTTCCACTTTCGCCTCGGGGTTGGTTTCCAACTGCCGATACCGCGTGAAATATGCCCGCGCCTGATCAACATTTCCCATAGCTTCGGACATGAGCGCGAGGCGCCACTGGGTTGGGGGAAAATCCGGCAACACTGTCGCAGCTCTCTGAAACTCCTCCATAGCGCGGTCAAATTTGCGTTCTTCAATCGATCCCGCAGCTGCTGAATACAGACTTCGTACCTGAGGTCCTTGCGGATCCGGCAAGTGCAACAGGGCTTCTAATTCGGCGAGGCGCAGACGAACTCTGGTACCGTCGATCGCGTTTGGAGAAGACTGCAGATATTGCTGTAACAGGCGGACAGCTTCTTCCAGGCGATCGTTGTCTTGCGCGCAATTCGCAAGATCAAACGTAAGCGCCTGAGTGTTTGGGGCGACTGCTTTCAATCCATCTAGCGCTTGGCACAAATTTGAACTCCGGTGCGCCTTGAGGTTGGCGTGAGAATGAACCGCGGGAGACTTACTCACGAATGAGTTTCCGACAACCTGCGCATCGGTTGCGGGCGGATCGGCGGGATCTGAACTCAGCACCGGACTCCCCTCCTCTACAGCGGCATCGAATCCGATACTGTCCATCAGCCGGTTCAATTTTATGATGTGGTCCTTTTCCGCATCGTGGAAGACCGTGGCTTGCTCGCCGGTTACCCAAAGCGTTCGCAGCTGCTTAAGTTTGGCCGCGCGCTTCGGGTCAGCGGTTGCCAGAATCGCCTCGTCGAGATAACCAAGAGCGGTCGACGAATCTCCGGTTTTTTCATAGCAAAGAGCCAGGTCATAGGACAGGACTCCGGCAGAATTCCCAAACTGCTGCGCGTCCTGCAATTTTTCAATAGCCGGCTTGAACTGACCTTGGTCGTAGAGGTGATGGGCTTGCTTTAATGCGTCCTTAACACGCCTGCGAATCTCGTCATCGATGTGTTTAATTGCCTTCTCAGCGTCTTTCGTCTCCCAAAACGCCTGGGAACTGGCGTAGGCTTTGCGCGCCTCGACCAGCTGACCGGATTGCTCTAATTCCTTGGCCTGCTGGACGAGTGCCTTGGCCTGTACCTCCAGCGCCTTCTTTTCATCTTTCTCTTCGCTGGCGAAGGCCGGAAGCAAGAACAGCATGAGGAGTATTGCTAGATTCGATTTCATGGTCGATCCTCCAGTCCGGAGTTCGCCTTCTCATCTCGGTGATTTTCCCCGTGTCGCCATTTCCCCCAAGCGGTTGCGCACAAACGAGCTAACTGGGGTGTTGCAACCAGAGGGCCACAGTCACGGAAAGTGTCTGGGACGGGCTTCGACTTCAGAAAGGAGCAACATTCGGACCCCCACTTGGCGCAAAGCTGGCGGGGCCTGCCTGTTTCTCCTGAAAACGTCGGTAGCGACTGGGCTGAAACTCCCGACGTCCTCCTGCCTGGAGTGTCCATGCGTCACTTTCTGAGAAGATACCGATGCCCAGCAGGTCTGGGCAAGGTTTGGGGGAGCGCCCAGAAATCGGTTTGGAGCAGACCGGATAACCACGATCTATCCGATTGGATACTTTCGTTTAACCGATCGGTTAACGTGTTCCGAAGTGGCTGCTGTGAGGTTCGATACTGGCATCGATCGGCTCGCGCAACCCTATAGCCAGTCTGCGGATGGGCAAAGCGGTCCACTGAATCGAGCTTGATGGCTTGACCAAGAAGGCCGAGAAATTCGAAGACATTCGATCTGCCTGCAGGATCGCATCACCTCGCTGCCACGGCGGCTTATGCCAACCAGGTTTTCCGATCCGAAACCACATTCTAGGCCTGCAGTTTCACGTGGAAGTGACCGTTCGATGGCTGGAACGCTGGTAGGTCGGCCGTAGTGACGACCAGTTCTAATACTTCCAGCTCATGTCGGCGCCTGCCGGAGCCGTCGTCTCAATCCTCTCCATGATCTGCGGCAAGTACATCGTGTTGTAGTGCAGCCGGGAATACGCATTCGGCAGGTTAGGATCACCGTTCCAACAATGCTCCGCCCTGGGTCCGTACTTCACTTCTCCGTCGTACGGAACGCCATGCCCGGGCTTGCCCGTGGTCTTCAGAAAATCCTCCATCAAGTAGACGGCATCATTCAGAAAATACGTGTCATCGGAGCCCACATAGATGTGGAGCTTTCCCTGCAGCTTTGGGCCGAGGGTATTCCAGTCGCGCTGCAGAATGGCATCCAGGTCGTAGTGATCGTGCCAATAGGCCGCTGTCTCATGGTCGATCTCGCCCGATTCCTTATCGAAGATGGGTCGGGGATAGCCGTCTGCACCAACCGGTCCGTAGACTGCCTGCCAGATATCGAATTGTTCTCCCGAGCGCCCGTGATCGCCCAACGCTGCCTCATAGGCGACGTTGTCGCGAACCGTAATCAGAGTGTGTCCCAGATAATCACGCATGGCAGGCTGCTCGACCCGCTTGTGTGCGCCCTGCAGATAGAAGATGTTCGACTGCTCATAGAGATCAGTCGTCAGGTAGGCGTGGAAGTCGACCGGATCGGGGCAGGCCACGAACGCGCCGTTGTAATGGTCGGGATAGAACATCTGCACGGCCAAAGCTTCCCATCCACCCGTCGAGCCTCCATAGAGGAACCGTGCCCAGCCCTGCCCGATGCCGCGAAACTGCTTCTCGACGGCGGGCATCAGCTCGGTCTCGATCGCGTCTCCGTAGGGTCCGAGGTTCGCGGAGTTCACCCCGTAGGAGTCGTCATAATAGGGATTCGCATGCTGAATCTGGATGACGAGAACGCGCGGAAAGCCCGGGCTGATCCACTTCTTATACTCTTCATACGCTTCCTCCTGCTGAATCCGGTTGTAACCCGCCAGGTGAAAACGGTAGGAGTAATCGGGTTTCAGATCCGGATCCGGCGGCATCGTCCGGAAGTCAGGGAATCCGTCCGGGAAATGCCCTTCGAAGACCATCTCGGGGTAATGAGCATTGGGGTGTTCGTCAAATCCCTCCGGCACCAGGACGATGGCGGCGAGATACATGGGCCGTCCCCAGAACTTCGTCAACGACGCGCTTGGAATGCGTAGATGACGGATGTATTTCGTGTCCGCTGCCGGTGCAATCGGCCCGATGACCTTGTCCAGCGAAATGCTGATCGGGGGCGATCCCGGCCCCACATGCACCTTCTGCGGCGTGCTGTACAAATTGCCCGGCGCCAGGTTCCAGTGCTGGCCCTCGCCGCGGTCCGGCGCAAGCTTGATGATCTTGCCGTCGCTGCGGTGAAACGTCTCGTAGATATTCAGCACCGCTTGCGCCGTGTAGTCACCCGCAGGCACATCCGCGATCGCGCGGATTGGATAACCCGCGGCGCTCTTGTCGATTGTCACCGGCTCGCCCGGTTTCAGGCCATCGACCGTCACCCCGAAAATCATCTGTGAACGCGGGGTATCGTCAATCTGCATGCGCGGCTCATCGGTGGGATTGTTGGACAGCAGAAACAGCACGCGGCCGTCCAGCGGTTTCGAGGAGAGTGTCCCAGGAAAGCTTACCGTAACCGTTTGCGCCCGGAGTACCAGCGCAGTCGAAGCAAGAAGTACGGCCCAACCACACACGAGTCCGCGCATACCCGGCAAGTATAGCAACAGTGGAAATGACCTCCTTGGGCAATTGACGCACCCTCTACAATCAGGCTAAATCTGCCTTGTCGCGACCAGTCAGGGACGATCCGGGTTATAAAAGACTACGGTGTTAGCTGGTAGCGACACTCCTTCGACAAGAACGACTGTTCCAAACGAGGGATTTTGCTGGAGGGAAGGCAATGCGTGCTAGGAACCAACCGATCTCGAATGCAGAAACTGGAGCGACGATGAGATCGGAATTGCTGCGATTCAACGGCGCTGTCGAGCGCGATCCCGCCATCGATACGTGGATGAAGCAGCATGCAGGTGGATTGGGAGCCATCGCGCATCAGTGGTTTGAAGCGATGCGAAAATGCGGGGACGAAGTCCGGGAGGTTTTGCATGACGGCTGTCCGGTTGCATGTCTGGGAGATGCGCCCTTCGGCTACGTCAATGTATTCACTTCGCACGTAAACGTGGGGTTCTTTCACGGCGCAGCGCTGCCGGATCCGGCGCGCTTGTTGCAAGGTACCGGCAAGTTCATGCGCCATGTGAAGCTGAGACCTGGAGGCGTCACAAACGCCGCAGCCCTCAGCCGGCTTATCGATGCGGCGTATGCGGATGTAAAGGCGCGCGTCGAAAACGGCTAGCGCAGAGAAAACGCGTTGGGAGGCCGACCCGGATGTGAACGGCCAGATCAGTAACGATAGGTCGGATAGTGTTGGCGAATCTTATGCTCGTTCTCATCGTATTGCTGGCAGCGTGGCTGGTCTTCCGAGCGATAGGAGCGGCTGGCGTGCATGCTCTCGCCTCGTGGCAGGATTCCGGCCGTTATGCCTTGGTCGTGATGTTCGTCTTCACCGCGACCGCGCATTTCAACAAGATGAAGCATGACATAGCGCGAATGATTCCGGGCTATTTTCCGCGTCCCCTGCTGATCGTGTACATCACTGGTGTTCTAGAACTTCTCGGAGCGGCGGGACTGATGGTCCCGCAATTTCGCAGACTCGCGGGCATTTGTCTCATTGGGCTTCTCATCGGAATGTTCATCGCCAACGTCAACGCTGCACAAAAGGGCGTCACCCTGCGCGGCAAACCGCCAACGCCGCTTTGGTTGCGGGCGCCGATGCAGATTTTGTTTATTGCGCTACTGTGGTGGTCAACTCGCGCTTAGATGAGAACCGCAGAATCGTGGATCATCGGCGCTCGTCCGACGACAGATTGAGACCCACCAATCCCTCGGCAGTCAGAGGCTTGGAATCACCCGTTGCGAGATGTCGGAGCGCGGATCGGCAACTTTGCCGCGCACCTGTTCTGGTGACATGTAGCCAACGGTGCCCAGGACCACGCAGTCAAGGCCTGCACGGTGGGTGCATCGCCGCTGAGGGCTGCCCCGTCCGGGTGCATGAGATGCGTGATGAACAGGTTCTCGGGCTTCAGGTCGCGATGCACGATACCTTTGCTGTGCGCGGCCGCAAATCCTCGGGCAATCTGAACGGAATAGTCGATCGCCTTGCGCAGTGCCAGCGGGCCATTGCGCAGCACCTCGCGCAGCGTCTCGTCGCCGCGGTTCCTCCAGTCGGCTGACCCACCTGTCGGCTCCTAGGCCTCGAGATCTTCGAAAACATCTTCCGGGCGCTCGCACTTGCGCAGATAGGCGTCAAGGAAGCGCAGGAGGAAGGGAGTCTGGCTGCCGACGCCGGGGAACAGCAGGACCGGGACGTCGGGCTTGATCTGTTTCATCTCGGTGCGGATGTTACTTCCGGTGGCATCGGGCAGGTCGTATTCGAGCAGAACGCCGTCGATGGGCACCCTGCTGAGAAGCTGCAGAGCCTGCTCGCCCGTAGTCGCCGGCATGACCTCGTAGCCGGCAGCTTCCAGCATGGCCTTCAGCGCCCCCATGTATTCAGGGTGGCTCTCCACGCAGAGAACTTTAGGAATGCTCACGAATTCTCTCCTTCCTGCTGGGCCGGGCCCAGTCGGTATCAGCGATGGTGAAGCCTTAGCTGGGCGTCAGCGGGTCGGGTGCTTCGTCAGCGTGCGCCGCGAACAAACCGAGCAGAAACGACGATAGGGAGGAACCTAGAAGAGAGGAGGAGGACGGTTGTAGTGCAGACCGTGGGTTACGGTTTCCACAAACCGGTCAGCCGGACGAACGGGATGGAACGACACCGTCAAAGGCGGCATGGCCAGGGGAGTGTCTCGATGGTCCGCCCACTGCGAATAGTCATCGTCGAAGTACTGTTTGTGACTGTGGTGAGCCTGAGAGATGACGTTCGAACGGAACAGGGAGTGGGGAACACTAGGAGGGACGCTTCCGGTAAAGAGCAGGCCTATCAGGGAGAGCGACAGAATCAGGACGGGACGGACGTCCCTGCGCCTCTTCGGCGTTGTGCCCACTAGGGTCATACATCTACCGGAGACTACACCGAGTTGATTCTAACGCCGTTTTGGTTTTCCTGGAACCAGTTTCACGTTGTAACCAGGAATGTCGAGCCCTTGCTCTGGCTTCTCAAAAGAGAACTCGGCTTCTCACCCGTGACGGCGGCTTTGCCGGGCGTCATGCAGCCATCCATCTGGATGACACTTTGGCCCGCGACCCCGATATCGAGATCACGCCGGTGACGACACAGCGACTCTTAGAGCGGCGATCATCTGTTGGTGAAAAACATTCCATCATGCCGGAAGTCTTGTAAGCTACTGGGTTTTCATAGGTTCGGATTGACAGGTACTAGCAGGGTAGATAGGCTATTCCACCAAGGGTGCCCATTGGGGATGTGCATGGAGTGCGAGCCTCCAAGTGAGATCACGCAGCTATTGCGAGATTGGCGAGACGGGGACCGCAAAGCACTCGACAGTCTGCTTCCTCGCGTCTACAAGGAATTGCGCCGCCTGGCGCGCCATCAACTGCGCAACGAACGACCAGACCACACTCTGCAAAGCGCCGCGCTCGTGCATGAAGCGTACCTTCGCTTGGTGGGGGTGAGTCCGCCACAACAGTGGGAGAGCCGCACTCACTTCTTCGCCATTGCCGCTCAGCTCATGCGCCAGATTCTCGTCGACTATGCGCGGCGCCACGGAGCCGCGAAGCGCGGCGGCAGCGTCTGCAAGCTATCGTTGGAGGATGCGATGGCGACGCCCCGGCGAGCACAAGTAGATATCGTTGCTCTGGATGATGCTCTGCACGCACTGTCAAGAATCGACGAGCGACAGAGTCGTGTCGTGGAATTACGCTTCTTCGCAGGGCTGTCTCTGAACGAGATTTCCAAGGTGTTAGAAATCGCTCCTGCCACGGTGCAGCGCGATTGGACAGCAGCGCGTGCGTGGCTTCATCGGGAAATTTCGAGAGGGCACCGCGTATGAGCGGGGATCGATGGGAGCGCACGAAGCAGATTCTCGAAGAAGCCTTACGCGTCTCGGTCGAAGAGCGTTCTAAGTTTCTGGATGTGGCCTGCGGAAACGATCAGGAATTACGCGTTGAAGTGGAATCGCTGATTGCTTCCCACGAACAGGCGGGCAGTCAGTTCCTGGCTGCCGCTGCTCCCGACATTCTCGATCTGACGTCCTCGACAAGTCCTTCCTCCACAAGTCCCTTTCCGGCGCAACTGAACAAGGTCGTTGGACACTACCGCATCCTCGAGAAACTCGGCGGAGGCGGCATGGGTGTGGTCTACAAAGCCGAAGATACCGAACTCGGACGCTTCGTCGCCCTGAAGTTCCTGCCTGACGATGTTGCGCGTGATCCGCAGGCTCTGGAGCGCTTCCGCCGCGAAGCGCGTGCGGCTTCTGCTTTGAACCATCCCAACATCTGCACCATCCACGAGATCGGCAGGAACGGAGATCAGTCGTTTCTGGTGATGGAATACCTGGACGGCATGACGCTGAAGCACCGGATTGCCGGGCGTCCCATGGAAACGGAATTGATTTTGTCGCTTGGGATCGAGATCGCCGACGCTTTGGATGCGGCGCACGCGGCGGGGATCATCCACCGCGACATCAAGCCAGCCAATATTTTTGTCACCAAGCGCGGCCACGCCAAGATTCTAGATTTCGGGTTGGCGAAGGTGACAGGCCCGATTCGCGAGCCGGGCAGCGACCCGCAAGTGGCGAGGCAGACGACGGTGACGCTTGAAGAGCATCTGACCAGCCCCGGGGCCACCGTTGGGACGGTGGCCTACATGTCGCCGGAGCAGGTGCGGGCAAAGGAACTGGATGCGCGGACGGATCTTTTCTCGTTTGGATCAGTGCTCTACGAGATGGCAACCGGGGCGCTGCCATTTCGCGGCGAGAGTACGGGCGTAATCTTCAAGGAGATTCTTGACTCGTCACCAACGCCGGCTGTCCGATTGAATCGCGAACTACCGCTAGAACTGGAGCGGATCATCAACAAGGCGTTGGAAAAAGATCGGAACCTGCGTTACCAGCACGCCTCGGACATTCGCACTGACCTACAGCGATTAAAACGCGACACGGATTCAAGTGGTGCGCGAACAATTCCTTCAACGGTCTCCGCGGCGAAGCCTTACACCTGGTTACTGTGGACTCTCATGGCGTTGCTGGTGGCGGGATTGGGCGCGTGGTTTGTCGCCAATCGCCCCCAGCCAGAGGTCCAAAATCCACTTTCCGGTGCGCAGTTCACAAACCTGACAAACTTCGGCGGAACCAAGATCAACCCTGCTATCTCCCCAGACGGGAAATTCGCCGGATTCATTTCCGACCGGAGCGGTACGTTCGACATCTGGCTGATGCAAACCAACGGAAACAGCCCTGCGAACCTTACCCAAGGTCGCATAGGGGATACGCGCGCACCCCTCCGTGCGTTTGGGTTTTCAGGTGACGGATCAGAAGTGTGGAGCGCTGGCACCGAGGGGAGGAGGCTCATGTTATGGCCTCTCATAGGTGGGACACCCCACAATTTTATTGACGAAAAGGCCGCCGAAGTTGCCTGGTCGCCAGACGGCACACGACTGGTCTATCACACCTGGGAAGCGGGTGACCCGACATTTGTGGCGGATCAGAACGGCACTAATCAACGCCTAATCCTGCAAAATGAGCCTGGACTACACAACCACTATCAGGTCTGGTCAAAGGATGGCCGCTGGATCTACTTTGTGCGCGGCCGACCGGCAACGCACGAGATGGATCTGTGGCGCATTCGACCGGATGGTGGAGGATTAGAACAACTCACTCATCTAGACACTGACATTGGCTACCCGGCCCCGATTAGTGAACGATCGGTTCTATTTGTCGCCCACAATCAAGACGGAGCTGGCCCATGGTTGTGGGCATTCGACCCAAAAACGCGAACATCAGAACGCGTGAGTTTCGGGTTGGAAGAATACACCGCCTTGGCAGCCACAGCGGATGGCCGACGTCTTGCGGCGAGTGTCGTGAACCCTCAGGTTAATTTGTGGAGCATCCCGATTACGAGTCGCGCAGTCGAAGACCACGAAGTCGAAGCTCTCCAAGTACCCACGCTCCGCTCCTGGGCTCCACGGTTCGGAGGTGGATCGTTATTCTACCTTTCTTCGCCCGACGGCGCTGACGGATTGTGGAGCTATCGCGATGGGAAAGCGCTGGAGATATGGAAGGGTTCCGAAGGGGAGCTCCACTCCCCAGTGGCGGTCTCGGCGGACGGGAGCAACGTTGCATTTGCACTGAGGCGAAATGGCAAGCAACAGATGCACGTGCTGGCAGCGAATGGGACGCACCTCCGTGCACTTTCGAGTAATGTTGATGTCCGGGGCGCAGCATCCTGGTCTCCTGATGGCAAATGGATTGTCGTGGCCGGCACCGACAACAGTGGAGAAGGTTTGTTCAAATTACCCATTGACGGAGGCGCGCCGGTTCGGATTGCAACAGGACCGTTCTTGGATCCGGTGTGGTCTCCACGAGGGGACCTGATCGTGTATTGCGGACCACAGGTGTTTACGCTCGCGCCACTCTTGGCTGTACACCCGGATGGCACGGCGGCGAAACTACCAGAGATCAGAGTACAGCGCGAAGGTTTGCGTGCGCGTTTTCTGCCCGACGGCACGGGATTGGTCTACATGCTGGGAAGTACGCTAGCCGAACAAGATTTCTGGTTGCTGGACCTTAGCACTATGCGTTCACGGCGTTTGACTCGGCTGAGCAGTTCCGCAGTTATGCGGACCTTTGATATCACTCCCGATAGCAGGCGGATCGTTTTTGACCGACTATCGGAAGACTCAGAAATACTGCTGATTGATCTTGCGAAGAATCAAGTTCGGCCGTAGTCATCAGAACGGGAAGCGGATCGACAAAATTCCATTGTGATTCGTGGGATGGAACGATGTCGCGGCGATCTGGAATCCCCCGCCGATGATGAACCCGAAACGGTTATGGATGGGAAACCTGCCCAGCACGATGCCGGGTGTGATGTAGAGCAACGAGTGTCCCCCGTTTGAGCCTTGGTAATAGTGTGTGAAGTTGAACTCTGTCTCCGGCCAGATTTTTTTCAAGATGCGGTATTGCAGTGCGTTGTTCCACAAGATCGTTCGTCCGATGGTTGCTGTATTCCCAGTGGGCAAACTGCCTCCCAAGGTTCCCTGCCAGGCAAAATCCCTGTAGCCCTTTCCA
>Ga0187778_10003435_pt1 | contig 10637 bp, 13 predicted proteins | sample 1015_Q2_SP5_20_M_FD_132418 | JGI IMG/M metagenome (GOLD analysis project Ga0187778, IMG submission 132418) | Tropical peat soil microbial communities from peatlands in Department of Meta, Colombia - 1015_Q2_SP5_20_MG | ecosystem: Environmental > Terrestrial > Soil > Wetlands > Peat | place...
CGGATCCACTGAGAGGTTTCGTTCCTAAGGCAGTAATAGCCCTGAAGCCCGGCGTCAAACCATCAAAAGAACTAGCCTACAACATATTCAGGTTCACGCGAGAAAGAATGGCGCCTTACAAACGACCTCGAATCCTTCAATTCACCGAAGACCTCCCCAAGACCGTCAGCGGGAAGATCAAGAGGACAGATCTTCGAAGACTGGAGACCAAGCTAAGGACAAACAAGACGCGTGGAGGCGAGGAATATTTCGAATCCGACTTCCAGGCCGAGCTGAAGCCGAAAGCCAAATGAAATGAGGCCCTAAGGTGGCCCAGCCACATCGAAGCAGAAGTTAAGTCGTGTCTAGTCGGTCTGCGGGAAGTCTCCTTGGAAGATTTCCTCAATCGCTCTCCTTGGTGACGGTTTTGGTTCCTCCGCTGCGTACCCTAAGGAGAAAATTGCAACCGGCCGTATCGACTTAACGTCTATGACCTGCTGAACTTTCTTCTCATCGAAATCGCCAACCCAGACCGTCGCCAAACCAAGGTCCACGGCTGCCAGCATAGCGAAAGCGCCCGCAATCGTTGCATCCTGCAAGCAGTAGAGTTCCGAACCTCTCTTACCATACTTCTGCGCCGACCGTTCAGGATCAGCACAGAATACTAACGAAACGGGGGCGTCGGCGATGAAACCTTGACCATAAGCAGCCTGCGCGAGGGCGCTCCTCTTCGCTTGCTCTCGAACCACGCGAACTTGGTAAGCCTGCAGGTTTCCAGCTGAAGGTGCAATGTTTGCCGCTTCAAAGATCCCTCGTAGCTTACTTTCTTCGACGGGTTGGGTCTTGTATGCGCGCACTGACCGCCGTTTAGTTAGAAGTTCAGTGAACTCCATCGTTCATCCGCTGGAAGTCCTAGCGCTGCCGGATTAAAGGGAAATTCTTGGAAATCACAGTTGCAACCCAGCGCGGTGTGAATTAACTGCAGTCACGACATGAGTTCTGATTTGATTTGTCGATTCATTTCGAGTCGGTTACAAGGGAAGCGCAGCTACTCAATCCACTGACGAACTTTGAGCTTGATAAGCAGATTATCGAACACAGACGCGATCCACTCACGGGTCGAACCGTGATGGTGCTCAAAGGCCGACTAGACTACGTTAAGCGATATTTGGAATCAGATCAAGGTGCTGTCGATGAATTAGCTGATTCAACGCAACAGGGCTGTCCTTTCTGTCCCGAGTCCGTACAGACTCGCTCCCCGAAATTTCCGTCAGAAATCTCAGCTGAAGGTCGGATCTATGTCGGTGAGTCAGTTTGTTTTCCGAGCCTATTCGCGCACTGGGACTACAACGCCATTGTGGTGCCGACTCGTGCGCACAAAGTCACCTTGAACCAGTTGACCCCCATCGTCTTCACAGATGCGTTCTCAGCCTGCGTGGAATATTTCCGCAGACTGCAGACGTCAAGGCCTGATGTGAAGACTAATGCGATCGTGATGAATTTCTATCCGCCCGCTGGCTCGACAATCGCCCATCCGCACTTGCAAGCTTTAGCCAGCGACCTGCCTCTCCAAGCTACCGACGATCTCCTCAGGGCCAGCGCAGCATACTTTCAAAAACACGCGGTATCGTACTGGGCTGACTTGGTTCAGACGGAGGAGCGACTCGGTGAGAGGTACCTCGGAAAACTTGGCCGAGTGCATTGGCTTACGCCGTTCGCGCCAAGGGGCTTGAATGAGGCGCAGGCCGTCCTTCAGGGCGTCTTCAGCCTAGGTTCCGCATCCCGCGGCGATATTGAGGACATCTCAAAGGGCATTGTGAAAATACTCGAATATTACTACGAAACCGGGGTCAGAGCCTTTAATTTTGCAATCTATTCGGGTCCATTCGGCGAAGATTGTGATTACTTCGACCTGAACCTTCGGATTGTCTCTCGTTATGGATACAAGCCTAGGTTTGTGAGCGACGTTTGGACACTACAGTATTTGCTCGCCGAACAAGAAGTTTACGATGCTCCTGAAGAAACATGTTCTAAACTGAAGAGGTATTTCGAATAACGATCCTCATCCGCTAACCAGCGAACGAGCTAGAAGGAATATGTTGCTTTTATGTTCCCTAATTCTCCGCACTGAATATCCCCACCAGCCCTTTCCATACGGAATGTAATCGCTAACTCGAAACCCGCGTTTGGCCAATTCCAACTTCTTGGCATCTCTGATCCCCATGAGCATTTCGAACTCGAAGTCTACATGGTGGTTCTTGCTGAGTTCCGCGGCTTCCTCGATCAGTTTCTCATGATGTGTTGCGATAGCGAATTGGCTGCCGCGCTCAAACATTGATCGCATCAGTGTTGAGAAATTCTCGTTTATCTCAGACTTGCTTTTCAAAGCGATTGTAGGGCTCTCATTGTATGCTCCTTTGACTAGTCGGATCATTCCTTTGGAGTCGAGGATTCGGTCTACGTCTTCCTTGCTTCTATTCAGATATGCCTGTATGGCTACGCCGACATTGTCAAAGTTCTTACGAAATTCGAGGTATGAATCGACCGTATCCGTCGTGTAACGAGAACCTTCCATGTCTATCCATACGAAGGTGTTCAGTGACTTCGCCGTCCTTAGAATAGCATTCATGTTCTCCTCGTACAGCCTCCTATTGATCGTTAATCCGAGTTGGGTTGGTTTGATGGAGATGCAGCCAAGTATCTTGCGCGTCGGCAGCGTCTTGAGCACCTCAACATATTCAGATGCTGCAGCCGCGACTTCTTCCCGCACAGTGACCTCTTCGCCGAGCAAATTTATGATCGCTGACAGGTTGCTGGCGTTCGAACGTTCGGCCTGCTTCAGGGCATCTTCGTAAGTTTCGCCCGCTATCCAATGTTTAGCGACTTGAAAGAGCAGGCCGCTCCATAAATTGTCCGAATCGAACACCGTCCGCCCCACGCGAGTAGGTCCGAATAAAGCTAGTTGCCATTTACTGCCTAGGAAAAGTAGGCAGACGCCAAAGCTCCGCGCCAGCTAATGACGTAGCCTGATATATTATGAGGCGTCTAACTCTGGTAGTTGCGGTTGAAGATGTTCGCCCCGGTTATCCAATCGATTACTCAGATCGTAATTACCGTCGCTGTGTTCTGGGTTATGGGTCAAATAGTCATTCACGCTGTTAGGGTGGCTGCGAAACGAGCCGGTGTAAGCCAAGCTCAGATCCGGACCGTTACAGAAGCGCTGACGTTCGTTGTGATATTCCTAGTAATAGTAGCGGTCGTTCATGTGTCGGGGCTCACGTCTGAGTTTACTACACTTACGATTTCAGGGATGGTTGCGATTGCGCTTTCGCTAGCCGTTCAAACGACGTTATCAAACGTAATCTCAGGTATTCTCTTGCTGCTCGACAACACTCTGCGGATCAATGACCTAATCGAATTCGGAGGAATCAAAGGTGAAGTCGTCAAGATAGGCCTTAGGACCAGTTGGGTGAAGACCGAAACCGGAAGTCTGGTAATAATAAGCAATAGCCAGATCGCGAACGGACCGCTTACCAACCATTCAGCAGTGGAGCGCTTACTGCGTAAACTCTAGGAAATTCTGTAAGAGTTTGTACCTAGAATGTCGTCTTCACTCTCAACATTTTGAATGCAAACTGAACCATTGGTCCAATAGCTAGGGCTGCGACAAGTGTTCCAAGCCAGGCAGGGCCTCCCAGTAACCAACCAACTACGACCACTGTAATCTCTATTGATGCACGCGCGACACGAAGACTCACTTTTCCAATTCTAGATAAGGCGAGCATCAACGTGTCCCGTGGACCCGCGCCTACATCGACTCCGATGTAAATTGCGGTCGCAAATCCCATGACGACCGTTCCAAGGAGGAGATACCCAATTTCGATTGGAAATTGAAGAGGCACGGTTGGAACATAGGGCTTCAACACGTCAATCCAAACGCCAATGAAAATCGTGTTTGCAATGGTTCCCCAACCTAATGGCTCCTTTAGAATGGCATCCGCCAGCAGAATCAGGAATGCCACCGCAATACTAGATTCTCCAAGGGTTATCGGAAGATGGAAAGTTAGGGCCATCTGGAGTACATCCCAAGAGTCTAACCCCAAATTCGCGTCCACATACATGTCAATTGCCAACCCAAAGAGCAGGAAACCGAATTGAATGAAGACAAAGTCTCGAGCGAACCTACGCCAGCCCTTCCACTGAACTTTGAAGAACGACGCTACCGGCATTCGGGGGTCTGACATGTGCGACCCGCAGCTGAATTCCCATGTGATATGTTGGAGGCTATGTGTCTCGAATCTTAGCGGACCATGCCACCAGGCCGTCTAATACTGATTTCAGTATCGCTCTTGCGCGCTCGTCTGTAAGCTTGAGATTACTATCGAATGCTTCCCGAGCATTTCCTAGGAGCAACTCTGGTTCATTCATCGCGTAGACGTTTAGGTCGACTAGTATCTGCCTCAGATGCAATTGAGACCTGACTCCCCCTCTTGGGCTAGTCGACGCGCTGATGATCGCTGCGGGTTTTCCATCCCACGAATTATCTCCGGATCGATTTCCCCACTCGATCGCATTCTTCAGCGCCGCCGATATCGAGCGATTGTGTTCCGGGGTTGCAAAGAGAATGGCGTCCGCGCCTCTGATCGCTGCCTTAAACAGTTTCACGCTCTCAGGGATGGCCCCATCTAAGTCCTGATTGTACAGCGGAAGATCTGAGATGTCAACAATCTCCAGTGTCGTGTTCGGCGGCAACAGCAACCTTGCCTCCCCAAGCAACGCGGTATTGTAGGACCGTTTTCGCGTGCTGCCCGAAACTCCAATTATTCTCATCTAGACCCGGTCATGCTAGGCGCATAGTTAGAGCAAAAGGGTTATGACGCAAATACGACAAATCAGGCACCTGTGACGCAAATATGCCGAATGCGACGTCGACCGCCAGCGAGGTTGTGAGGGAAGTAATTGAGAAGGATGGAGTGGTCAGGCATGGTCTAGCAAGAGGCATCATAAACATACGTGCCTTGGCAAGGTTCATTCAAAACTCAACTAGAGAAAGAATCAGCTTCGAAGCGACCGTGAGCGCAATCAGGCGTTATCCAATTGACAAGATCTCAGACTCAACCCCGGCGGTTGGCAAGTTGATGACGAAGTTATCAATGAAGAACAAAATGGCCACCGTCGCGTTACGGAATCAACCTGAGATTCCGTCCGACCTGGCTAGGTTCTCTCGTGAAGTAGATTACGCACGCGGAGACACACTCCGCATCGTTTCAGGGCCCGAGGTGGTGACGCTAGTAATAGATTCAAAGAATCTTGACAAACTAACATCAATGACACCGAAAAAGAACATCTTGATGATCACCCGCAACCTTGCCGAGATCATTGTTCAGCACTCCGATTCCATAGTTAGGAAGCCGGGAAACGTCGCAGCCGTCACAACACAGCTCGCTATGAACGATGTTAACATGCTCGATTGCACAGCCACCTATGGTCCGCCTCCCCAGATCACCATCGTCGTCGAAGAGAAGGATGCAATGAGGGCGTACGAGACACTCGAGAGACTTAGTCACGCCGATTTGTGACGCTCTAAATTAGTATGGAGAATCATTGAGCTTAATGCATACCCCCTCTCTATTGTCAGCCGAGATTTGAGTGGTTGAATGGATGTCTAAGCGAGTCAAGAGTTCGTCTGAACTGAAGACCCAACAGACGCGGATGCGCCCCAATCCCCTTGCCGACCTGACCCGGGTTGAGGACTATCTTGAAGTGGTCTATGACTTGATCAATCGCAAGGGGTACGCCAGGCCGTCGGACATCGCCGAACAGTTGAGCGTGAGCACAGCAAGCGTGACGGGCATGCTCCAGAGATTGGATCGGATGGGCCTAATCGTCTATGAGCGGTACCGTGGCCTTACTTTAACGCCCAAAGGTGAGCAGGTGGCTAAGAACATCCAACGAACCCATGTGACGATCTTAAAGTTCCTGCGAACGCTTGGCATCAAAGAGAAGGTGGCCAAGGAAGACGCCGAGGGTATTGAACATCATGTTCACAGAGCAACGATCGAACGAATCGCCAGTTTCGTGGAATTCATCAATGCGAACCCCTCTTGGTTCCGAACATTCGCGGAGTCGTTGAAGTAGAAAACGGTGCTCTCGGAGCGGATTACTCCGGAGGAACGACCTTGAATGTTAGGCTCAATGGTAGTCCTTGCTGTTTTCGGTAGGCCCATGCTATTGCGTAGATTATAGCGCCAACTATCATCAGAGAGACTGAGAAGCCCAAGTATCCGGGTTGGAAGGTGCCTTGGTAGGCGGGCGCAACGCTCGCGTACGCAATGTAGACTGAGCAGACTAGCGAGCCAATTCCAAGCCACGTGATCGTAGGTAATCCAACGAACTTGCGCTTCACTACGTCCGGGGAAAGTTCGAAGAGGTCCTTGCGTTTCCACGGGAACACTATTCCTGCTATGGATACGAATGCTTGCATCACCATCCATCCGAAACTCGCGTAAAGGAAGTAGGACAGTAGGTTGGTGTAGACCCAGAGGACCATGGCAACGATTGACGCGGCGGTGGTGATTATTATTGCCCAGTAGGGCGAGTGAAAGCGGTCATCCAACTTTGCGAACGAAGCGGGCACCACTCGGTCGAAGGCCCACGCGAATATCATCCTCGTCCCCCCGAACACGTATGTCAGGGGAGCGGCTATGCTCATCAGCGCAAACCCTATCATCACGATGGCGAACGCGGCCGGATTGCCCAATGCCGCGAAACGGAAGAGCTGCGTGAAATACGGTGCATAGGGTAAGGTGTAGGCTGAGTTTCCTTGCCCTGATAAGTACGCCATCGATCCGACAAATCTCGAACCCATGACGGACACAGTTACGAAGAAATCGATCCAAAGAATCAACATGTAGATTAGAGTGGCGCCGATTATGGCAATGAACTGAGATTTGCTGGTGTTCCTAATCTCCCCAGAGTAATAGACCGATGAGTTAAATCCGGTGAAGCTGAAATACGTAAAAGCAACCGCGTAGAGCGTCGAACTCATCACGTATGAACTCGGATAGCCGATTGACGATGCGGTTGCAATTACTTGGTTGTAGTTCATTCCTGAGGCAGCGTTAAAGTTAGCTTGGAAGCCGGCGGGACCGATCGAGAGAAGAGTGCCGCAGTAGACTACGGCGGCTAGCATTGTCAGGGCGAATGCTATCCACAGAAAGATGTGTGTGGCCCTGCTCCCGCGCGTTATCAAGACAGCGAACAAGAGATACAGGACGACTGCGACAATGAACGTCCCGGTTGATCCCTCGAGGAAGCTCGCGACGCCCGCCATACCTAGGATTTCGAACATCGGTCCTAAGGAATATTGTGTGACCCAAAACATCGTAGCGCCACCGATGCTCAGCAGGGCTATGTTGAAGAAGAAATTCATCGACATCCCAATTACCGGATGAAGCACCCTACTGTTCCAAACGTAATCGCCGCCCGTTCGAGGCATGGAAGTGTTGAAGACGGCGTAGAAGACGGCCACAACGATAGCGACGACTTCTGCAATCAGCACAGTTGTCGGCAGGTCGGCTCCAGGAAATAGGTTGTCGGCCCAGATACCGTAAATCCACGTGCCTAACGGAGCCATCCACATCAGATTGTAAATCAGCGCATCTTTCGCAGAAACAGCCTTGATTAAGCCGGTGGCTTCACGAACGAAAATATTCGATTGCCCCAAGACCAAACCCAGTACGCGGCGACCGGTGTCAACTTAAGCGTTTCGAGGAATTACCGGACATGAGCAAAACCGCAGACAACTGAAAACATAATTATCCATTGAGCGCCACTCCCACGAGACTTCGGTGGAGATTCTTGCGCAAAGAACAAAGTGGCTTCGTTAACATCATGGGCTACAACCTATCCTACAAAAGCTTTGGAGCCGGAGACAAGGTTCTCCTATGCCTACATGGCGGCCCCGGTGTCCCGCACTATTACCTACTACCGTTGGCCAAACTCGCCAACGATAACCTACGCGTCGTACTCTACGATCAGCTCGGCGTCGGAGGTTCGGATAAGCCCGAGGACACTTCGCTCTTCAACATAGAACGAGCTGCTGACGAGGTGGAGGGCGTAAGGACGGCTCTTGGCCTCGGTAAAATCTACCTCTTAGGATCATCGTACGGAGGCGCCCTAGCACTTCAATACGCCTTGAAGTATCAACGCAACATCAAGAAGATGATCATAGCCAGCGGCCTAGCAAGCGTCTCCCAAACAGTCGAGGAAATGCAGCGACTGAAGACACTACTTCCCAAAGAGACTCAAGAGGTTATGAAGAAGTACGAAGCGAAATGGGCATTTCTCCACCCGGAATATCTCAAGGCTGTCGACATGTACTATCACAATTTCGTGTGCAGGCTACCGAAATGGCCGGAAGATGTTACACGTGCGTTGAATGAGCTAAGCGTGCCGGTGTACTTCACCCAGAACGGACCGAATGAATTCACAATCATCGGAACTTGGAAAGGCTGGGACATCACGAAAAGGCTGCCGGAAATCAAAGTACCAACGCTCGTAACCGTAGGAAAATACGATGAAGTAACTCCCAAGGTAGCCGAAACTATTCACAAAGGAATACCTGGCTCGGAACTGAAAGTCTTCGAGAATAGCGCACACCTGACCATGTGGGATGAAGAAGAGAAGTATCTCCAAGCGGTCAAAGAATTCCTAGAAAAGTAGCGGCCACGCTTTAGTTCAAGCGGGTAAGCGACGAATAGACATCGCAATAGACATTGCGCTAAACCGTGGCGGATTCCAGCTAGTAGAGGTGGCCTTATCAGCCCTCACGATAATCTATCCATGTTGAGACTTGAGTGAGGAAAAATCGAGTAGTCACAAGGGCACCTTGGCTGCAGTCGTAGGGCTCATCATAGTTGTCATTCTTGGTTTGGGTTTTGTCGCGTACGCAACTTTGAATCCTCAAGTTGTAACCGTGACTCAGCAGCAGTACTTCACGAACACACAGAATCAGTTCGCTACTCAAACCATAACCAGCATAAGCACGGCTACGTCCGTCTCCACCGTCACCGCATACTCTGTCAGCGCGAATGCGGCGAATACGGTTGGTTACCCTTACAGTGGCTACAACTCAGGATATTACCCCGCTCCTAATTGCGGTGCGTACGGCTGTTCGCCGCCAAGCCTTGGGGTGTACGGTACCTTATGCCAACCGACTGGGCAGAATCAAACAGTAAACTGTTCCGGCTACCTCTCGGAACCTGACAACGGCTGCGTCCAACTCGCCATCCCATATGCCAACCCTGACCTGCTCGAGTCCACTGCGTACCAATTCTACACGTTGCGCAGCGTGCCGTCATCGCTCCCATCCGCCGGCAGCTGGATCACTGTGACCGGCACACTAGGCCAAGGGTACACTCAAGGGACGAATGGAGCGGCGTGCCCAGGTAATTACATCAACGTCAACACAGTATCGCCTTAACTGTCGGAGCAGGGCAGATTTAGGGTCACTTCGACATGGTTAGGAGAATCGCGCATAGCGCTATGAGAACAGCTTGCCCGACTAGCACTTGCACGGTTCCAAGCCTAGGGAACCAGCTCCATGACCAATGCACGACCTTGTTGAAGAAAACGTTGCCGGAATCGAGTCTCGTATAGACCAGTAAGATGTTATCGACCACGGCCATGATGATCAGGCCGAGGTATGAGAGCTTAGACAACTTACCCGAAGCGACGAATATCGCGCCGAGTATGTAGATGATCGTGGCGAAAAGGAAGAAGGCTCCAATTCCGAAGAAGAGATTGAAACCACCTGGCGGTATACCGGCAGGCGGCGGTCTAGATGGGAGTCCACCTGTACTAAAGAAAGAGCTAATGAAGAGCGCGAGAGAAGCGTGTCCGTATGCCATCAAAAGTGCGTCCAATGCCACAATCAATCGAAGAGCCTTAGAGTCTGCCACTAATCAATACCAACTACGACACGTCGTTGGCAAAAGGCCTAATAAGATATTCTTAATTCGCTGGAGTCGTTTTCACACGTCACTTGTCAATTGTTGAGTACCGCTGATTCGTACTCAGCTAGGGGGAAGAAAAATAGGATACTGAACTTCCCCTTCATAGCATAGTTGGCGGCACTCCGAACATCTAGGACGTTTACTACTTATGACCTCTCTAGACGAACCTAATGATTCAAGGTGAATTCTCGGCTCGATATGATAGACACATGATTCGAGGCATGGATGAGACTACTTGGATCTCAGCTGGATGGCGCAAAGGACGATTAGGATTAGTTGGCCGATGAAGACTTGGACAGTTCCAACGGGGAACCAACTTGTTGACCAAGGGATCGTGTGACCGAAAATGGCGTTCGGCATTTCTCTCGTGTAGATAAGCAGAAGCTCATCTATCACAGCCATCGCAATCAACCCATAATTTGTCAATTTGAACAGTTTCCCTAGGCCCGAGAAGATTCCACCGAGAACATAGATAATTGTTGAGACGAGAAAGTATAAGCCGATGAGGAACGGCATTGGGAGCGGGCAATCAATCGAGCTAAAAGTACGTGCCCTATCGCCATAACAATCGAATCTAAGGCGATAATAACGGCTATAGCTTTGGAACCTGTCACTTGATCAGACTCGTCGCAGACTAACGTC
>Ga0187778_10003436_pt1 | contig 10636 bp, 8 predicted proteins | sample 1015_Q2_SP5_20_M_FD_132418 | JGI IMG/M metagenome (GOLD analysis project Ga0187778, IMG submission 132418) | Tropical peat soil microbial communities from peatlands in Department of Meta, Colombia - 1015_Q2_SP5_20_MG | ecosystem: Environmental > Terrestrial > Soil > Wetlands > Peat | place...
GGACACTGGGCTGTGACGACCCCGAGATGTGAGGGGCAGCGGGTTGCGCACTGTCTGTCTGTCTCGATTGCTGCTGGCCGCGCCACTCGTTGAAGCTGGGGGGCGGAGGCGGCCGCATCCGTTCCACGACCGTTTGACGGCTCGCATTCTGGCCCCCCGCCGGGCTAGGCGGCTGCGCATTCGAGTGCGCCACCGCCGCACTCGAGGGCAGAGAGCTTCCCTCTTGCATCTGAACCGGGGTGGGTGGCTGGGATACAGCAGGTCGATTGGGTGATTGCGTGCGTGCCTCGGTGGGCGCTTGCCACCCCGCGTGCGGCTCAACCGCGTTCTCGCTTCGCGGCGCGGCGTGCGGCTCCGCAATCGGTGCTTGGGACCCGGGTGAGACCACGTGCGCTGGAAGCTCGGCGCGCTCCGGGGCATTCAACCCTGTTTGGTGCAGCCGTTTTGTGGGGTCTTGCGGAGCGCGCGTTGCTACCACTTGGCGCTCGACGATCTCCCGCGGTGGGCGCAAAGCATGGCCTTCTCCGGGCGCGAGGCTCTCGGCGCTCGGTCGGATCTCAATTCCGTGTTCGGCGGGATGCGCGCTGCGGACCTCTTCTGCGGATGGGCGGGTGTAGTCATGGCCGCCCCGGCCGAAGCGCTCCGAGCTGGTGGCGATAACGGCGTTGTGCACCTGCGAGTTAGCGTAGGTAATGTTCGTGACGTTGATGTTCGTCACACTCATGGTATTAGTGTTGACGACCGTCCGGTTTATGACACGCGGCCCGCCCCAGCCGCTCCACGAGGGAACGCCGACGAACCCGCGCGGGCCCCACCAGGGCACCAGCGGCTCGCCCCATCCCAGCGCCACCCAGCCCACACCCACGCCAGCGCTGACGCGGACCCCGCCGAGCCAGGCAACGAGCGCGGGTGCATAAACGGGATGCGCGACGATCGGACCGGGTGCCCAGCCCCAGAATCCATTCACGTAGACCCAGCGGCCATAGTGATAGGGTGCCCAACCCCAGCGCGCGTCATCGACCCAGGTCCATCCGAACACCGGGTCGTAGATCCAGTGTCCTGCGCTGTACGGCGCCCAGCCAGCGGGGACGGTATCCGGCACCCAGATCGCGCCGTATTCGGGAACGGTCCTCCAGCTGCCGCTGTGATCAAGATCGGCTGCGCCGTACACGTCGGCAGGCACGTACCGCGCGCTCATGGAGTCAAGCAGCGAGTCGGTTCGACTGTAGTTCCAGCGATCCCACGCGTCCAGGTCCGGCGCCGCGTAAGTTTCCAGTGCCGGGGTCTCGGTGCCAAGCACGACTACCTCTTCTGCGGCGTTGACTCGCACGGTTTGCCCGTTGGCAGCGGTGAGCGCGGCGTTACCGCCGCGTCGGGTGATGAGCGTGCTCGATTCCGAATTGACATTAAAGCGGTAATATCCGACATGCTCCATCGTGAAAGCGCCGTTGGGCGTATCCATCTCAACGGCGTGCCCGGGCGTGAGCTGGCGCAGATCAACGGAAGCTTCTCCGGCACTGAGCTTGAGCTGAACGTAGTCGGGCTCGATGCTGCTCACCTGTAGCTGCGTCGCCTCGCCGACACGGACATAGGCGCGCGGCCCGATTTGGAACTCCGCGTTACTGCCCTGCGCGGTGTACGTTGAATCGCCTGCCGCGAGCGGCGTGTTGGCCTGTGCCGGCACCCAGTCTGGCGCGCCGGTGCGCCAAAACGAGACCTGACCGTCGACGAAGCTCAGCCGCGGCGGAGTCGCTGTGTTCGGTGGCGGCACCTCGTCGGCCTGCGCCGGGTACATGGTGAAGGACCAGCAGAGATAAATGGCAGCGGCGCATGCGAATTGTTTCACGACTAGCCCCTTGTTCCGGATGTCATGCAAGGCTTGTGTTACGAAACGCGAACGAATGCTGACTATGGTTGCGAAGACAGGCGCTCGAGCAGGGGCCCGCGAGGTCTCACATCGAATCCGCGATCGGTTTTTAGCGTGGTGACTGCGAGCTCGCCTGGCCGCTGCCAAATCTATGACCGCGCGGGAGCCGCAGCCTGTGCCCCAGAGAACCTGCGCGGGACGCCTCCGAAGTGACGCTATTGATCGGACGGCGTGGCAATAACTTGAGTGCTGGCCGCGATGCACGCAGCGTCGGCCGAGCCCCATCTGGGCTGCCTGCGCCATCGGGTGGAAATTCGATCAATTGGCGCGGGGAATCAAAATCACGCCAAAGAGCGTGCCGTCGTCCCGCGAAACGCACTCTCGTTTCAGTGATCCCTCATCACCGGGCCCGGAAGGGGAAGCCGTACACCTTACATCAGCCTTACATCTATCAAAGTGGGGCATCCCAGCTGCTGTGAGTTGAGGCGCGCTAACCCTTGCAGGTAAACGCAACGTTGACCACCCACAGGAGTCCTCAATGAAGCTTCTACCTTGGATGCTGATGGCCGCGGCCGCGATCGGTCCCGACGTAAGCGCAGAAAACGGTCTGGCCAATGTGGCGAGCAACTATTCTGTCCCAGAAACGATCGATCGCCTGGAGTCGCTCGTCAAGTCTAAGCAGCTGACGGTGTTCGCCCGCATCGACTTCAGCGCCGATGCTGCCAAAGTGGGGTTAGCGATGCCGCCGACTCAGCTGCTGATCTTCGGCAACCCGAAGGCGGGCACGCCCTTGATGCTTGCGGCGCCCAGTCTTGCCATCGACCTGCCGCTCAAGGCCTTGGCTTGGCAGGATGCCGGCGGCCGAGTCTGGCTGTCCTACAATACGCCCGAATACCTCAAGGAGCGGCATGGCGTACCCGACAACTTGCTTCCAAATGTCGCCGGCATCAAAGCACTGGTCGAGCAGGCCGCGCGGTAACACAGCGATCGGCGCAAGCCCTCGGCGATGCGGCATTTTCGCGACGCACCGTTGCGAATCTAGCGTGCTGCGCGTCTGCGCCCAGTGCGAAATGATCGGGTCAAGACGACTCTTCCAGACCCGGTGTAAGCGCCGTCGCGACGCCCACAACCGCGGGCATCGCCAGGCTCCAGAATCCGGTCCACCGGTACAGGCTGGCCGCACCTGCGCAGCCCGCTGCGAACCACAGAATGCTGCGTAACATGCGGCCAAAGCGAGCGCGCAGCGCGGCTGCTTCGCCAGGATCAACATCCCGCCATAGATCCACGGCATCGAGGACGGCCTGGGTTGTATTGCCGGTCATGAGCGTGCTCGGAGGGAGCTTCGAGAGATGTACACGTTGGATTGCGTTTTGCAGAGCCATCGCAGCGATGCCGGCGAACCCGGCAAGCAAGGCGCTTGGCGCATCGCTGTCCGCGAAAGGTCCAAGCGTAACGGCTAACCCGAAGAAGACGAGCAAGAGCAGCACCTTTGCGCACACCAAAACGCGCAGGGCCGGCATTTGCCGCGACGCGAGCGCTACCCCAACAACTCGGGCCAGCGCAACCACGGCGATGAACTCCGGAAGCGCCAGAACTTTCGCCAACACCCCGTGGGTCCCGGAAATCAAGGTCGCGCCCAAGGTAACGAAGTTTCCGGTCACGTGAGCGGTGAACAACCCTTGGAGCCCAACAAAGCCAGCCGTGTCGAGGAAACCGCCGTTGAAGCTCAGCAGCGCGGGTATGCTAACTTCTTCGCCAGCGTAGCGTACATGTGATCTTCTCCCTGATTGGCCTGCCAGCGATAAAACTCTTTTCCCATGGACTCCGTTGGCCGCTGCTCAAACAACTTCGCTTGCCAGCCTTGGCGCAGGGTTACCCTTTTGTGTAGCGTTCGGTTGCGCTTCGCGAGATGCGGCTGCTCTCTTGTGGCGCAAGCGGGTGGGATGGTGCATCCACCTCACTTCCATTCTCGGCCAGAGCAAAACAGGGGCAAGACGCGAGATGGCTCGCAGCATTCTTGACGAAGACCACATCCACCCCGCAATTCGCGCCACCATCTCCGATAGCCATGCGGATATCGTGCGCGAGGTCCAGGCTGCTATCGGCCTTCACGACATCGTGGTGGTCGGTATGGCGCAAAACCCGCATCCGAGGAAAGCGTGCAAAGCTCTGGATGCCCACGCCTTTGCTTACAAGTACTTGGAGTACGGCAGCTATCTGGGCGGCTGGCGCCGCCGCAATGCACTCAAGATGTGGACCGGATGGCCGACCTTTCCAATGGTGTTCGTGAAGGGCATCCTGATCGGCGGCGCAGCCGACCTTGATGCGCTGATCGCCAGCGGGCAGTTGTCGCGCATGCTCGCGCTTTGAGCGCGTGCTTATTTCGGCAGCTCGTACCTCACCCACACGAAAACATTGCTCCCTGGCGTGTTGTACCCTTGCGCGAGCTCGTAGTTCTTGTTGAAGACGTTGTTCCAGCGCAGGTCCACGCGCCAGTCGCGGCTGATCTTGTAGGAAGCAACCAGATTGAGCAAGACGTATCCGCCCAAGCGGCTGTTTGGAGCTTCGTTGGCGGAATCGTACCGGTAGCTCTGGCCGACAACTTCGGCACCCACGCGAAAAGGTCCAAACTCGCGCGCGGCGCCACCGTTGCCGAAGACCTGGGCCCGACGAGGTAGCAGATCCCCAGTGGCGTCGTCGACTGGGTTCTGGAATGTGAGCCGCGCTCTGAGTTCCACGCCGCGCACCACGCCGTCGTACGCGAGCTCGAGGCCCTGGATGGTGGCCGACGCCAAGTTCATCGGCTGAAACGTCGTCGCGTCGAACACGATGAGTTGCGTGATGTGGTTGTCAAAATAGGTGGCGCTGAAGCGTTGTGCGCCTGCCCGGTAGTCTGCTCCCACCTCCCAGCTGGTTCCCTTCTCGGGTTGAAGATTCGGATTGCCGAAGCCAGGAAGGTACAGATCATCGAAGGTCGGCGCGTGGAACGCGTTGCCAGCGCTGGCACGCAGCCTCACTTCCGGTGTGAGCGCAAAGGCGTATCCCAGCGCACCGGTGATGTGGTCACCGAATTGGCTGTTATCGTCGCTGCGCAGGCTCGCATACAGCGTATTGCGGCCGATCTGCCCCGAGTAGCCGCCGAACACGGAGTAGATCTCGCGCTCGTTCACGTTGAACGTCGTTGATCCGCTCACGTTCTGCTGCAGATATTCGAGGCCCGCGATGAGGGTGCCAATCGATGTGGAGAAGTCGTTCTGCCAAGTCGCTTGCGTCTGGGCGGAGATCAGCTCTCCCGGAAAGGAACCCTGAATCACCGAATCGTCCTGGCTTCCACCCACGCGAAACAGGCTTTGCCACCAAGGGGTGAGGCGGTTTTGGCTGTAGATCGAGTACAAGCCGATCACCTCGTCGTTGGTGTTGAGCGGACCGGGTCCGTTATCAAACTGCGTGTGGCTTTGCGTGTAAAACGCGGTCAACCCGAGTTCCTGGTCGGGGGCAAAGCGATGAACGATGCTGCCGGTCGCGTTCGTATTCAAATAACCGTCGTTGGCTGGATTGAAAACGCCGAACGGCGCGGACGGGTTGGTGGCGGGGAAGCCGCGACTGTTAAAGTAGCCGGCATTCAACGTGAATCCGGTGTCCTGCGTTCCTGCCGAGACACCACCGTAGACCGAGCTCGTGTCGTAAGTGCCGTAGCCTGCCACGCCGCTCAGGGTTGGAGCATCGGGCCAGCGGTGTGTGAAAAGTTGGATCACACCGCCCAGCGCGTCCGAACCGTACAGTCCGCTGAACGGACCCGGGACCAGCTCGATACGCGAGAACTGCGGCGTGGGCAGGTTCTCGAAGGGAACGGTGCCGAGCCCAGCGTTGTTGACGCGAATCCCGTCGATCAAGACCAATGTGTGGGTGCTGTTCGAGCCGCGGATAAACACACTGCTGGGCTGCCCATATCCGCCGCTCGCCGCGATCTCCACGTTCGCCTGTTGTTGGAGCAAGCCGGTAAGCGTGTCCTGTCCACTCTGCTGTATCTCGCCCTCGGTGATGAGCTCGATCGGTTGGATGACGCTCGATAGGGGCTCCGGGGTGCGAGTGGCTGTGATGACGATCGGGTCGACTTTCGAGCTGGTGGAGACCTCCGGCTCGGCCGCGAGCGTGGGGCTCGCGGCCATTCCGGCCACGACCAATGCGGCGAGATTCTTCAAGGCGGTCTGCTCCCTGCGATTGCACATGCCCGCCGCATGCGCGGTTTGAATCGCACGGGGAACGCCTTCGAGAGAGCTACCGGGCCGGGTCGAACTTCAGCCTGGACCACCGCCGCCCGCGGCGTTACCTCACGTGGTCCAGGCCGGTCTTCGGACTTATGGGCCTGAGACGCGTCGCCTTCCCGTGAATGGACTCACAGTGGCATAAAGGACGCGTCCACACCCACTTACCGCTGCGGGGGCAGTGCAGGACTCGCGCCGCGCTGCGTCTTCAACGCGTGAGCGCACACCTGCTTCCCGATTATCCCCTCCGCCTGAACGGCAGACAGGGCACCCGGACGCGGCAAGGATAGCCGCGTTTGCATGCAACTGCAACCGCCGACCCAACTAAGGCTTGGGTGCCACGACAACGTCTGTGGGGCGCCCCTGAAGAAAATGCTCGATGTTTGCCACCGCGCGCAGCAGGCCCTCCTGGATCACCTCTGGCGTCTGGCCTGCGTTGTGCGGTGAGATCACCACGTTGGGCAGCGCTAACATCGGGTCCTCGCCGCGCAGCGGTTCTTCGTGGAATACGTCGAGGCCGGCCCAGATGGTGCCGGTGCTGAGCGCGGCGAGCAAGGCAGTGCGTTCGATGAGCGCGCCGCGCCCGGTGTTGATGAGCAGCGCCGCGGGTTTCATCAGCGCGAGTTCCGGCTCGCCGAGAAAATCGCGCGTCTCCGGTGTGAGGCGCAGGTGCAGCGTGACAACGTCGGCGGCGCGCAGAATTTCCTCTTTGGACGCGGCGCGCGCCCCGGCAGCGGCAACGCGAGCGTGGTCGCTCCGCGCGCTCCACGCCAGAACTGCCATTCCCAGAGCTCGGCCGAGCTCGATCACGCGCATGCCAATCGTCCCAGTCCCGAACACGCCCAGAGTCTTGCCGAGAAGCTGAGTCAGCATCTCGCGCGGCCATGCGCCGCTGCGCATCTCGCGGTCGAGCTTGGGAAGGCGGTGCGCCACGGCGAGCATCAGGGCAACGGTGTGCTCGGCGACCGCCTTGGCGTTGACGCCAGGCGTGTTGGACACGGTGAGCCCGCGCCGAGCGGCCGCCTCGAGATCGATGTTGTCGGTTCCGGTCCCCCAAATCGAAATCATTTCGAGCTTGGGGCAGGCCGCGAGCACTCGTTGTGTGAAGCGCGCATGGGCTCGGATGTTGATCGCGATGCGCGCGCCGTTCAGCCGGCGAATGAGCTCGGTCTCGTCATCGGCGCCGCGCTCGACGAAAACTCGCGTGTCGCCCAGACGCGCACAGCGCGCTTCGGCGGGGCTACCCTTGAAGATAGAGGGGAAGTCGTCGGGGACGACGACGAGGGGTTCGGCCACGCTTGATCAGTCCACAACGCGATGTTGGACCCAGAGCATACCCAGCGCCTGCGCCTCGTTCAAGCGCTTGCCGCTGCGCACTCAGTACCTCGCGTTCCCCGGAGTTCGGGGGAATGGAATCGCGTCGCGCACGTTCGTGAGGCCGGTGACATAGGCCACGGTACGCTCGAAGCCGAGCCCGAATCCCGCGTGCGGCACCGTGCCGTAGCGGCGCAGGTCGCGATACCAGGCGTAGTGATCCTTGTCGAGTCTCGCTTCGGCCATGCGCGCGTCGAGCACGTCAAGCCGCTCCTCGCGCTGGCTGCCGCCGATGATCTCGCCGATTCCCGGGGCCAGCACATCCATCGCAGCAACGGTCCTGTCGTCGGCGTTGAGGCGCATATAAAATGCCTTGATCTGCTTCGGGTAGTTCATCAGGATCACGGGTTTGCCGACGTGCCTCTCCGAAATATAGCGCTCGTGCTCCGATTGCAGGTCCACGCCCCACTCGATGGGGAACTCGAATTTGTCCTTGGCTCGTTCCAGAATCCGAATGGCCTCGCCATAGTCCATGCGCACGAACTCCGAATCGACAATACCCTGCAGCTTGGCGATGATCCCCTTTTCGATCCGCTCCTCGAAGAAGGCCATGTCCTCGGAGCGTTCGCTCAGCACGGTGTTGAAGATGTGCTTGAGAAGCCGCTCTGCCAGCGTGGCGTCGTCGCCAAGATCGGCGAACGCGATCTCGGGCTCGATCATCCAGAATTCGGCGAGATGACGGCTAGTGTTGGAGTTCTCTGCACGGAACGTCGGACCGAACGTATAGACCTTTGACATGGCAAGGCAGTACGTCTCGACGTTGAGCTGTCCGGATACGGTGAGGAAGGTTTCGCGCCCGAAGAAGTCCTGCGCGAAGTCGATGTTGCCGTCGGCTGTGCGAGGAAGGTTCGTCAGGTCTAAGGTGGACACGCGAAACAGCTCTCCTGCCCCCTCCGCGTCGGCAGCCGTGATGATGGGCGTGTTCACCCAAACGAAGCCCTCGTGGTGAAAAAAGCGGTGGATCGACTGGGCGATGGTGTGGCGCACGCGCGTCACCGCGCCGATGACGTTCGTGCGAGCTCTCAGATGGGCCACCTCGCGCAAGAACTCGAGCGTGTGCGGCTTGGGCTGGATCGGATACGAGTCGGGATCCTCGACCCAGCCGATCACCTTGATCGCGCTCGCCTGCATCTCGAACGGCTGTCCCTTGGCCGGCGAAGGCACGATGGTGCCGGTGGCTTCAACAGCGCACCCGGCGGTGAGGTGCAGCAGCTCGCTCGCGTAGTTGCAGAGCATGTTGGGCGCGACCACCTGAACCGGATGAAAACACGAGCCATCGGATACATGGATAAAGGAGATGCCCGCCTTCGAATCGCGCCGGGTCCGTACCCAGCCCTTGACGGTGACCGGTTGCTCCTGTGGGGCGCGGCCCGCGAGAATGTGTGCGCAGGTAAGGGTCGTCATCGTGAAGCCTCGTGCAAGAACATAAAAACCGCCCGCTGCCCAACATCGAGTGGACTGGGTGCGTTGTGCTGCTATACTACACACAGAGCATTTGGTGAGAGCCTCGGGTGATTGCAAAGCGCCGGATGTACATGCTGGGACTCGCTGCTTGTGCCGCGATCGGGGTACCGGCGGGGACTCTGGCGTGCGTGGACGACGATGTCAGAGGCGAAGCGGTGACAATCGAGCGCGAAGTCGGGAGCACGGCTGCTGGCGAAGAAGCCTCGATTCGTATCCTTGGCGCTGGGTGGTTTCGCGCAGCCGAGGTCGTGAAACAGGGCGGCAGCACCGACAACACGTCGGTCACGCTCGAGATCGACGGCGAGCCGATGATTACCGCCTCGTTCGCGACACTCAAGAATCAGTGGAGCCAGATCGACACATTGTTTATCGTGGCCAAGGTGAGCAGCGTCGGAGACACGAGCACAATGACGATCTGGTACGAACCAGAGCTCCAGTTCAAAGGCATGGCGACGCTTCGTGTCGAAGTTCAGGAAGATGGCGTCGCGAGCCTGCAGATGCGTACCGTGATGAACAAACCGGCCCCGGACGAGCCCGTCATGGGACAGCTCGGAACCATCCCGGGTCTGCCGGCACTCAAGTAACGCGCGCCACCACGGGTCACCTTTCAGGTGACCGCCCCCTATTGCTTGTAGGGCTCAACTTGGCTCGCTCGCAGCGAGTATCCAATGTCGATATCGGCCGTCCCGTCAATCAGGAACAAAGACTTCTTTGCGGCGCTCGTCGACATGCGACCCGTTACCCAGACCGGGGCGAACAAGCCGGCGATGTCGACGGGCGTGTCCGCCTTGACATGTACGATCTGGTTCGCTGGCGGCGGCGGGGTGTGGATGCAAGCGCCCACCCAGGGCACCAGAAGAAATTCGCTCACCCGCTTGCCGGAGAACTCCAGCGGTAGCAGGTAACCGGGCAGCCGCACGATCTGGCCGTCGAGGCCCGCATTGACCACATGGCCCCGCGCCCGCTGCTGCTCGGCGATTTCCTTGCGCTTTGCCAGCAGCCCGTCCACATCCACGCCCTCTTCCTCGAGCTTGCGTGCATTGCTCTGTTCGATTCCCACCTCAGCCGCGGACAGGCTGGTATCGCCACGCGCCTTACGGTCGCGCACCTGAGCGACCTCGCTCAGTTGGGCGAGTTGCTCCTTGGTAAGCTTGGAGAAGGGGTTCTCTGAGGCTTGAAGCTTCGGGGTCAGGTCCTCCCACATCAGTTGGCGCGGGCCATCGGCCAAGGTGCTTACTGCGTGCAATAGGCAACACAGTAGAAACAGCCAGCGGATCTGTTTCCCGCGTGTCATGCAAGCCGCCTTAGTGTCATAGCCGTATGGTCATCCCGTCCGCCAGGGAATAGCGGTAGATGCGATAAGCCGGGATCAGCCCGATCGCGATCCCCGCTGCACCCACCAGGAGCATGAGGGCAAGCTCATGTAGCGAAGGCGAGCCCACCGCGATCAGCAGTCCGAGACGAGACTCGAGCCAGGGTTGGCCGGCCAGCAGTCCGACGTACACCGCGGCGACCCCCAGAGCAACGCCAGACACGGTCAGAAACGCCGCCTCTCCAAGAAGCAAAGCAAACACGTGCACCGGACGGGCGCCAACCGAGCGCAGGATGGCCATCTCGCGGCGGCGCTCGCTCAAGCTGGTGAGCAACGCAACCAGCATTCCGATCA
>Ga0187778_10003437_pt1 | contig 10636 bp, 6 predicted proteins | sample 1015_Q2_SP5_20_M_FD_132418 | JGI IMG/M metagenome (GOLD analysis project Ga0187778, IMG submission 132418) | Tropical peat soil microbial communities from peatlands in Department of Meta, Colombia - 1015_Q2_SP5_20_MG | ecosystem: Environmental > Terrestrial > Soil > Wetlands > Peat | place...
ACAAGCGTCCGCGATTGTAAGAGATGCGGGACTGCGGTGACAAGCAAAAGACGGCATTTTCGATGTGCGTGTGCTTTCTTCCGAAGCGTCGGTGAGGCATGATCAACGTGTGACTCCCTCCGAACGGTCCGCATGGATTCGCGACCGTGCGCTCGCCCTCGGCTTCGATCTGTGCGGCTTTGTGAGTCTCGACGCAGAGCGTGACACATCAGGCGGCGGAATGTCCGCGGAGCTGGCGCACTTGCCCGATTGGCTCGCACGCGGATACGCCGGTGAGATGCGCTATCTTCACGATCCGCGCCGCGCCGAACGTCAGCGCGTGCTCGAAGGCGCGCGCAGCCTGATTGTCGTCGCGCTCAATTACAATGCGCCGCCGCATCGCTCCGCCGCGGCTCCAGCCTCGGAGGACGGCGAATCGCCTCGAGGTTGGATTTCGCGCTACGCCTGGGGCGATGACTATCACGACGTGATTCGGGAAAAACTCGTCGCGTTGATTGCGGAGATGCGGACGCGGTTTCCGGCATCGTTCGAAGCGCGCGCCTACGTCGACACCGGCCCAATTCTCGAGCGCGCCGCTGCAAAATACGCTGGCCTCGGCTGGCTCGGCAAAAACACGTGCTTGATCAATTCGAGGCTCGGATCGTGGCTGTTCCTAGGCGTGATCATAACCACATTGGCGCTCGAGCCCACACTCGCGCCACATGAGGCACCGCCGGCCGATCTATGCGGGAAGTGTACGCGCTGTCTCGACGCATGTCCCACGCAGGCGTTTCCGCAGCCGTATGTGCTCGACGCACGCCGCTGCATCTCTTACCTGACGATTGAGCTGCGCGGAGCAATTCCGGAAGACCTTCGTCCGCAGCTGGGCAACGCCGCCATCGGCTGCGACATCTGCCAGGACGTCTGTCCGTGGAATCGCAAGGCTCCGCTCTCGAGCATACCCGCGTTTCGACCACGGGAGATCGAAGCTCAAACTTCGCTTTTCGCTCCTGAGCTCGAATGGCTCGCGTCGCTATCGCAGCAGGAGTTCAGCGCCATTTTCCGCCGCAGCGCCGTAAAACGAGCCAAATGGCGCGGTCTCGTGCGCAACGCCTGCATCGCACTCGGCATTTCCGGTATTCGGCCAAACTCGCCTGCCTATTCGCGCATCGTGCAGCGGCTCAGCGCCTTGGCTGCGTCGAGTGATTCGCTCATCGCCGAGCACGCCCGCTGGGCGTTATCCCGACTTTCCGAGCCCGCGAATCACATTCCTGGGCCGCCGCTTGGTGAATCGCCGCTCGCTCCCGATACGGCCTCAAAAACCCGATAGACATGGAATCGCGCTCTTTGCGATACTTTCCCGTTCGAACGGTTGCCTGTCGCTATCTCGAGGGCATACCGCAATTCATTACTCAGGAATAAAAATCGATGAAATCAATTTACCGTTGGCTGTTGTGTGCGGTGATTTTCCTTGCGGCTGGCCTGACCGCTTCGCGTTTGTTCTCGCGGGAGCGCCCCGCCGCCTCTCAAAGAGCCGCCGTGCCCGCTGAACCCGGCGCAATCGAACGTGGTAAGTACCTCGTCGAGAATGTCGCCATGTGCGAAGAGTGCCACACGCCGCGCGACGCCAACGGCAATATCGACGAGTCCCGCCACCTGCAAGGTGCCGCCATCTGGATCGTTCCGGTCCATCCGATGACGAACTGGGCCAATCGCGCGCCCGCTCTGGCCGGCTTCGAGGGTTTCACCGAACAGCAGGGCGAAGATATTCTGGAAAGAGGCGTCGGCCCGAACGGCCTGCCGATTCAGCCGCCCATGCACATCTACCACATGAGCCATGCCGACGCGCAGGCGGTGATCTCGTATCTCCGCTCGCTGCCCAGCACGTATCCTCAGGCTCAATAGCGCGCCTTCGGCTCGGGCACACGCATAGGCGTAACACGGTTGTAACAATCGAAGGATACGCTTGCCCGCCTCAGAGCTAGGTATGGGAAAGAGCTTCACTCCAGACCCCGAACTTTTTCTGAATCGTCACTTTTCCTGGATGCAATTCAACGAGCGCGTCCTCGAAGAGGCCCGCGATCAGAACAACCCGCCTCTCGAACGGGTCAAATTTCTCGCCATCACCGCGAGCAATCTCGATGAATTCGTCGAAGTCCGCCAGGCCGGCCTGATGCAACTGGTCGAGCACGGCAATCGCGAACCCGGCCCCGACGGCCGCACGCCCCAGGAAGTCCTCGCCGAGCTGACAAAGCAAATCCACGCCTTCGTCGATGATCAGTACGACTGCTGGCGCGAAGAGCTCGTTCCGGCGCTCGAAGAGGAGTCGATTCGCGTCCTCAGCCTCGCTCAATTGCGCCCGCAGGCGCGCGAGCACATCGAAAGCTTCTACACGAAATCCGTCGAACCTCTGCTCACGCCTGTCACCGTCGATCCCGCGCATCCTTTCCCGCACGTGCTGAACAAGGCGCTTTGTCTTGCGTTTCTGCTGAAACGCAAGCGCCGCGGATCGCAAACCTTTCTCGGAGTTGTGACAGTCCCTCGCGCCCTGCCTCGCCTGGTTCGGCTTCCCTCACCCGAGGGCTCGGTCGAATACATCTTCCTGCACGACGTGGTTCACGCCTTCGCCGAACGCCTCTACCACGGCTACGACGTTCTCTTGGCCGCCGCCTTCCGCGTCACGCGCAACAGCAACCTCTATCTGGAAGAAGAGGAATCGCGCAGCATCTTGGAAGAAGTCGACACGCTGCTGCACCGTCGCCGCAAAGGTTCAGCGGTTCGGCTCGAAATCGAGGCGAGCGCGAAACCGGAAATCGTCGAGCGCCTCCAGGCAAATTTCCGGCTCAAAGGAGAGCAGGTTTATCACGTCAACGGTCCGATCAATCTTTCCCGGCTGATGTATCTCTACGAGCAAACGCCGCGGCCCGACTTGAAGTATCCGTCCTTCACTCCGCGCGAAATGGCTTTGAAGCCCGGCTCGTCATCTATCTTTGAAGTGGTGCGCAAGAGCAACATCCTGCTGCATCACCCGTACGATTCGTATTCAGCCGTCGTTCGCTTCATCGAAAGCGCCGCGCACGATCCCGACGTGCTTTCGATCAAGCAGACGCTCTACCGCACGAGCGAAAACTCGCCAATCGTGCGCGCTCTGATCGAAGCTGCCGCAAAAAAGGAAGTCGCGGTCGTGGTCGAGCTCAAGGCGCGCTTCGACGAAGCCTCCAACATCCGCTGGGCCCGCAATCTGCAGGAGGCGGGCGTGCAGGTGTTCCACGGCGTCGTCGGGCTGAAGACGCACTGCAAGCTCGCGCTCGTCGCTCGCCGCGAATCCGACGGCCAGATCCGCCGCTACGCCCATCTCGGCACGGGCAACTACAACCCTTCGACCGCGCGCTTTTACACGGACCTCAGCCTGCTCACGAGCGACCCGCACCTCACTTCCGCCGTGCACCACGTCTTCAACTATCTGACGGCCTATTCCGAGCGGCAGCAGTACACGCCGCTTTTCGTCGCGCCGCTCAACCTCGGCAAGAATTTTCTGAGCTTGATCGAACGCGAGACCAAGCACGCCAAGGCCGGGCGCCCCGCGTTCATCTTCGCCAAGTTCAATTCCCTGCTCGATGAAAAGATCATTCAGGCGCTCTATCGCGCCTCGCAGGCTGGCGTCCAAATTGAGCTGGTCGTGCGCGGAGCGTGCGCGCTGCGGCCCGGCGTTCGCGGCCTAAGCAGCCGGATTCGCGTTCGCAGCGTGATCGGACGCTTCCTCGAACACAGCCGGGTCTTCATTTTCGGCAATGGCGGCAGCACCGAGGTCTATCTCGGCAGTGCCGATTGGATGCAGCGCAATATCTATGAACGCGTCGAAGTTATCTTCCGCCTGAAGGATCCGGTCCTTGCGAATCAGGTGATCACGGAAGTCGTTGCGCCCTATCTCGCCGATACGCTCAAAACGCGCATCCTGATGCCCACGGGCGAATACGTCCGCCTCCACGCCGCGCGCGAACTCGCTCGCCTGCGCAACGGCCACCATTTCAACGTGCAGGATTTTCTGATCGATTGGGTCGAGGGACGCCAGACTCTCGAAGCTGTCCCGCCGCTTCCCTCCTTCATGAAGCTTCGCCCATCCAAGGATTCAGAAGCGAAATCCGGCTCGCTCTCCTAGACCGGCGCGATTCCAAAGATAATTTGTTCCGCGCGTCTGTATAATCGCGAGCCATGGAAAGTTGGCTGGAGCGATCGATCAACTGGCTGCTCGGACCCGAAATCGCCGACGAGAAGCATCCCGGACATCTCTGGCCGCGCTGGATTTTCTCGCGTGCGCTCGGAGTGATCTACTTTTCCGCGTTTTACTCCCTCCTGTTTCAGATTCGCGGAATGATCGGACCCACAGGAATCCTCCCTGCCCGCGACTATTTGGAAGCGCTGGCCGCGAACCTCCACGGCTATCGATTCTTCTACGTGCCCACGCTCTTCTGGTTCGGCTCAAGCGACAAGGCGCTGATGATCGTCGCCTGGCTCGGCCTCATCGCTTCAGTTCTGGTCTTTCTGAATATTTGGCCCCGCGCCAATCTCTTCCTTTGTCTCATCTGCTTTCTGTCGTTCGTCGCGGTCGCGCGGGATTTTGCCTCCTATCAATCGGACTACATGCTTCCCGAGGCGGGCTTCGTTGCGCTGTTTTTCGCCCCAGCGGGTTTCCGGCCGGGTCTGGGACGCGCGCATCCAGCCTCGCGCGCCAGCTTGTATCTGCTCCGGTGGGAATGGTTCCGCATCTATTTTGAATCCGGCCTGGCGAAGATCATGAGCGGCGATTATTCCTGGCGCCATTTCACCGCGATGGACGACTACTACCAGAACGCGCCTCTGCCCACCTGGATCGGCTGGTACGTCGGCCACCTTCCGCACTGGTTTCATGCGTCCGCGGTTTTCTACACGCTCGCAATCGAACTCGTACTCGTATTCATGCTGTTTCTGCCGCGAAGATTTCGCATCGCCATTTTCTGGATCGTCGCTCCGTTTGAAATCAGCATCATCCTGACGGGCAATTACGCGTTTCTGAACTACATCGTCTTCTTCCTCGGTTTCCTCTTGCTCGACGACCGCTTCGTCGAATGGATCGTTCCGCCTCGCATTCGGCAACTCATCGACCCTCACCCCGCAGAGGCCGCAACGGCTATCGGTGGCAAGGAAGAGACGCGCGCAGATTGGCGCAAACTTCTCGCCATCACTCGCATGGTGGCGGCAGGTGTTTGCTTTGCGTTCGTCTTTTACGCGACCTCAGCGTGGCTCATTTGGAGAATCTGGCCAACCGCGCGACTATGGGAGGAACCTGTTCGCATCCTCGAGACCTATCACATCGCGAGCGTGTACGGGCTTTTTGCGGTCATGACCCACGCGCGATACGAAATCGAATTTCAGGGCTCAAACGACGGCACAAACTGGACGCCCTATCCGTTTCGTTACAAGCCCCAAGATCCGAGCAAGGCCCCCGGAATTTACGCGCCCTATCAGCCGCGATTCGAATGGAATTTGTGGTTCGCGTCGCTCGGCACGTGGCCCGAGTATCGCATCGTGATTTGGACCGAAGAGCAGCTGCTGGCGAACGATCCGGACGTGCTGTCCCTTTTCGCGCGCAATCCGTTCTCGAGCGCGCCGCCGCTTCAGGTGCGCGCCGTGATCTATCAGTATTGGTTCACAGACATGAAGACGAAGCGCGAAACAGGAATGTGGTGGCGCCGCGAGATGCTCGGCAATTATGCGCCGGCGCTCGAACGCGCTCCCGGCGGCAGAATCGTCATCCGGGACGAATCTGCCGTCGGGGCGCTTCCGCAGTAAGCGTTCGCCTACCGCACAATCCCGCGCACTCGCGTTTTTTGCCACGCGACGAGATTTCCGTTAGCCTGTTCACGGTCGCCTGTACACGCTCATGAGACGCCGCCACACGCACGAGCCCAGGGAACCTCGGCAACCGGAAGTCACACGCGAACAGGTAATCGCTCATCTCGCCACTCTCTCGCGGTCCGCGAGCATCCGCGAAATCGCCCATGGCATGGACCTGAAGCATCACGGCCGCCGCTTCCTGCCGCGCGTGATTCAGCAGCTGAAAAAGCGAGGCGAAATCGAAGAGATTCACGGCGGCCGCTATCGTCTGACGGGACAGAGGGCTGGCCCTGCATCACCGACGGGGCGTGCCACCGAACACAAAGCGGCCGCTCCCACGCCAGCACACCGCGAGCGCGCCCGCGATCCGAATCTCGTTTCAGGGCGCATCGTCGCGCACCGCGACGGCTATGGTTTTCTCGTTCCTGATGAGCCGATGCCGCGCGTCGAAGGCGACCTCTTCATCGGCCGCGACGGTCTCGGCGACGCGATGCACGGAGACCACGTTCTGGCGCACATCGAGCGCCGCCGCCCCGACGGGCGCGCCGAGGGCCGCGTCGTGCAGGTCCTCGAGCGCGAGCACCCGACAGTCGTGGGACTCTTTCGCTACGGTCCTCACGGCAACTTCGTCCTGCCGTACGACACGCGAATCACCCACGAGGTCCTGATTCCGCCGGGCGAAGAGCTGACGCCCGAAATACAGCAGAAGCTCGGAGTGACGCCAAAGAGCGAGCCGCGCTCGATGCGCGGTATGCGGCTGCCCGAGCTCGAGGGCGCAGTCGTCAACGTCGAAGTCACGCGTTATCCCAAGGGCGGCCTCGCGCCTGCCGGTCGCGTGATTGAAATCCTCGGCCGGCCCGGCGACATCGGCGTCGATGTCGAAATCATGATCCGGAAGCACCACCTGCCTCACGTGTTCCCAGAAAATGTGCTGACACAGGCGCGCTCCACGTCTCAGCAAGTCGGGGAAACCGCATTGCACGGCCGGCGCGATTTCCGCCACCTGCCGATCGTGACGATCGATGGCGAAACAGCACGTGATTTCGACGACGCCGTCTGCGTCCGGCCACTTCCGAACGGCGCATACGAGTTGCAAGTACACATCGCCGATGTCGCGCACTACGTTGGGCGCGAGTCGCCGCTCGATCACGAGGCGCGGCTGCGCGGAACTTCTGTCTATTTCCCCAATCGCGCCGTGTCCATGCTGCCCGAAGAGCTGTCGAACGGCATCTGCTCGCTGAATCCACACGTGGACCGTCTGGTGATGAGCGTGATCATGGAGATGGATTCGTCCGGCAAAATGACTCACGCCGATTTCACTTCGGGCGTGATTCGCTCGGCCGAGCGGATGACGTATACGAACGTCAACAAAGTGCTCGAAGGCGATCCGGAAATGAGCGAGCGCTATGCGCCGCTGGCCGGGGAATTCCGGCGGATGAAGGAGCTGGCGCTGCTGCTCAGCCGGCGGCGGCACGAGCGCGGCTCGGTCGATTTCGATCTGCCGGAGCCAATGATCGAATTCGACCCCGAAGGCCGAATGCAGAGCATCGTCCGCAGCGAGCGAAACATCGCCCACCGCATCATCGAGGAGTTCATGCTCGCCGCAAACGAAGCCGTGGCCGCGTATCTTGAGAAGCGCGGGATCGCTTCGCTTCATCGCGTCCACGAAAAACCCGATCCCAAGAAAGTTCTCGAATTCGAGGAACTCGCCCAAGCGTTCGGATATACGCTCGGCGTCGAAGACCTTACCGAGCGCCGCGTCGCCGTGCGGCACGGGCGAGTGCAAGCTCCCGCGAAAGCCGGCGGCGGACGCGGCCGGATGCGAGCCATGACGGTGACGATGCCTGCCGAAGAAGAGGTCGATATTCGCCCGCAGCACTATCAGCGCCTGACGCAGAAGATCGCGGGCAAGCCCGAGGAGCGAATTCTGTCGTATCTGATGTTGCGATCACTCAAGCAGGCGCGCTATGCCGCGGATCTGCTCGGCCATTTCGCGCTGGCGGCGATGGAGTACACACACTTCACTTCGCCGATTCGGCGCTATCCGGACCTCATCGTTCATCGCGCTCTCAAGTGGGCGCTCGAGAATCCGTCCGCGGCGCCGGTTCGCGCGTCGGTCCGGCATGCGAAGTCGGGCAAGGAAGTGTCGGTTCCTGCGCTTGGTCCGTATCGCCGAGTCGAGCTGGAAGAAATCGCATCGGAAAGCTCTGAAGCCGAGCGCCGCGCCGATCTCGCCGAGCGCGACTTGATGGACTGGAAGACGGCGCAGTTCATGGAGGAGCATCTGGGCGAGGAGTACGACGCGCTGATCATTTCGGTGCAGAAGTTCGGATTCTTCGTCGAGCTGACGGAAATCTTCGTCGAAGGGCTTGTGGGCATCGACTTTATTGAAGAATTCACGGGCCAGCGCTGCATGTACCGCGAGCGGGACCACACGATCGTGTGCGAGCCGCATCGCAGTTCGCGCGTCGCCGCGCACAAAAGAGTCTTTCGTCTCGGCGACCGTGTGCGTGTGCGCGCCGAGAGAATTGATCCGTTGCGGCATCGCGTCGAATTCGCGCTCGTCTGAAGCGATGGCGCAGAAGCACGACTTGTCGTCATTCTTAGCGAAGTGGCCGGAGTAGTATCCTTCCTTGTCCCGCTCTGGCGGGACGTCCGGCCACGCAGTCGAAGAATCTCTCTTCTCTGAATCGTTGTTGCGGAGGATTCAATGAAGCCAACAGTCGGATTCATCGGACTGGGCCTTATGGGCAAGCCGATGGCGCAAAATGTGCTGCGCGCCGGATTTCCGCTCGTCGTCTGGAATCGGACCCGTGTGAAAGCGGAGGAGTTGGTGCGGGCGGGTGCGAAACTCGCGGCGACTCCGCGCGAAACGGCGGCCCAGTGCGACGTACTGATCACGATCGTGAGCGATCCCCCTGCGCTCGAAGACGTGCTGTGGGGCGCGCACGGCGCGCTCGATGGTTTGCGTGGCGGCAGCTTGCTCATCGATTCGAGCACGGTGTCGCCAGAGATGGCGCGACGTCTCGGGGGCGGCTGCGCGAACCGGCATGTCGACTTTCTCGATGCGCCGGTCACGGGCGGAACGTGGGGCGCCGAAAAGGGCGAGTTGGTTTTCATGATCGGCGGCAAGGCTGAAGTGCTGGAGCGCGCCAAGCCTGTGCTGGAAACGATGGGCAAGCGATTCTTCCTGCTCGGCCCAAATGGCGCGGGCCAAACTGTAAAGCTCGGAATGAATCTGCTGTTCGCGCTCGAAGTGAACGCGTTTGCGGAAGCGCTGGCGTTGGTCACCACAGCGGGAGTGCCGGCCGAGCGCCTGGTCGAGGTGATGCAATCGAGTATGGGCCGCTCGCCGCTGCTCGACGTGAAAGCGCCGCTAATGCTGAAACGCGAATTCCCCGCGAGCTTTCCGCTACGGCTGATGCACAAGGACATCCGTCTCGCGCTCGAGCTCGCGAAGGAATACGGCGTTGCACTTCCCGCGGGTACTGCGGCGTATGCGACATACAGCGCGGTCAAAGATTCGTCGACAGACGATCCCGATTTTTCCGCGGTTGCGCGCTTCTGGAAAAAGGCTGCGGCGGGAAGTCAGAGCTAGCTGGGGTTTCCGGTCTACTTCACGGTGCGCTGCGCCGACTCGCGAAGATCGATCTCGGCGTGTTGCGGGCGCACGCGATCGTCTAGGACGAGCTCAACCGCGTAGACCCCGCGAACACTGTTGCAGAGATAGATCTCGTCGGCGCCAAGGAGATCGTCGAGAGCGAGGATCGCCTCGCGCGCGCTTGGTTGTTCTCGCAGGATTTGCGCGCGAGCCGTTCCGGGCAGCAGGCCGTACGAAACCGGAGGCGTTTTCCAGACGCCGTCCTTCACCACGAAAACGTTGTGAATGGCGCCTTCGGTGAGTTCGCCGCGCTCGTTGAAGAAGAGCGCATCGTCGAATCCGGCCTTCCGCGCGGCGACGAATTCTTCATCGTAAATGCGGCGATTCGTCGTTTTGTGGAAGAGGAAACGATCGCTGCTGGAAGTCTTACGATCCGATATCCGCACGCGGCCGAATCGCTCGTCCACGTAATCTCGATGCTCGATTTCGAGCTTGCCGACCCGCGACAGCGTGATTCGCACCCTTTGCGGCCCGCGCGGAAACCGAGCTGCGAGATCGTTAAGCGTCTCGCGGATTTTCAGCTCGTCGAATCGAAATCCGAAATACTCGGCCGAATTTTTCATCCGCGCGAGATGATCTTCGAGGAATCGATATTCGCCGTCCCAAAGCGTCGTTTCCAGAAGCTTGAACTCCGGCTCGCTTTCGGTGAGAAACGCCGCTTTCCACTGGCATTCTTCCCACTCCGCCGGCGCCGACGAGCCGTGCGTGATTCCGCCGCCGACGCCCATCGCCCCCGATGAGCCTCGCAGCGTGACCGTGCGAATCGCCACATTGAAGAAGGAGCGCTGCGACGCGAAAAATCCGATCGCTCCTGTGTATGCACCGCGAGGCGAGCTTTCGAGGTGCGCGATATGTTCCATCGCTCGGATCTTTGGAGCGCCGGTCACGGAACCTGATGGGAAAAGCGCGCGCGCGATCGATTCGATCGTGCAATCACGCTTCAGTTCGCCTTCGACGGTAGACGTCATTTGCCAAACCGAAGGATAGCGCTCCACGTCGAAGAGCTTGGTCGTCTTCACCGAGCCGGTGCGGCAAATGCGGCCGAGGTCATTGCGCATCAAGTCGACGATCATGACGTTTTCGGCGCGATTCTTCTCGTCGATGCGGAGCGCTTCGCCGGCG
>Ga0187778_10003438_pt1 | contig 10635 bp, 9 predicted proteins | sample 1015_Q2_SP5_20_M_FD_132418 | JGI IMG/M metagenome (GOLD analysis project Ga0187778, IMG submission 132418) | Tropical peat soil microbial communities from peatlands in Department of Meta, Colombia - 1015_Q2_SP5_20_MG | ecosystem: Environmental > Terrestrial > Soil > Wetlands > Peat | place...
CGGCGAAGGAAATTGAAGAGAGGCGACCGCTCCGAAGTGCGCCCAATGATTCGGAGCAATCGTTCAAAGCATGAATTGCAACCATATCGCCCTGTATCCTCTCTGCCTACCTGCAAGCTAGGGTTGAGGAAGAGATCCCAGCGAACTGACATACGCCGGTTCCTTTTTTCTTCACTTCGCGTTATAAATCCTAGGCGGCATTATGGAGGCATTTATGGCGACTCAGAGCCGAGCGGAAGACAAAGAAGGCAAGGCTAGGAGTTTTGGTGAAAACATCGAGAGCGATCTGGCTTCGAGATTTCTGCGCGTGGTGGAAGTAGCGGCAATCGCTTCGGCGCGCACCATGGGTCAGGGGGCTCGCCGGTTATCCGACCAGGTGGCGACCGAGGCGATGCGTCAGACCATGGATGGCATCCCGATGCGAGGAACCATCGTCATTGGAGAGGGTGAGCGAGACGAAGCCCCGATGCTGTACATCGGCGAGAAGGTGGGCGCGGAATTTAGCGATGGGACGGACGTGCCGGAAGTGGATATTGCCGTGGATCCATTGGAGGGAACCAATCTCTGCGCTACGGGTGCCCCCGGGGCCATCACGGTGCTAGCAGCGTCGGAACGCGGCGGTTTGCTTAACGCACCCGACTGCTACATGGAAAAAATTGTCGTGGGGCCCTCTTGCAAAGGCGCTGTCGACCTTGATGCCCCGGTCGCGCAGAACCTGAAAAACGTTGCCAAGCGGCTGGAGCGAGATGTGGAGGACCTCGTCGTGATTGTGCTGGATCGCCCACGGCACGAAAAACTGATTGCGGAGATTCGTGCGGCGGGTGCACGTATCCGACTTATCGGGGATGGTGATCTCTCCGCCGGCATCGCGGCTGCCGTCCTCGGCACGGGCGTACACGCCGTGATGGGCTCGGGTGGTGCCCCGGAGGGCGTAATCACAGCGGCTGCAATTCGTTGCTTGAACGGATACATGCAAGGACGACTGGTCGTCGACAAGCCTGAACTCGAGGAGCGCATTGCACGCATGGGGATCAAGGATAAGAACCGAATTTATCAGGCAGAAGACCTCGCACCGGGCAAGCAACTGATTTTTGCCGCGACCGGAGTTACGGACGGTGCATTACTGCGCGGTGTGCGCTTTTTCGGCGAAGGCACACGAACCTCGTCGGTCATCATGACCTTGCGCACCAGAAAGGTACGGTTCATCGATAGCATCCATCTGGAAAAGGGACCCGATGTGAAGGTAAAGTTCGTGTAAGGCGGTTCGTGTAAGGCGACTCGATTAGTCTTCGCTCCCGAGTGCTCAGGTCACAAATTCTCAGGGTAAAGAGGCGGAAGCCTGATCACGACAGGTGAGGCAATTCTATCCTGACCGTCGAAGCCCTCCCTTTAGCTGCCATCACTTGAACTGCTGCATCACTTCGGGTGGGACCTTTGGCTCGGGAGGATAATCCTCCGACGATCCTTTAAACAGGGCGGTTGTCTGCTCCTGACGTTTCGTGCCATCGTGCACGGCGATCGTGTGCGGTTTGGAGGCGTGATAGCTCTCCCACAGAGATACCCCTGCGTAGGCACCATCCTTGCGGAGAACGTAGTAAACCATGTCCACATAGCGCAAACGGTTTTGGTCGTGGTTATAGTTACGCACAATCCGTTCGAGCGCATCCAGGCCGGCCTCCTGGGGCGAAATGCCGCGGCGCATGTTCTCGACGATGGTGTGGGCACCGGCTACCTTTATGTTTTCTTCGCCACTGCCGGTTGCTCCGGCTGACCCGACATCCTGGTCGGTGTAGCAGCCGGCACCGATGATCGGGGAATCTCCACAGCGCCCGGGAAGTTTCCAAGCCAAACCGCTGGTGGTCGTGCAACCGGAGATTTCACCTTTCGTATTCAAGGCGGAGCAATGAATGGTCCCATGAGGTGGGAACAGGACGGCCCGGACTGCCTCGGCGCGGCGCTCCGGCGCAATTCCAAGACCGGCGGCTCGTTCTTCGAGACGACGAATACGTTCCTCCTGGAGTTCAGACTGAGGTTTGTTGGCGGATTCAGGGGGCTGCCAACGAGGATCGGCCAGACCTGGTCCCCACCAGTCGCTGCTCGAGTGATATTCCTTCCACAATAGCCATACCTTGCGGGAGTGGTCCGTCAGCAGATTCTCTCGCGGGAACCCCATGGCAACCGCAAACCGCTCCGCCCCCTCGCCGACCAGCATTACATGCCCTGTGTCGGTCATCACGGCTCTTGCGACCAGAGAGACATTCTTGATATTGCGAACGCCGCCAACTGCACCTGCTCGTCGGGTTGGACCGTGCATGCAGCACGCATCCAGTTCGACGACCCCCTCCTCGTTGGGCAAGCCGCCCAGTCCAACCGAGGTGTCCTTGGGATCGTCTTCCGGGCCTTTTACCACTTTCAGGGCTGCATCCAGAGTGTCTCCCCCTGCTGCCAGGAAAGCGTAAGCATCGTCTAGATAGTTGTAGCCGTTATGGGCACAAACAAGGATGGGACGCTTACTGCTCGACGCAGTGGCCTGAGGCCGAGTGGCGTTCTCCTCTGCGGCTAGGTTCTCTGTCAATCCCAGCGAGAGCGAGCCCGCAATGGCAGTCGCGAGAAAACCGCGGCGGGAGACGGTCATAGTTCCCTCCAAGCGGACGCCAGGATATCATGATCGCGAACCATCTCTCCCGGCATCAATCCAGGCTTTTTTACTCCGGACCAGGGTGGCTAGCCGGGCAGGTACGGCAATAGATGGGAACTCAAGGAAACGGAGCTGAGCAAGTGGAGGGGGTCGTTTCACCGTATGCCCGGCGAGCACGTGAGTTCTGCCAAGTCAGGATGCTGCGCGGTCAGTTCTTCCTCTCCGGTGATCGGCACGGAAGCGCAAGAGCGCTGCAATATTGCCGGCTTTGTCGAATTCCTCGTCGTCTTTTACGTAGAACAGCTCCAGGCCGTGACATACGGCAAGCGGAACGATGGCGTCGGCTACGTCTTCGAGCTCTCGCGTCTCTCGACCACAGGCAGGGCAACATCGCACCAGGTGCGCGTCCAGATGTCTGCAACCGGTGCACTCCACGGCGGCGTGCCGAAAATTGTCCCCCAGGAGAAGCGTTTGTACCTCCCCCAGTTCAAGAGAGTGCAACACCCGGCGAAGGCCAGTGACTCCCAGGCCATTGCTCTTGGCCTGGTCGAGAACCTCCCGCACCAACTGGTGACGGCGGCGGGCGAGCGACTCATGCAGAATGCGGGTCGCCTGCTCCCGGATCTGGTCGTTGGTCAGCTTGGCTACCTCGGTCGAAAACCGTCCCAGCACACGTTTTCTGACATAGGGGTGTAGCTGCGATTCAAACTCGTGCCAATTGGTGTCATGACACCCAATGATCAGGTTTTCGAATAATCCGTGCTCCAGACCATCCTTCAGGTGCTGCGCCACATCTTTGTAGTGATGACGCGCTTCATCCTCGATCCGGCGCTGAGTATGTCCGCCGTCATAGCCCGCAAAGCCGTCGCTGCGCCCCTGCCGGACGGGCGGAGTCCGAAACAATCCTTCCCGCTCCTTCAGTTCGTCCAGGCGGAGATCAAAAAAGCGAGCCCTCTGGCGATCTACAATCGCCGCCCACAGGCGCGGCTGCGCTCCGAGCAGTTGGGCGAGGGGCTTTAAATGGAACTGCCGGTTGACAAAGAGCTGGGTGGGTGCAAATTGGGGTGGCAAATCGAATTCACGCCAGAAGTTCCTCTGTCCGCAAGCAAAGACCGCCTTGGCGCGTGCCTGGTTGCCGTGCAGACCCTCCGCCAGGACCAGAATACGATTCAGGTCGGACCTCAGGGATCCGTGCTTTCCGTTCTTTTCCGATTCGCGCAGTGCGTTCCGCACTAGTTCCTTGGCCAGAATGGCTTCTGCCCTATGGGACTTGTTTTGTGGAGTGTGGGGCTCGAAGTAAAAGGTTATCGCGTAGCTCTGGTCGATTTTGAATTGCGCCAACTCACGAATCTCTTCGTGTGTGATCATCCCGATTTCTCCTTGCGGTGCTGGAGGCTACTTCGACGGCTGCATGAACCTGTTTTGCCATCGATTCGCGAGCGGAGCCGAGTGCCGCAAATGCTCCCGCGCGGTCCCGATCGAAGCTCGCACCGTGGCAACATTACGGTCGGTAATGATCGCGATCTCCTCCACGGAGAATCCCTCGACCGTGTGTAGCAGGAAGGCTTCGCGATCCCGGCGTTTTGCCCCGGCCAGAGCGAATTGAACCAGGCTAAGCATTTCATCCGAGTAGGCGATGTCCTCGGGAGTCGCCACCCGCCGATCGGCAATCACGTTTTCTCCGATTAGCGTCTCGTCAGGCTGATGAAACTGCAGCTCAGGCTCGTCGCTGGCACGGACATTCGGCTTGCGAGCGGATTCCTCGAGATGCACAGAAGAAGCACTCTGCGAAGAGCTTTCGGATAGGTCCTGAACGACGCGCATGGCGATTCGATAGAGCCAAGGCTCCAGGGCTAGTCGTTCTGGCTTTTCCGCTCCATCGCCCAGGGCTCGCGCGATAGCCTCATCGATGACCTCTTCCTTGCTGACGGAGTCGGGAAGGATTTCATCGGCGGCCTCACGGAAGTACAGTTCACGCTCCACAAAGCGCTCCAACCTACCCAAATTGGCATTCACATAGGAGCGGATGTCATCCGAGGAAGCGGTGGGCACATGCACTGCCGCCACCGTTTCCTCAAAAGGAACTTGGGATTCGGGACGGAAGCCGGCCACGCGGTGACGCTGCCACTTCCGTGAGCTCCGCAATACCTCCTTATGTTTGCCGAGCTGCTGTAGCAGATCGTCCGACGCCGCCTTTACCGCGGCGGCTGGTGTCGAGGCGGACTTCTGCACCGCCATTTGGCCGGAAGGCAGACGCAGGTTGAGTGAGACGGTGATGCCTTCGCGAGCGGAGTTTTGCTCGATAAGACCCTTCAAGTGCACCAATTCGGGACGGAAGACCTGTAGCCGCTTCCGTAGCTTTTCGATTAAGTGATGAATCTCTTTTTCGACGTTGGGATTCTTGCAGTTCTTATAAGTGAAGTGGACATTCATGTCAGGCCTCGGATCGCGAGAGCAGATCTCGTGAAGATTTCCGGTTCCTTACAAGCTGATTCTACACCCAGCACAGTGCGGTGCATGCCGAGAGTTTCCGGTTTTATCTCCACCACTGAAGGTAACTCGGCGGCGGGGAACCGAGAAGCTGTGAAAAATAACAGGGAAGTGGTATGGTTGGCCGGGCACGCTGGTTGTCCACACTTCGCGACCAGCTTCGCTACTAAAATTTGCTTTCCGCCAGGGTGGCTCGCTAGAGCCAACGTTCATCCTTGTCACCGGGGCTGAGAATGACAAGGCGTGAAGTCGCACGCCTACGCAACCGCCGTGTGTAAAGGTTTTGCCACAACGCGGAATGTCAACTATCATCCGTGACCATGAACGGTCTCAGGCTCTGCCTTTGCTTGGTGTGTCTCATGGCTCCTGCTTGTGCGCAAACTGCGGTACTGTCTCAAGAGGTCGAATCCGTCTATCCAGAGATGTCGACCTTTTACCGTGATCTCCATCAGAATCCGGAACTGTCTGCCCACGAGACGCAAACTGCGGCCAAGCTTGCAGCGCACTTGCGCAGCCTCGGCTATGATGTGACGGAACATGTCGGCGGCACCGGCGTCGTCGCCATCCTCCGCAACGGAAGCGGGCCCACCGTTATGTTGCGCACCGAGCTTGATGCGCTTCCCGTGGAGGAAAAGACCGGCCTGCCGTATGCCAGCAAAGTGCATGCCAAGGACGACGGAGGACGAGACGTTCCCGTCATGCACGCGTGCGGCCACGACCTCCACATGGCAGCGCTGTTGGGTACGGCGACCATCATGGCTCACAACAAGGGGAGCTGGCACGGAATATTGATGCTAATAGGCCAGCCAGCGGAAGAAACGGTGGGAGGCGCGGAAGGCATGATCGCCGACGGATTGTTCCAGCGCTTTCCGAGACCCGATGTTATCGTTGCCATGCATGTGGGGAATCTGCTCCCGGCGGGAAAAGTGGGAATCAGTCCCGGAATCTACACCAGCAACGCGGACTCTCTCCGAATCATCCTCTATGGCAAGGGTGGACACGGCGCATCGCCGCATACCACCGTCGATCCCATCGTCATGGCTGCCAGAACCATTCTTGCCCTACAGACGATTCCGTCTCGCGAGGTAAGACCAGGAGAAATGGTGGTCGTCACGATCGGCTATATTCAGGCGGGCACGAAGAACAACATCATCCCTGATCAAGCGGAGATGGGGCTGACGGTTCGGACCTACAAGGCCGACATCCGCAAACAGGTGCTGGCGGCCATTACGCGGATTACGAAAGCGGAGGCGGAAGCGGCCGGCGCTCCCCGTGAACCTGCGATCGAGCGCTACGAGGGCACTGATGCGGTCTATAACGATCCCGCCTTGGCGCAGAGGCTTCGTGGGTCGCTAGAGTCGGCCCTGGGCAAGGATAATGTGGTAACAGAAGAGCCGATTTTGGCCTCGGAGGATTTCTCGAAGTTCCTGGAGCAAGGCATACCTGGCTTCTATTTCAGTCTGGGCGGAGCCGATCCGGTCAAACTTGTCCAGGCGAGAGCAGCGGGAACGACGCTTCCATCCAATCACTCGCCTCTGTTTGCGCCCGATTTAGACCCAGCCTTGCATACCGGAATTTCGGCAGAGGTGACGGTCCTGCGGGATCTGCTGAATGGATCAGCCGAAGAGTTGAGGAAGGCAAGCGCCCCTAGCTCACTCCGCTAAATCGATTGACCGGGTGCTTCTCTGGCACACCGCTGCATTCTTCGTCATCCAGCTCGAGGAAGCCCAGAAAACTGGCGCCAACAATCCTCCTGCTGGATCCTACACGGCGACCGTCACCGAGGTTTCGGTTCTTGCCACCGGCCGGTACAGCGTGTCCCGTTCAACGGGTTCGCGACCCGCTTCGCGAATCAGCCGGATCAGCTCTTGGCGCCGCATGCCCTGTGGTGTCGTGGCTCCCGCGTCGTGGTAGATCTTCTCTTCGACAACTGTGCCGTCAATGTCGTCCGCGCCGAATCGCAGGGAAATCTGCGCAATCTTAGGTGTCAACATTTGCCAATAGGCCTTGATATGAGGGAAGTTATCCAGCACCAGGCGGCTGACGGCAATCTGTCCGATATCGAGACGGCCCGTGGTTCTTGGCAGGTGTTGCAGCTGCGTATGGTCGGGATGGAATGCCAGGGGAATAAAGGTCTGAAAACCGCCGGTTTCTTCTTGCAGAGCGCGCAATTTTAGAAGATGGTCGACGCGGTCTTCATCATTCTCGACATGGCCATACAACATGGTGGCATTGGATTTCAGACCAATCAGATGAGCGGTTCTCGCAGTCTCCAACCACTGGTCGCCGTTGATTTTGTGATCGCAGATGATGTGGCGCACACGCTCGGCAAAAATCTCCGCGCCACCCCCGGGAAGAGAATCCACGCCAGCAGCCTTCAACTGCTCCAGAGTCTCGCGAATGGAGAGCTTGGCGCGCTTGGCCAAATATGCGACCTCAACCATGGTAAACGCCTTCAGGTGCACCTGCGGAAATCGCTGCCTGAGCCCCGAAACCAGATCGAGGAAATACTGAAACGGCAGGTCGGGATGCAATCCGCCGACAATGTGAAACTCCGTAACCGCTTCGTTGTAGCCGGAAGAGGCTGTCTCGAATGCTTCTTCGAGTGCCATGGTGTAGGCGCCAGGCGTGTCTTTTTTGCGGCCGAAGGCACATAAGCGGCAAGCCGCTACACAAACATTCGTAGGATTCAGATGGCGATTGACGTTGAAGTAAGTCCGATCGCCATGCATGCGCTCGCGGACGTGATTGGCCATCCAGCCGACGGCCAGAATGTCTGGCGTGCGATAGAGAGCGAGCGCGTCGTCCGCACTCAGTCGCCGGTGAGCGACGACTTTCTCATAAACGCGCTCCAGTCGCGGATCGTTCGTCTGAAAGGGATGGGCGCCTGCCATTCGCTTTTGATGATACCGCAGAGAAGTCATGGAAGTCACAGTGCCAAGATTTGCAGGTAGCCTAGGAAGCACTCAGTAGAACCTTGCCATTCGTGAGGGTTGATCCTTGGCCGGTGCCGGAAGCTCTTACCCACCGGCGATGGCCCCAAGGACGACGAAAGGTTCCTGCCCGGACGCAACACTCTCTGGGAGCGGAGTGTCCGGAGATTCATGGGAAAGATCTTCCTCACAGGCAAAGAAGCGCAGGAAGGGCCTTCGCTGGTGCGTGGCGTGGTCGCGAATGGCTCCTCGGAGCATCGGGTACTTGGCTTCGAGTTCATCAAGGATCGAGCGCTGCGTGACCGGACCCTCGACCTGGAGTGTGAGTTCGCTGCCGACGCGCGCCAGGTTTCGGAGATGGAATGGGAGTATGACTCGGACCATAGTAGGAGCTCGTGGAACGGAAGAGCCGAGATTCTAGGGCTCGGCTCGACCCACCAGGCTTTCACCGCAACTCACGCGATCGTCTGCACTTCGACCGAAAGCACGGCCGGGAGGTCGCGCACGATAGGAGCCCAGCTATCTCCCCCATCGGGGGATGCGTAGACCTGACCACCGGTGGTACCGAAGTAGATGCCGCATTCGTCGAGCGAATCGACCGCCATCGCATCGCGCAGCACGTTTATAAAGCAGTTGGTTTGCGGCAGGCCTTGGGTGAGCGGTTCCCACTGGTTTCCGCGGGTGCGACTTCGGAACACGCGTAGCTTGCCCTCGTGCACGTAGTGCTCGGAATCGCTCTTGATCGGAACGACGTAAATAGTCTCCGGCTCGTGGGCATGAACGTCGATCACAAACCCGAAATCGGTCGGCAGGTTGCCGCTCACCTCCTTCCACTGTTCACCGGCATCGTCGCTGCGCATGACGTCCCAATGTTTCTGCATAAATAGTACGCTCGGACACGACTTGTGCATGGCCATATGGTGAACGCAGTGTCCGACCTCGGCCGTGGGATTGGGGATGTATTGGGAGTGGAGTCCGCGATTGATCGGTTTCCAGGTCTGGCCACCGTCATCCGTTCGGAAGGCACCCGCCGCCGAGATTGCAATCCACATCCGTTGGGAATGGCTGGGGTCGAGCAGGATCGTATGCAGGCACAGGCCGCCCGCGCCCGGCTGCCATTGCGGACCCGTTCCGTGCCCCCGTAATCCTGGGAGCTCCTGCCAGTTCTTTCCTCCGTCCGTGGTGCAAAACAGGGCCGCATCCTCAACCCCTGCGTAGACCATGTCAGGATCGGTGAGCGAGGGCTCCAAATGCCAGACGCGTTTGAATTCCCACGGATGCGGCGTGCCGTCGTACCATTGGTGAGTTCCCGGCGTGCCATCGTAGGCGAACTTGTTTCCGACGGGTTCCCATGTCTTTCCCCCGTCGTTGGATCGCTGGATCTGCTGCCCAAACCATCCGCTCGACTGCGAGGCGTACAGTCGGTTGGGATCAGCCGGGGATCCCTTAAGGTGATAAATCTCCCAGCCGGCGAAGTGTGGGCCAAGAACCTCCCATTTCTTGCGCTTGCCGTCTGACTCCAGTATGAAGGCTCCCTTCCGTGTCCCAGCCAGAACTCGCACTTTGCTCATTTACGTCTCCTCTCAGGCAGCGCTGTGACCCTGCTAACAACGTGACGTAGACAACACCACGTGTCGCCCCAAAAGTAACAGACTCATAGAAGCCAGGTCTTCGATCGGCTTGACCCCGTATGAAAGCATTCGCTCGTCCGGAATGTCAGCCCACGCTCGAGAGCTCGTACCGGCACCCGGGCGCAGGCTCATTCCTAATTCACTCGCGTCGGATGAGCCTCAGGCCGCTTTTGAAACCTGAGAGGCCATCTGTTTCATGAACTGCCGCATAGCGGCAATCTGACCGGGGGAGCGTTTCTCCGTCCAGGTCTCATAACGCTGTGCAGCTTTTTCCAGGTTAGCGAGAAAGTGCGGGTTTGCAAACCGTTCCCGAGCCTGGGCGATGATGGGCTTCACTCTCTCCCAGACGCCAAAGAATTCGCCGCTGGTCTCAAAAAACAGGTCTTCGTAGAGCAAACCGTAGTTAAGGAGCGCGCACGCTTGATCCCAATAGCTAAGAACCATCATTGCGAACACACCGTTTTCTGTTCCCGGTCCTGCGATTCGCATCGAATCCTCGAAGCTGTCCACGAAGTAGTTCTTGAAAAACCAGTCGCGTGCCTGCCGCAAGCGGGCCTCCCGGCGCAGATCGTAGACCTGCAGGTGGAGTTGCGCTTGTGCGTGTGTGGGTTTTGTCGCCATGATCGTCATCTCCTTTCAAATGTCTTTCGTGATTAACTGGCGGGTTCACCTTTTTCCGTTCATCTGTGGCGGACCTGCCAAAGCGGCTTGGGTAACAATGGAGTTGGGTCGCGCCGTTGCCAGCGACGACGGACTTCAGCTAAGACTTGTTTCCGATTTCTGGCCATGGTCTCGATCGTGGCACAAAGCGCTCCCGTCCGTTCGTGCCTTGCTCCCCAAATCAGCAAATCCAAGAGGACGGGAGCCAAATCGATACCTTTCTCCGTTAGTCGATAGTTCACTCTGCGCGTGTCGCTGGTATCCGGTTCGGCGGCGATGATTC
>Ga0187778_10003439_pt1 | contig 10633 bp, 7 predicted proteins | sample 1015_Q2_SP5_20_M_FD_132418 | JGI IMG/M metagenome (GOLD analysis project Ga0187778, IMG submission 132418) | Tropical peat soil microbial communities from peatlands in Department of Meta, Colombia - 1015_Q2_SP5_20_MG | ecosystem: Environmental > Terrestrial > Soil > Wetlands > Peat | place...
GAGCGCAACTGGTTGCCGCAGTTCCGCGCGGCCTACGCGCAGCTCAGCACGCCTGCCGAGGCAGCGCCCGAGCGGCCCGCGGCCATCGGTGATCTGCCGCTGCAGGAGGTGCACGCGAGCGGCAGCTCCGATGAGTTCGCGCTGCTGCTCACCGGCGATGGCGGATGGGCCGGACTCGATCAGGAGCTCGCCGCGCGCCTCGCCGCGAACGGTGTGCCCACGGTGGGACTGAACTCGCTGAAGTACTTCTGGACCGAGCGCACGCCGGACGAGACGGCGCGCGACGTGGTACGCGTGCTGCGCCACTATCTGGCAGACTGGCACAAGCAGCGCGTGCTGCTCGTCGGCTATTCCTTCGGTGCGGACGTGCTGCCGTTCGTCGTCAATCGACTGCCGCCGGATCTGCGCGCGCGCGTGGCGAGCGTGAGCCTGCTCGGGATCGACGCGCACGCCTCGTTCGAGGTGCGTGTCAGCGACTGGGTGGGGGGCGACACGGGCGGCCCGCCGACGCGCCCGGAGCTGACGCAGGTCCAGCACGTGCCGGTGCTCTGCATCTACGGCGAAGGCGAGGCGGATTCGATCTGCCCCGGACTCCCTACCGGCACCGTGCGGTGCGAAAAGATCGGCCGGGGCCACCACTTCAGCGGCGAGTACACGACGCTCGCCGATCGCATCCTGGCGTTCGCGCGCAGTGGCCGCCCTGTGACATAACGCGCTGCCCGGCTGCAGCCCAGGACCGGGTACGCTCGCGGGAAGGTATGCGGGCGCGCCGTGAGTTAGTTAACATGGGAGGGCGGCATACACAACAACATGAGCCGCGACCGGTAATGCCCCTGTACATCGATTCAGCAAGCCGCCTGCATTACGACCTGGAAAAGAACCTGGTCGTCACCTGCCCGCATTGTCTGGCCGTAGCGCATATCACGCCGAGTGCGGTGCCGCGCTTCGAGGAGCTCCAGCTCTACCGGTCCGGACAGGTGGGTGTGGTGTATCAGTGCGATGCCTGTCACATGCCGATCTTCCTGCGCTTCACCGTGCGGGTTTACGGGGCGACGCGCATCGAGCTGTCACCGCAGTTCACGGAGGTCGAGCGCGTGCGCGAGAGGTTCAGCTTCACCTACATTCCCGAGGACGTGGAGCTGATGTTCCGCGAGGCCCTCACTTGCTTCTCGCAGGGCGCGTTCAACGCCTTCGCCTCCATGTGCCGGCGCACCGCGCACGCGATGTTTGCCGATCTCGGTGAGGCCGGCAGGCTGCGGCTGTTCGACGAGCTGAACGCGGTGCGCGAGCTGGCGGACATCGCGCCGGAAATCTTCGCCAAGATGAAGAGTGTGCTGTTTGGTGCCGAGCTCGATGCGCAGGCCGCGCCGCCGCTGCTCGACGGCTACGAGGCGGGCATTGTGCTCGAGGTGGTCAAGGACCTGCTCTACGAGGCCTACGTCAGAAAGGGCAAACTCCAGCAGGCCATGATGGTGCGGCGGTTCTTCCTCGATGAGACCGGCAGCGGTATCGGGCCGCTCGAGCCCGCGGCCGATCCGTTAGTCCACGAAACGCCGCGCGTTGCGGAATAGCCGCATCCAGCCGCTGTATTCGCCGCACCGCCGCGGTCGCCAGGAATTCTGCAGGTAGCGGAACGAGCGCTCCGGGTGCGGCATGGTAATGGTCACCCGCCCGTCGAGATTCGACAACGCGGCGATGCCGAAGGGTGTGCCGCTCGGATTGGCCGGGTAGCGGCTGGCGACGCTGCCGTCGGCGTTGACGTAGCGCAGGCCCACCAGCCCGCTCGCGGCACAGGCCGCGCTGGCCGCCTCGCTGGCAAATTCGGCGCGCCCCTCGCCGTGCGAGACCGCGATCGGCAGCACCGAGCCGGCCATGCCCGCGAGCAGCAGCGAGGGTGACGGCAGCACCTCGACCAGCGAGAAGCGCGCCTCGTACTGCTCGCTGCGGTTCTTCACGAAGCGCGGCCAGTGGTCGGTGCCGGGGATGAGGCTCTGCAGCGCCGCGAACATCTGGCAGCCGTTGCAGATGCCGAGCGCGAAGCTGTTGGGGCGTGCGAAAAAGCGCTGGAACTGCTCGCGCAGCGGCTCGTGGAACAGAATCGACTTCGCCCAGCCCTCACCCGCGCCGAGCACGTCGCCGTAGGAGAAGCCGCCGCAGGCGACGAGGCCGGCGAACTCGGCGAGCGTGCGGCGGCCGCTCAGCAGGTCCGTCATGTGCACGTCGTGCGCCGCAAAGCCCGCACGGTCGAAAGCCGCCGCGGTCTCGGTCTGACTGTTGACGCCCTGCTCGCGCAGAATGGCGACCGCCGGCCGCACGCCACGCGCCACGTACGCGGCGGCGATGTCGTCTTGGGGATCGAAGCTGAGGTCGACGCGCAGGCCGGCGTCAGTCTCCGAGGTCTGCGCCGCGAACTCCTCGTCGGCACACTGTGGGTCATCGCGCAGCCGCCGCAAGCGCCACGAGGTCTCCGACCAGGCACGCTTGAGATCCGCCCACGCCTCATCGAGCAGCGTATCGCCGACCCGGATCTGCACGCGCAGCTCACTCACGGGTGCCCCGAGGTACAGCGCGGCGTCGCCGAGCCCGTGCCGCGCGAGGATCTCGGTGAACGCCGGCTCGTCGCCGGCCATGATCTGCACCACCACGCCCGGTTCTTCGGCAAACAGCTGCGCCACTGCGCTGCCACGCTCCGCCGGCAGTGCGATGTCGAGCCCGCAATGACCGGCGAACGCCATCTCGAGGAGCGTCACCAACAGCCCGCCGTCGGAGCGGTCGTGGTAGGCGCGCAGCATGCCGGCGGCGCGCAGTGCCGCGAGCGCCGCGGCGAGCTGCACCAGGCGCTGCGGCTCGTCGAGATCGGCGGGCTCCTCGCCGAGCTCGCCGTACACCTGCGCCAGCGCCGAGGCACCGAGACGATGGCGGCCCGAGGCCAGATCGATGAGCCACAGCGACGTCGGCCGCTCATCGAGCTCGAGGGCCGGCGTGAGGGTGTGGCGTGTATCCGCGACCGGGGCGAACGCCGAGACGATGAGCGACACCGGGGCCACGACACTCTTCTGCGCGCCGCCCTCGCTCCAGGCGGTCTTCATCGACAGCGAGTCCTTGCCCACCGGAATCGCGATGCCGAGCTGCGGGCACAGCTCCTTGCCGACCGCGCGCACCGTCGCGTAGAGCGCGGCGTCCTCGCCGGGTTCGCCACTCGCCGCCATCCAGTTGGCCGAGAGACGGATGTGCGTGAGCGCGGGGATGTCGGCCGCCAGGATGTTGGTTATCGCCTCGGCGACCGCGAGCCGGCCGGAGGCCGGTGCATCGAGCAGTGCCACCGGCGTGCGCTCGCCCATGGCCAGCGCCTCCCCGCCCGCCCCCTGGTAGTCAGCGAGCGTGACCGCCACGTCACTCACCGGCACCTGCCACGGCCCGACGTGCGGGTCGCGGCTGACGAGGCCACCGACGGTGCGGTCGCCGATGGTGATGAGAAAGGTCTTGTCCGCTACCGCGGGCAGGCGCAGCACGCGATAGGCGGCCTCGCGCAGGTCGATGCGTGTGTAGTCGAAGCGTCGGCGCGCCGGCCAGACTGTCGTCGCCTCGCGCGTCAGGCGGGGCGGCCTACCGAGCAGCACGTCTATGGTCAAGTCGACCGGCTCGTCGTGGAACAGCGGATCGCGCACCTTGAGCCGTCCGCTCCCGTCGATCCCGCCGATCACCGCGAACGGGCAGCGCTCGCGCGCGGCGATCGCCGAAAACTCGGCCAGCGCATCGTGCGCGAGCACAAGCACGTAGCGCTCCTGCGCCTCGTTGCACCACAACTCAAGCGGCGACAGGCCGCTCTCGGCGGTCGGAATCGCGCGCAGGTCGATGCGTGCGCCGCGCCCGCTGTGCGCCACGGCCTCGGGTACGGCGTTCGACAGCCCGCCGGCACCGACGTCGTGTATCAGCGCGATGGGGTTGCGTGCCCCGAGCGCCCAGCACTGATCGATGACCTCCTGCGCGCGGCGCTGCATTTCCGGGTTGCCGCGCTGCACTGAGGCGAAGTCGAGCTCGGCACTCGAGCTGCCGCTGCCGACCGAAGAGGCCGCCCCGCCGCCGAGGCCGATCAGCATCGCCGGCCCGCCGAGCACCACGAGTGGCGCGCCGAGCGGTACTTCGGCCTTCTCCACGTGCATGCGCCGTACATTCCCCACGCCCCCCGCGATCATGATCGGCTTGTGATAGCCGCGCATGCGCTGTGGCGGATCTCCGGGAGCGTGCTGCTCGAAGGTGCGGAAGTACCCGCAGATCGCCGGCCGGCCGAACTCGTTGTTGAACGAGGCTGCACCGATCGGCCCATCGAGCATGATGTCGAGCGCCGAGGCGATGCGCCCGGGCGCACCGAACTCGCGCTCCCACGGGCGCTCGTAGCCGGGGATACGCAGGTTCGAAACCGAGAAGCCGGTGAGCCCCGCCTTGGGTTTGGCGCCGCGGCCGGTCGCGCCCTCGTCGCGAATCTCCCCGCCCGAGCCGGTCGCGGCCCCGGGAAAGGGCGAGATGGCGGTCGGATGATTGTGAGTCTCGACCTTCATCAGTATGTCGATCGGCTCGATGGCAGCGCAGTAGATGCCGCTCGCCGGATCGGGGAAATAGCGCGCGCCGCTCGCCCCGGCGATGACCGCGGCATTGTCTCGGTAGGCCGAGAGCACGCCCGCGGGGTTGCGCGCGTGCGTGTGGCGGATCATCGCAAACAGCGACTCCTCGCGTGGCTGCCCGTCGATGATCCAGCGCGCGTTGAAGATCTTGTGGCGGCAGTGCTCGGAGTTCGCCTGGGCGAACATCATGAGCTCGACGTCGCTCGGGTCGCGCCCGAGCAGCGCGAAGCTCTCGAGGAGGTAGTCCATCTCGTCGGCCGACAGCGCGAGCCCGAGCCGCCGGTCCGCGGCCTCGAGCGCCGCGCGCCCGCCCGCAAGCGACACGCGCTGATAAGGGCGCGGCGCGGCGTGCGCGAACAGGCGTGCGGCCTCCGCGGGGTCGAGCAGCGCATCCTCCGTCATGCGGTCGTGCAGCACCGCGGCCAGGCGCCGCAACTGCCCGCCCTCGAGCGGCCGGGCCGCGCGCAGGCGGTAGGCAATGCCGCGCTCGAGGCGGCGCACGTCGGTGAGCCCGCACACCCGTGCGATGTCGGTCGCCTTGCTCGACCACGGCGAGATCGTGCCGATGCGCGGCACCACCAGTATGCATTCACCGCTCGCCTCGCGCGGCGGCGGCGCCAGGCGCGGGCCGTAGGTGAGAAGCTCGTCGAGGCGCTCGCGCTCGGCGGCGCTGAGCGGTTGCGCGAGGTCGACGAAATGCATGAACCGCGCCTCGAGGCCGCGCACGGCGGAGTCGAGCGCGGTGAGCCGGTCGAGAAGCTTGGCGATGCGGAACGCGGACAGTGCGGGCGGTCCGGCAAGTTGCAGCATGGGCTCGCCGTGCCTCACTTCTTCTCGCCCGGCGGCGAGGAGTACATGGGCATGGGGAACTGTGCGACGTTGGCGCCGCCTTCGAGTGCGGTGATCTTGCTGACCCCGTGCTTCTTCACCTCGTCGATGCGCAGGATCGAGTGCATCGGCAGGAAGGTCCGCTCCACCCCCGAAAACTCGCCCTTGACCCGTTCCTCCGACGGGTCGAGCACTACGGAGGAGCGCTCACCGAACATAAGCTCCTCGACCTCGATGAACCCGAAAAGCTCCCCGTGGCTCACGCGACGGGCATACACCTCATAAACCTTGCCCTGGTTCACGAACATGATGCGGAAAATGTGACTTGTTGCCATGGCGGGGCTTGGGGTCGCTGCTACTTTGACGGTGACATTATATGTCCGGACGCCGCGCCGGGGACGTTGGCTGCCCGTGGGGAATGATTTCGGGATCTCTCACAAACGGACGGATGGCTCTTTGAGTCGGGGAACCACGCTCAGGCTGCGGGTCGTCAGCGATCAGCGGCGTTCACTCGCAGACCGCAGTACTGCAGTCTTCTCGGTTGAGGGCGGCAGCATCGGCCGCTCCGCCGACAATGACTGGGTGCTGCCCGACCCGCTGCGCTACGTCTCCGCGCATCACGCGCGGGTGCTGTTCCGCGAGGGTCATTTCTACCTCCAGGACGTCAGCACCAACGGCGTGTACGTCAACGACGACATGGAGCCGCTCGCCAAGCGCGGCTCGAGCGGCTATCGCCTCGCTAACGGCGATGTGCTGCGCATAGGCGAGTACCACATCGTCGCCGCTCTCGACCAACTTTCGGCGCCGCAGGAAAACGGCGCCGCGGCGGTACCCACCAGCATTCATTCGCTGCGCCTCCTGGGGCGGCCCGGCGAGCGTGACATCGATGCGAAGCTCAACGTCGAGGAGCTGCTGGTCCCGGTGATCGACATGGACCCGATCCTGCCGGTCGGCGCTTATGGCCAGGCCGTGGACTCGGGCCGGGTGCGGGCGCTGGCGCGTTCGCCGGAGGCCGCGACGGCGGCGGGGGCCGCTGCCGACGACCGCTCCGATCAGTCCCTCGCCGGGCGCATGGCGCGCCTCGCTGAAGCCGTACGCGAACCGAAGAACGGCAGCGGCCTCATGGCGTTCGACGACCTGCACACGGGGCTCGACGCCTTCTGTCGCGGCGCAGGCATCTCACCCGAGCGGCTGCCAGCCGACGCCCAGACGCGGCTGCTACACCTCGCCGGGCGGCTGTTCCGCGAGGCGCTGGTGGGCTTCAAGGACCTCGAACGCTCGCGCGCCGACACGCGCAACCGCTATCGCATCGAATCGCCACCAGCGCAGCAGGACGACCCGCGTCCCTCGCTCGCCAACTCCGTGGTCGAAGAGCTGGCGGTGGCACTGTTCGTGCGACACGAGAGCCGTCAGCTCGACTCGGTGCAGTGGCTGCGCGAGGTTTTCGGCGAGGCGAAGTTGCACGAGAGCGCCACCGCTCACGCAACGCGTGCCGCCTTCATCGAGTTCCTCGACCGCCTCGACCCCGCGGAGCTTGAAGCGCGCTTCGAGCGCGCCGCACGCCGCGGCAAAGTGCGCTCGGCCGACAAGGCGCAGTACTGGGAGCTGTTCACCACTTTCTATCGCAATCTCATCGAAATGCCGGCGGACCATCTGCCCCATACTTTCGTGGAAGCGTTCGCCGCCGCTTACCGCGAGGCGTTGAAAAAGCCGCAGTCGTGAAGGCCGGCCGCGCGTCGGCGAGCGGCTGAGGCTCGCCGCAAGCGGCCGAGGCGCGCTGCGCGCCGCACGACGTGAGCGGATATAGTTGCGCAGCGAGCCGTACGAGGGAACCGTGACGGATGGCTGAAGTGGCGGAGAGGGTGGGATTCGAACCCACGTGCCGGTTTTACCCGACCATCCGATTTCGAGTCGGCGCCGTTGTGACCGCTTCGGTACCTCTCCGGCCGGTCCCCGGCTTGCGCGGGGCGGCTATTCTAGCGGAAAGGCGCGGCGCTGCGGGGAGCTTCGTGGGCGCCTGTGCGCGTGCCGCCGCAGTGGCATTGCTCGCGGTGCTCGGTGGCTGCGGCAAGCCGGAACCGAATGCACTGCAAGCGATTCGTGTGCGCGGCGAGTTGCGCGTGGTCACGCTGAATCTGCCGACCTGCTATTACCTCGGGCCCCAGGCCACGGAGGGTCTCGAGTTCGAGCTCGCCAGCGCCTACGCCGCGCGGCTCGGCGTCAAGCTCAACATGTACACCCTCACCAACGAGCGCGCGCTGCAGGCGGAGCTGGCCGCCGGCCGCGCCGACATCGCCGCCGCATCCCTCACCAACACGCCGGAGTGGAGCCGCGCCGGCGATGCCGCCGAGCCCTACGCGTACATCCCGCAGCTGGTGGTGTACGCGAAGAATGCCGTGCGGCCGCGCGACACGCTGCAACTGGAGTCGGCGAAGGTCGCGGTGCGCGCCGGCAGCCCGCAGGAGCGCATCCTGCAGCGCCTCAAGAGCACCGTGGCGCCGCAGCTCGAGTGGGAGGAGACAGCGCCGAGCTCGGCCGACCCGGTCGAGGATGTCGATTCAGGCGACGCGCTCTACGCCATCACGGACGCGCGCGAGTTCTCCTTCGCTCATCACCTCTACCCGAACCTGCTGGTGGGTTTCGCACTGCCCGAGGAGCGCCCGGTCCAGTGGATCGTGCGCCACGGTGCCCCACAGCTGCTCGCGAGCGTCAACGCCTTCTTTCGCGCCCTCAGTGCCTCCGGCACGCTCACCGAGCTCATGGACGAGAGCTCCGGTGACACGCGACGCTTCGCCTACGAGGAATCGCGCGAGTTTCAGACACATGTCAGCGACCGGCTGCCGCGCTACCGCTCCTGGTTCGAGCAGGCCGCCCGGCAATCCGGCCTCGACTGGCGGCTGCTCGCGGCAATCGGCTACCAGGAATCCAAGTGGGATCCCCAGGCGCGGTCCTTCGATGGCGCGCGCGGTGTCATGATGCTCACCGCCGATACGGCACAGGCACTCGGCATCACGGACCGCGGCAACCCCGAGCAGAGCATCTTGGCCGGCGCCCGCTACCTTGCGCAGGTGCGCGCGAAGATTCCCGAGCGCATAGCCGAGCCGGATCGCACCTGGCTCACGGTTGCCGCCTACAACGTGGGCTTCGGGCACCTGGAGGACGCCCGCATCATTGCGCAGCAGCGTGGCAAGGATCCCGACTCCTGGGTGGACGTACGCCAGCAGCTGCCACTGCTCGCGCAGGAGCGCTGGTACACCGGTGCCCGGCGCGGCTACGCGCGCGGCTGGGAGCCGGCGCAGTTCGTTGACCGCATTCAGCGCTACCTGACGCTCCTCGAATGGCAGCCGGGCGAGAGCGGCACCGCACAGGCGGTGCAATCGCAGACTCCCGCCGCGCCGGCTGCCACCTGGCAGAGCCCGGCGCTGCCGGCAGCAGCGCCACCGGCACCGCCGGCGCGGGCGCCCGCCGACGACGTGGAAGGAGCCCGCGCACCGGCTTCCGGCCCCCGCGCAGCCGCGAGCCCGCGGGCCTGAAGGACTCAGGTGCGCCGCTGCGCGAAGAACTCCTCGAGCAACCGCGCACACTCCTCCATCAGCACGCCGCCAAAGACATCGACGCGGTGGTTGAGGCCCGGCAGCTCGAACACGTTGGCGATGCTGCCGGCGGCGCCACCACGCGCATCCCACGCGCCGAAGACCAGTCGCCGCACGCGCGCGTGCACGATGGCGGAGGCGCACATGACGCACGGCTCGAGCGTCACGTAGAGCGTCGTGTCGGGGAGGCGATAGCTGCCGAGGGCCCGCCCGCCGGCGCGCAGCGCGACGATCTCGGCGTGCGCGGTCGGGTCCTGGCTGGCGATCGGCGCGTTGCCACCCACCGCGACGATCTCCGCGCCGCGCACGAGCACGGCGCCCACCGGCACTTCGCCGCTCAGCGCCGCGGCCGCGGCACGAGCGAGCGCCACGCGCATGAAGTCGACGTCGCGGGAGACTTCAGCCGATGCCGTCATTGGCTGCGGGCTGCGGCACCTGCGGGGGCAGAAACAGCGCCGGGTCGACGAAAGTGGCATTGAGCGCCACAGCGAAATGCAGGTGCGGCCCGGTGGCGCGCCCGGTCGCGCCGACTTTGCCGATCACCGCGCCCGCCGCCACCCACGCGCCGCGTCTGACGCCGATGGCGCTCAGGTGACAGTACATCGTGACCAGACCCTCGCCGTGCTCGAGGATCACCGTGTTGCCGTTGAAGAAGAAGTTGCCCGTATCGACTACGCGCCCGGCGGCGGCGGCGCGCACCGGCGTGCCAGCGTCGGCAGCGATGTCCATGCCGCTGTGTGGGTTGCGCGGCTCGTTGTTGAAGACGCGCCGCATGCCGTACGAGCTCGAACGGACACCCGGCACGGGCTGCAGCAGCCGCAGCGTCGGCGGCACCTTCTCCGAATAAGTCGCGTAAGCCTCGTGCAGGCGCGGCTGCTCGCGGTTGACGCGCGCCAGATCCTGCGGTGACAGGTCGACCTGACGTGGCGCCACGTTGAGATGCTGCACCGTGTACTGCTTGTCGCCGACCTCGAAGTCGATGGTGCTCCCCCCCGGCGTGCCCTCGTGTACCCGCACCATCGCGGGACCCGGTGCCTGCGACAGGGGGATGCCGACCACGGCGAGCCATTTGCCGTCCACCGGCAGCACGAGCACGCGCCGCTCCGCGAAGGTCACGAGCGGCGTCCGCCCGCTGGCATCCGCGATGCTCAGCAATGCGATGCCCCCGGGAACCCGCTCCTCCTGTGGCAGGATCGGCGCGGGCGCGTCCGTCGCTGCGTAAGCCACCGTTGCCGCGCTCGTCAGGGTCGCCGCGAGCGCAGCGAGCGCGGCTGCGCGGCGGATGGCCGCCGATTCCGCCCCGCGACGCTCTGGCGACACCGCCGGCGTCACTTCCGGCCCGTCACGCGCGCCACCAGGGTTCCGCGCGCAAGACGCGCCTCGATGTCCTCGCCGTCTGCCACTGCGGCCGCATCCGTGAGCAGCGTCCCATCGGCGCGCGTCACGATCGCGAAGCCACGCGTCAGCGTCGCCAGCGGGCTCACCGCATCGAGTGCACGCTGTGCGAGCGCCAGGCGGTGCCCGGCACGCGAGAGCTGCTCGCTCAGCGCGCGGTCGAGCCGCGCGCGCAGTGCCTCGTGGCACGCGCGC